>Ga0308013_10000014_pt1 | contig 122051 bp, 103 predicted proteins | sample Neamet181_FD_203131 | JGI IMG/M metagenome (GOLD analysis project Ga0308013, IMG submission 203131) | Marine microbial communities from water near the shore, Antarctic Ocean - #181 | ecosystem: Environmental > Aquatic > Marine > Unclassified | place: Southern Ocean | collected 2014-07-25
TGTGGGCAAAAATACCTGAGGGTAAAAAGTCTGAAGAAGTTACAGATGCTATCTTATATGACAAAGATATCTTTATAACCCCAGGAACTATTTTTGGAAGTCAAGGAGAAGGTTATATTCGTTTTTCATTATGCGTAACTACAGCAATAATTAAAGAAGCAATAGCAAGAATATGAAAAATATATACATGATTGGTGTTGGTTTAATTGGCGGTAGTTTTGCAATCGACATTAAAAAAAACAATCCAAATGTTGTAATACACGGAATTAGCAGAAAAGACGAGACTTTAAACAAGGCTTTAGAATTAAAATTAATTGACAAAAAAGCAACCTTAGATGATATTGAAAACGCAGATCTAGTAATTGTTTCAATTCCGGTAGATGCAACTGTAAAATTATTACCAACTATTTTAGATAAAATTTCTGAAACCGGTTTAGTTGTAGATGCAGGTTCTACAAAAGAAGCAATTTGTAAGGCAGTTGAACATCATCCTAAAAGAAGAAATTTTTTAGCATGCCACCCAATTGCAGGAACAGAAAAATCTGGACCAGCAGCAGCAATTTCTGGCTTATACGTTGGTAAAACGAATATTATTTGCGAAGTAGAAAAAACAACTTTTAAGCTTCAGGAAAAAGCATTGCAATTATTTACAGACATTGGAATGCGTATTCGATACATGGATCCTGTTTCGCATGATAAGCATATTGCGTATGTTTCGCACCTGTCTCACATTAGTGCCTTTATGTTAGGTAAAACAGTTATTAATAAAGAAAAAAATGAGCGCGATATTTTTGATATGGCAGGTTCTGGTTTTGAATCTACAGTTCGTTTGGCAAAAAGTTCTCCAGCAATGTGGACGCCAATTTTTAAACAAAATAAAGAAAATATACTAGAAACATTAGAAGAGTATATCAACAATTTAAAACATTTTAAAGAGTTGATGCAAGAAGATAATTTCTCTGAAATTTTTAACGAAATGGAGAACACAAATCATATAAAGCAAATTTTAAACGGCATAAATTAAAAGCCAAAAAAAAAGTAGAAAAATGGAGAATACAAAAGAATTAAGAACATGGTTGGATGATATGAATTTAGAGCATCCTCTAGTAATAGCAGGGCCTTGTAGTGCAGAAACTGAAGAACAAGTTTTAAAAATTGCACACGAATTAAAAGATTCTGATGTAAGTTATTTTAGGGCAGGAATTTGGAAGCCAAGAACAAGACCAGGAATGTTTGAAGGTGTTGGTGAAATTGGTTTAAGATGGCTAAAGAAAGTAAAAGAAGAAACAGGTATGAAAACCTGTACAGAAGTTGCCAATGCTGCACATGTAAAACTAGCAATAGAAAATGATGTAGATTTATTATGGATTGGTGCACGTTCTACGGTATCACCTTTTATTATGCAAGAAATTGCAGATGCTTTGGCAGGAACAGACAAGATTGTATTGGTTAAAAACCCAGTAAATCCAGATTTAGCTTTATGGCTAGGTGGTATTGAAAGATTATACACTGCAGGTATTAAAAACTTAGGAGCAATTCATAGAGGTTTTTCTGCGTATGAAAAAACGAAATATAGAAATACACCAGAATGGCAATTGGCTATTGAGTTTCAAAATAGATTTCCAGACTTACCTTTAATTAACGACCCTTCTCATATTACAGGGAAAAGAGACATGATTTTTGAAGTTTCTCAAACTGCTTTAGATTTAAATTTTGATGGCCTAATGATTGAAACTCATTTTGAGCCAGAAAAAGCTTGGAGTGACGCTGCACAGCAAGTTACGCCAGACGCTTTAAAGCAAATAATGGAAGACTTAAAAGTTAGAAAAGAAAATAATACAGAAGAAGAATATCAAAAATCTTTAAACAATTTACGTGCTCAGATTACGGTTGCTGATAATCAATTAGTTGAGTTGTTAGGAAAACGTATGAAAGTTGCTGCTCAAATTGGTGGTTTAAAAAAAGATAAAAACGTAGCAGTATTGCAATCTAAGCGTTGGAATGAAATCTTAGGAAATATGATTTTAGAAGGCGAAACAAAAGGTTTAAGTGAAGAGTTTGTTTTAAAAATGTTTAAAGCAATTCACCAAGAATCTATTAATCATCAAGAAAAAGTGATTAACGGATAAGCCTGTATTGCAAATTAATAAAATTTATAAAAACCTCACATATTTTCAAAATTTGTGAGGTTTTTTTATGATTTAAACTTATTTCTAACAAAAGCGCAAATCACTAGATCTGACATTATCGTTTTTTGCAGAAAATTCTGCATCTTTGTGCCAATGAAAGGAATCGTATATAAATCTACAGGAAGTTGGTATCAAGTAAAATCTGATGACGGTAAATTTCATCAATGTAGAATCAAAGGAAAATTTAGAATTAAAGACATTAAAAGTACTAACCCAATTGCAGTTGGTGATAAAGTTGTGTTTGATTTAGAAAAGAATGGAGATGAAGAAAGAGGTGTAATTAAAACTATTTTAGATAGAGACAATTTTATCGTTAGAAAATCTGTAAATCTATCAAAGCAAATACATATTATTGCTTCCAATATAGATCAAGTTTTTTTATTGATTACGATTAACAATCCGCCAACATTTTCCACATTTATAGATCGTTTTTTAGTCTCTGCAAGAGCGTATAGTATAGAAACAATTTTGGTTTTTAATAAGATAGATTCTTATGAACTAGAAGCGCGTGCAGAAATTTTATACTTAAAAGATATTTACGAAGCAATTGGTTATAGATGTGTAGAAGTTTCTGCTACTCAGAACATTAATATAGATGTTATTAAAGGAATTATGACAGGCAAGACCTCCATGTTTGTTGGGCATTCTGGGGTTGGTAAATCTACTTTAGTAAACGCTATTGAACCTACTTTAGACTTAAAAACAAAAGAAATTTCTGACCAACACCGCCAAGGAAAACACACCACAACATTTGCAGAAATGTTTGATTTAGGTTTTGATGCAAGAATTATAGACACTCCAGGAATTAAAGGTTTTGGTGTTGTAGATATTGATAAATATGAATTGGGAGATTATTTTCCCGAGTTCTTTGCCTTAAAGCGAGATTGTAAATTTAACAATTGTATTCATACAAAAGAGCCACATTGTGCCGTTAAAGAAGCTTTAGAAGAAGATAGAGTTTCTTGGTCTCGGTATAAAAGTTACCTTCAAATTTTAAGTGGAGATGAAGAAAAAGAACATTTTAGAACAGATATCTGGGATGAAGAGGACAATGAGTAGCCTATGAAAATTGTAATTCAAAGAGTTTCTAAAGCAAGTGTAACTATTAATGAAAAGAAAGTTGCAGACATTAATAGCGGCCTTTTAATTTTATTAGGTATTGTAAACGAAGATGGGCAAGAAGATATTAATTTTTTGGTTCGAAAAATAGCAAACCTTCGTATTTTTAATGATGAAAATGAAGTGATGAATCACTCGCTTTTAGAGGCAAACGGAAATGCAATTGTTGTAAGCCAGTTTACACTCCAAGCTTCTACTAAAAAAGGAAATAGACCGAGTTACATAAAAGCTGCGAAACCAGAAATTGCAATTCCGTTGTATGAAAATTTTGTACAAACTTTAGAAAAGGAATTGGGTAAAAAAGTACAAACAGGTATCTTTGGATCAGATATGAAGGTGGAGCTTATAAATGATGGCCCCGTTACAATTATTATCGATTCTAAAAATAAAGATTAGTTTACATGGTTTTTTTTGATGTTCATACACATAAGAAAGCTTCACTAGAAAATGTTTTTTCGATTGAAAACATATATCCAAATTCCATTAATTTTATCAATCCTTTTTCAATAGGAATACATCCGTGGTTTATAAATAAAGATACAATTGAAGAAGAGTTTTTAATTATTGAAGAAAAACTGCAAGAACAAAATTGTCTTGCCATAGGAGAATGTGGTTTAGATAAAGTTACAGTAGTAGATTTCGAGCTTCAAAAGATTGTTTTTAGAAAGCAGGTTCAACTTTCAGAGAAATATAAAAAACCATTAATTATACATTGTGTAAAAGCATTCCAAGAAATTATTGCTTTTAAAAAAGAAATTCAACCAAATGAGGTTTGGATTTTACATGGCTTTCATAAAAATTTACAAGTTGCAAAAAGTTTACTTAAAAACGGTATTGTATTGTCTTTTGGGGCGGCAATCATCAATAACACAAAGTTGCAAGCGCTTGTTTTAGAAATACCATTGGCATCAATTTTATTAGAAACAGACAATGATGCTAAAGAAATTATAACAATATATAAAAAAGTAGCTGAGATTAAAAATATAGAAGTTGCAGTACTTCAACAACAAATAGAACAAAATTTTAATAATATTTTTAAAAGATGAGTTGGTTAGAGCGTACAGAATTATTGGTGCAAAAAGAGGGTTTAGATAAATTAAAAAAGGCTAATATTTTAATAGTTGGTTTGGGCGGCGTTGGGTCTTATGCAGCAGAATTTATTGCACGTGCCGGTGTTGGTAAAATGACACTTGTAGATGGAGACGTGTTTGATGAAACCAATAAAAATAGGCAGTTACTTGCATTAGACTCTACCATTGGTAAATCTAAGGCAACTATTTTGGCAGGGCGTTTAAAAGATATTAATAAAGAAATTGAGTTGGTTGTTCTAGAAGAATTTTTATCACCAGACAGCGCTTATAAAATTGTTTCTAAAGAGTTCGATTATGTATTAGATTGTATCGATAGTATTACACCAAAAGTAAATTTAATAGTAGCTGCCAGAAGAAAGAAAGTCAAAATTATTTCTTCTATGGGTGCTGGCGGAAAGTTAGATGCAACTAAAATTAAAGTAAAAGATATTTCACAAACCAAAAATTGCAAAATGGCAAAGGTTTTACGCAAACGACTAAAAGAACGTAAAGTAAATAAAGGTGTAAAAGCGGTGTATTCAGACGAAATGCAGATTTTAGAAAGTTTAAAAATGACAGATGGTACAAATTTTAAAAAATCTTTTTACGGTACAATAAGCTATATGCCAGCTGCTTTTGGTTTGCAAGCAGCAGCACACGTTATTAATTTTATCATAAAAAAGCAATAAATACTTTCCAAGGGAAATAAAAGTCATTATATTTGCAGATAACAAATAACAAAATAGTATGAAAAAATTAATTTTATCATTAGTAATGGTTGCATCAGTTTTAACTGCATGTAAAAGTGAAAAGAAAGACAAAGTTGTGGCTACAAAAGCAGTAGAAATAGCTGTTGTACCGGGTTTAAATAATGTAGATGTTGCAACTTCTGTAATTACTTGGAAAGGCACAAAGCCAACAGGAGCCCATGACGGAACAATTATGTTAAAAGAAGGTTCTTTAAATTTAGAGGCCGGAGAATTAACAGGTGGGTCTTTTGTAATAGATATGTCTTCTATTAAAAATTTAGATTTAGATGCAGGTGGTGCTGCAAAAATAGTGGGGCATTTATCTGGGTCAGACTTTTTTGATGTTGTAAAGTATGCAACTTCTAAATTTTTAATTACTAGTGTTGCAAACGTTGAAGGTAAATTAGCGGTAACAGGAAACTTAACAATAAAAGATGTTACAAAAAGTATTACAATTCCTGCAATGTTAAGCACAGAAGGAAATATTACTACTTTTAAAAGCGAAAAATTTAATATAGATAGAGCAGAATTCAATATAAAATACGCTTCTAAAACATTCTTTAACAATTTAAAAGATAAGTTTATTGATGATATGATTGAACTTTCATTTACAGTAAACACAAAAGCATAAGTAGTAAAATATTAACTTTAAAAATTTAAAATTATGAAATATAATAAAGCAGATAGACCTTGCGGATGCGGAAATACACAAGATCCTAACGGAAACTGTGATGGATCGCATGCAAATAAGTAGTAAAATTTATGAGTTTATATTCATATTTAATAAATCCCAAAACTTTAGTTTTGGGATTTATTTTTATAATTGTACGGCCGTAGTATTTTTTACTTGTTCAATGGCAAAGGTACTGTGTGTGCTGCCAATATGTTTTATAGCTGTTAGTTTTGTAACTACAAAGATTCTATAAGCATCCATGTCTTTTACATAGACTTTTAAGATATAATCATAATCTCCACTTACATGAAAACATTCAGAAACTTCTTCAAGCTTTAAAATTTCACGTTCAAAAGTAGTTACATGTTCTTTAGAATGCTGAATTAACTTTATATGACAGAAAACTAAAAAAGATTTTTCAATTTTTCTTTTATTAATAATGGCTACATACTTTTCAATTACTTTTTGGTTTTCTAATTTCTTTACACGCTCATAAACAGCCGTTACAGATAAGTTTAACTGAAGAGATAGTTTTTTTGTAGTTTGTTTACTGTCTTGCTGTAATAAGTTAATAAGCTTCTTGTCGATTGTGTCTAACATATAAATTTTCTAAAAATTGAAATTTAAAGAACGTTTTACAGTTTTTTAAATTAATAATTAGATCAAATTAAGAATAATAATCTATATTTCTAAATTTGTATTGATTTTATTTCTAAATAGTTGTCTTTTTGTATAATAAAAAACTACTATTATGAAATTCAATCCAGCAGATAAAATACAAGATCTACAATATTTTGGCGAATTCGGTGGCGTAAATCCATCAATTTCAGATTCTTCTACTTATACCTTTATATCGGCAAAAACAATGCTTGATACTTTTGAAGGAAATACCGATGGCTGTTATTTGTATTCGCGACATTCTACACCTTCAAATTTATACTTAGGAGAGGCACTAGCGGCAATGGAAGGCACAGAAGCAGCAAATGTTGCTAGCTCTGGAATGGGAGCAATTACACCAACAATTTTACAAATTTGTGGTCATGGAGATCATGTAGTTTCTAGTAGAACTATTTATGGGGGTACTTATGCTTTTCTCAAGAATTTTACCCCTAGAATGGGTATTGAAACTACGTTTGTAGATATTACAAAATTAGAGGCAGTTGCGGCAGCAATTAAACCAACCACTAAAATAATTTATTGTGAGTCTGTAAGCAATCCTTTACTCGAAGTAGCAGATATCAAGGCATTATCAATCTTAGCAAAAAAACACAATTTAAAGTTGATTGTAGATAATACTTTTTCTCCATTATCAATTTCACCAGCACAGTTAGGAGCAGATGTTGTAATACATAGTTTAACCAAATTTATCAATGGTTCTTCAGACGCAATGGGTGGGGTTGTTTGTGGAACTTCAGAATTTGTTAATTCATTAAAAAGCGTTATTGATGGAGCAAGCATGTTATTAGGCACCTCTATGGATTCTTTGCGTTCTTCATCGATTTTAAAAAACATAAGAACTTTACATATTCGAATGAAACAACATAGTGTAAATGCTTCTTTTTTAGCAGATAAATTTGAAAAAGATGGTTTAAAAACGGTCTATCCAGGATTGATATCACATCCTTCGCATACCCTTTTTAAAGCCATGATGAATGTAGAATATGGTTTTGGAGGAATGCTTACTATAGATGCAGGTTCTTTAGAGAAAGCAAATGCTTTAATGGAATTAATGCAAGAAAAAAATATAGGATACTTAGCCGTAAGTCTGGGTTTTTATAAGACTTTATTTTCTGCACCAGGTACTTCTACATCTTCAGAAATACCAGAAGATGAGCGAGAAGAAATGGGGCTTTCAGAAGGGTTAATTCGTTTTTCTATTGGCTTAGATAATAATATTGAAAGAACATATAAGGTGATGAAAACATGTATGCTTGAAGTTGGAGTTTTATAATATTTTCAATTTAGTAACTAAATTTAAACTCAGCGTATAAATTAACCATCACTTTAGTTATTTTTATAAAGTAGGAAGAAAAATATTTTATTAAACGCCTTTTAACCGAGTTATAAAGAGACTAAAATCTTCTTTACTTAGATTACTTCCTTTAAAAGGTAAAATGTCCCAAACTGTATTTTGTTGAAAAATTATAAAGTTGAAAACAGTAGTATTTATGTCATCAGGATTTAACATCGGATACCGTAAATCTGTATACTTATAACTACCAGTATTTTCGTTAGTAGTTTTAGACTTAGAAATACGGTAATAATTATTACTAAACCAAGCCAATATTTTTAAATTTTTGGCATTCATATCAATCAATTCATGATTTTTGTCAATGCTTACTATTTTATTAGCTGTATCACTTTTATCTAATAAAGAGTAAAAAGTAAGATGGTATTTATCTTTACTTTCTGCAACAGCATACCATAAAATATTATTTAAAATACTTGGTTGTGCAGAAAACCTATCAATAGAAATTCCTGCTTTTTTAAAAGATTCTTTAAAAATAGAGTCGATATAAAATTTATTCCCAATTGTAAAAAGCATGTAGAAAGAACTTATATAAATTCCGACCTTCGTCCATTTTAATCTCCTAATGTTTGTTCTCTTAAAAAATAAAACACCAATCATACAGATTAGAAAAGGTAATGTATATAAAGGGTCTACCACAGAAATATTATTAAACGCGACTCTATAATCAGAAAAAGGTGCAAAAAGTTGGGTACCATAAGGGGTAAAACAATCTAAAATAGGATGTGTAAAAATAGATAAGAAGAATAACCAAATCCAATTTTTTTGAAGCGTTGTACCTCTTCTTTTACCTGTGTTATAAAGTTTATATGAAAACCATCCAAAGAGAAAAGCTGCTAGTACTGCAAATAATAAAGAATGCATAAACCCGCGGTGAAAAGCCATCGCCTGAATTTCATTTTGATACAATAATTTACCAATAAAAACATCTAAGTCTGGAATTGTTCCGCCAATTGCGCCAAACAATAAAGCTTTGTTTCCAATCTTTTTACCAAGTGCAATTTCACCACAAGCAGCACCTAAAACAATCTGAGTTAATGAATCCATAAGTGCAAATGTAAGCAACACTTTTTATTATTAATTAAAAAGTGACTTTCAAGCGGTTTTCTGTGTCTCAATTATAGCGATAATTTTCAGTATTTGCAACATTGTTTTATTATCAAAATGTTTAAAAAAAATTGCGATTCCCTATGAAACAAATTTTATTTATTTGTTTTGCATTTTTGAGTTTTTCTCAAACTAGCAAAGCACAGTGTACAAACCCGCAACCTACTGGTGCAATTACTCAGACATTTTGTAAAACAGAAAATAAAACCGTGGGTGGTTTAGCTGTTAATGAAACGAATATCGTTTGGTATATTGAAGAAATTGGGGGCATACCTCATGATAATGCATCTTTATTACAAACAGGATTTTATTATGCAGATGATAAAACTGGCGATGGTTGTAGTGTAGCAAGATTAACAGTAGAAGTTTTTGTGTATGGAGATAAACCCAATGCAAACTTATCAATTTCAGAATGCGCTAGAGATAACCCAACAATAGCAAACTTATTTCCTAATGGAAATAATTATGATTGGTACGATGCTGAATTTGGTGGTAACTTGTTAACACTAAACACACCACTTGAACACCAAGTTAGGTATTGGGTGGGGCAAACTGAAAATGGCTGTGCAAGTGAGCGTTCTGGTACTTTTGTAACTCTTTTGACTCCTGTAGCTCCTCAAGTTCAGAATACAATCCAAACATTTTGTGCAATAGAAAAGGCTACAATAACTAATTTAGTAGTAGAATTAGCTGCTCAAAGCAGTACATTAGTTTGGTATGATACAGAAACCTCTATTATACGTTTAGATCCAACAGAGTTGTTAGTTCACGATGGTGATTATTGGGCAGCAGAGGTTGAAGCAACTGTTTTTTGTGAAAGTTTAGGTAGAACTAAAGTTTCGGTAAATTTAAACACAACAACAAGTCCTGTAAAACCAAATTCAAGTGCACAATCTTTTTGTGAAATTGATGCTCCAACAATAAGTAATTTACAAATTACCGGAACCTCTGTAAAATGGTATGCTTCTTTAAATGAAACAACTCCTTTAAATGTAACAGATTTATTAGTGGATGGTGTAGACTATTACGCTACGCAAACGGATGGTACAACAGGCTGTGAAAGTTTAGAAAGAACGGTAATAAGTGTAATTGTTAAAGCTACTTCTTCGCCAACATTGTCTAGTGGTAATGATGTACAAACATTTTGTAATCTAAATACCACTACTATTGCAGATATAGCTATCACGGGAACAGTAATAAAATGGTATGCTTCTGCAAGTTCAACAACTGTTCTATTAACTTCAGATTTACTAGTAAACGATACAGATTATTTTGCTACCCAAACAGATGCAACCACGGACTGTGAAAGTTTAGAAAGAACAAAAGTTAGTATAATAATAAGTAGCACACCTGCACCAACACTTGCTAGTGGTAATGCTATACAAACCTTTTGTAATAGCAGCATTGCAACTATTGCAGATATAATAATTACAGGAACAAATATACAGTGGTATGATAGTTTAACCTCAAAAACGGTTTTAAATACTGCAGATTTATTAGTAAACAATACAGATTATTATGCGACACAAACAGATAATACAACAGGTTGTGAAAGTTTAGAAAGAACTAAGGTTACTATAATACTTAATACTACTTTTGCACCTGCACTTGCCAGTGGAGACGAGTTACAGGTTTTTTGTGAAATTGATACTGCAACTATTGCAGAGATAGCTATCACTGGAACAGCAATAAATTGGTATGCTACTGAAAGTTCAACAACTGTTTTAGCGTCTACAGATATATTAGTAAATAATACAGATTATTATGCTACTCAAACAAATGTAAATACGGGTTGTGAAAGTTTAGGAAGAACAAAAGTTAGTGTAACTATAAATACAACTCCTGCGCCAATACTTGCCACTGGTAACGATACACAAACCTTTTGTAATAGCAACATTGCAACCGTTGCAGATATAATAATTACAGGCACAAATATACAATGGTATGCTAGTTTAACTTCAACAACAGTTTTAAATACCACAGATTTACTGGTAAACGATACAGATTATTATGCGACACAAACAGACAATACAACAGGTTGTGAAAGTTTAGAAAGAACTAAGGTTGCTATCATAATAAACACTACTTCTGCACCTGCACTTGCCAGTGGAGAAGAATTACAGGTTTTTTGTGAAGTTGACGCTGCAACTATTGCAGAGATAGCTATCACTGGAACAGCAATAAATTGGTATGCTACTGAAAGTTCAACAACTGTTTTAGCGTCTGCAGACCTATTAGTAAATAATACTGATTATTATGCTACTCAAACAGACGCAACTTCGGGCTGTGAAAGTTTAGAAAGAACAAAAGTTAGTGTAATTATAAATACAACTCTTGCACCAATACTTGCTAGTGGTAACGATATACAAACCTTTTGTAATAGCAGCATTGCAACCGTTGCAGATATAACAATTACAGGCACAAACATACAATGGTATGCTAGTTTAACTTCAACAACAGTTTTAAATACTACAGATTTATTGGTAAACGGTGTAGATTACTATGCGACACAAACAGACATTACAACGGGTTGTGAAAGTTTAGAAAGAACCAAGGCTGCTATTATAATTAACACGACTTCTGAACCTACACTTGCTAGTGGAGGTGAGTTTCAAGTTTTTTGTGAAATTGATACTGCAACCATTGCAGAGATAATAATTACTGGAACAGCAATAAAATGGTACGCTTCTGCAAGTTCAACAACGGTTTTAGCAACCACCAACCTATTGTTAAATGGTACAGATTATTATGCTACTCAAACAGACGCAACTTCGGGCTGTGAGAGTTTAGGAAGAATAAAAGTTAGTGTAACTATAAATACAACTCCTGCGCCAATACTTGCTAATGGTAATGATACACAAACCTTTTGTAATGATAGCACTGCAAACATTGCAGATATAACAATTACAGGCACAAACATAAAGTGGTATGCTAGTTTAACTTCAACAACAGTTTTAAATACAACAGATTTATTGGTAAACGGTGTAGATTATTATGCGACACAAACAGACATTACAACGGGTTGTGAAAGTTTAGAAAGAACCAAGGTTACTGTAATAGTTAATACTACTTCTGCGCCAACAGTTGCTAGTGGAGGCGAGCTTCAAGTTTTTTGTGAAATAAACACTGCAACCATTGCAGATATGGTAATTACAGGAACAAACATAAAATGGTTTGCTACTTTAATTTCTACAAATGAATTAGCTTTAACAGAGGCTTTAATAGATGGTGAAGATTATTATGCAACACAAACAGAAGCTTCAGGTTGTGCAAGTTTAGACAGAACAAAAATAGATGTAACAATTATTACTAGTATTACTGCACCAACAACTATTGATAATACACCAGTATTCTGTGAGAGTAATTTTGCTACTATAGCTAGTTTAGAAGTAACCGGAACAAATCTTAATTGGTATGAAACATTAACTTCAACAGCAGTATTAGAGACTACAATTTTGTTAGAAGATAACAAAAGCTACTTTGTTTCTCAAACAAGTGCAGGTGGCTGTGAAAGTATTGAGCGTTTAACAATTACGGTTGCTTTAACAAAAGTATCTAAGCCAATATTAGCTCTAAATGGAGCACAATTTTGTGCTTTAAAAGGTGATTTTATGATATCTGAATTAAATAATAATGTTTCTGTGCCGGTAGGATATACAACTGTTTGGTATGACGATTTTCCTAATGGGAATATTTTAAGTTTAAGTGATATACTTGTAGATGGTCATATTTATTATGCTGTTTCAGAAGATCTAAATGGCTGTGAGAGTATAGATGCTTTAAAAGTAGAAGTAGATTTAACAGCATGTAATGATGATGATTTAGTTATTTACGACGGTTTTTCTCCAAATAACGACGGCATAAATGACGTATTTACAACAAAAAATATTGAATTGGTATTTCCTAATTACACCATAAATTTTTACAATCGTTGGGGTAACATTGTTTACCAGGCAAATGCTGGCAAACCATTTTGGAATGGAAGATTAAATGGTAATGGAGAGTTGTTGCCAAAAGGGATTTACTATTATATTTTAGATTTTAATAAAGATAATAGAAAACCAAAACAAGGGAATTTATATTTAAGTAGATAACCAACAACTCATTATTTAATTTATTTTTTACTATGAAAAATCAAATATTTTTTTATTTTTTATGTGTGTTTACATCTCTAACATGGTCGCAACAAGATGTGCAATACACACACTATATGTACAATATGAGTGTTATAAACCCTGCATATACAACAGACAACCAAGGAGTTGCTAACCTAGGTCTTTTATATAGAAGACAATGGATAGGTGTAGATGGGTCTCCGTCTACGGCAAGTTTATTTGCCCATACACCATTAGGTAATAATGTAGAAGTAGGTTTTACGTTGCAAACAGATGATATTGGAAATGTGATTAAAGAACATAATTTAAGTTTAGATTTTGCTTATAAATTAAGGCTAAATAAAGAGAGTAAAATTTCATTTGGTATGAAGGCTGGGTTTAATATGTTTAATACTGATTTTAGTCAATTTAATTTAGAAAGTGGTTCCTTTTCGTCCGATCCAAATTTTAGCGAAAACATTAATAAAACCTTTGTAAATATTGGTGTTGGAGCATTTTATTACGGTAGAAATTTTTATGTAGGTGTATCTACTCCGAACCTTATAAATTCAAAATACTTAAGTAAAAATGAAGGATTATACGAGATGGCAGAAGAAAGACATTACTTTTTTGCCTCTGGTTACGTATACAAGTTAAATGAATCAATTAAGTTAAAACCAAATGTTATGGTTAAGGCGGTTGCAGGTGCTCCGTTGATTGTTGATGTAAATTTAAATGCGATATATAATGAAAAAGTAGAGTTTGGTTTGGGGTACCGTTTAAACGATGCTTTAATGGCCATGATAAGTTTTAGAGTTAATAAAGCCATAAGAATAGGTTATTCTTATGATTATACTGCAACCAAACTAAATACCTTTAGTAACGGTTCTCATGAATTATTATTAATTTACGACTTAAATACTTTTTATGACGGATTTAATAAGTCTCCAAGATTTTTTTAAAATAGGAATTATGAAAAAAATACAAATTTGTTTTATAGGATTATTACTTCTTTCAATCTCGATAAAAGCCCAAGAACTAGAATCAGCAAATCATTTTTTCAATAATAAAGCGTACGTTAAGGCTATTAAACTTTTTGAAAAAGAACCAAATAAAACGCAAGAGGTTTATGAAAAGTTAGCCGATTCTTATTATTATAATAGTCAAATGGATAAAGCTGCTAAATGGTATGAGGCTTTAATGACAAAATATTTAATATCTACGGCACCAGCTTATTATTTTAAGTATTCACAGGCATTAAAAGGTATTAAAGAATATGAAAAGGCAGATATTTGGCTAAAAAAATATTATAACAAAGGAGTTAGCAATACGATTAGCTCTGACACTGATTTTAATGAAAATGCAAAAAGTATTTATGAGGTTTTTAGTATAACTAACAACTCATCAGATGCCGACTTTGGTGGTGCTATTTATAATAATAAGTTAATTTTTAGTTCAACTAGAACGGGTGGTAAAGAATATCATTGGAATAATAAACCCTATTTAGATTTGTATCAAGCAGATATTGATACTCTTGGTAATTTAAATAATATCCAGGTGTTCTCTCCAGAAATAAATACCAAGCTTCATGAATCTAATGCTGTATTTACAAAAGATGGGCAAAGAATGTTTTTTACTAGAAATAATTACATGAATGGTAAACAAAAAAAAGATAGTAATAAAGTAACCCATTTAAAAATTTATAGTGCAGATTTAGTTGGAGATGAATGGAAAAATATAAAAGAACTACCATTTAATGGAGATAATTTTTCAGTAATGCATCCAGCTTTAAGTGATGATGAAACAAAGTTGTATTTTTCTTCAGATATGCCCAGCTCAATTGGCTCTTTTGATTTATTTGAAGTAAGTATAGAGGGTAAAGATAATTATGGAGAGCCTAAAAATTTAGGAACCAATATTAATACAGAACAACTAGAACAATTTCCTTTTTACAGTAAAGATACTCTCTATTTTTCTTCAAATAGGGCCTTAGGTTTTGGTGGTTTAGATATTTTTAAAAGTTATAAATCTAACCAGGGTTTTACAAAACCTAAGAATTTACTTCTTGGTATTAATAGTAGTTTAGATGATTTTGGTTACGTATTAAATGAAGAAACAAGTACCGGTTATCTCTCTTCAAATAGAGAAGGAGGTAAAGGTGGAGACGATATTTATAGATTCACAAAACCGAAATCAAAAGTTTCACAAATAACAGGTATTGTAAAAGATAGAGAGCTATTAACCTTCATAGAGAATGCTAGGGTAACTCTTTTTGATGGGAAAGATAATATTTTAGAAAGCTTAGAAACGGTTTCAAAAGGTCGTTTTAATTTCGATTTAGAACCCAATAAAGAATACATTATTAGCGTTGAACATACCAAATATGTTCCTCAAATATATAAATTTAGCACTAAAGAGACTTTCGAAAAAATTGATAGAACAATCTTATTAGATGCTTACCAAGTTGTTGATGCGAATATTATTGTAAAGAATGCAGTTTTACAAATAGATCACGAACCTATTTATTTTGATTTAAACTCTTCTTATTTAAGACCAGATGCTATCTTAATTTTAGATCATATAGTTAGTATTATAAAAAAATATCCAGATATGAGAATTCATTGTGCATCGCATACAGATGCAAGAGCAACAGATGAATATAATGATTGGTTGTCTAAAAGACGTGCTAGAAGATCTGCAGAGTACATTATATCTAAAGGTATAGATGCGTCAAGAATTACAAATGATGGCTATGGCGAAACGAACTTGGTAAATGATTGTTACAATAATGTTCCTTGTTCAAAAGCAGAACATCAATTAAACAGAAGAACAGAGTTTATTTTATAATAATAATAATTTCTACAATTAAAACTAAAAAGAGGGTAATTAAAAAATTATCCTCTTTTTAGTTTTAATCTATTTCCATTTTTTAAAGACTTAGTTATAGTTTTTATAATTCACAATAATTTTAAGGTTCTTCTTTTATTAATTGTAAGATTTGCAGTGTGTTTTCTAAATTATTTTTTTTTGTTTTATAAAGTTAAAAATCAATATTATAGCTTTATAACAGCACCTATTTTTAACACTTTTAGATATAATTACTACTATTTGCATAACACCTCCTAAAATCGTAACATTACAAAATCAAAATAAAACGCAAAGAATGCAAGACGATAAAAATCTTTCAGAAATACATATTGAAGATCAAAAAATTGTAGATAACAAAGAACTAAACTTATTAGAATCATTAATTCCAGTAGTAATTTTAATGTGTTTGTTGGCATATAACATCTTTTTTGTAGAAGGCCAAGAATGGTTTGGTGCGTATACAAATCAATATATTTTAATTTTGGGAGGTGTAGTAGCAGCAGTTGTTGGGTTTTTTAACAAAGTATCTTTTTCTATTATGCTTACTGAGGTTTGGGAAAATTGGAAAAGCGTTTTTGTACCCATAATGATTTTGTTTTTGGTAGGTGCTTTAGCCGGAACTTGGCTGGTTAGTGGTATTATTCCTGCAATGGTGTATTACGGATTACAAGTTTTAAGTCCGGAAATATTTTTACCCGCTTCTGTAATTATTGCAGCTATAATTTCAATAGCAACAGGAAGTTCTTGGACTACCTCTGCAACCGTTGGTATTGCTTTGGTTGGCATTGGAAGTGCATTAGGGATACCTACTGGAATGATTGCCGGAGCCGTAATTTCTGGAGCTTATTTTGGAGATAAAATGTCGCCACTTTCAGACACTACAAATTTGGCACCTGCTATGGCGGGCACAGATTTGTTTACTCACATAAAGTACATGTCTATAACTACGGTGCCAACAATATTAGTAACGCTGGTAGTTTTTGCTATTTTAAGCGGAACAATTGATACGTCTGGTAGTGCAGATATTAGTAATTTATTAGTTACTATAGACAATACATTTCATATTTCTCTTTGGTTGTTTTTAGTACCAGGCATTGTAATTGCAATGATTTTAATGAAAACCAAACCATTAATTGCTCTTGGAACAGGTGTTGTTTTAGCGGCAGTTTTTGCCTTTGTTTTTCAGAGTGATGTTTTGGCAAGTTTGTCAGATTCTAAATTACAGGCAATTTTAAATGCGGTAATTACAGACACAAGTATAGAAACAGATAATGATAAATTATCAGAATTATTTTCTTCTGGTGGAATGAATGGAATGATCTGGACTATTTTATTAATTACGTGTGCTATGGTTTTTGGCGGAGTAATGGATGCTATTGGGGCATTGGCAAAAATTACAAAAAGTTTGTTATCTGTTGCAACTTCTGTTTTTGGGTTATTTGCAAGTACGGTTGTAAGTTGTTTGGGTTTAAATGCAATTGCATCAGACCAATATTTGGCATTGGTAATTCCTGGTAAAATGTTTAAAAAAGCTTATGAAGATAAAGGTTTAGCGCCAGAGAATTTAAGTAGAACATTAGAAGATTCTGGCACTGTAACTTCAGTTTTAATACCTTGGAATACTTGTGGGGCTTACCAATCTAGTGTTTTAGGAGTAGATGTGGCAGACTACTTTGTGTATGCTATCTTTAATTATTTAAGTCCGTTTACTACGTTATTATTTGCTGCTTTAAATTTTAAAATTAGACAGTTGGTAAAGAAATAAGATAGTGTAAAGTAATTATTTTTATTTCTTTTTTTAAGGTTTAAAATATTAGAAACTAGTAATAAAACCCAAGAAGTTAAGTGTAATAAAACATCAAATAATTCTGCATATTGTATTCCGTTTTCTTTAGAAAAAGGATTGCAACTTAAACGCCATTGTAATTTACTTAGAATATGAGGTAGATTAAAAGTTACCAAACCTGAAGTTAAACTAGCTAATAAGAAAATTTTCTAATTATTTTTAAGCCGATTTTTTATTTGTAGCAGTTAAACTTCAATATAATTTTACTTAAATAAACCAATTCCAAACTAAGCCAAAACGGATTGTTAAATCTCTATAAGGGTAATTTGGTGCAGAGAAATAATTTTTAGCTGTAAAACTAGAGGTAGCATTGTCTACTTTAAAATACAAACGTGTTCTTCGTACTTCTGCATTAAAGAAAACATCAACAGTAGGAAATCCTATTTGCTCATTATTCTGAATTCTAAATTCTGCTAAAAGCGGATTGTAGGCATTTGCATTATACTTTGTAAAATACTTAAAAGTAACCCCAATATTAACCAACATTGGTTTTCCTTTAAACCAGTAGTCTGTATAATAAAAGGTATTTCTTGTTACAAAATCTGGCACTCTAAACACAGAGCTACCGCTACTTACATTTTGGTACATTAATGTGTTATCTAAAGCGAACTTGCCAACTTTAAATTCTCTATTTGCTTTCACCTTTAAGTAAGTAATCTGATTTGCAAATTGTTGTGGCTTGCTATCTTCATCAAAATAGGTGTAATTGTCTAAATTGGTAAAATTTAAAGAAGCATTTATCAACTTAGTCTTTAAATCAAAACCAATATCTCTTGTGTTAATGTTACTGAAATTATTTTGCCAATTATAGGCATCATATTCACTTTGGTGCAACAGCGTGTTAAAATTGGGAGATTTAGAACTTAGTAATAAGGTTCCTTTTATACTAAATACACTGTCTTTTTCGTAAACAGCTTCTCCTTTTAAAAAGTTTCCAGAAAGTCTTCCAGAGCCTGGCGTTATACTGGCATCTGCATTTAGTTGAAAGTTCTTAATTTTAGCATTCCAATCAGCACCAAAAGAAAGGGCATTTCCTTCTATTTTTAATCTATTAAGGGTGCTGTTACTATTTAGAATCGTATCGTAACCATAAGAATAACTTGTGATATTCGTTTTTGCTTTAAACTTTCCTAAAACATACTTAGAGTTAAATTCTAAGTTTAATTCGTTATTTGTAATCCTGCTGCTTGCTTTCTTATCTTTTGGATTAGAGGAATTTGCAGTTCCAAAAAAAGCAGTAGTTAAAGCACCTTGAATAAACTCATATGTTTTATTTTCATTTGTAAGTATATGACCAATTTTTAGGTTGCTAAAATCCTTATTATTTATTGAATCTTTGCTAGAAAGAAGCTTATAACTCTGTTCTATATAAATTCTGCTACCATCAAACTGACTTTCAGCATCTATTAAATTTACGTCTAAACGAGCTCTAGTAGAAAAGTTAGGATCATTTTCTATAAAGTTTACAAGAGATTCTTCTGTTAAACCACCGTTTTCTTGATGAAAGAAATCTTGAGTGGTTAAATGGCCTTTCATTTGGTATTGATTTTTTTTGGTTCGATAATGAAAAGAACCTCTAAAGTTACCATTACTTACCAAAGCTTGCCTGTATGCGCCTAAAGAGCGCAATCCTCTATAAGAAAGGGATACATTTAGTCTTTTAGAAAAATTTAATGAGAACAAAGCATCTAAAACTTGGCCCTGTTGTAAACCTGTTCTATAAAGTATTTCTGTGGTTGGTGTGGGTACTTCGTAATATTTTATATCATCAATATTAAAATAACTTGCTTGTTTCGCAGAAAAACCAATGTCTGGAAATTGATAAACATTGTTAAAGCTATACCCTAGATTATTTAATGCTTGTCCTTGATTATGAAATTCTAAAAACTCGAATAAATCTTTTCTTAGGTAATTAAATTTATATTCTTTTTGTATTGAGAGCGTAGTATCTATATATGTGGTATCTCTCTTATGAGAAATAACTTTATAATCTGTGTATTTAGTTTTACCAGATAAGGTTACGGTAGTTCTGCTAGAAGAGTTTGTAGAATCTTTTTGCATGCTAGAGTAATTACTTGAATTACTGTACTTAAGCTTTTTTTGTGAAAACAAGCCATTTGCAATAAAAAGACAGATTAATAAAGTGAGTACTGTGTTACTTTTCATATAAAAATTCTTCGTGAACAAATGTAAAATAATTAAACGAAAATAGTAGCTAATAAATCTCTTGAAAAATGTTAATTATAAACGGGTCTTTTTTCTTCTTTATTTTAGAACAGGAATCTAGTATAAATTTTCTTTTCTTTGCAGTATGTTAAAACTAAATTTTAGTGGTTTTTCTTTAGAAGCAGGCACAGATGAAGCGGGTAGAGGTTGTTTATCTGGACCAGTTGTTGCTGCAGCAGTAATCTTACCAGAAGGCTTTAAGCATCCTTTTTTAAATGATTCTAAACAGCTTTCAGAAAAAAAGAGAGAAGAAGTTAGACCCTTTATAGAAGAACATGCAATTGCTTTTGGTGTTTCTTTTGTTTGGCAGCAAGAAGTAGATGAAATTAATGTGTTGCAAGCTTCTATTGCGGGCATGCATCGTGCGATAGCTGCTTTAAATATTTCGCCAGAATTTATTATTGTAGATGGTAATAAATTTAGAGATTATAAAGAAATACCGCATGAAACTATTGTAAAAGGAGACGCTAAATACTTAAGTATTGCAGCGGCATCTGTTTTAGCAAAAACGTATAGAGATGACTATATGGCCAAGATTCATAAAGAATTTCCAATGTATAATTGGGCTAAAAATAAAGGATATCCTACAAAAGAGCATAGAAACGCCATTAGAGAGTTTGGTGCAACAGACTATCATAGGAAAACTTTTAGGTTGCTGCCAGAGCAAATAAAGTTAAAGATTTAAGTTAAATATTTTTGTATTGTTGAAAATTGTAAAAGTTTAGTTCTAAATTTTATTTGAAGAGAATCTTTATTTAAGGCTAATTCATACACAAACTTTTTCTATTTTTACGTTCTAAATTTACATGATGATTAAAAAAACGCGTGCAGAAATTACCAAATGTATTCTTCATAAAGTTGCAAACAAATTTAACAGCGGGCAAAATGTTTTTTCAGATGAATTAATTCGTTTTGATCAAGAAAGTTACGATTTGATGAAGAATTTTTTGCTAAAACCATTTGGGTCTTTAACGCAAAGTCACCGTTTTTCTCATCATGCAGACGTGCGTTTAAATGAATTAAATAATTATGCCTCAGAAATTTTTAAGGAAGAAAGTTCCTTTGTAGAATATTCTAAAAACATGGTAAATCATTTATTTGAGCAATCTAATTCTGCACAAATAAAAACAGGAGACGTACTCATCGTTTTTATTGAAGGCATAGAATATAAAGACGTTCTAACAGAGGCCGTAGGTATTTTTAAAATTGAAAATAAAGTAGATTTTTTTCAAACGTATTTAGATGACAATAAAAGTTTTGATGTAGTGGTTCAAAAAGGTATTTCAACAAAAAAAATAGACAAAGGTTGTTTAATTTTAAATACATCAGATACAGAAGGTACTGTTGTTTTATCTGTAGATAATAACAATTATGACGCACAATACTGGAGTAAGCATTTCTTAAGTGTAAAATTAGCAGATGACCATAATTCACATACACAGAGTTATTTAGAAATGTGTAAAGAATTTTCTGAAGAGGTTATTAAACCAGAATTAGGAATGCAGCAGCAAGGCAACTTTTTAGCAAATACGGTAGATTATTTTAAAGAAAATGAATCTGTAGATTATGCTACTTTTAAAGATGAAGTTTTTGAAGAAGAAAAACACAAAGAACAGTTTGATGAGTATAAAAAACACTTTGAAACTTTAAATGATGTTTTAATTAGAAATAATTTTGATGTTTCTAATGTTGTATTAAAGAAGGAAAAAAATAAACTAAAAACAGAGATAAAATTAGATACAAATATTAGTATTAAATTAGATGTAGATGCACCAGAAGCAGCTTCAGAATATTTAGAAAGAGGCTATGACGAAGAGAAGAAAATGAAATTTTATAAAGTATATTTTAACGAAGAAAAATAGGCTTAATACCGTTTTATAAAACTACAAACTCGTCAACTTCAAATAACGTCTTAAAATGTTTTAGAATTTTAGTTTTTACTTCTTCTAAATCTAGTGCTATACCTAATTCAGCTTCCATAGAGGCTACTGCTTTTCCACGAATACCACACGGAATAATATTATCGAAATAACCTAAGTTAGTGTTTACATTTAAAGCAAAACCATGCATGGTTACCCAGCGTGAAGATCGGATTCCTAAAGCACAAATTTTGCGTGCAAATGGAGTGCCAACGTCTAACCAAACACCCGTTTCGCCATCACTTCTATTCCCTTTTAAGCCATACTCTGCAATAGTTAAAATAATAGCTTCTTCTAACAAACGGAGGTATTTATGAATGTCTGTAAAGAAATTTTCTAAATCTAAAATTGGGTATCCAACAATCTGTCCAGGACCGTGATAAGTAATATCACCACCACGATTTATTTTATAAAAAGTAGCTCCCTTTTCTTTAAGTTGTTTTTCATTTAACAACAAATTACTTAAATCTCCACTTTTACCTAAAGTGTATACATGCGGATGTTCAACAAATAAAAGGTGGTTTTCTGTATTTTCATTCAAATTATTTCTTCGGTTGCTAATTTTTACATCAACAATTTTTTGAAGTAATTCTGCTTGATAATCCCAAGTTTCCTTATAATCCTTAATTTTTAAGTCTTTAAGTAGTATTTTTTTATTCATATGATAGAATACAAAGGTAATTTTTTAGTTATATTTGGACAAATAACTCCCCAATTTTTTTTTATGAAACTAAAGTATGTTCAATTTTTTATTTTACTATTTATTTTTTCTTTAAATATGAATAGTCAAGAATTATGGAAGAAAAATAGTAAAAAAATTACTGAGTCTCAGAAAAAGGAAAAAAGAAGTTTTAAGAATTTTCCTACAAAATATCTTTTATATCAGTTAGATTTAAATAGGTTAAAACAGAATTTTAATGCTGATTCTAATTCTTCTAGTAAAACAATACGGTTGCCAAATGCTGAAGGTATTTTAGAAGCTTATAACATGAGGGCATCTTCAAATTTTGAAAAAGGCTTAGCAGACAAATTTCCGTCTATAAAATCATTTACTGCAGTGGGTATAGATACCCCTACTTCTTACGCTAAAATTAGTTTAGGATCAGATGGTTTTCATGCGGTAGTTTTTTCTCCAAATGGAAAAACAGTGTATATAGATCCATATTCTAAAGATAATAAAGAATATATAGTTTATAAAACATCAGATTTAAAAGAAGAGGATGTTGCTTTTAAATGTGAGGTTGAAGACACAGTGCAGCGCAAGGACTTTGCAAATAATGAGGCTAAAATTTTAACAGATGGTAATATTAGAACCTATAGGCTTGCTTTGGTTTGCAGTGGAGGCTATGCTCAGTTTCATTTAAATAATCAAGGAATTTCTGAAACTGCAAGTGATGTGGATAAAAAAATAGCTATTCTATCTGCAATGAACACTTCTATAACAAGAGTGAATGGTATTTTTGAAAGAGATTTAGGGGTTACTATGGTACTTGTAGAAAATAATGACACACTAATTTTTTTAGATGAAGCTACAGATAATATTACAGATGGTGATGCGGGCGCAATGATTAACGAGGTGCAAACAATTGCAGATAATAAAATAGGAACTGAAAATTACGACATTGGTCATATTTTTAGTATCGATGGATCCGGTTTAGCAAGTCTAGGGAGTGTTTGTATTGAAGGGCAAAAAGCAAGAGGAGTTACGGGAAGAAGTTCCCCTATTGGAGACCCTTATGATATTGATTTTGTAGTACATGAAATGGGACATCAATTTGGTGCAACACATACTCAAAATAACGTTTGTAATAGAACAGACGCTACTGCCGTAGAACCAGGAAGTGCTTCTACTATTATGGGGTATGCAGGTATTTGTGCTCCAAACGTACAAGTTAGTAGTAATGATTATTTTCACGCAGTAAGTATTGCTCAAATGCAAGCAAACATTGCTTCTTCTGGAGATTGTGTTGTAGCAGTAAGCAATAGTAATAGTATTCCTTTAGCAGATGCGGGTTTAAATTACAATATTCCAAAATCTACCCCTTTTATTTTAAAAGGAAGTGCTACAGATGCAGACGGTACTTCGTCTTTAACTTATAATTGGGAACAAACAGACAACGAAGTTGCAACAATGCCGCCGTTAGCAAACAATGCTGATGGACCAATGTTTAGGTCTTTACCAGCAACTGCAGTTTCAGAGAGATATATGCCAGCCCTTGCAACAGTGCTTACAGGTGCTACTTCTTCAGAGTGGGAGGTGCTGCCCAGCATTGCTAGAGATTTAAATTTTTCTCTATTTGTTAGAGATAATAATAGTTCGGGAGGTGGAACGGCTAGAGATAATATGTTAGTTACTGTGGTAGAAGCAGAAGCTTTTAAAGTTACATCTCAAGATACCGCAATAATATGGGATGCAGGAAGCTCTGAGACAATTACATGGAGTACAGGAACAACAGACACAGCTCCTATAAATTGCGAAAATGTAACTATTAGGCTATCTGAAGATGGAGGGTTAACATTTCCATTAATATTAGTAGCTAGCACACCAAATGATGGTTCACAGAATATAATTGTGCCAAATAATGTTACCACAGAGGCTAGAATTATGATTGAAGCCGTTGGTAATATTTTTTACAATGTAAATAATGTAACTTTTGAAATTCAATCTACAATACCTTCTTTTATTCTGAAAAATAATAGCGGAGACCTGTCTGCGTGCAACACCGTAGATCAAACGGCAAGTTATACACTGAATTTAGATTTTATTAATGGTTTTACAGAAGATGTTACCTTTGCAGCTAGTGGGCAACCTTCTGGTGCTGAGGTAGTCTTTAGTCCTACGTCAATTAATGGTGACGGTGATGTTGTAATGACAGTTTCTAATTTAGACGGAATAACACCGGAAGATTATACGATAAATATTCAAGGCAATAGCGCAACTGTAAATCAAAATATAGACGTTTTATTAGGTATTACTGCATCAAGTTTAGATGCGGTTTTATTAACCTCTCCATTAAATGATGCAACAGAGGTGTCTTTATCTGAAACATTAGTTTGGCAAGCAGATGTAAATGCTAGCTCTTATAGTATAGAAATTGCAAGCGATGTTGCTTTCACTTCAATAGTATCTAATGAATTAGTAAGTACAAACTCTTATACAATTTCTAGTTTAGAAGGTAATATATTATACTATTGGAGGGTAAAAGCTAAAAATAATTGTAATGAAAGTTCTTATTCTAGTATTTATAATTTTACGACAGAGGCTTGTAATATTTGTGTTTCTTCTGGAAATAGAAATTATGACACAGGTACAACATTGGTGCAATTTAATACAATAGATAATAGTTCTAAAAAACTAAGCGGATATGCTGATTATACAGCAATAAATACCACAGTACAATTAAATGAAAGTTATGATTTAACGGTGCACGTAAATACAGATGGTAATTTTGGCGTGCAAGTAAAAGCCTGGGTAGATTGGAATAAAAATTGTAGGTTTAATGATGAAGGTGAGGAGTATGACCTAGGCTCTGCACTAAATACAAAAAGCGGTCCTTCAGATTTAAGTCCTTTATCTATAACTGTTCCTTCAGGAGCTCATATAGGAGAGGTTACTATGAGGATTTCCACGAGATACACAGAACAAGCACCGAATATTACTTATCCCACAGCATGTGCACCTAGTTTTGATGGTGAGGTAGAAGATTATACCCTAATTATAGAAGATGCTACTGCTTCTATTAAAGATTTTGTTTTTGAGGGTTTTAATTTATATCCAAATCCTACAAAAGGAGAATTTACTTTAAATTTGAAATTAGTAAATACAGGTAAAACTGCAGTGCAATTATATGATATTAGAGGAAGATTGATTGATGAAAAAACCTATTTTAATACATTTATAAATTTCTCTGAAAAAATATTTTTTAAAGAAGCTTCTTCTGGTTTGTACTTATTAAAAGTATCAAACGGTGCTGCGCAAACTACTAGAAAGTTAATAATAAAATAAAACTAAAATATTGAATTTAGAAAAATGCCACATTTGTAAAAGGATGTGGTTTATTTTTTTATTAATTACCAAGAAATAAGCTGTGTAAATAACTTCCTAAAGTAAATATGAATCTGCCAGTAATTATAATAGTACCTATATAGAGAAAAATTATTTTTAATTTGTGCTTTTTCACCTGGCCTTTTTTAATCGCTATAATGGCAGCAGGTGGGCTGCATAAAGTTAGAAAATTTAAAAGATGAATATATTTAAAATAATTTAAAAATTGTGGACCAACATAAACGGGAATAAAGAGAGTTATAATGGCTGTTGTAAACATTAAAATCATTTAGATTTTTCCTAAGGTCTTATGAAACGGAGTACCTTTTTGAACAGCTAAAAGATAGGTACTAATAAGAAAAAAGGCAAAATAGTTATTAAGCAACTGAAAAATAAGTAATTATACGTCATTCTTTTTTTGCATTTTCGCTAAAACAGGGCAAATAAAAAAACCGTATCAATTTTGATACGGTTTTTTTAAAATAATAATTTATAGTTTATCCTAAAAAAGGATATTTATAATCTACTGGAGAAATAAAAGTTTCTTTTATCAATCTTACAGAAGTCCAACGTAATAAGTTTTGTGCAGAACCAGCTTTGTCATTTGTACCAGAAGCTCTTGCGCCACCAAATGGTTGTTGACCAACAACAGCGCCAGATGGCTTGTCATTAATATAAAAGTTTCCTGCTGCATTTTCTAATGCTTTAGAAGCTTTTTCAACCATATATCTATCTTTAGAAAAGATTGCACCTGTTAATGCATATTCTGTAGATTCATCAACTAACTTTAAGCAAGCTTCCCATTCTGTGTCTTCATATACATAAACGGTCATTACTGGGCCAAATAGCTCAGTTGTCATAGTTGCATATTTTGGAGAATTACTTACAATTACCGTTGGTTCTATAAAGTAACCAACAGATTTGTCATGATTTCCACCAATAATAATTTCTGCGTCTTTATCTGTTTTTGCAGCATCTATATAGCTTGCAATTTTATCAAAAGAACCTTCATGAATAACTGCATTTACAAAGTTAGAGGTGTCTTCTGGAGACCCCATTTTTAACTCACTTGCTTGTGCAATTAAATGTTTCTTAACATCTGGCCATAGTGAAGCCGGAATATAAGAACGCGAAGCAGCAGAACATTTTTGTCCTTGGTATTCAAAAGCCCCTCTTGTCATTGCGGTAGCAACTTGCAAAGGATTTGATGAATTGTGTACCCAGATAAAATCTTTTCCACCAGTTTCTCCAACAATTCTTGGGTATGTTTTATAAGTATGAATATTGTTTCCAATTTGTTTCCATAGTTCTTTAAAAACGTGTGTAGAACCTGTAAAGTGTAATCCAGAAAAATCTGGAGAAGCTAAAACAGTATCAGAAATCATAACGGGATCTCCGTAAACTACGTTTATAACACCGTCTGGCAAACCAGCTTCTTTAAATAAATCTACAATTACTTGTGCAGAATATGCTTGATGATCAGAAGGTTTCCAAACAACAACATTTCCCATTAAAGCAGCAGATGCAGGTAAGTTTGCAGCAATAGATGTAAAGTTAAAAGGAGAAATTGCATATACAAAACCTTCTAAGGGTCTGTATTCTACTCTGTTCCAAACTCCTGGAGAAGATGCTGGCTGATCTTTAAAGATATCAGTCATGTACTCTACGTTAAATTTAAAGAAATCTATCATTTCACAAGCAGCATCAATTTCTGCTTGAAATACATTTTTAGATTGTGCAATCATTGTTGCAGCATTCATTCTAGCTCTATAAGGTCCTGCTAATAAATCAGCAGCCTTTAAAAAGATAGAAGCACGCTCCATCCAAGAAACGCTAGACCAAGCTTCTCTTGCAGCCAAGGCAGTAGAAATTGCTTCATCTACATGTTTTTTATCTGCAGTATGGTATTGTCCAACAACATGTTTGTGGTCATGCGGAGGTGTAATATTTTTCGTATTTCCTGTTCTAACTTCTTCTCCATTAATATGCATTGGCACATCAATATTGCTTTTATACATCGCTTTATAGGTAGCCAATACTTCTTCTCTTTCTGGAGAACCTGGTGCATATCCTTTTACGGGTTCGTTCACTGCTTTAGGAACATTAAAAAATCCTCTTGCCATTTTGTAATTGTTTTAAATGTTTATAATTAAATAACCATTCCTATTCTACCTTTGTTCTTTCGAAGATCCGAAAATTCAGCGTGGGAAAGAAATCATCCTGGAGTTTCACAAAAGTAATGAATTTTATTAAAAAGCGACTTTATATTGCAAAAGGATCCTAAAGATAATTCATACTAATTTTCGTAAAATCTAGAAATCTTTAATATTGAGAATTATAGTAACTATCTACAAGTTAGTAATTTGTTTAAATAAACAGTTGTAGTAGTAAACTGATACTCTTTTAAGAATCCTTATTTTAAGGTATTTTAAAGCTTCTTTTTACTTAATAAATAGCAAAAGAAATGAGGGTAACAAAAAAAGCTCCAACAATACCTAAAATTAAATAGACAACGTTTAACATTAAAAATTTTACAAATGTTTTAAGGAATTTTTGCTGATAGAATTTTTTCATTGCTAGAAATAAGTAGCCCAAAAACACAAATATAAAAATCCATAAATCTTCTGCATTTGCAAAAAGACTAAGAATTGTAATCAGTGTAAGTATTATAAAAAAGATAGTTTGGGTATGAAACACAAAAATTAAATGATCTACATAGGTATATTTTCTTCGGATGTAAAAAAGTTTTAGAAATAAGGTAAAGAAAGGAAGAAATATAAATAAAGAAATAGAACCATAAGAGAGGGCTTGGCTATAAAATTTACCAAAGCTATTGCTATCTTTAAAAACTTGCCTTATGGTTTTTGAGCGTTCATATAAAAATCTATTTTCAAAATCTTTAGGATAGTTTAAAGAATCTAAAGCTGCATTTGTAGAAACATTTGGCTCTTTTTTTTGATATTTTAAAAAAGTACCTATTTTGGTGTTGTCAAAAGAGAAGCTATTTTTGTTAAACGTTATTCTTTTGGCAGTGTCTTTAGCCTGCACTTCTTTTTCATCTTCAATTTCTTTTTTCTTTTTATCTGGTAGCGCAAAGTATAGCGATTTGTGAAATTCTTTTTTAACGATCTTTTTTATCGAGTCGGATTTAATTTCACTGCTATTAGGCGCTTCTTCAATATTTAGTTCTTTTTTAACAGCTGTACTTGTTAGGTTTTGGTATTTGTCAATGCCATTAGAGAAACCTAAAACAAGGAAAAAAATAATTGAAGCGGTAATATAAAAACGAAAAGGATTAGAGTATCTGCTCCTTTTACCTTCTTTATAGTCTTTCGTAATTTTACCAGGGCTTGTTAAAAGAGGAATTAAAGTTCTCCAAAACTTTGTATCAAAACTAAACAATCCATTAAAAATTTCATAAATAAAAGTACCAAAAGTTATTTTATTTCCTTTGTTCGCTTGTCCACAATCTGGACAGTATTTTTCTTGTCCGAAAAACGGGTGACCACAATTTAAACATGTGGGGTCTTTAATTTTAGCTACTTTCTTTTTAGGCTTTGTTAGTTTAATAATACAGGTGTTGTTAGTTGAAATGTAGGTACAAATACTTTAAATTGTTCGTAAGTATCTAGGTTTATCATCGTATAAAAACCTTTCATTGCGCCAAGGTTAGATTCTAAAAAACAGCCAGATTTGTAGGTGTAACTATCATCTGGTAGTAAGGTGGGTGTTTGGCCAACAACGCCTTCTCTACTTACAATTTCTGTTCCGTTTAAAGAGTCACAAATTGTCCAGAATCTATCTGTTAATTTCACGGTTTCTAAGCTCCTGTTCTCTATTGATATGGTATAAGAGAAAATATAGTACAGCTTGTTATTCCTATAACTTGTGCCTTTATAGGTAGTTTCTACAGATATTTTTATGCCTTTTGTAATTTGTTGAATCATACTTAGTAAATATAGCTTTTTTGATTTGTTTGTACAAGTCAAATTTCTAATTATCTATTTTGATTGAAATACCCTTGTCCAACTCCAATAACACGATCATACAAACTTCCTGTAGGTTTATAATATACGAGCACAGTGTATTCATTTTCAGTTTGAAAGAAAGTACCATTAATTTCATTTGTACTTACAATCTTATTCGCACCAACTGTAGCAAAAGTATAGTTGTAAAAACCTTGTTTTAGTAAGATACTAGATGTGTATGTTTGGTTTTCTGAATTGTAATACATGCTGTTTGTGTTAGCAATAGCAAAATCATTAAAAGCACCATAAACAAAAACTTCTTTCTCTTTAAAAGGTTCTTTAGCCTCTAAAGTAAAATGCATTAAAGCGTAATCTGCTTCTGTATTATTATCATTTCCTTCTAATGTTCTTACTACAAATTGGCCATTAATATCTGGGCTGTAAGTGTACTGTACAAACTTGTTAAACATATATGGGTAAACGTAATGGTTGTACACATCCTTTTTGGTAATCTTTACAATATTTAGGCTTTTATTTCTAATAATTTTACTATCAAAATTTAAGTATTCATTACCTCCCCAAAAATTTGTCTTGTTTGTATAGGTGTATAAAAGCTGGTTTGGTTTATAAAAAGTAGGCTGTAGATCTTTTAGTATTTCATTCCAATTATTATTTTTAATAATGGCAACGTGTATTTCTTGGTTTGGATTATTTATTCGAATTTTAGGATGATTTACAGAAAACTGAATTGTTTGTTGCGTATTTACAGTCTCTATATTTCTACTTCTATCAACAGAAACGCCAATTGTTGCTTCGTTTTCATACAATACAAATCTTCTTTTAAAAACAACCTCATCATAAGAGTTTAAAACAGACAAAAGGTAATTACCACTTTTGGTAATTACAGTATTTAAATTTGGTATTTTAACGGTGTAATGAGTGTAATTTTGCAGTGTATTAAAAGAGTTGGTTACATCTATAATGGTGTTTTGGTCAAAACCATTAATATACTGGCTAGCAAGTAATCTACTATCTTCCCAATTGTGTGTTTTATGTTCTATTTTATATTGATAGTCTTTGCTATCTGCGTCTAAATCATCAAAAGACAATTCTAAAATGGTGCCTAAAGGCACAATAGCACTAAAGTTGTTTTCTTGTAGCGGTCTTAGCTGAATTGTTTTTATATTTTGGGCATTTAAAGAAGTAATTAAAATTAAGAAAACCCAAGTTATTTTTTTTTGCATGTTTTTGTAATAGAGATTCTTCAAAAATAGGAAAATTAATATTTATAATCTGTGGTGCAAATACGATGCCTAAATGTACTACAAAATAAATTTTTAAGATAAAAAGATCTTTATTTTGGGTAATATCATCTTTTTAGACTCCTTTTCTAAGGTTTTAGTAAAACCTTTTATTTTTTTGATAAAAAGGAGCTCTTTATTCTGAAATAAATCTATTTAGAACAGATATAAATAAGAATATTTAACTAAGATTAAGTGTTAATTATATCAGTCCTCATTCACAAAATCTTTAAATTTGCATTATTTTTTTTAGATAACTAAACATTCCAATTTACTATGTCAAAAGACATTCGTATTAAAAAAGGCTTAGATATTAAGCTTGTTGGCGTTGCCGAAAAAAATACTACTAACAGTTCTCAAAGTAGTGTTTACGCAGTAAAGCCAGAAGATTTTCACGGAATTACACCTAAACTTGTAGCCAAAGAAGGAGCAGAGGTAAAAGCAGGAGACACACTTTTTTATTCAAAGAGTGACGAGCGTATTTTATTTCCAAGTCCGGTTTCTGGTAAAATTACAGAGGTAATTCGTGGAGCAAGAAGAAGAGTATTAGCAGTAAAAATTGCAGCAGATGCAACGCAAGCTCATAAAGATTTTGGAACTAAAGACGCGGGTGCAATGTCTGCAGAAGAAGTGAAAAAGCATTTATTAGCTTCTGGTTGTTGGCCATTTGTAAAGCAACGTCCTTATGATGTTGTAGCAAACCCAGATCAAGCACCAAAAGCAATTTTTATTTCTGCATACGCAAGTGCACCTTTAGCAGCTAATTTAGAATATACTTTAGCAGGAAAGGAAGCAGAATTGCAAGCAGCAATAACGGCTATTTCTAAATTAACAGAAGGGTTAGTGCATGTTTCAGTGGGGGCAAATACAAATTCTCCTTTAGCTAATTTAACAGGAATAGAAGTACACAAGGTTTCAGGACCACATCCATCAGGAAATGTAGGTACACAAATAGCAAAATTAGATCCTATTAATAAAGGAGAAGTTGTTTGGGTAATTACACCACAAGATTTAGTGGTTATTGGTGAGTTACTTATAACAGGAAAATTAAACTTAAGCAGAACAATTGCTTTAACAGGTTCTCAGTTTAGTAAGCCAGCATACGTAACAGCAATCTCAGGAGCTTTAATTGCAGATGTAACTGCAAATAATTTGAATGATGATAATGCAAGAATCATTAGCGGAAATGTACTTTCTGGAAAGGAAGTAAAAGCAGATGAATTTTTGGGATATTATGACAATCAAATAACAGCAATACCAGAAGGAGACGATTATGAATTTTTTGGTTGGAATAAGCCAATTTTTAATAAAATATCTACTTCTAGAGCATTAACTTTCTCTTGGTTAACCCCAAAGAAAAAATACGATCTAAACACCAATACAAATGGTGAACATAGAGCCTTTGTAGTAACAGGTTCTTATGAAGAAGTATTTCCTTTAGATATTTATCCGATGCAGTTATTAAAAGCATTTATGTATAAAGATTTAGATGAAATGGAAGCTTTAGGAGGGTATGAAGTTGCACCAGAAGATTTTGCATTAACAGAATTTGTGTGTGTATCTAAACAACCTCACCAAAAGATAATTCGCGAAGGTTTAGATTTAATGAGAGAAGAATTAGGATAAGATTATGAGCTTAAAAGGAAACTTACACAATTTAAAAGAGAAATATAAAGGAACCAAAATGGCACCTGCGTTTAACGCAATCCATACTTTTTTATATTTACCAAATGAAGTTACTCACGCAGGAGGAACCCACATTAAGGCAGCAGATGATTTAAAGCGTACAATGAATATTGTAATTATGGCTTTAATACCTTGTTTGCTTTTTGGAATGTTCAATGCAGGTTATCAACATTACGCAGCCATCGATAACTCTTTAAGAGCAGATGTATTGGCTAACTTTTTTACGTTTGATAATCTTTGGATTGGAATTATAAAAGTATTACCACTTGTAATTGTTTCTTACGGAGTAGGTCTTTTAGTTGAATTTATTTTCGCAGTTATAAAAGGGCACGAAGTAGAAGAAGGATATTTAGTTACAGGAATGTTAGTGCCATTAATTGTACCGGTAGACACCCCATTATGGATGCTATCGGTAGCAGTTGTTTTTGGTGTTGTAATTGGTAAAGAAGTATTTGGTGGTACAGGGATGAATATTTTAAACCCTGCTTTAACCATTAGAGCTTTCTTATTCTTTGCATACCCAACATGGATGTCTGGAGATAAAGTTTGGGTATACGATGCTGTAAATAGAACCGGAACTGCAGATGCAATTTCTGGTGAAACTATTCTAGGAAGTTATGCTCAAAACCAAGAAGTAGTATACTCTACATTCGATAAATTTATGGGATTCATACCAGGGTCTGTTGGAGAAACGTCTACCTTTTTAATATTGATAGGAGCTGCTATTTTAGTTTTTACAAAAATTGGAAGTTGGAGAATTATACTTTCAGCATTTATAGGAGCCGCTGTTATGGGGATTATTTTTAACCAAGTAGTAGCCGCAGATATTATTACAGAATCTAGTAAATTTTATGGTTTAATGAACACCGTGTGGTGGGAACACTTAACAATTGGTGGTTTGGCTTTTGGAGCTGTTTTTATGGCGACAGATCCCGTAACTGGTTCACAAACAAATAAAGGAAAATGGATTTATGGTTTCTTAATTGGTTTTATTTCAATTATGATTCGTGTATTTAATCCTGCATATCCAGAAGGTGTATTCTTAGCAATTTTGTTAATGAATGTGTTTGCACCAACAATAGACCACTATGTGGTTCAAGGAAACGTAAAGAAAAGATTAAATCGTACTAAAGTTAAAACTGCCTAATTATGAGTAAGAGAACAGATAGTAATGGATATACAATGATTTTTGCCGTAATAATGGTATTTGTTGTTGGTTCTTTGTTAGCCTTTTTAGCATCGTCTTTAAAGCCTGCAATCAAAGAAAACGAGAGAATAGAAAAGCAGCAAAATATTTTGTATGCAATGGGTGTAAATGAAAATGATGCATCTAATGCAAACTTTGTTTCTACATCAGTTGCAGGAGCAGAATTTAAAAAATATATTAAAAAACAACTGGTTTTAGAAGGAGATAAAATTTCTGAAAGTCAAGATGCATATTTAATTGATGTGAAGAAGCAGCAAGCAAATGCAAAAGACGGTAAAGTAAGAAAGTTGCCTTTATTTGTTGGAGAGAAAGATGGTAAAACATTTTACGTAGCACCAATTAGAGGAAAAGGTCTTTGGGATGCAATTTGGGGCTATGTTTCTATGGATGAAAACATGGTAGTACAAGGTGCTTATTTTGATCATAAAGGAGAAACACCAGGTTTAGGAGCAAACATAAAACAACGTTATTTTATGGATGATTTTATTGGAGAGCACTTAATGACAGCTGAAGGAGTATTCAAAGGAATTACAGTTGCTAAAGGAAATAACGACCCTAAGAACGACGAGAAAACAGATTATGAAGTAGATGCTATTGCCGGTGCAACAATTACCGGAGATGGTGTTACAGGAATGATAAAGAAAGATTTAGCACTATATGTGCCTTACTTTGAAAACTTAAAAAAATAAATTATGGGACTTTTATCAAAAAAAGATACAGCATTACTTACAGACCCATTAGCAGATAACAATCCAATTACCATACAAGTATTAGGTATTTGTTCTGCTTTAGCAATTACAGCAGAGCTAAAAGCTTCTATTGTAATGGCAGTATCTGTGCTATTTGTATTAGGTTTAGGAAACGTAGTGATCTCTTTAATGAGAAATATTATACCTTCAAAAATTAGAATTATTGTACAGCTAATTGTAGTTGCTACTTTAGTAATTATTGTAGATTTAGTCTTAAAAGCATTTGCTTATGAGCTAAGTAAAACACTATCTGTTTTTGTAGGGTTAATTATTACAAACTGTATTATTATGGGACGTTTTGAGGCTTTTGCTCTTGGAAACGGACCTTGGAGAGCTTTCTTAGATGGAATAGGAAATGCTGTTGGTTATGGTGTAATTTTAATTGTAGTTGGTTTCTTTAGAGAGCTTTTAGGTTCTGGTACTTTATTAGGTTTTAAAGTATTAGGAGATCCAATAGAGAAGTCAGGTTTGTATTCGATAGGATATGAAAATAACGGATTCATGTTATTGTCACCAATGGCATTAATTGTAGTTGGTATTCTTATCTGGATTCAACGTAGCAGAAATACATCATTAATAGAAGAAAACTAGTTGACGGTTATTTGTTGATGGTTTTTAGTAGAAACCAGCAACCAAAAACTACCAACCAAAAAATAAGAAAATGGAACATTTAGAATTATTTTTCAAGTCGATATTTATAGACAACATGGTATTTGCAACTTTCTTAGGAATGTGTTCTTACCTTGCCGTATCTAAAAAAGTAGCTACTGCTGTTGGTTTAGGAGCTGCAGTAATCTTTGTGTTAGCAGTAACAGTACCTTTAAACTGGCTGTTAGATCAATATATATTAAAAGATGGGGCATTAGTTTGGTTAGGACCAGAATATGCAGCATATGATTTAAGTTTCTTATCATTTATTATGTTTATTGCAACCATAGCAACTATGGTACAATTGGTAGAAATAATTGTTGAAAAATTTTCACCTTCATTATACAATTCATTAGGTATCTTTTTACCCTTAATTGCAGTAAACTGTGCAATTTTAGGAGGAAGTTTATTTATGCAATCTAGAGAGATTCCTTCTTTAGGCTTGGCGTTAACCTACGGTGTTGGCTCTGGAATTGGTTGGTTTTTAGCAATTTTAGCAATTGCAGCAATTCGTGAAAAAATTAGATACTCAAGCGTTCCACCTGCATTAAGAGGTTTAGGAATAACGTTTATTATTACAGGACTAATGGCAATTGGTTTTATGAGCTTTGGTGGTATGTTAACTGGGGGAGACGAAGAAGTAAAACCAGTGAAAGAAACGGAAGCTATTGTAGAAAAAGTACAAGAGAAAGTAGAAAAAGAAGAAATAGCAAAAAACACTAAAACTATAAAATAATATGATTTTAGCCGCAGGAACATCAGGAACAATTATAGCAACAGTTGCAGCCTTTTTATTGATAACCTTGTTATTGGTAACGTTGTTATTGTTTGTAAAACAGAAATTATCACCATCTGGTCCAGTGACCATTATGATTAATGGTGAAAGAGAAATTGAAGTAGCATCAGGAGAGACTTTGTTAACCACCTTAGGGAGTAACAAAATTTTCTTACCGTCTGCTTGTGGTGGAGGGGGAACATGTATACAATGTGAGTGTCATGTAAACGAAGGTGGAGGTGAAGCTTTGCCTACAGAATTACCACATTTTTCTAGAAAAGAATTAAAAAGTGGTGCACGTTTGGCTTGCCAAGTTAAGGTAAAACAAAATATGAATATTTCTATTCCAGAAGAAGTTTTTGGAATTAAGAAGTGGGACGCAGTAGTTGTAAGAAACTACAATGTTGCCTCTTTTATTAAGGAATTTGTTGTAGAAATTCCTGCAGACATGGGCTATAAGGCAGGTGGGTATATTCAAATTGAAATACCACCTTGTGAAGTGAAGTTTGCAGATATGGATATTACAGCGCATCCAGAAGAGCATGAAACGCCAGATAAATTTAAAGCCGAATGGGACAAGTTTAAACTGAGACCTTTGGTAATGAAAAATAAAGAGACAATAGAAAGAGCATATTCTATGGCCTCTTATCCTGCAGAAGGAAGAGAAATTATGCTAAATGTACGTATTGCAACCCCTCCTTTTGATAGAGCAAAAGGTGGCTGGATGGATGTAAATCCTGGAGTTGCTTCTTCGTATATATTTGGGTTAAAGAAAGGTGATAAATGTGTGATTTCGGGACCTTATGGAGAATTCTTTATTAATGAATCTGAAGCGGAAATGTTATATGTAGGTGGTGGAGCAGGTATGGCGCCAATGCGTTCTCATTTATATCACTTATTTAGAACCTTAAAAACAGGTAGAAAAGTTAGTTATTGGTACGGTGGGCGTTCAAAAGCAGAGTTATTCTACTTAGAACACTTTAGAGCTTTAGAAAAAGATTTTCCAAATTTTAAATTCTATATCGCTTTATCAGATCCATTAGAAGCAGATAATTGGACAGTGAAAAAAGATATTAATGATGAGGTTGGAGACGGTTTCGTAGGTTTTATTCACAATTCTGTAATCGAAAACTACTTAGATCATCATGAATCACCAGAAGACATAGAATTGTATTTCTGTGGACCACCCTTAATGAACAACGCAGTTCAAAAAATGGGAGAAGATTTTGGGTTAGCAGATGAGAATATTCGTTTTGATGATTTTGGAGGATAGTCCTTTTATTATTTGAAACATAAATAAGAAATTTTAATTTATAAAAAACCGATTCAGAAATGAATCGGTTTTTTTAGGAACTAATATTTAATAGTTTCTTACTATAAAATATAGCAATGAATTTTACTTTATTCCTTCTTGTTTTAATAATTCTTACTGTGGTTTTTGGTGGTTTTTTCTATTGCTACCAAGAGCGTTTTATTTTTTTAAAGGGTAAAAAACTACCAAGAAAATTTGTATTTAAATTTTCAAACAATTTTGAAGAGATTTTTTTGAAAACAAATGATGATCATGAAATTAACGCACTCCATTTTAAATTAGAAAACCCAAAAGGAGTGCTATTGTTTTGCCACGGTAATAAAGGGAATTTAGAAAAATGGGGAATAAAGGTTGCCTTTTTTTTAAATTATAATTATGAAGTGGTGGTATTCGATTATCGTAAATATGGTAAAAGCACTGGTAATTTTAATGAAGTAAAAATGTATCAGGACGCGTTGTTGGTTTATGATTATATAAAAGGCATATACAAGGAAGAAACCATCGTGGTATATGGTTTTTCTCTAGGAAGTACATTTGCTGCTAGAATTGCAGCTGTCAATAAGCCAAAAGAATTAATCTTAGAAGCACCTTTTTTCAATTTTAGAAAAGCTGTTCAATTTTACTCCAAGATTGCTCCAACATTTTTATTGAAATATAAGTTTAGAACCGATATAGATATTTTAAAAGTAACTGCGCCAATTACTATTTTTCACGGCAACAAAGATAAGACAACATCTTTTAAAGGATCTAAAAGCTTATCAAGCTTAAATACAGGTGAGAATAATAAATTTTTCACAATAATTGGTGGTACACATCATAATATTAGAAACGCTAAGTTGTATCTAGAAAAGTTACAAGAAATTTTAAAGCGTTAGTATTTTCTGAGTGATATATATTGTATTTTTGGATTCTTATAAATTGGTATGAAGCGTTTAGAAAAAATCTTAAAAGAGAAAAAATACATTAAAATTTCTCTTAAAAGTATCGCAACAAATCATATAGAATTAAAAGCAAAAATTAACGGAGTAAAAGGTCGTTTTATTTTAGATACCGGTGCTTCTAATTCTTGTGTAGGTTTGGATGCAATAGATAATTTTAAATTGATTGCCGAGGAGAGTGAGACAAAAGCAGCAGGTGCAGGAGCAACGAATATGGAAACCCAACTTTCTAAAAATAATACCTTAAAAATTGGAAAATGGAGTACTCATAAATTTCATTTAGTATTGTTTGATTTAACGCATGTTAATACGGCTTTAACAGACCACAATGCGAAGGAAGTAGATGGCATTATTGGTGCAGATATTTTACGAAAAGGAAGGGCATTTATAGATTATAATAAGAATGTTTTATATTTGAGAAAATTAAAAAATAATTAATTAAATTAAAAAGATATGAGTTTGCAAAAAGAGGTAATGGACAAAATGAAGGAAGCAATGAAGGCTAAAGATACCGTTGCTTTGCAGGCTTTAAGAGCTGTAAAATCTGCTTTTTTATTAGCTAAAACAGCAACGGGTGTGCAAGCAGAAATAACAGAAGATCAAGAACTTAAAATTATACAGAAGCAAGTAAAGCAAAGAAAGGATAGTGCTGCTATTTTTATAACTCAAAATAGGCAAGACTTAGCAGATCCAGAGTTGGCAGAGATAGCTGTTTTAGAGCAATTTTTACCAGCAGCCCTATCTGATGAAGAAATTGAAAAGGTGGTAGCTGCTACAATTACAAAACTTGGAGCTTCTGGAATGAAGGATATGGGTAAAGTAATGGGAGTAGTTTCTAGTGAACTTTCTGGACAAGCAGATGGTAAAGTAATTTCTACTTTAGTCAAAAAATTATTAATGAATTAATTTTTTAATACACATAATGGCTCCATAGTTCAACTGGATAGAATATCAGGTTTCGACCCTGACGGTTGCAGGTTCGAGCCCTGCTGGAGTCACTTTATTAAAACCAATTGTCTTTTTAAGATGATTGGTTTTTTAGTTATATTTTAATTATTTGTTACCATATTTTTGCATATTCGCTGGTTTTTAAAAAAGTTAGAAAATGATTTGATTAGTATAAGTTAAAATGATTATTTTGAATATCTAGAAATCATTAGTAACTTGCAATCTAAAGTCAGAAACTTGTATTTAAAAAGATTACCCCAAATAATACTTTTCTTACTCATACTTTTTTTATGTGTATACTTTTTTTTACCTGCTGCCTCTACCTGTAGAAATGCAGCAATAGAAAAAGGAAAATCAGCATCAAAGAAGCTAATAGAAGCGCCTTTTGGTAAGGTAATTAAATACCCGAAAAATGCTACTAAAAATGTGAGTGCTAAGTTAGATTCATTATTAAAACGTATTCATAAAAGACATGATTTTCACGGTACAATATTGGTTGCTAAAAACGAAAAAATAGTATATCAAAATCAGATTGGAATTGCAAACTTTAAAAAGAAAACACCTTTAAACAAGCAATCTTTATTTCAATTAGCTTCTGTAAGTAAGCAGTTTACTGCAGCAGCCATTATGTTGTTAAATGAAAGAAATCAATTAAAACTTACAGATACTGTAAATAAATATTTCCCAGATTTTCCTTTCAAATCGGTTACTATTAAAAACCTTTTAAATCATACTGCAGGTTTGCCAAAATACTTTTGGATTGCAGAACACGAATGGGAAAAGAAAAATGCGCCTACTAACAGCGAAATGATGGCTTTTTTACCCTCGAGCAATGTCCAACGATTCTTTAAACCTGGTCGTAATTTCGATTATTCGAACACAGGTTATTTTGTATTAGCTTCTATTGTTGAAAAAGTTTCTGGATCTTCTTTTAGCTCTTTTTTAAAAACGAACATTTTTGAACCTCTACAAATGAAGTATTCACATGTATATAGTTTCGAAAACGATTCTATTAAAAAGAATCAATTAGATGGGTATCGATTATACCGAGGATGGAGGCACATAAAGATTCCTGGTACCGTAAATGACGCTATTGTTGGTGATAAAAATGTATATACTACTGCAGAAGATTTATTTAAATGGACGCAAGGTTTAAATTCAGGCAACCTACTTACAAAAGAATCATTAGCGCTTATGTATTCCAAAGGTGAAACAGTGTATGGCCGAAAAGTTCCTTATGGCTTTGGTTTTAGAATAGATACCAAAGGAAAACATAATGTTTACCATTATGGTAAATGGAATGGCTTTAGTGCCGGTCTTACAAAGTATTTAGAAGATGATTTGGTTATTATTGTCTTGGAGCACACTAGTTATACTGCTTTAAAATCTTTAAATAGAAAAATAAAGAAGATTGTTGCTGATAATTTTAACGTTTAATTTAATAATACCTAGAGCTCTTATTAGACAAACGGTACTCTTATCAATTTTAATATTATTTCTTTTTTAAGAATATTCAGAGGTTAATTCATCTACAATTAAACCGTCTTCTAAATTTTGTATCACACCCATTGCGGCTCTTTCTCCAGAAATCATAGCAGCATTTAAAGAACCATTTAGTAATTGGTCTCCTGCTAAAAAGATAGTAGATTTTAACTTGGTTTCTGTACTAGAGATTTCATATTGAAGGTTGGTTAATTTGGGTAATGCTTTTTTAATTTGATATCTTTTTAAAAAAGTTACATCTAGAATACCACATTTAGAACGCAGTTCTGCAACTACTTTTTTAATAAATACTTCTTCTTCTAATTGATGATCTTTAATTATAGTTACAGATAATAATTCTTTTTCGGTCTTAGTAGACGTTGCAACGCTTGTATAGTAAAAAATATTATTTATAAGTGTGTTCTTGTCAGAAATTAAACCAATTAAAGGTTTTTTTAGTACGCTCTTTTTGGTTTCAAAATATAAAGTATCACAACTTTTCCAATGGGTCTCTTGGTTTTTTAAATTTGAAATTAAAGAACTTACATCTGTAGCAATAATGGTAATATGACTGGCTATTGTCTTATTGTCTGTTAGAATAATATGCTTGTCTTTTACTTCTTTTACAGGAGTATTGAATTTAAAAGTAGTGTTTTTTAAGTGTTTTTTTAATTGATTAGGTATGGCTTGTATGCCGTTTTTTGGAATAACCGCCAAACCATCTCCAAACATTTTGTAGACAAACTCAAACATTCTACTAGAAGTTTCTAGCTCGGTTTCTAAGAAAATTCCGCTAAAAAAAGGGATAAAAAATTCTGTAATTATTTCATTAGAAAAACCAAAGTCTTTTAAATATTGCAGTGTTGTTGTTTCTTGTGTCTTAAAAATAGCAGCTATTTTCTTTTTCTTTAAAAGGGTATTAAGTTTCAGTATTTTTATTTTATCAGAAACGGTTCCAATAGAAGAAAGTAACGTTGGTATTAACAAAGAAATCTTTCTTAAAGGGTCTCCAATAGTTTGTGATTTGCCATTTTTAAAAATGGTTGCACCTGGTAAAAGCTCTTGTAAATCTAAAGCCTTGTAGTCTAAATATTTTTTTGCAGCAGGATAGGAGGTTAGCAATACTTGAAAACCATGGTCTAAAGTATATCCATTTATAATATCTGATTTTACACGCCCACCTACAGTAGCAGTGGCTTCTATAATTGTTGGATGATAGCCATGATTTTCTAAGATTTGGGCAGTAATTAAACCGCTAATTCCTGCACCAATAATATGAATTTTATATGCTGATTTCTCCATTCTCAATTGCTTTTAATTTTTCTTTCTTTTTTAAATACGAAGTAATAATTCTTTGAATATCTTTATTGTCTTTTTTAGGAGCAACAAAAAATTGATAGTCTTCTGGATTTTTTAAATCTTTATCTTGTGTCGAATCTAGATAGCCAATACCTTTGTAAATTCCGTCTAATATGAGTGCAAAACCTATCTCGTTTTTTGTTCTTCCTTTTTCTTTAATTACTAAATTTTCTGCACCAATACCAACAGATTTAATAGCTTGTTTTACTCTTTTATTATATTCTTTAATCTCTTCTTTATCGCAGCAAATGCCTTTGCATTCTTTTAGCTGATAATGAAAACAACTAGATACATTGGTCTGTAAATGACAGTATTTTGGGCACAATTCAAATTCATCACATAAAGATTCTAAATGCGTTCTGCACTCTGCAATAGAATAGTATTTCATAATGGGGTTTGGCGCCAATTTAAGACGGTTATAAGCCAAGTGTATAATTCCCTTCTGATCTTCATAAGAAAATAAACCAACAGCCTCTCCGGCTCTTCTTTGTGCTCTATTAAATCTCGGATAAATATGTTTTATTTCTGAAGACTCAAGCAATAAGGCTAATAATTCGCTACCTGTCTTAGTAAAAGATACATCTGCAGTTTCTAAGCACATGTTCTGTTCTTTTTTCTTTTTGTCATAAAAATGACTAATAACGCGTTGCTTTATATTATTTGCTTTGCCAACATATATAACTTCTTTAGCTAAGTTTTTAAAATAATAAACGCCAAATGTTTCGGGTAATTTATCTATTACTACTTTATCTAAAAGTGGGGGTAAGGTTGCTTGTCTAGATTTCGGATTTAAAAAAGAGTTGATTGTAAAATTATCATCTCTTAAAATTAAGCGTCTAAACAATTCTACCGTAGCTTCTGCATCTCCTTTTGCTCTATGCCTTCCGTTAATAGGAATTTTTTCTGAGGTACAAATATTACCTAAACTATAAGAAGGCAAACCAGGTATTATTTTTCTAGTTAAGCGAACGGTACACAGTTTTTTTCGTTTAAAATCAAAGCCTAAGCTTTTAAACTCTGCATGAATAATATTATAATCGAAGTTTACGTTGTGTGCAACAAAAATGGTGTCTTGGGTAATTTCTGCTACTTTTTTTGCAATTTCATAGAATTTAGGGGCATTTCTAACCATGGCATTTGTAATACCGGTAAGACTAGTAATAAAGGCTGGAATATTTTGTTCTGGATTTACGAGTGAAGTAAATTCATTCACAATTTTTTTTCCATCAAAAATTAAGGCAGAAATTTCAGTTATTTTCTGCCCTTTCGGTCCATGTCCTGTAGTTTCTATATCTACTACTGCGTACAACAATTATCCTATTAAGTTTTTTAGGTCTTCTATGGTTTCTGTAGGGTTTTCGGCCCCAAAAACATAGCTTCCTGCAACTAATACATTTGCACCTGCTTCAACTAGAGCATTTGCATTTTTATTTGTTACGCCACCGTCAATTTCTATAAGGCAGTCAGATTTTGTAAAATCTATGAGATGTTTTAATTGGCTAACTTTTTTATAGGTATTTTCTATAAAAGATTGGCCGCCAAAACCAGGGTTTACACTCATGATACATACCAAATCTAAATCTTTAATTACATCTTCTAAAACTGCTATTGGTGTATGTGGGTTTAAGGCAACACCGGCTTTCATACCTGCGGCTTTTATTGCTTGAATAGTTCTATGCAAATGAGGGCAAGCTTCATAGTGCACTGTTAGTATGTTTGCGCCCAAGTCTGCAAAAGTTTGTATATACTGGTTTGGGTTTACAATCATTAAGTGCACATCTATTGTTTTTTTAGCGTGTTTAGAAATTGCTTTTAAAACAGGCATTCCAAAAGAAATGTTTGGTACAAAAACACCATCCATAATATCAATATGAAACCAGTCTGCTTCACTGTTATTAACCATTTCGATGTCTCTTTGTAAATTGGCAAAATCTGCCGCTAAAATTGAAGGTGCAATTAAGTTACTCATTTTTTTGAAGTTGAATTGTGTTTTGTTTTGGCAAAGATAATTAATTCGTTAATGAGAATGAGATGGAAGAAGTAATATATTTTATAGGTAGCGTTTAGCCCTGATTGAACGGCTTGTTTGAGCTCTTGCGCTTTTTAGTGCAAAGCGAGTAGTGAAAGCAGGAAATGGCTTCAAATAAAAAAAAACTCTCAAAAATAATTTCGAGAGTTTTTGTAAAATATACATACTTTGTTTTAGCATGTTTGCAGTACTTATAGCAACTTGTAATTGCTAGCCTAAGTATGTCATTAAAATCTTAGATCTAGAAGTGTGTTTTAATCTTCTAATTGCTTTTTCTTTAATTTGACGCACACGTTCACGTGTTAAATCAAATGTTTCACCAATTTCTTCTAGAGTCATTGGTTGGTGTTCACCTAAACCAAAGTATAATTTTACAACATCTGCTTCTCTAGGAGTTAATGTTTCTAAAGCTCTACTAATTTCTATTCTTAGAGATTCATGTAATAATTTTCTATCAGGGTTTGGAGATTCTCCAGAGTTTAATACATCGTACAAGTTAGAATCTTCACCTTCAATTAAAGGAGCATCCATAGATACGTGACGGCCAGAATTCTTCATAGATTCTTTTACGTCATTTACAGTCATGTCTAATTTCTTAGCAATTTCTTCTGCACTTGGTGGGCGCTCATTTTCTTGTTCTAAGAACGCGTACATTTTGTTAATTTTATTGATAGAACCAATTTTATTTAACGGCAAACGTACAATTCTAGATTGTTCTGCTAAGGCTTGTAGTATAGATTGACGAATCCACCAAACAGCGTATGATATAAATTTAAAACCCCTAGTTTCATCAAAACGTTTTGCTGCTTTAATTAAGCCTAAGTTACCTTCATTAATTAAATCTGGTAAAGTTAACCCTTGATTTTGATATTGTTTTGCAACAGATACCACAAATCTTAAATTTGCTTTTGTTAATTTTTCAAGAGCTCTTTGGTCACCTGCTTTAATAAGTTGTGCTAATTCTACCTCTTCATCTGCAGTAATTAAATCTACTTTTCCTATTTCCTGTAAATACTTGTCTAATGACGCGGTTTCTCTATTGGTAACCTGCTTGGTAATTTTTAGTTGTCTCATGTATTCTAATTTGTAAGCTTTTTAGGATTAAAGAGGAGGCTTACAAATACTTATACGTAAGAAATCATATTTATGTTACAAAAGAATTTCTTTTTTTTTGAAAAAGACATTTTTCTGCCGTTTACCGAGAAAAAAAGACCGTTTATCTTTTTAAAATTTCTAGTTGTGACTTATTCTTTTTCTTGGGGTCTTAAATATAAGCAAAGTGGAAACCCTACAATTAAAGCGTACAGACGAAGAAATAGTTTTTGAAATAGTTAAAACCAACAATGCAGAATTATTTGCTGTATTGTATGATCGTTTTTCTATGGTTGTTTACAATAAATGTTACAGTTTTTCTAAGAATAAAGAAGAGGCAGAAGATTTAATGCATGATGTTTTTGTAAAGTTATTTGTAAAGTTAAAAACTTTTAAAGGAGAAGCTAAATTTTCTACTTGGCTCTATTCTTTTACATATAATTTTTGCGTTAATTACGTGCAAAGAAGTAGTTATAAGAAAAAGGAAAAAATTACTATAGTAACAGATCAAATTAAAGAAAATACCAATACTATTGAAGAAATTGAAGACGTTTATTTATTTGAATTAAAATCTGCTAAATTAGCAAAAGTATTAACTTTAATAGACCCTCTAGAAAAAATGATTTTATTAATGAAATATCAAGACGATATGAGTATTAATGAAATAAAAGAAATTTTAAATATTGGAGAGAGTGCTGTTAAGATGAGAATTAAAAGAGCAAAAGCTAAAGTTATAAAAATATATTATGATGCATAGTTAAAATGAAAAATCCATTTAAAGAAATTACCCCAAAACATAAAGTTTCACCTCTTGTAAAACAAAAGGTGTTGTTAGATATAAATTTGATAAAAAATACGTTAGATATAGCAGAACTTTATATATTAAAACACCCCAAAATACTTTCTAGTATTCTAATGCATTAAAAAAGTGTAATTAGTATATTAGAAATTTAAGGGCACTATTGTTTGCTTCTTACTGTAAAGATATTGCCTTCTAAGAAATAATTTGCTCTAACCTTCAGCTCTTCCTTAAAATAGAGAACTTCTTCTGGCTGTATTTTAAGTAGATAATTTCCAGTATCCCATTTCTTGTTGTTATTCGTATCAATAATTGCTCTTACCTTGTATTTGTTTGGTTCTAATAAATTAAAAACAAGTGTTTCAGAAGTATTTATAATTCTTCTTTCTATTATTTTATTGCTTTCTTTTCCTGATAATAAATCAATAATTAGATTTTTAGAATCAGTATTTATTACGCTTAATGTAATTTTACCGTAGTCTTCTAATTCTATTGTTTTAAAATTATAATTTAAAGAGTCATTTTTAATATTATACAGATCTGTAAAACTACCTGGTAAGGCCTTTATACTGTATTTTTCTTTTTGATTTTTTTCAAAAATGAAACCAATCTTATTTTCTTTTATTGAGCTATAATTTGAGTATTTAACTCTAATTGTATCTTTATCTATAAAAACTATTTTACTAGTATCTATTCTTATAATAGGATTATTACTTTTAATAAAAAAGGTATCTCTTAAATGCAATGTACCCAGTGTAGAAGGTTTTAAGGTTAAAGAGTCTAATTTATTTTTTCTAAACTTCACAGTTACCGTATCTAGAAAAATACCATTAGAAATAGTAAAATTTAAAGAATCTACTGCTATAGGAGTGTGCCAATAATTTAAAGTGTCTTTGTCTATTTCAAATCTAGAAACACTTCTAAAGCTATCTGGTACCTTAGAAATTAATGCTACTTTTAAATCTTTTATATCGCCTTCATAGCCAAATTCAATTTTACCTTTAGAAACTTCTTTTGCTCGCCTAAAGCGGTATGTTTGTGTTTCTTTAAATAATTTTATAGGTTCTATTATTATACTGTCTTTGGGCAATGAAATAGTTTTTGGGTAAAAACCAATTTTATCATCTTTAGGGTTAAAAATATAATCGCTTACATTTTCTTCTAATGCCAAAAGGAGGTATTTACCTTTTTTTAAGTTGGTAAAATTAAATTTTGTAGTGTCTAAAGCGGTTGTTACGTAATTTGGTTTTTGCTTGTAGATAATAGAATCTGTAAAAGTACTATCTATTAAATATAATAAGATGTTGGTTTTTTTAGGTTTCTTGTTTATAAAAGCATTTGCAACATTTCCAGAAGTTTCTAAAGAATCTATGTAGGCACCTGTAGAAAATACGTATTTAAAACCCTCTAATTTATTGCTTTCATTATTGTCTTCAATGGCATTACCAAAGTTGAAAATATAGGTAGTGTTTAAGGCTAATGTATCTAGTATTTCAATTTTTAAAAACTTACTAGCGGTTCCTTGTGGTGTTACTATTAGCGGGTTTTTTAGCGGAGGCGAAACTACCAGTTGTTTATTTAAATCTTTTAATTTAATAAATTCATTAAATTCTAATTTAACTTCTTTTTTACTAAAGTTAATTGTTTTGTAAGGAGGGTTAGAGGTTACAAAAAGTGGAGCAAGCTCATCTTTTGGCCCACCATCTGGTCTTCCTGTTCTTGCACAGCTAGAAGTTAAAGCAATAGAAAGTAGTAAAAAAAGCGTTTTATAAATGAATTTCACAAACAGTAAATTTTACTACAAATTAACAATTTATTTTTCATATTAAAATCATAAATTTTATTCTGTATAAGCCATCGTTAAAATGCTAATTCTAAGATTAGAAGTTTTTAAAAGAGCTAGTGCGCAAGCCTCTAATGTGGCCCCAGTTGTAATTACATCATCTATAATTAAGATGTGCTTTCCTTTAAAAGCTTTAGTATCTGTTAATAAGAATTTTGTTTCTAAATTCTTAAACCTATCAAAACGAGATTTTAAGGTTTGTGTTTTTGTAGTAGATTGCCGTATTAAAATATCTTCAACAAAAGGGATATTTAAATGAGTACTTAAGCACTCTCCAAACTTGGTAACTTGGTTGTATCCTCTAATTTTCTTTTTTTTAGAATGAATGGGCACAGGAATAATAAAATCTACAGAAGAGAACTCTTTATTTTTATATAATATTTCTCCAAGCCAGTTTCCAAAAAAAAATACCAACAGTTTCATTTCCTTTGTATTTTAAATTATGAATTAAGTTTTTTGTAATACCTTCTTTTCTGAAAAGTAATAATGAATAGGCTTTTTCTATTGTTATTCGGCCATAGAATATAGTAAAAACTTTATTATTTGTGTAGCTGTTAAAGTTAGTTAAGGGCAAATCATGTCTACAAAATACGCAAATTATTTTTTCATTTTGTAGTAATTGCTCATTACAATTAGCACAAATATTAGGGTAGAAAAGATAAAAAAAATCTTTTAGAAGTTTCATTTTTTTTAGTAGAGGTTCCTTTTAAAGATACTTTAAATTAATGAATTTTAGAAGTGGAATTCTAAAAGGCGTATTTCTTCAGTAATAAGTCTAAATTATGCAGTTAAAATGAAACTATTTTTTTCTTGAAAAATTTATGTAAACGTTTATCTTTGTCGTCATTATGGCAAAACAAGAAGATCACTTTAAAAAAGTATTATCACACGCAAAAGAATACGGGTATGTATTTCAATCGTCAGAAATTTATGACGGATTAAGTGCGGTATATGATTATGCTCAAAACGGAGTAGAGTTAAAGAAAAACATTAGAGATTATTGGTGGAAAGCAATGGTGCAAATGCATGAAAACATTGTAGGTATAGATGCATCTATTTTAATGCATCCGAAAACTTGGAAAGCATCTGGACATGTAGATGCATTTAATGATCCTTTAATTGATAACAAAGACTCTAAAAAACGTTACAGAGCAGATGTTTTAATTGAAGATTATTGTGCCAAAATAGAAGGTAAAATAGATAAAGAAGTAGCAAAAGCCTCTAAACGTTTTGGAGAATCTTTTAATAAAGAAGAATTTCTTGCAACAAATGGTAGGGTTTTAGGGTATCAAGAAAAAATTAAAACTATTCTTGCTAGAATGGGGTCTTCTCTTGAAAAAGAAGATTTAGCAGATGTAAAGTTACTAATTGAAGAATTAGAAATTGCAGACCCTTTAACAGGTTCTAGAAACTGGACAGAGGTAAAGCAATTTAACTTAATGTTTGGAACACAAATTGGTGCTTCTGCAGAAAGTTCTACACAAGTGTATTTAAGACCAGAAACAGCGCAAGGTATTTTTGTAAACTTTTTAAATGTACAAAAAACGGGTAGAATGAAAATTCCTTTCGGAATTGCACAAACAGGAAAGGCGTTTAGAAATGAGATTGTGGCAAGACAATTTATTTTTAGAATGCGTGAGTTTGAGCAAATGGAAATGCAATTTTTTGTAAAGCCGGGAACTCAAAAAGAATGGTATGACCAATGGAAAGCAACGCGTTTAAAATGGCACTTAAGTTTAGGAATGGGGGCAGAGAACTATCGTTTTCATGATCATGATAAACTAGCACATTATGCAGATGCAGCGGCAGATATAGAGTTTAAATTTCCTTTTGGTTTTAAAGAGTTAGAAGGTATTCATTCTAGAACAGATTTCGATTTAAAAGCACATGAAGAACATTCTGGAAAGAAATTACAATATTTTGACCATGAAGAAAATAAAAGTTATACACCTTATGTAGTAGAAACGTCTATCGGTCTAGATAGAATGTTTTTAGCCGTTTTTTCTAATTCTTTGCAAGAAGAAGCTTTAGAAAACGGAACTACAAGAACTGTTTTAAAGTTACCTGCAGTTTTAGCTCCTTTTAAAGCAGCCATTTTCCCTTTAGTTAAAAAAGATGGTTTGCCAGAAGTTGCTCGTAAAATTATGGACGATTTAAAATGGGATTTTAATGTTTTTTATGATGAAAAAGATGCCGTTGGTAAACGTTATAGAAGACAAGATGCCGCAGGTACCCCATTTTGTATTACGGTAGATCATGATTCTTTAGAAGATAATTCTGTAACAATAAGACATAGAGATACTATGGAACAAAAACGTGTTAAAATTTCTGATTTAAAAGAAATTATTAAAGCAGAGGTAGCCGTTAAAACTTGGTTACAGAAAATAGAAGCATAAATTTTAAGCATTTATAAAGCATAAAAAATCCGTTAGAATTAATTCTAACGGATTTTTATTTATGTAAGCTTTGTACAAACAAGAATAAAATTCTTATTTACCAATACCTAATGATTACATCATTCCTGGCATACCGCCTCCACCCATTGGAGGCATTGCAGGAGCATCTTCTTTAATATCTATTAAGGCACATTCAGTTGTAAGAATCATACCTGCAACAGAAGCAGCATTTTCTAATGCAACTCTAGTTACTTTTTTAGGATCTATAATACCGGCCTCTAACATATCCACATATACATCACTTTTAGCATCGTAACCAAAGTCTTTTTTACCTTCTAGTACTTTATTTAAAACAACAGAGCCTTCGCCACCAGCATTTTCTACAATAATTCTTAAAGGAGCTTCTACAGCTTTGTTAATAATTTGTACGCCTGTAGTTTCGTCTAAATTAACAGTAGTAATTTTTTCTAAAACTTTTTTAGCACGTACTAAAGCAACACCACCACCAGCAACAATTCCTTCTTCAACAGCAGCTCTTGTAGCATGTAATGCATCATCAACTCTATCTTTCTTTTCTTTCATTTCTACTTCAGAAGCAGCGCCTACATATAAAACGGCAACACCTCCAGCTAATTTAGCCAAACGCTCTTGTAATTTCTCTTTATCGTAATCTGAAGTTGTAGTTTCTATTTGTGCTTTAATCTGGTTTACTCTTGTTTTAATAGCATCTGCATTTCCAGCACCATTTACAATTGTAGTATTGTCTTTATCTACAGTAATAGTTTCTGCAGTACCTAATAAATCTAATGTTGCATTTTCTAATGAGAAACCTCTTTCTTCAGAAATAACAGTACCACCAGTTAAAATAGCGATGTCTTCTAACATTGCTTTTCTTCTGTCTCCAAAACCTGGCGCTTTTACAGCAGCAATTTTTAAACCACCACGTAATTTATTTACTACTAAGGTAGCTAAAGCTTGTCCGTCTACATCTTCAGCAATAATTAACAAAGGTCTTCCGGCTTGCGAAACAGGCTCTAATATTGGAAGAATTTCTTGTAAGTTAGAAATCTTCTTATCGAACAATAATATATACGGATTTTCTAAATCTGCAATCATTTTATCTGCATCAGTCACAAAGTAAGGAGATAAATATCCTCTGTCAAACTGCATACCCTCTACAACATCTACATATGTTTCCATACCTTTTGCCTCTTCAACAGTAATAACACCTTCTTTACCAACTTTTGCAAAAGCGGTAGCAATTAAATCTCCAATAACATCATCGTTATTTGCAGAAATAGCTGCAATTTGTTTTATCTTTTCAGAAGAGTTACCAACTTTTTTAGCTTGTTTTTCTAAATCTGCAACAATTGCGGCTACAGCTTTATCTATACCACGTTTCAAATCCATAGGATTTGCACCCGCAGCAACATTTTTTAAACCTTCTTTTACAATTGCTTGTGCAAGTACGGTAGCGGTTGTTGTTCCATCACCAGCTAAATCATTGGTTTTAGAAGCAACTTCTTTTACCATTTGAGCGCCCATATTTTCAAGCTCATTTTCAAGCTCAATTTCTTTTGCTACAGAAACACCATCTTTAGTAACTGTTGGTGCACCAAAAGCTTTAGAAATAATTACATTTCTTCCTTTAGGGCCTAATGTTACTTTTACTGCATTTGCTAAAGCGTCTACTCCACGTTTTAATCCGTCTCTAGCGTCTATATCAAATTTTATATCTTTTGCCATTTTCTTGTTTTTTTACTTTCAGCTTTTAGCAGAATTGCTTTTAGCTAAAATTATTTACTTTAAATTTTGTTTTTATTTTGCAAATGGCAAATAGCCAAAAGCGAAAGGTGCGTTATATAATTGCAAGAATATCAGATTCACGCATCATTAAATAATCTTTTCCTTCTAACTTTAAGTCAGTTCCACCGTATTTACTATATAAAACAGTATCTCCTATTTTAACAGTTAAAGGCTCGTCTATTTTACCATTTCCAATGGCAACAACAGTTCCTTGTTGTGGCTTTTCTTTTGCGTTGTCTGGAATTATTAATCCAGAAGCTGTTTTTGTTTCTGCAGCTGCAGGTTCTACAAGAACTCTGTCTGCTAAAGGTTTAATGTTTAATCCCATCGTGTATAAATTTTATTAATTAAATTAAGTTTTACTCTTTTATAAATAGTCAGTAATTATGCCATTATATTAAAACTGACAATTCTTCTAGGAATGAATTCTAACGTTTAGTTTTAAACAAAAAAAATGCCAACGTGTCATCCACATTGGCATTTAAAGTTATTTCCAACAAATATTTATTCGTTAGTAGTTGTTACAGGCTCTTCTGCAGGAGTTGTGGTTTCTATACCATCTAAAGTATTGTTTAGCTCAAAATTATTATCTCCTCCTCTAGGTATTGCAAAATTTGCTAATAAAATTAAAGCAAACATAGCAATCGCTAAAGTCCAAGTTGTTCTGTCTAAAAAGTTATTTGTGTTTTGAACTCCTCCTAAAGATTGCGCTCCACCACCTCCAAAAGAAGAAGATAACCCTCCACCTTTAGGATTTTGTACCATTACTATTAAGATTAATGCAATGGCTACAAACAATATTATAACTAAAAACGCTGTGTAACTCATAATTTATTTTTTTGTAAAATTTGTATTGTTCTAATTTGGTCTGCAAAGAAACCACTTTTTTCTGGATATTTCAAGCTTAAAATTCTATAAGCTTGCATTGCATTTTCGTACTTTTTTTGTTCTAAATAAACTTTAGCTAAAGTTTCTGTCATTAAAGCTGTGTCTTGTTTATTTTCACTTACCGGTGTAATGTATGTTTTTCCTTTTTCTAAAGGTGCTATTTTAGGGTTGTTTTGAATAAATTGATCAATTAAATTCCCTTTATCTGTTTTCCTTTTTACTTCTTTTACTCCACTTCTAACAATTGGTTTTTTTGTTGATAATTGCAACCATTGGTTAAATGAATGGTTTTCATTAGAAGTAAAAGATAAGGGTTTTCCAATTTCTAAATTCTCTACTATCTTACTCTTAGTTTGTGCACTGGCCGTGCCCTTTTCTATTATTTTTTTATGAATGGTATCTGAATTTTTAAGAACAGTATCAAAGGAAGTAATATAATTAAATAAAACAGTTCTATCGGTAGTATAGGCTGCGGTTACTTTTAACTCATTATTATATTTAAAGCTATCTAAATTTTTCAATCCTTTTAAATACAATGCTCTTGCTGGTTGAAAATAAGGAAACTCTTCTACAATAGCTTTTAATTCTGCAGTTTCTAATTGCTGAATTTTAACCTTGTTCTCTAATAAATTTACAAAAGTATCTGTTTTCAAATTCTTATTTTTTCAACTAATATTACCATTTACCAACAGAGGCATTAAATATATCTTGTGTAATTCTTTCTATAATTTCTTTAAAAGCAGCTTCTAAAACACCACCTGATAATTGAGAATTTGCAGGGTAATCTGAATAAAAAGAAAAAGATTGGTCAAAATCTTTATCTTCTTCTGTGGTATTTACATACCTAACACTAACGGTAATTGTAAGTCTATTTTGTGCAGAAGTTTGCTTAGAAGTTGCACTCATTGGTGCAATTCTATAACTTACTATTTCTCCACTAAAATATAAATCTCCGTTAGAAGAAACCAATGTTAGATTTGTTTGGCGCGTAAATAAGTCTTGCAGCTCTAAGGTAAATTCTTGACTTAGTGTTGGCTCTATTAATTGTGCCTGATTAGGGAAAAAATCTACTTGAATGGTTTTTGCACTACCCGTACTTCCTCCTGTATAAGAATAATATTTACATCCTGTAAACAAGAAAGTGCTTAAAAAGAATAATGCTATGTGAAGTATTTTTTTCATGGATGCTATTTTCTTAAAGATCGTATTGTTTAATTTTTCTGTACAACGTTCTCTCAGAGATGCCTAACTCTTGGGCTGCTAATTTACGTTTATTGCTATTTTTTTCTAGAGATTTTTTAATCATTTCTATCTCTTTGTCTTGTAAAGATAAAGATTCGTCTTCCTCAATGGTCTCAATAAAGTCATAATTTTTTTCTTTTGAGGCATTTTGAGGAATATTCAATACCTCTGTATGATTTTCTTTTCTCTCTTGATCTGCGTAAATTTTTTCAATTAATTGATGGTTTCTTTCCTCTACCTCTTCGATATCTCCTGTTTTCATTAAATCTACAGTCAATTTTTTTAAATCGTTGATGTCATTACGCATGTCAAATAAAATCTTATACATAATGTCTCTTTCTGTAGAGAAATCATTTTCTTTTTTGCCACCAATTACTGCCGGTAAGTTTCCTGTGTTATTCGGTAGATAATTTTGAAGTTTTAAAGCAGTTATTGTTCTGCTTTCTTCAATTACAGAAATTTGTTCTGCTAGATTTTTTAACTGACGTATATTTCCTGGAAAACGATAGTTCAGTAGAATAGCAACGGCATTTTCATCTAATCTAATAGAGGGCATTCTGTATTTTTGTGCAAAGTCTGATGCAAATTTTCTAAACAATAAATGAATATCTTCATTACGTACTCTTAGGGCTGGTAAGTGAATTTCTACTGTACTTAACCTATAGTATAAATCTTCTCTAAAGCGTTCTTTTTCAATTGCTTCATACATGTTTACATTCGTAGCAGCTACAATTCTAACATTTGTTTTTTGAGGTTTAGAAGAACCTACTTTTATAAATTCGCCGTTTTCTAAAACACGCAACAAACGCACTTGTGTTGTTAGTGGCAATTCACCAACCTCATCTAAAAAAATAGTACCACCATCTGCAACTTCAAAATATCCTTTTCTGTCTTGTGTTGCTCCGGTAAAAGAACCTTTTTCGTGTCCAAAAAGTTCACTATCAATTGTTCCTTCAGGAATAGCACCACAGTTTACAGCAATATATTTTGCGTGTTTTCTGTGTGATAAGGAATGTATTATTTTAGGAATATTTTCTTTACCAACACCACTTTCTCCCGTTACTAAAACAGAAATATCTGTAGGTGCAACTCTTACGGCTTTTTCTAAAGCACGATTTAAATGTGCATCATTACCTATAATTCCGAAACGTTGTTTTAATGCTTGTAAGTTTTCCATTTTTATATAGTTTCAAAGTAATAAAGTTTCAAAGAAAATACTCAAAACCACTCTATAATTTTGAATCTTTCAACTTTATTATTAGGTTTTTAATTATTATCAGAATACCCAATAACCGTTCCTTTTAAGGTTGCAGACGTGCAATCTTCTACTTTTAGCATTACAAATTCGCCTAATTTATAATTGCCTTTCGGAAATACAGCCACGGTATTTTGTGTGTTTCTGCCTTTCCATTCATTTGGGTTTTTCTTAGAAGTACCTTCAATTAAAAATTCTTCTGTTTTTCCTAAATGTTGCTCTGTTCTGTACAAAGCGTGTTCTTGCTGTAAGTTTATAATTTCTTGTAATCTGCGTTTTTTAACTTCGTGAGGTACATCATCATCCATCTTGTTACCGGCCAGAGTTCCAGGTCTTTCAGAATAGGTAAACATAAAACCGAAATCATATTTTACATATTGCATTAAGGCTAAAGTATCTTTATGGTCTTCTTCTGTTTCGCCACAGAAACCAACAATCATATCTTGAGACAAAGACATTTCTGGAATAATTTTAAATATATTATCTACCAGAGTCATATACTCTTCTCTTGTATGCTGTCTATTCATAGCTTTTAACATGGCGTTGCTACCACTTTGAACAGGTAAGTGTAAGTATTTACATATATTTCTATGTTTTGCCATTACATGAATTACATCTAAGCTCATGTCTTGCGGGTTAGATGTAGAAAATCGAAACCGTGTTTTTGGAAATTTTGTAGCACACATATCTAGTAATTCTGCAAAACCTACAGCCGTTGCCTGTGCCATTTCTGTAGCTTTTTTAAAGTCTTTTTTAAGACCACCACCATACCAAAGAAAACTATCTACATTTTGTCCTAGAAGTGTAATTTCTTTAAAGTTTTGGTCTACCATAGACTTCACTTCTTCTAAAATACTTTTAGGGTCTCTACTTCTTTCGCGTCCTCTTGTAAAAGGAACCACGCAAAAAGTACACATATTATCGCAACCTCTTGTAATTGATACAAATGCAGTAACACCGTTTGTGTTTAATCGAACTGGTGAAATATCTCCATAGGTTTCGTCTTTAGAAAGAATAACGTTTACGGCATTTCTACCCTCACTAACTTCACTTAGTAAATTTGGTAAATCTTTGTATGCATCTGGACCAACAACTAAATCAACAATTTTTTCTTCCTCTAAGAATTTTTCTTTTAAACGTTCTGCCATACAGCCTAAAACACCAACTTTCATCTTTGGGTTTACTTTTTTTACTGCATTGTATTTTTGTAAACGTTTTCTAACAGAAGTTTCTGCTTTTTCTCTAATAGAGCAAGTATTTACCAATACTAAATCTGCCTCTTCTAAAATTTGGGTAGTATTGTAGCCTTCTTTATCTAGTATTGAAGCAACAATTTCACTGTCATTCATATTCATTTGACAGCCGTAGCTTTCTATGAATAATTTCTTTGTGTTTCCTACTTTATTTTCTGTAACAAGGGCCTTTCCTTGTATTTTATCGTCTATAACTTTCTCGGTTGCTTTCATATTCAAAAAGATGAAATGCAAATATACAACCAAAAATGAAAACGAGTGACAACTTGGCAGAAAACAACTTTTTTTTTGAATAGTATATTGTGTTTTTAAGGGCTATTTTTTTTATTGAAATGAAATAAAAGCCGGCTGAATAAAGCTTTTTTCCATAAAATTTGAACTAAAATAGCCCGAATAAAAAAATAATAAAAAAAAACTACATACTTTTGCAGTCTTATAACACGCAGTTTGCCTCAAATTTTGAGATGCGTTAATTATGAAAATAGAAAGATACATGGCAAAGAATTTAGTAATTGTAGAGTCACCAGCAAAAGCAAAAACCATAGAAAAATTTCTCGGAAAAGATTTTCAAGTAGAGTCTAGTTATGGGCACATTGCAGATTTACCTTCTAAAGAGTTAGGGATAGATGTAGACGGAGATTTTAGTCCTAAATATATAGTTTCAGACGATAAAAAGACAATTGTTAAGAAATTAAGAACACTAGCAAAGAAGGCCGATATGGTTTGGTTAGCGAGTGATGAGGATCGAGAGGGAGAAGCAATTGCATGGCATTTAAAAGAGCAATTAGAATTAAAAGATGCCAATACAAAACGTATTGTTTTTCATGAAATCACAAAAAACGCCATTTTAAAAGCAGTCGAAAATCCTAGAGATATAGACTATAATATGGTAAATGCACAACAAGCACGTAGGGTTTTAGATAGGCTTGTTGGGTATGAATTATCACCAGTTTTATGGAGAAAAGTAAAAGGAGGCTTATCTGCAGGTAGAGTTCAATCTGTGGCAGTAAGACTAATTGTAGAGAGAGAACGTAGTATTCTAGACTTTAATGCAGAAACACATTATAAGGTAGTTGCACAGTTTTCTAATGATGAAGGGAAAACTTTTAAAGCAACAATTCCAAAGAATTTTGATTCTAAAAAATCTGCAGAAAGTTTTTTAAACTCTTGTGCAAAAGCAGATTTTTCAATCTCAGAGTTAACAAAAAAGCCCGCTAAAAAATCTCCAGCAGCCCCATTTACAACATCAACATTACAGCAAGAAGCATCTAGAAAATTAGGTTTTCCGGTAGGTAAAACAATGCAGGTTGCACAACGTTTATACGAAGCAGGTTTAATAACCTACATGAGAACAGATAGTTTAAATTTATCTGTAGATGCAAGAAATGCGGCCGAAGAAGAAATTACAAATTATTACGGTGCAGAATATAGCAAACAACGTGTTTTTAAAACGAAAGCCAAAGGTGCTCAAGAGGCGCACGAGGCAATTAGGCCAACAAGCATGAAAATGCATGCTATAGACACTGAATATGACCAAACGAGATTGTATGATTTAATTTGGAAAAGAACATTGGCTTCTCAAATGAGTGATGCTCAGTTAGAAAGAACCAATTTTAAGATTGCGAATTCTGAAAACTCAAAAATCTTTACTGCAAACGGAGAAATGATAAAGTTTGAGGGTTTCTTAAAGGTTTATTTAGAGGGAACAGATAATGAAGAGGAAGAGCAAGCAGGAATGCTACCAAATTTAAAAGTTGGAGAAAATTTAGACTATACTTTTATAAATGCAACACAACGTTTTACAAGTCCGCCATATCGTTTTACAGAAGCATCTTTAGTAAAACAATTAGAAGAATTAGGTATTGGAAGACCTTCTACATATGCACCTACAATTTCTACAGTCCAAAAAAGAGGTTATGTAGAAAAGGGGCAAAATGAAGGTGTAGAAAGAGAGTATCAACAATTAATTTTAGTTAATGGAGCCGTAAAAGGTGAAGCTTTAATAGAAAAAACAGGCTCAGATAAAAATAAATTAGTACCCACAGATATTGGGAATATTGTAAACGACTTTTTGGTTGCAAATTTCTCTAATATTTTAGATTTCGGATTTACAGCAAGAGTAGAAAATTCTTTTGATGATATTTCTGAAGGAGATGCAGATTGGATAGAAATGATAAAAGGTTTCTACACTTCTTTTCATGAAACAGTAGAAGATGTTAAAGAAAATGCAGAGAGAGAAAGTGGAGAACGTATTTTAGGGAAACACCCAGAATCTGGTAAAACAGTTTTGGTACGTTTAGGTAAATTTGGCCCAATTGCACAAATTGGTGCGCCAGAAGACGAAGAAAAAGTCTTTGCCAGTCTAAATAAAGAACAAAATTTAGGAACCATAACCATGCAAGAAGCACTAGATTTATTCTTGCTTCCAAAGACTTTAGGAACCTATGAAGATGAAGAAGTAATTGTCTCTAATGGGCGTTTTGGGCCTTATATTCGTTTTGGGACAATGTTTGTTTCTCTAGAAAAAGGAGAAAACCCAATGGAGGTAGATTTACCAAGAGCAGAAGAATTAATTGTTGCAAAACAAAAAGCAGATGCTCCAATTTATCATTATGAAGAATTGCCAGTGCAAAAAGGAGTTGGGCGTTTTGGGCCTTTTATAAAATGGAATTCTATTTTTATAAACGTAAATAAAAAGTACGATTTTGACAATCTTTCTGAGGATGATATTATTGAGTTAATCGAAATTAAGAAACAAAAAGAAATAGACAAAGTCTTACACAATTGGGAGGATGTTGGCATTCGGGTAGAGAAGGCACGTTGGGGCCGTTTTAATGTTTTAAAAGGTAAAATAAAAATAGAATTACCTAAAACTACAGATATAGATAAACTATCTAAAGAAGAAGCTATAAAAATGGTAGAGGCAAAAATGCCAAAGAAAAAAGCTGCAAAAAAGAAAACAGCAACTAAAAAGAAAACAACGGCTAAAAAAACGGTAAAAAAGAAATAGTTAGTATATTGCATACTTTACTGAAAAATAATTAATGAATTTAGACTTTTTTACTCCTATAAAAGATTCAGTTGTAGCGCATTTAGAGTTACAGGCGTCTTCTTGTTTTGGTCAAAATATTCAAATTCATTCGCAAAAAGATGGTTTTCCAGACTTAGAAAATGTTCAAATAGCTATATTTGGTGTTCAGGAAGACAGAAATTCTCAAGATAATTTTGGCTGTGGAGAAGATTTACATGCTATCCGACAAAAATTATACCAGTTGTTTCCTGGCAAGTGGCATACTAGTATTGCAGATTTAGGAACAATTGACAAAGGAAATGAAGTTTCAGATACTTATTTTGCAGTAAAAGAAATTATAACTTCATTGCTTAAGAAGAATATTATACCAATAATAATTGGGGGAGGTCAAGATATTACATACGTTAACTACAGGGCTTATGATGATTTAGAGCAATCTGTGAATATAACAACCGTAGATAGTAGATTTGATTTAGGAAATTTAGAAGAAGCTTTAACATCACAATCTTATCTGAGTAAAATAATTATGCAAGAACCAAATAACTTGTTTAATTATTGCAATGTTGGGTACCAAACCTATTTTAATTCGCAAGAAGAAATAAGTTTATTAGATAATTTATTTTTTGATACTTATAGATTGGGTAAAGCTAAAGAATTAGAAAGTATAGAGCCAGCTTTTAGAAACTCAGATATTGTTTCTATAGATATTGGTGCTATTAGACAGACAGATGCACCTGCAAATTGTAATGGGTCTCCAAATGGCTTTAATGGTGAAGAAATTTGTGCTATTTCTAGATATGCAGGTATTAGTGATAAAGTTTCATCTTTTGGCATTTATGAATACAATTCTAAATATGATAATAATAACCAGACAGCACATTTAATTGCGCAAATGATTTGGTACTTTATTGAAGGTGTAAACTTTAGAGTAAAGGATTATCCGTTTTCAGGTAAAGAAAATTATCAAAAATTTACGATTTTGTTAGAAGATGATGAGCCTTTGCTTTTTTACAAAAGTAATAAATCTGGCAGATGGTGGATAGAAATAAATATTTTATCAAATAATAAATACAAAAGACATGCGTTAATACCATGTACTTATAAAGATTACTCAGATGCTACAAAGCAAATTATACCAGAAAAATGGTATAAGGCAATGAGAAAAATGGTATAATTGTTAAAAATGAATATGAAATGCGATTAAATATGATGTCAATATTATATTTTCAAAATAATAATAAGTAAATTTACGCGTTTTGGTTAAGATCTAATATGAATATGAAGAAAGCAGCAATACTTGCACTTTTAATAACATTGTTATATAGTTGTGGCTCTAATGATAGGGGTGAATTGGTAGGAATAAAAGTTAAAAAGAAATGGTTTTCAGAAAAACCTTTTGGAATGGCTTTAATACCAGGAGGCTCTTTCACTATGGGTAAGCAAGAGGAAGATATTATAGGTACTTTAAATACTCCTACAAAAACAGTTACTGTTAGACCATATTATATGGATGAAACAGAAATAACAAACAGTGAATACAAAGAATTTGTCCACTGGGTAAGAGATTCTATTGTAAGAACAGAATTAGCAAAAAGAGCAGAAGACGATGATCTTATGGCAACGCCAGATGTAAATGGTGACGGACCTACAGGAGGAATACAAGATTATAAATTTAAAGATACGGTAGAGAATGCTACGCCATATGCAAAATTCATGTATGAGAAAGCTTTTCTTAATGATGAAAATAGAGCTTTAAATTGGGAGGAAGATCTTATTTGGAAAACGGGTGAGTATCCAGATTTGGCTTATGTAGAAGTAATGGATGCACTTTTTATTCCTAAAGAAGACGCTTTAAACGGAGTAAGTTCGTTTGATACAAAAAAATTAAATTACGTACTAAAATGGTTTGATAGTCAAGCTGCTGCAAGAGACTCTAAAGCCAACAGAGGCAAAGAGCAAAAAAGAAGTAGATTTATAAAAAGAGATACTTTTAATATTTATCCAGACACAATTGTTTGGATAAAAGACTTCAATTATGCTTATAATGATCCAATGCACCAAGATTATTTTAGTCACCAATCTTATGCAGATTATCCGGTTGTGGGTGTTTCTTGGAAACAGGCTAGGGCATTTTGTTCTTGGAGAACAAAAAAGAAGAACAGTTATTTAAAAGGGAAAAAAAATGGCGTTACAGTGCCGAATTTTAGATTACCTACAGAAGCAGAATGGGAATATGCTGCAAGAGGAGGTTTAGAATTTGCAACATACCCTTGGGGTACGGGAGGTGCAACTAGTGATAGAGGTTGTTTTTTAGCAAATTTTAAGCCCATAAGAGGTAATTATTCTGTCGATGGTGCGCTCTATACAGTAGAAGCAGAATCATATAATGCAAACGATTTTGGTTTGTATAACATGGCAGGAAACGTTTCAGAATGGACAAGTAGTGCATATAACTTATCTTCTTATTACATGGCTTCTACAATGAACCCAAATGTAGAAGATGAAAATAATAAAAGGAAAATTATTCGTGGAGGTTCTTGGAAAGATGTCGCTTATTTTTTAGAAGTAAGTTCTAGAGATTACGAATATGCAGATACTGCAAGAAGCTTTATAGGGTTTAGAACGGTGCAGGATTTTCTTGGAACAGATGTGAATTAAAAGAAAAAGATTAGAAATAAATAATAAATAATAAATAATAAAAAAATGGCAAAATCAGCAAAAAGAGCGAAAATTACAAATATGGTCTACGGTTTAGGAGCAGCAATTGTAATTATAGGAGCATTATTTAAAATTATTCACTTTTCTATTGGTCCTTTAACGGGTACAGTTATGCTTACTATAGGGTTATTAGTTGAGGCAGGTATTTTTACCATGTCTGCTTTTGAAACTCCACCAGAAGAATTAGATTGGGCAAAAGTATATCCAGAATTAGCTGGAGGTGGTGGTTTTGCTCCGGGAGATAATCAAAAGAAAATAAATGCAGACGGTATGTTGTCTCAAAAGTTAGATAATTTATTACAAGAAGCAAAAATAGATTCTACTCTAATGGAAAGTTTGGGTACAAGTATGCTGAAATTTCAAAGTGCCGCATCAGGTCTATCTGCAGCAACTGAATCTGTAACCTCTACAAATAAATACAATGAAGAAATGTCTAAAGCAGCCCTTCAAATGGAGTCTTTAAACGGTCTATACAAAATACAAGTAGAAAACTCTAGCAAACAAGCAGACTTAAATACAGCGGTTGTAGAAAATACAGAAAAGTTAAAAGAGCAAATGGAAGCATTGTCAAATAACTTATCTTCTTTAAACGGCGTTTATGGGGGTATGCTCTCTGCAATGACCAATAAATAATAATTAGTTACAGGAAACTAACTTTTAAAAAACTAATTAATTATGGCAGTAGGTAAAGAAACACCAAGGCAAAAAATGATAGGTATGATGTACCTAGTATTTATTGCAATGTTGGCTTTAAATATGAGTAAAGAAGTATTGTCTGCTTTTGGCTCTACTAACGAAGGTATCGAATCAAATAACAATACTTTAATAAAGGGAAATGAGTATTTATATAAATTTTTAGAAGACAATGCTAGTGATGCATCTTCTACAAAAGAAAAATACTTACCGTTACAAGTAAAGGCACTTAAAATTAAAAGCTTATCGTCTAAATTGAATAACTTCATTCAAAGCCATAAAGATTCAATGCTTTCTACAATAGCAGATGCGAAAAATTATGTAGAGATGGATAAGTCTGAATATACAGAGACCTTTTTTAAGGGAGGTAATTACTCAAAGAAAGGAGCGGAATTTGTGAATATGATTAATAGTTATGAGCAAGATGTAATGGCTGTTCTAAATATAAAAGACACAACTTCTTCTGGAGAAATTTTGTCAGACAAACTTAAAGCTCTTGCCCAAGTAGTAGATGCTAAATTTTCTACAGATTCTGTTACAGATAGAGAAGGTGTTAAGAAAACCTTTTTAGATTATAATTATAAAGGTTACCCGATGGTAGCTACTTTAACGAATTTTACATTAGTTCAAAACAAAGTAAGATCTATTGAGAATGAATTTTTAAACACCATAATAGGTCGAACACTGGCTGACGGTGTAGAAATTTCAGGAAAGAATTTTGAGGGTATTGTAAGTTTAGATAGAGGTTCTTTTTTTCAGGGTGAAACCGTTACAGGAAAAGTTTTTCTTGGTAAAGTAGATAAAACATTACAGCCAACAAAAGTAACGCTTAATGGTCAAGACATCACTAAGAGTGCTCGTAATGGCCAAGTAGAGTTAAATATACCTGCAGGTGGAAATTTAGGGACTCAAAAAATAGTTGGAGAAATTACGTTTACAAATAGCGATGGAAAACCAGAAGTAATACCATTTACTAGTGAATTTGAAGTAGCTAAGAGACCTACACAAGCGTTTGTTTCTGCTGATAAAATGAATATTGTTTACAGAGGTATACCAAACCCTATCTCTATATCTTTACCAGAAACCAGAGGAAATGCTCTGATAAGACCTACTGGAAGTATTGTATTTAAAAAAGTAAGTGTTGGTAAGTATCTATTAACACCTGGTACAAGTCAAACAGTAAAAATTAATATTTCTGCAACTTTAACAGATGGGAGTGCACTTTCAGATAAAAAGAGTTTTAGAGTAAAAGACATACCCCCTGCTGAGATACAAATAGGAGATAAGTATGGTTATGGCATATTAATGTCAAAAAATAAGTTAAAAAAGCAAGCAATTAAAGTATCTATTCCAAATTTCGATTTTAAATTAAATATTAAAACAATAAGTTTTGTTATAAAGATTGGAAGTACTGTAGTGCAAGTTAATGGAAATACGTTAAATGCTGAAGCTAAAAGCGCAATTGAAAATGCAGGTAGTGGCAGCGTAATGGAAATATTCAATATTGAAGCCAAAGTAGTCGGGTCTCCTTATAAGTTGAAAAAGATTTATGGAGGATCAGTTGAATTACTTTAAAAACACATTTTAAAAATTAAATTATGAATTTGAAAAAGAGTTTCTTTTTTTTATTTGCAGTACTTATATCCTCATACAATGTTGCACAGGGTAAGGCAAATTTACTAAATGCTAAAACAGTTGCAGAGATTGGTGTAAAATCACAGCAGCAAATAGACGCAGATGCTACAGAGAAGCCATTAGCATACGGTATTGTTAAAGATGATGATATCTTGTGGTCTAAAGTTGTTTGGGAAATAATTGATTTAAATCAAAAAATAAATCATCCCTATTATTTTCCAATAGAAAATAAAATAGAAGCTAGTAGGTTGTCTTTATACAACACATTAGCTAACGCCTTAAATAATAAGGATAGAAAGTTTAAAATGTATACCAACTCTTATCTTAAACAGAAGGATACTATTTCTTTAAGTAAAATTAATAAAGAAAAATTAGAGTTTTATTGTAAAGCTATTGATGATAATATTCCTTTTTACCCTGGTGATATTACACACTTTAAGATTAAAGGAATGTGGTTTTTTGATAAACTTCAAGGCGAATTAAAGTATCGTTTATTAGCAATTGGTCCAGTACTTCCTATTTCGCTTGCTGCTAAATGTATTAATTTTGGTAAAATATCAGAAAATAGACAAAGACTTAGAGACAACCCAAATGCAGAAGTAGCAAATATAGAACTATTAGAACCTACTAATTTAGAACCATTGTACTGGTTATATTTTCCAGAAGTAAGGCAAGTTCTTCATAATGCCAAGGTCTTTAATTCTAAAAATGGGTTGCGTCCAATTTCTTTTGATCATTTATTAAATGCTAGAAGATTTAGCTCTGTAATTGTACAAGAAGAAAATATGTATGGTAATAGATCTATTAAAGATTATATTCCTAATAATTCTTTCTTTGAGTTATTAGAAGCAGAAAGAATTAAAGAAGATATTAGAAATAGAGAAATGGATATGTGGAACTATTAATTTCGTTTTAAGAAAAAATATTAAACGTTTGCGCGAGCAAGCGTTTTTTTGTTTGAGACCATTTCTTGCGTTTTTATATTTTATAGAGATTGTGAACGCTAATAAGCACTAAGTTTTAAAAATAAACTTATTATTTTATTGTATGAAAGTTGATTATATTATTGTTGGTTTAGGATTGGCAGGTTTGGCATTTGCAGAAGAATTAATTCTAGCAAAAAAAACATTTTTAGTTTTTGAAGATGCTTCTCAAACATCTTCTTTAGTTGCAGGTGGTGTTTACAACCCGGTAGTTTTAAGAAAATTTACAGCTGTTTGGAAGGCTGCTGAGCAGTTAGATTTAGCAATTCCTTTTTATGAACGTCTAGAACAAAAACTAAAAATTAAATTTGACGAAAAGTTTGTAATTAAACGTGCTTTTAAATCTGTACAAGAGCAGAATAATTGGTTTTCAGCATCAGATAACATTGTATTAAAAAGGTTTTTAAACCCCAGTATTGAGAATAAAAAGGTAAACGGTGTTGTTGGCGATTTTGGTTTTGGAGCTGTAAATGAAACGGGTAGAATTGATACGTTAAAATTAGTGAAAGCGTATCGTAGTTTTTTAATGGATAATAAATGTATTCGTTTTGAAAAATTTGAACATTCAAAATTAGACGTATTCAAAGATAAAATTAGTTATAAAGGAATAGAATGCCAGCAGGTGGTGTTTTGCGAAGGATTTGGAATTAAAGAAAATCCGTTTTTTAATTATTTGCCATTAGCGGAAGCAAAAGGTGAGCTATTGACCATTTATGCACCAGAACTAAATATAGATTTTTTACTTAAATCTGCATTATTTTTAATTCCTTTAGGAAATAACAGATACAAAGTAGGGGCTACTTTTAATCATGTAGATAAAACAGCAGCACCTTCAGAAAAGGGGAGGTTAGAGTTGGTAGAGAAATTAAAAAAGGTAATTGATGTACCTTATGAGATTATAGACCAGACTGCAGGAATAAGACCCACAACAAAAGACAGAAGACCATTTATTGGGCAGCACAAAGAGCACCCAAGATTATCGGTTTTAAACGGTTTAGGTACACGTGGTGTTATGTTAGCACCAACCATGGCAAGAAACTTATTTAATTGTATAGAAAAAAGTATTGCCTTAGATTTAGAGATAGATATTAAGAGATTTCAATAGAATTATTGGTTATTTAGATACCGCATATTTTACTTTTATAATGCAATATATTTTTGTCTTCTTTTTAAACATATTAACTCTATTTTTTAAGTAGCTTTGCCCCTTATAAAATTACACAATATTACATGTTAAACGTACATAATTTAACGGTTTCCTTTATGGGAACCGAATTGTTTTCTGGTATTACTTTTAAGTTAAATAAAGGAGATAGAATAGGGCTGATTGGGAAAAATGGTGCAGGAAAATCTACTTTATTAAAAGTACTTTCTAAAGACATAGAAAGCAGTGGCGGTACCATGGCCTTTGACAAAGATGTGCAAATTGGTTTTTTAAGACAAGATATAGATTTTGTTGAAGGAAGAACTATTTTAGAAGAAGCATATCAAGCTTTTGAAGAAATTAAAGCGTTAGAAGTTCAATTAGATGAAATTAATGAACAACTAGCCACTAGAACAGACTATGAAAGTGAAGAGTATAGTCAGTTAATTATAGATTTAACAGAGAAAACAGAACGGTACGAGCTTGTAGGAGGTTACAATTACCAGGGTGATACAGAAAAAATTTTACAAGGTTTAGGTTTTCAAAGAGAAGACTTTGATAAGTTAACAGATACCTTTTCTGGAGGTTGGAGAATGCGTATTGAGTTGGCAAAATTATTACTTCAAAATAATGATATTCTTTTATTAGATGAGCCAACAAATCACTTAGATATAGAATCTATTATTTGGTTAGAAAATTTCTTAAAAGGATATTCTGGCGCAATTGTTTTGGTTTCGCATGATAAAATGTTTTTAGATAACGTTACCAATAGAACTATTGAAATTTCTCTTGGACAGATTTATGATTATAAAAAACCGTATTCAGAATTTTTATTATTAAGAGGAGAAATTAAAGAAAAGCAGTTACAAGCACAAAAGAATCAAGAAAAAGAAATTAAGCAAAAACAACACCTAATAAATAAGTTTAAAGCAAAAGCAAGTAAGGCTTCTATGGCACAGTCTTTAATGAAACAACTAGATAAAGTTGAGTTGATTGAAGTTGACCAGGATGATAACCAAGCGATGAATGTTAGTTTTAGCATCTCTAAAGAACCTGGTAAAATTATTGTAGAAGCAGAAAATCTTTGCAAGAGCTACGGAGACAAACATGTTTTAGAAGATGTAGATTTACTAATCGAAAGAAATAGCAAAATTGCCTTTGTAGGGCAAAACGGACAAGGAAAGTCTACTTTAGCAAAAATGATGGTGGGTGAAATTCCTTTTGAAGGTCATTTAAAACTAGGTCATAATGTAGAAGTTGGATATTTTGCTCAAAACCAATCTGAGCATTTGCCGCCAGAAAAAACGGTTTTGCAAATTATGGAAGATGCAGCTACCGATGGAAATAGAGCAAGAGTTAGAGATATGCTAGGGTCATTTTTATTTGGTGGAGACGCTGCAGATAAAAAGGCAAAAGTACTTTCTGGAGGGGAAAGAAATAGATTGGCATTGTGTAAGTTATTATTATCACCTTTTAATGTGTTGATAATGGATGAGCCAACAAATCACTTAGATATTGCCTCTAAAAATGTTTTAAAAGAAGCATTGCATAATTTTAATGGAACTTTAATCTTGGTTTCTCATGATAGAGACTTTTTACAAGGGTTAACAAGCACTGTTTACGGTTTTAAAGACAAAGAAATTAAAGAGTATTTAGGAGATATTGACTATTTCTTAGAGCAACATAAAATTGAAAACTTAAGAGAGGCAGAAAAAAGAACGGTTGTAAAAGTAGCAAAAGATACCTCTAAAAAAGATTCTAATCAACTTTCTAGAGAACAAGAGAAAGAGTTGAAAAAGTTAAGTAATAAATTGTCTAAAATTGAAACTGAAATTGCAGATTTAGAGAGAGAAATAGCAAAAATAGATTCAGAATTAGCACAAAATTATGAGGAAGTTTCGACGAGGCCAAATTTCTTTGAAAAATACAAAGCTAAAAAAGCGCAACTAGATACTGTAATGGAAGCATGGGAAAAGATGGAAGCAAAAGTTTCTAATTTTTCGTAAATTGCCATAATATTAGTTCCAACTCTTTGGAAACCAAACCCTAAAAATAATTAAATTATAGATTCCTGTATAAATCGGGAGTAATAAACAATGGATTTTAACGCAATAGTAGAAACCGAAAACCATCAAATATCTCTTCCTCTTTTAGAAGAGAAAAAAATAGAACTCTTTATAAAAAGAGAAGATCTAATTCATCCTTTTGTTTCGGGAAATAAGTTTAGAAAATTAAAGTACAACTTACACGAAGCTAAAAAATTAAAAAAGAAGTCTTTACTTACTTTTGGAGGCGCATATTCTAATCATATTTTAGCTACTGCTGTTGCGGGAAAAATGGCCGGTTTTAAAACTTTTGGTATTATTAGAGGAGAAGAATTAGGTAAAAATATTACAGAAACATTAAAAGAAAATGATACTTTAAGAGAGGCACATGAGCACGGAATGAAGTTTCATTTTGTTACTAGAGAAATATATAGACAAAAATCTTCATTTGGTTTTATTGAAAAAATGAAAAATAAATGGGGAGATTTTTATCTAATACCAGAAGGTGGAACAAACTTTTTAGCAGTGGATGGCTGTCAGGAAATACTTACAAAAGAAGATTCAAAATTTGATTATATTTGTGCAGCAGTTGGCACAGGTGGTACGCTTTCAGGTTTGATAAAATCTTTAAAGAAGCACCAAAAAGTTATTGGATTTCCTGCTTTAAAAGGTAATTTTTTATCTGAAGAAATTAAGAAATATATCTTCAAAAAACATAATTGGAGTCTTAAAAAGGATTATCATTTTGGAGGTTATGCAAAATTTGACGATGAACTAATTAACTTTATTAATTCTTTTAAAGAAGAAACTGGTATTTTACTAGATCCTGTTTATACAGGTAAAATGTTGTTTGGAATTTTAGATTTAATCAAAAAAGATACTTTTGAAGAAGGAACTAAAATCTTAGCAATTCACACAGGTGGGCTTCAGGGTATTAGAGGTTTTAATAAAGAATTATCGAAAAAAAACAAACAAACAATACATATTTAATGAAGTTAAATTTTTTTGTTAGCATACTTTTTTTATTACTATTATCTAATTGTGGTGCTAGGAAACACGTTGCTCACAAGAAAAATTCTGGGGTTATAGTTTCAGAACCAAAGCCCAAGAAAATACCTTCCGTAAACGAAGATAAAATTACAAGAAAACTTGGTAAAAAGAATCCAAGATTAAATAAAGAAACACTTGCTTATATTAGAACATATGCACCAATGGCAGTAAATGAAATGCATTTGTATAAGATACCAGCTAGTATTACTTTGGCGCAAGGTATTTTAGAGTCTGGCAAAGGTAAAAGTGAACTCGCATTAAAATCTAAAAATCATTTTGGTATTAAATGTCATAGTCAATGGAGAGGCGAGCGGGTTTATCATGATGATGACGAAAAAGGAGAATGTTTTAGAAAATATAAATACGTTGCTACTTCATATAACGATCATTCTTTATTTTTAAGTCAGAGAAAAAGGTATGCGTTTTTATTTGATTATAATATTAGAAATTATAAAAAATGGGCATACGGTTTGCGCAAAGCAGGCTACGCTACAGACAGAAAGTACCCTTCAAAGCTTTTAAAAATTATTGAAGATTATCACCTTTACGAGTTTGATAATTTAAAAAAAAGAAGCTACACTAAAAAATTAAAAGCGCTAGATAATATTAAAACAGAGAAAGTACCGTTATTAAAAAATAGTGGGAATAGCTACAAGGTAAAAAAAGGAGATACGTTATATTCTATCTCTAAAAAGTATTCAATTTCTGTCCAAAATTTAAAAGTGCTTAATAATTTAACAGACAATACTATTTCTTTGGGTCAGTATTTAATTGTACAAGAATAAATTAAAACCAATTATATTTTTTTACTTTCGTTTTTTTAAATAGAAAATATGGCAATTATAAAACCAGTAAACGGAAAACATCCTCAAATACCTTCAGATTGTTACGTAGCAGAAAATGCTACTATTGTTGGAGATGTATCCTTAGGTGAAGCTTGTTCAATTTGGTTTAATGCCGTAATTCGTGGAGATGTACATTATATAAAAATAGGGAATAAAGTAAATATCCAGGATGGTGCAGTAATACATGCAACTTATTTAAAGTCTCCTACTATTATTGGTAATAATGTTTCAATTGGGCACAACGCAATTGTACACGGTTGTACAATTAAAGACAATGTTTTGGTAGGTATGGGTAGTATTATTATGGATGATTGTATCATAGAATCAAACTCAATTATTGCAGCAGGTGCAGTGGTTACTAAAAATACACATGTAGAGAGTGGTAGCATTTATGCAGGAGTGCCAGCAAAAAAAGTAAAAGATATTTCTCAAGAATTAATTTCTGGAGAAATAAATAGAATTGCAGATAATTATGTAAAGTATTCTGGTTGGTTTAAAGAGTAAGTTAGAAAAAAAAACACCCAATTTCAGTAAAGAAATAAGGTGTTTGCAAACTAATCAACTAATCAATTATTTTTCAATCTTTCTATGCTCTTTGTCTAGTTTTTTAGATTTCTTTTTTATCATTCTACTCTTTTGTCTTTTTTTGAATTCCTGAAATTGATCTGGGTTTAAAAAATCTTTCATACTACTTCTCATAGCTATCTGGTTCTCTAACATTTGGATTTTCATCGCATATATTTCATTTGAAGTAGGTCTTTTTTTCTCTTTTTTAGCTACTTTTCTTTTTTTCATAAAAGTATGCTTGGCTGTTATTTCAGCTTTTAATAATGGAGTTATTTGTCGCTGTTGCTTGTCTGATAAATCTAGCGCTAACGTCATCTGCTTTACTTTTAAATTTGTTTGTTGTTCAATAGTAAAATGTAGTTTTTTATACCTTTTCTTTTTCTGCGCTTGTGTATTAAAAGTAAAAGCGAATATAATTACTAAAATGGCTGCTATTTTTTTCATAATTTTATTATTTATACTTCTTTGACGTTTCAAAAATGAAAAGGTTTAAATTTGTATTTCGTTTAACAGCAATTTAACAACTATATCATGCGTAAATTAGTTTGGTTATTATTTTTAGTACCTTTTATAGCAAATGCTCAAAAGGACTCTGTGAGTGTAGATTTAAAGAACCCTTACGCAACTTTATATACGCATTTATACTTTCTACAATCAGACTCTTATCAACCTAAAAAAGCAGCAAAAACAATTTTAGGGTTATCTGAAAAAGAAGCAGTTAAAAAAGCAATAAGAATTAAGAAAATTTTAGATGGTAAAGGCCTATTTGTAGATTTTAACGTTGTGCCTAAAAACCCTAATTTTAAAGATACGGTTAGGTATTCCTCTTATCAGAAATACACTCCTTTTCCAGAAAGAATGCCAGAAATATCTGTAGAAAAAATTGGAGAAAAATGGTATTACTCCGCGGAAACTATAAAAAAAACAGACGTATTGTATAGTGCTGTTTTTCCTTGGTATGTGCAAAAAATACAAGATATTGTTCCAGAAATTGGGCATAAAAAACTGATGGGAATTGAATACTGGCAACTGTTTATGGCTATTATATTACTAACGCTTGCAGTACTCTTCTTTTATCTCTTAAAAAGAATAACCTTTTATCTATTAAATTTTATTCAACACAGAATTACAAAAAGTACAGATATTAGTTTTGATGCTTATTTAAAGAAACTTGCAAGGCCAATCAGTTTACTGTTCGTTCTCAATTTTATAAAAAAAGTTGTTCCCTCGCTTCAATTTAGTTTAGAAACCAATACTTGGGCTTTTCTGTTTATTGATATTGCTGAGGTTGTTTTTTGGACTTATGTTTTTTTAAATTTAGTACATGTTTTAATGAAGTTTTATAGCGCTTTTACAGCAAAAACACACAATAAATTAGATGACCAATTAGCACCTATTTTACACAATTTTCTTATAGGATTTGTTATCATTGTGGGTGTTTTAAGGTTAATTTCTCTTTTTGGTGTAGATACAACTACTATTTTAGCAGGTGCAACTATTGGTGGTTTGGCAGTTGCTTTGGCGTCTCAAGACACTGTAAAAAACCTAATTGGTACTATTATGATTTTTATAGACAAACCTTTTCATATAGAAGATTGGATTGAAGCTGGAGAAGTTTCGGGTACCGTAGAAAAAGTAGGATTTAGATCTACAAGTGTGCGTGCCGCAGATACTTCTGTATATCAAATTCCAAATAGTAAATTGTCTGAAATTGTTATTAATAACAAAGGTTTACGTTTATTTAGACGTTATAATACAAATTTAGGTGTGCGATACGATACGCCCCCAGAATTAATTGAAGCCTTTGTAAAAGGTGTTCGTGAAATTGTAATTGCACACCCAGAAACACGCTCAGATTCTTATAATGTAGAATTTAGTGGTTTTGGTGATTCTGCTTTATTGGTCATGGTAAACGTCTATTTTAAAAGTTTGGCCTGGGGCACAGAGCAGTCTTCTAAACACAGATTGCATATGGCAATTGTTAAGCTAGCAAAAGAATTAGGAGTTGATTTTGCATTTCCTTCCTCTACGGTGATGATTGAGAATTTTCCAGAGAAAAAAGGATTTAATCCCAAATATAATATAGATGCAGATAGCATTAATGGTGCTATTTCAAAGATTTTAGAAGAGTTTAATAATGAGAATTTAGACGCAAATCATATGCGAGAAAAATCTTAGAGTTTTTATGTTACGGCAAGTACATTAACTATTATTTGCTTCCTTTAAGATTTCACTTACTGCATTTTGGTAGTTTTTTGGGCTGTGGGCTTTTTTAATTTTTTTATAGGTTTTCTGGGGATTGGCAAAGCTTTGAGAGAAAAATTCCCAGAAACCAAGCATTTTCATTTTTATTGGTGTTGGTCCAGAAAGTGCAGCGTCATATTCTTGATAAATACGGTCATGAAACTCACTAAAAATAGCAACTCTATTTTTCGGATATTCAGTAGTATTATTTTTAAGCATACTGGGTAAAAAAGGATCTGCAATTAAGCCACGTCCAATCATCCAGTGGTCTATTGAAGGAAAACGCTCTTCCAGTTTTTTAAAAGCAGCAACAGAGGTAATATCACCGTTATAATACATTTTGTGTTTGCTGTTGTCTAAACATTTTTGAAATGCTTCTAAATTTGTTCCACCTTTATAAAGTTGCTTTCCTATTCTTGCATGAATTGCAATATTTTTTAAAGGATAGGTATCTAAAATTGGCAGAACATCTAATATTTCTTCAGGGTTTTCATACCCCATTCTCATTTTCATAGAAACAAGAATATCAGATTCATTATGCACTTTATAAAGAATATTATTTATTTTTTCGGCATCGCTAATTAAGCCAGAACCCATGCCACGTTTTGTAACCATTGGGTAGGGGCAACCTAAATTCCAGTTTAATTCTTTGTATCCTAACTCGCGCACATATTTAGAAACAAATAGAAACTCATCTGCATCATTGGTAATAATTTGCGGAATTACTTCTAAGGTGGTGTTGTTTTCTAACGCAATATCTTTCTGATACGAATTTTTAATCACCAATTTTCCGTTCAATCGAATATAGGGTGCATAAAACGTGTCTATTCCGCCAAAAAAATGGTTGAAAGCGTTTCTGAATTTATGATCTGTAAACCCCTGTAAAGGTGAAGATAGCAATGTATGATTCATGAGAAATATAGTTGCACAAATATAGCATAGTTTTTAGGTGATTTTATAAAATATAAAAAAAACCTCATCAGTTAAGATGAGGTTTTTAATAAGTTAAAAACTATTTTTAGACTATTTAGGATCTAAAATTAAATCAATTCTATCTACAACATCTTGTAAGTGGTAACGTGTAAGTGTGTCTCCTTTTCTGGAAGCAGCTTTTGCATCTCTTTGCAAGCGCTTTAATTCTCCTCTTGCTACAGATTTCACATCAGATTGGTTGATGTTAATTCCGCTCTGCTTAAAGTAACCGCTGTTTGCACCTCTTTGATTTTTAGCTTTATTTAGTAAGTAGTCTAAACGATCTAAATGGGCTCTTTGTAGGTTTCTTCTATAGGTATCTATAGAACGCCCTGCGTAAATCTCACTCCAAACACCTTTGCGCAAATCGCTCATCATGTTTACTAATGTATAAGATTTAAAAGTACCGTTTAAAGTTTCATTCTCAATCATTCTAGCCATTCTACCCGCATCTAAAACATTGTTTAAGGTTCTTGCTTGCAAAGCCCTAACTCTTTCTAGAGCTCCAGAAAATTCAGTTTTACTAAAAATATTCTCATCTAACATCCAAGTAGGTGTTTCAAATAACTCATCAATTACAAATTGTAGTGCCTCTTTTTGTTTTGCTTTGGTTACATGTGTATATACAGCACCTTCTTGATCGGACGTTTTGTAGTATTCATAAACACCACCAATATTTGCCGTTACATGGCCCATATATCTGTTAAACTGACTTAGTAATTGGCCATACATGGTAGATAATTCATCATAATTCTCTCCTTTTTCAGACGTCCATTCTTCCAATCTTGGTAAAATTCTTTTTAAGTTTTTAATACCATACATAGAAGCCTTCATTGCATCATCTCCTAAATCTTCTGTTTGAGAGCTAGGGTCTACAACACCACCTGCTTGTTGGTGTCCAAAACGATACATTGGGTCTCCAGCATGTTTTAAAATCCAAGTATCTAAGGTTGCTTTTTCGTCTTTTGCATCCGTATCTAAAATAGGTCTGTATCCCCAAGCAATTGCATATTTGTCATAAATACCAATATTTGGCATTAAAGCAACCCCTTTATCTTCTGGCTGCGCGATGTAGTTAAAACGAGCATAATCCATAATAGAAGGTGCCGTTCCGTATTTTGAAGTAAAACTTGCAGAACGCAAAGAGTCTACAGGATAAGCAACAGAACTTCCCATATTGTGAGGTAAACCTAAGGTATGGCCTAATTCATGAGAAGAAACAAAACGAACCAAACGGCCCATTGTTTCTGTTTTAAAACTGTTTCCTCTTGCACTTGGATTGATGGCAGCCGTCTGAATAAAGAACCAGTTATGTAACAACGTCATTACATTATGATACCAGTTGATATCTGATTCTAAAATTTCTCCAGATCTAGGATCACTTACGTGTGGGCCGTTTGCATTCGGAATTGGAGAGGCTAAATATCTAATTACAGAATATCTCACATCTTCTGGGCTATATTCTGGATCTTCTTCTGCCGTAGGCGCCATTTTACCAATAATAGCATTTTTAAAGCCTGCTGCTTCAAAGGCTACTTGCCAATCATTAACACCTTGTATAATATAAGGAACCCATTCTTTTGGAGTTGCTCTATCTACGTAATACACAATTTGTTTTTTAGGCTCTACCAACTCACCTCTCTTAAATTTTTCGATATCTTCATCTTTTACTTCTAAACGATATCTATCTAAATATTTTATTGTTTTACTTTTTTGATCTGCTAAACCATAATCTGTTTGCCCTCTTGCAAACCAACCAACACGCTCATCAAAATATCTACGTTTCATTGGTACTTTAGGCAATAAAACCATAGAATTACTCATTTCTAATGTAATAGAACCTAATGCACTATTAGAGGGTGCTTTGTTAGCTGCATAGGTTTTTACATGTCTTATTTCTATATTTTGTGGGTAGCTGCTTACGCGTTCTATATAAGAACGGTCTTTGTCCATTCTTGTTATTTGATATCTTTTTCTTCTAGAAGCAGGAAAACCTAAAGGTTTTATATCTTTAGAAAATAAACTAGTTGCATCAATTACAGTAGCAGTAGAATCTTTGTTAAAAGCCTTTATAGGAAAAGAAAATAAGATAGGTTCTAAATTAGAATTAACTACGGCTTCATGTACCGGTAATAAGGTGTCTGCAACAACACTATGAGAAACAACTCTTAATAAAATTTGTTTATTTTTTTTCTCCCAGCGCAATACTTGCGTGTTTGCTTTTGCGCCTCCAAACCCTATTCCGCTTGCAGTTTTGGCAATTCTTGTTACCATTAACATTTCTCTTTGTAACAGAGAATCTGGTATTTCAAATAAATAAGAAGCATCTTTTGTGTGCACTTTAAATAAGCCTTCGTCTGTTTGGTGGTCTTTAGTAACCACTTTTCCGTAAGGTTTAATTGCGTCTTTTTTAGGCTTCGGTTTTGCTTTTGCTGCTGCTTTTGGAGTTTCTTTTTTCTTTTTCTTCCAAAATTGAGCAGAAGATTCTGTAGAAAAACCAATTACAAAAACAACTAGTAGTAGTCTTGTAAATATTTTATTCATCATGATAGGTTTGGTTTGAGTTTCAACCTTCGAAGTTAGTAAAACAAACATGCAAGCTTTCTTAAAGAAATGTTAAAGAGAAGCTTGTTTAGCCGCTGATTTTAAAGCAAAAAAATGCCTTTAGATAATTATCTAAAGGCATTTTCTATAAGCGTGTATTTTTATAAATTAAAAGCTGCTTTTACGGCATCTACGTAATCTAATTTTTCCCAAGTAAATGTTTCTACTTCTTCAGAAACGGTCTCTCCCATTGGGTTAGAAAAAGTAACTGTTTTTATTTCTGGTGTTCTTCCCATGTGTCCATAAGCAGCAGTTTCAGAATAAATAGGTGTTCTTAATTTTAAACGTTGCTCTATAAAGTACGGACGCATATCAAAAAGAGTAGCTACTTTTTTACTAATTTCTCCATCTGTTAAATCTATAGTTGCGGTTCCGTAAGTTTCAACATTAATACTTGTTGGTTTTGCAACACCAATAGCATAAGAAACTTGCACTAAAACTTCTTTACAAAGGCCGGCAGCAACTAAGTTTTTTGCAATATGCCTTGTTGCATATGCCCCAGATCTATCTACTTTAGAAGGGTCTTTTCCAGAGAAAGCACCACCACCATGTGCACCTTTTCCGCCGTAGGTATCTACAATAATTTTTCTTCCTGTTAAACCAGTATCACCGTGTGGGCCACCAATTACAAAAACACCTGTTGGGTTAATGTGATAAGTAATATTATCTGTAAATAATTTTTGATTCTGAACAGGCAATTTTGCTACTACTCTAGGAATTAAAATTTCTACTATGTCTTTTTTAATTTTAGCCAACATTACGTCGTCATTTTCATCAAAATCGTCGTGTTGTGTAGAAATTACAATGGCATCAATTCTTTCAGGCACGTTATCATCAGAATACTCAATGGTAACTTGAGATTTTGCATCTGGTCTTAAATACGTAATCTCTTTATTTTCTCTTCTTAAGGCTGCTAATTCAATTAATAATCTATGAGACAATTCTAGCGCCAATGGCATGTAGTTTTCTGTCTCATCTGTTGCGTACCCAAACATCATTCCTTGGTCTCCAGCACCCTGTTCTTCTGGGTTAGACCTGTCTACACCTTGGTTAATATCTGGAGATTGTTCATGAATTGCAGATAAGACACCACAAGAATTTCCATCGAACATATATTCACTTTTGGTATAGCCAATTTTATTAATTACATCTCTAGCAATTTGTTGCACATCTAAATATGTTTTAGATTTTACTTCACCTGCTAAAATAACCTGTCCTGTAGTTACTAAAGTTTCGCAAGCAACTTTACTCTGTTTGTCAAATGCTAAAAAGTTATCAATTAAAGCGTCAGAAATTTGATCTGCAACTTTGTCTGGGTGTCCTTCAGAGACACTTTCTGAGGTAAATAAATATGACATACTATTCTAATTTTTTATTAAAAATCGTTCCTAAAAATTCTATATATAGGGAAATCAGTTAGAAAATAAGAGTGATTACAGGTGCTAAAAGGAGTAGATAATTACTGCTTTAGCATTTTTTTAATGAGGTTGCAATCAGTTCAAATCTTCCTCTTGATTAGATTGCAAAAGTACACTATAAAATTAAAATGAGTCCTTTTTTTGATATATTTATTTATGATAGCATCATCAATAAATGAATTTTAGCGTTTTAAAAATGAAGTTATTGTAGAATTAAGAGGACAAGGTTAAAAATAATGCGGAATCAATATTTTTAAAAAATAAATCACTTTTTATTTGGATACTAATTTTTTTGGAGCATATCTTTGCACTCACAAAGTTCAATAACTTATTGAAATGTTATCAAGAAAGGCAGAGGGATTAGACCCATTGAAGCCTTAGCAACCCTTTAGAAATAAAGAAGGTGCTAAATTCTACTCAACTAATTTACAGTTGGATAGATAACAAAAAAGAATTTTCCTTTCAGGAAAGTACTATTTTTCTTAATAACATTTTTCTAGTATCTACATCAATAAAAAATTGATGAATTTGACTTTTTTGTTTCATTATTAACTTAAAAAAATAGAAAAATGAGTACATTAAAATTAGCAACCAATGCGTTGCACGCAGGACATGACGTAACCGCAAATGGAGGTACAAGGGCAGTTCCTATTTACCAAACAACTTCTTATGTTTTTAACAATTCAGAACATGCAGCAAACCTTTTTTCATTAAAAGAATTAGGTTTTATCTACACCCGTTTAAACAACCCAACAAATCAAATTTTACAAGACCGTTTAGCGGCAGTAGAGGGTGGTATTGGTGCCGTAGTTTTTGCATCTGGTACTGCCGCTATTGCAACTGGTTTACTTACACTTTTAAAGGCAGGAGACCATATTGTTGCCTCTAGTAGTTTGTACGGCGGAACCTATAATTTATTAAGTGTAACCTTACCAAGATTGGGTATTACAACTACATTTGTAGACGCATCAAACCCTGATAATTTTGGAGAAGCAGTGCAAGAAAATACAAGAGCATTTTTTGTAGAATCTTTAGGAAATCCGAAATTAGATGTATTAGATTTAGAAGCAATTTCTGCACATGCAAAAACAGCTGAAGTACCTTTTATTGTTGATAATACAGTGGCAACACCTGTTTTATTAAATCCTATTAAACACGGGGCAGATATTGTAATACATTCTTTAACAAAATATATTGGCGGTCAAGGAACTTCTTTAGGAGGAGCCATTGTAGATGCTGGTACTTTTAATTGGGCAAATGGTAAGTTTCCTGAATTTACAGAACCATCTGCTGGTTACCACGGTTTAAAATATTACGAAACTTTAGGTGCGGCATCATATACTTTTAAATTAATTTTAGAGGGTTTACGTGATTATGGGGGCGCATTAAGTCCAACAAACGCATTTAATATTATTCAAGGTTTAGAAACTTTACCTGTTAGAATTAAACAACATTCAGAAAATGCATTGGCATTGGCAACATGGTTAGAGCAACAAGAAGAGGTTGCTTGGGTAAATTATCCGGGTTTAGAAAGTAGTAAATACAAATCTTTAGCAGATAAGTATTTACCAAAAGGGCAAAGTGGAATTGTAACATTTGGGCCAAAAAAAGGCTTTGAAGCTGCAAAAACGATTGCAGATAAAACAAAGATATTCTCTTTATTAGCTAATATTGGAGATACAAAATCGCTAATTATTCATCCTGCAAGTACAACACACCAACAATTAAATACAGCAGAGCAAGCAAGCGCTGGTGTTACGCAAGATTTGGTAAGACTATCTGTTGGTATTGAAGATTTAGAGGATTTAAAAGCAGATTTAAAAGCCGCTTTTTCTGAGTTATAAAAAAGATAATAGCTATAAACAAGGGGCTTAAACCCCTTGTTATAAAAATGAAAAATCCTTTACAACATATAAAAATTAGAAACTTCACCACAGAGCTAGGTGCTTCTATTCCTCAACTGAATTTAAGTTACCAAGTTTTTGGCAAAGAACTAGGAACTGCACCTGTAGTTTTAATCAATCATGCATTAACTGGGAATAGTGAAGTTGCAGGAAAAAATGGCTGGTGGCAAGATATCGTAGGAGAAGAACAAGTAATAGATACCACTGTTTACACTATATTATCTTTTAACATTCCAGGAAATGGTTTTGACGGTTTTTTAATTGAAAATTATAAAGATTTTATTGCAAGAGATATTGCAAATATATTTTTAGAAGGATTAGTTCAATTAAAAATTAAACAGCTATTTGCTTTAATAGGTGGTTCTTTAGGTGGCGGTATTGCTTGGGAAATGGTAGTTTTAAATACTAAAATTACCCAACATTTTTTACCCATTGCAACCGATTGGAAGTCTACAGATTGGTTAATTGCCAATTGCCAAATACAAGAACAATTTTTGGTAAACTCTAGTAACCCTGTGCATGATGCTAGAATGCATGCAATGTTATGCTATAGAACACCAACGTCTTTTAAAGAACGTTTTCAGCGTTCTAAAAAAGAAGATTCTACCGTTTTTAATGTAGAAAGTTGGTTGTTACATCATGGTGAAAAGTTACAAGAACGCTATCAATTATCTTCTTATAAGCTAATGAATCAGTTATTGAAAACAATTGATGTGACAAAAAATGGAGAAAAAAAGATAGAAATTTTAGATCAAATAGAGGCCAATGTTCATATTATTGGTGTAGACTCAGATTTGTTTTTTACTGCGGAAGAAAACCGAGAAACACATAAAAAGTTAGCATTAACAAAAGAAAATGTTACCTATAATGAAATAAAATCTGTGCACGGTCATGATGCATTTTTAATGGAATATGAACAACTTCAGAAAATGATAGCGCCTATTTTTAATAAAGAGTACAGCTCAAAAAAAATGAAAGTATTAAAATTTGGAGGAAAATCTTTAGCAAACGGTTCAGGAATTGAAAGTGCTTTAGAAATTATTACAGGCAAACTTAATAGCAGTGAAAAGATTACAGTGGTAGTTTCTGCAAGAGGAAATACTACAGATAATTTAGAGGCTATTTTAGAAAAAGCAGTAGCAAAAAAGGAATATAAAACTGCTTTTAATGTGTTTAAGAAATATCAATTAGCACCAAATACTGCTGTTGATTGTTTTGAAGAATTTGCAAAATTAGAAACTATTTTTGAAGGCATTTCTTTGCTGGGCGATTATAGTATAAAAATTAAAGACGAAGTACTGGCTCAAGGAGAATTGTTGTCTGCAAAATTAGTAGCCAGTTTATTACAGAAACAAGGAATAAATGCAAAAACAACTAATGCGAGTGAGTTAATTATTACAGATGAGAACTTTGGAAATGCACAACCCATTCATACTATTTCTTCTGCGAATGTAATTGAGTATTTTGCTAAAAATGTAAACGTCTTAAATATTGTAACGGGTTTTATTTCTTCAAATAAAAAAGGAGAAACCACTACATTAGGCAGAAATGGTAGTAATTATACAGCAGCTTTACTGGCAAATTATTTAGATGCAGAAGAGTTGCAAAATTATACGCATGTAAGCGGTATTTTTACTGCAAACCCAGATTTGGTTGCAGATGCCAAGAAAATTGAGCAATTATCTTATTCAGAAGCAAATGAATTGGCCAATTTTGGTGCTACCATTTTGCATGCTAAAACCATTATTCCTTTATTAGAGAAGAATATCAATCTAAGAATTTTAAACACCTTTAATAAAAAAGATAAAGGAACTTTAATAACGGCAGCATCTTCAGAAAAAGGGATTAAATCTATTTCTACGTTTAGCAATGTTTCTTTATTAAATTTTGAAGGAAGAGGTTTGTTAGGTAAAGTAGGGGTAGACGCACGTATTTTTAAATCATTAAGTGATCGGAATATTAATGTTAGTATTATTTCGCAAGGATCTTCGGAAAGAGGAATTGGCTTAATTATTAATACAGATAGAGCCTCTGAAGCAGTTTTAGCTTTAGAAACTGCTTTTGAAAGCGACTTTTACGCTCAAGATGTAAATCAGATTTCAGTTACCGAAAATGTAGCAGTAATTTCTATTATTGGTCAAGATTTAAGTGAATTTCATCTGCCGTATAATGCTTTAATTAAGAACCAAATTGTACCGTTATTATTTAACAATACAATTACGGGTAAGAATGTGAGTTTGGTAGTTAAAAAAGACCAACTTCATAAGGCCGTAAATGTAATTCACGGGCAAGTTTTCGGAATTGCAAAGAAAATTAACATTGCGGTTTTTGGAAAAGGCTTGGTTGGCGGAACCTTGATTCATCAGATTTTAGAAAACGCAGCCTCTGTATTAGAGCGAAGAAAAATTCAATTAAATGTTTTCGCAGTGGCAAGCTCTAAAAAAGTATTGTTACAGAAGAGTGGGGTCTCTAAAAATTGGGAACAAGATTTAGAAAATTTAGGACAAGAAAATATTGAAATTAAAGATATTATAGCTTTTGCAAATACCCATCATTTTGAAAATTTAATAGCAGTAGATAATACGGCAAGTATTCCGTTTGTAGAAAACTATATTCCACTAATAGCGGCAGGTTTCGATTTGGTTTCTTGCAATAAAATAGCAAATACCTTGTCTTTTGATTTTTATAAAGAATTAAGAGTAAAATTAAAAGAATATAAAAAACAGTATTTATACGAAACCAATGTTGGTGCCGGTTTGCCTTTAATTGATACGATAAGACTTTTACATGAATCTGGAGAGAATATTACCAAGATTAAAGGAGTTTTTTCTGGAAGTTTAAGTTATTTGTTTAATACTTTTTCTGAGGAAAATAAACCTTTTTCTGAGGTATTAAAAGATGCCATAGCACAGGGGTTTACAGAACCAGACCCCAGAGAAGATTTGGGTGGAAATGATGTGGCTAGAAAATTATTGATTTTAGCTAGAGAATTAGAATTAGAAAATGAGTTTGTAGATGCAGATATTCAAAATTTAATTCCAGCTAATTTAAGAAGTGGCACTGTAGCAGATTTTCTATCGAATTTAGAATTGATGAACGCAGAATATCAGCAGATAAAAGAAGCACAAAAAGAAGATAGTGTTTTGCGCTATATTGGTGAGTTAAGCGGAGATTTATCTCAAGACACTGGCAATTTAGAAGTAAAATTAGTTTCTGTTTTAAAGAGTTCTCCTTTAGGCTCTTTAAAAGGTTCTGATGCTATTTTTGAAATTTATACAGAATCTTATGGAGAGCAGCCCATTGTAATTCAAGGAGCAGGAGCAGGATCTAAAGTTACAGCAAGGGGTGTTTTTGGAGATATATTAAGGTTGGCAAAACATAACGATTAAATACAGTAAGTAGTCAGTTAATAATAATTAGCCACTAATAACTTTGTAATATGAGTAAACATTTTGAAACAGAAGCGATTAGAAAGCAAACAGAAAGAACTCAATTTTCTGAACATTCTACGCCATTATATTTAACTTCTAGTTTTGTTTTTGAAGACGCAGAAGAAATGCGTGCTTCTTTTGCAGAAGAAAAAGAGCGTAATTTATATAGTCGTTTTACAAACCCGAATACTACAGAATTTGTAGATAAAATTGTTACTATGGAGGGGGCTGAAGCAGGGTATGCTTTTGCCACAGGTATGTCTGCCATCTTTTCTACATTTGCAGCTTTATTAAGTGCAGGAGATCATGTGGTATCTTGTAGATCTGTTTTTGGTTCTACACACAGTATGTTTACAAAGTTTTTACCAAAATGGAACATAGAAACTTCGTATTTTAAGGTAAATGAAGTCCATTTGGTAGAAAGCTTAATTCAGTCAAATACAAAAATATTATACATAGAAACACCCACAAATCCGGCAGTAGATATTCTAGATTTAGAGCTGATTGGTGAAATTGCTAAAAAGCACAATCTAATTTATATTGTTGATAATTGTTTTGCAACACCTTATGTGCAAAAGCCTATAAAGTTTGGTGCAGATTTGGTGATTCATTCTGCTACAAAATTAATAGACGGACAAGGAAGAGTTTTGGGCGGAGTTACTGTTGGTAATAAAGAATTAATGCGAGAAATTTATTTATTTGCAAGAAACACCGGTCCAGCAATGTCTCCTTTTAATGCTTGGGTATTGTCTAAAAGTTTAGAAACCTTGGCAATTAGAGTAGAAAAACATGCAGAAAATGCCTTTAAGGTTGCAGAATTTTTAGAAACGCAAGAAAACGTTACTATGGTAAAATATCCCTTTTTAAAGTCGCATCCTCAATATGCCATTGCTAAAAAGCAAATGAAACTTGGTGGTAATATAGTTGCTTTTGAAATTAAGGGAGGTATTGAGGCAGGAAGTAAATTTTTAGATCGAATTAAAATGTGCTCCCTTTCAGCAAATTTAGGAGATACAAGAACGATAGTTACGCATCCTTCCTCTACAACACATGGGCGTCTTTCTGAAGAAGGTAGACTAGAGGTAGGTATAACAAAAGGCTTGGTAAGAGTTTCTGTGGGTTTAGAAAATGTAGCAGATATTATAGCAGATTTAGAGCAAGCATTAAAGTCTTAAACTAATTTAAAATTCCGTAATTTTGTCTTTATGCTTTCTAAAAAGACAAAATACGGAATTAAAGCACTTACTTTTTTAGGTAGGCAAGAAGACAATACACCTATTGCGATTGCTTCGATATCTAAAAGTGAAAATATCTCACTAAAATTCTTAGAAAGTATTCTATTAACACTTCGTAAAAACGGAATTTTAGGCTCTAAGAAAGGCAAAGGTGGGGGCTATTACTTATTGAAAGATCCTTCTGAAATACCAATGACTGCTATTATGAGAATTCTTGAAGGACCTATTTCTATGGTGCCCTGCGTGAGTTTAAATTTCTATGAAAAGTGTGACGATTGCCCTGATGAAAATGCATGTGCCGTGCATAAATTAATGATTCAAGTAAGAGACAATACTTTAGATGTTTTTAGAAATACTTCTTTAGCAGATCTTTGCAATCGTTAAATAATCAATTTATTATAACTTCTAGTTTTATTAACAATTTTTTCTTCAATAAGAACCTATCTGTGGTTTTATATTCGCAACAATACCTTCTTTTTACTATTAATCTACTAAATCTATAGGGTTTATATTTATTTTAAAATTTTCGAACAGTTTAACTTAAAATTTAGATGTATGTTTGCAGTATCCTACTAAATAACTAGGGTATAGTTTTAATTAAATTATTCATGTTTTTAAACCAGATTTTTTTTAGTAAGAAAACACAAGGTATTGTTTTTGAAGAGGATAAAACTTCTGAAAAACCTATGCGTAGTGTTGCTAAAGCTATAAGCTGGAGATTGATAGGTACGTTAGATACTCTAATAGTTTGTTATGTTGTAACAGGGGCAATTGGTTTGGCAACTTCTATTGCAACGGTAGATTTCTTAACAAAATTACTATTGTATTTCTTTCATGAAAGAATTTGGAATCATATAAAATGGGGTAAATAACACAAATGAATTTAGAAGAAATAAACAAACAATTACAAGGTAAAAGTCCAGAAGAAATAATCTCTTGGGCAATTGCTATAGCAAAGAAACCCATATTGACTACAAATTTTAGGCCTTATGAAGTAGCCATTTTAGCTGCAGTTACAGCGGTAAAAAAAGACGTTACAGTGGTTTGGTGCGATACCGGTTACAATACTATTGAAACCTACAAGCATGCAGAAGAAATTATTAAAAAATTAAACTTAAATATTCATTTATATACGCCAAAACAAACGGTAGCACACAGAAATATTGTTTTAGGATTACCATCGGTAGAAGATCCAAAACATGTAATTTTTACAGAGCAGGTAAAGCTAGAACCTTTTTCTAGAGCTATGGAAGAACAAAAACCAGATGTTTGGTTTACAAATTTAAGGAAAGGACAAACCGCTTTTAGGAACACTATCGATATTGTTTCTAAGAGTAAAGACGGAGTTTTAAAGGTTAGTCCGTTTTACAATTGGTCAGACAAAGATTTGGACAGGTATTTAGTAGAAAAAGGTTTATCAAATGAGTTTACATATTTCGATCCAACAAAAGTAGAGGGCAATAGAGAATGTGGTTTACATATCTAAAAGACATGATTATGAATCAAAGAACAATACAAGTAGCTGCTTTAGAAAGTGAAGCAATTTATATATTTAGAGAGGTAGTTGCACAGTTTGAAAAACCTGTGTTGCTATTTTCTGGCGGAAAAGATAGTATAACGTTAGTTCGTTTAGCACAAAAGGCATTTTTTCCTGCAAAAATTCCGTTTCCATTAATGCATATTGATACCGGTCATAATTTTCCTGAAACTATCGAATTTAGAGATCGTTTAGTGAAAGAATTAGGAGTCGATATAATAATTAGAAATGTCCAAGATAATATTGATAGTGGTAGAGTAAAAGAAGAAACGGGTAGGTATGCAAGCAGAAATATGCTGCAAACAGAAACCTTATTAGATGCTATTGAAGAGTTTGGTTTTGACGCCTGTATTGGTGGTGCAAGAAGAGATGAAGAAAAAGCAAGAGCCAAAGAAAGAATTTTTTCTGTGCGTGATGATTTTGGACAATGGGATGAGAGAAACCAACGTCCGGAAGTATTTGATATGTTAAATGGGCGCATAGATCTTGGGCAAAATGTGCGCGTGTTTCCTATTTCTAATTGGACAGAGTTAGATGTTTGGTCCTATATTCAAAAAGAAAAAATAACAATTCCGTCTATTTACTTTGCACACAAAAGAAAAACATTTATTAGAGATGGTATGATTTGGTCTGCAGAGGATGCCGTTGTTTTTAGAGATGATGAAGAAGAGGTTTTAGAAAGAATGGTTCGTTTTAGAACTGTTGGCGATATGAGTTGCACCGCAGCAGTTCTCTCTGATGCTGTAGATATTAAAAAAGTTGTAGAAGAAATTAGAGATTCTTCTATCTCTGAAAGAGGAGCAAGAATAGACGATAAACGTTCTGAGGCCGCCATGGAAAAAAGAAAACAACAGGGGTATTTTTAGAAATTTGTTTGTACAAATTTCGCTTTTGGCTATTCGCCTTTAGTAAAATAATAATAATTAAATAGTAAGCAAACGGAAAGTAGTTAAAAGCTAAAAAGCCAATTGCCAATAGCTAGAAAAAAAATGAACGTACTAAAAATAGCAACAGCAGGAAGTGTCGATGACGGTAAAAGTACCTTAATTGGGCGTCTTTTATATGACACAAAATCTTTAACGGATGACAAGCTTGCGGCAATAAAAGAGAAAAGTAAACAAAGAGGCTTCGATTATTTAGATTTCTCTTTGGCAACAGATGGTTTGGTGGCAGAGCGTGAGCAAGGCATCACTATTGATGTTGCGCATATTTATTTTTCAACAAGAAAAAAGAGCTTCATTATTGCAGATACCCCAGGACATATAGAATATACAAGAAATATGGTAACCGGTGCATCTACCGCACAAGCTTCTATTGTGTTAATTGATGCTAGAAAAGGAGTGGTAGAACAAACGTATCGTCATTTTTTTATCAATAATTTATTGCGAATTAAAGACGTGGTAATTGCGATAAATAAAATGGATTTGGTTGATTTTTCCGAAGAAAAACATAAAAGTATTAAAGGAGAAATAGAGTATTTAGCGAGCAAAAGTGAATACAAGAATCAGCAATTAACGTTTATACCAATGTCTGCTTTGCAAGGAGACAACGTGGTTTCTAAATCTGAAAACATGCCTTGGTACGCTGGAGAGACTTTATTACATCATCTAGAAAAATTAGATGTAGAAGATATTAATGAGGTATCACAAGTTCGTTTTCCTGTGCAAACGGTTATTAGACCAAAAACAGAAGAGTATCATGATTTTAGAGGGTACGCAGGTAAAATTTATGGAGGTGATTTAGAAATTGGAGATGAAATAGTTGTGTTACCATCGCAAACAAAATCAACTATAAAAAGTATTCATTTTTTTAATGAAGAGTTTGTAAAAGCAAAAAATGGAAGTGCTGTTACCATTACGTTAGCAGATAATGTAAATGTAAGTAGAGGAGATATGTTGGTAAAAGTGAATGAACAACCAACAATTACAAAAGAAATAAACGCGACTATTTGTTGGATGGATAAAGAACCTTTACAAGTTTCACAGAAATATTATATAAAACACGGTGTAAACGATGCGCAAGCAAAAATAACCCAATTATCTAGCATCTTAAAAACAGATTTTTCAGGTAAAATTGAGCAACCAACTGAATTAGCCTTGAATCAAATAGGAGATGTTCAATTAAAGTTAAGCAAACCTTTGTTGGTAGATACCTACAATCAAAATAAATCGAATGGTGCATTTATTTTAATCAATCCAAAAACAAACAATACCGTTGGTGTCGGTTTTATTCGATAATTAAAAAAAGTATGGCAATTATAATAACAGACGAATGTATCAATTGCGGAGCTTGTGAACCAGAATGTCCAAATACGGCTATTTATGAAGGAGCTGAAGATTGGAAATATGGCGAAGGAACTTCATTAACAGGCGATATAAAATTAAAAAATGGAGTAGTAGTAAATGCTGAAGAAACACAAGAAGCGGTGTCTGATGAATATTATTTTATTGCTCCAGATAAATGTACAGAATGTATTGGATTTCATGAAGAACCACAATGCGCAGCAGTATGTCCTGTAGATTGTTGCGTGCCAGATGATGCACATATAGAAACAGAAGAAGAACTTTTATTGAAACAAAAGTTTTTACACAACTAAAAAATTAACGCTTTTACAAGTTTATAATTAATAGAATAATGCAAAGTTTTAGAACAGAAATAGAGAACCCAATTGTAGAAAAAGACATTCTAGAATTAGAACGTAAAATTCAGTTATTTAAAGAAGGAAAAATAGACGAAGAGCGTTTTAGAAGTTTACGTTTGGCAAGAGGAGTATACGGGCAGCGGCAGTTTGGTGTGCAGATGATTCGTATAAAATTACCTTACGGAAAAGTTTCAAGCGAACAATTGCATCGAATTGCCGATGTTTCTGACGAATACTCTCGTGGAAGATTGCATATTACAACACGCCAAGATATTCAAATTCATCATGTAAGTCTAGACAGAACGCCAGAATTATGGGCACAACTAGAAAAAGATGACATTACGCTTCGCGAAGCTTGTGGAAATGCCGTGAGAAATATTACAGCATCTGAAACTGCTGGGATAGATATCGCTGAACCTTTTGATGTTTCTCCATATGCAGACGCAACGTTTAAGTTCTTTTTAAGAAACCCAATTTGTCAAGAAATGGGCCGTAAGTTTAAGATGTCTTTTTCGGGTACAGATGATGACACTGCTATTAGTTTTATTCATGATTTAGGTTTTATTGCGAAGATAAAAACAACAAATGGTGTTGCTAAAAAAGGATTTAAGGTCTTATTAGGTGGTGGTTTAGGATCGCAGCCAAGACATGCAGATGTAATCTATGATTTTTTAGAAGAAGACGTTTTAATACCCACCATAGAAAGTGTTTTAAGAATTTTTGATCGTTTTGGTGAACGTGCAAAAAGAGCAAAGGCAAGATTAAAATTCTTAGTAAAAGAAATAGGAATTGAAATTTTTTTAGCTTTAGTTTCTAAAGAGGTAAATGCTTTAGAAAACAAAACGTTTAAAATTGAGACTGCTACTTTTGAAAATCCTGTTTCTTTTCAAGAAGTAGCAATTCCAGTAGTGGAGATTGAGAACCAAGTTGCTTTTCAGAAATGGAAAGAAACCAATGTGATCAAACAAAAGCAAGAGGGTTTATTTGCTATTGGAATTAAAGTTCATCTAGGAGATTTTTACACGCCAAAAGCAAGATTATTGGCAGATTTGGTAAAAAAATATGCGGCTAATGAAATCCGGTTGACTTTGCGTCAAAACATATTAATTCGCCATATTAGAGCAGCGCTTATTCCTTTTTTCTATGTTGAATTGCAAAAATTAGGTTTTGCAAATGCTGGATATAATTCTACTGCAGATATTACTGCTTGCCCAGGAACAGATACCTGTAATTTAGGAATTTCTAGCAGTACAGGAATTGCAGTAGTGTTAGAAAAAGTATTGGAAGAAGAATATCCTAGTTATCTAAACAATAAAGAAATTGCCATTAAAATTAGTGGTTGTATGAATGCTTGTGGCCAGCACAATATGGCACACATTGGTTTTCAAGGAATGTCTATTAAAGTAGGTAATTTGCAGGCACCTGCGTTACAGGTTTTAATTGGTGGTGGAATTTTAGGCGATGGAAAGGGTCGTTTTTCAGATAAATTAGTTAAAATACCAAGTAAAAGAGGACCAGACGCCTTGCGTATTTTATTGAATGATATTGAGGGTCATCAGCAAAAGGAAGAATCGTTTTTAGAATATTATGACAGACAAGGAAAAATTTATTTCTATGATTTATTAAAAGGATTGTCTGATACAGCTAATTTATTGCCAGATGATTTTATTGATTGGGGATATTCAGAAAAATACGTAAAAGCAATTGGAGTGGGAGAATGCGCGGGTGTTGTAATTGATTTAATTGCTACTTTATTATTTGAAAGTGAAGAAAAGATTACAAATTCAGCAGCAGCTTTCGAAGAAAATCAGTTTTCAGATAGTATTTATTATGCATACACTGCCATTGTAAATACTGCAAAAGCCTTGCTAATTTCAGAAAATATAAAGACAAACACCCAGGCAGGTATTATTACTAGTTTTCAAGAGCATTTTGTAACTTCAAATAAGATTGAACTAAATGGTTCTTTTGAAGATTTAGTGTATCAAATTAAAAATGAAAAGCCAACAGAAATATTTGCAGCAAGTTATTTAAAGGATGCGAAATTATTTTACACAAAGATTGATACCCATAGGAAAAAAGCAATAAGTCATGTATAAAACTCCAAAATTAACAGTGGTTGGTGCAGGACCGGGTGAAGTAGATTTAATTACTTTAAAAGCTATTAAAGTTTTAAAAACAGCAGATGTTGTTTTATATGACGCTTTAGTAAATGAAGAATTGCTAGATTTTATAAACCCTACAGCAGAAGTTATTTTTGTAGGAAAACGCAGCGGTTGTTATACCTATCAGCAAGAACAAATTAACGATTTAATTGTTGCAAGGGCAGAAACGCATGGACATGTAGTACGCTTAAAAGGCGGCGATCCTTTTATTTTTGGAAGAGGTGCAGAAGAAATGGAATTTGCCGCAAGTTTTGGAATAGCAACGGCTATGGTTCCTGGAATTTCGTCCTCATTGGCGGTTCCTGCATCTCAAAACATACCCGTAACAAAACGAGGAAGTGCAGAAAGTTTTTGGGTAATTACAGGCACAACAAAAGAACACAAATTATCAAAAGATATTGCACTTGCAGCCAAATCTAATGCAACAGTGGTGGTGTTAATGGGAATGGGAAAGTTACCTGAAATTATAAAATTGTTTCAACAAGAAAATAAAAATGATTTACCCGTTGCTATCATTCAAAACGGTACTAGAGCAAACGAAAAGGTAGGTATTGGAACGGTAAATACAATTTTAGAGGTTGTAAAAGAAAATGGGTTAAGCAACCCCGCAATAATCGTTTTAGGCGAAGTTGTAAAACACAGAGATGTTTTGGCAAGTATTCAACAAGAACATATCAAAGAGTTAATTGCATAGTTTGGTTTTTATGGAGAGAAACAATTTATACCCTATTTTTTTAAAGACGAAAAGTTTGAATGTGCTTCTTATTGGGGGTGGAAATGTTGCGGAAGAAAAGTTAACGTTTTTGTTAAAATCGAGTCCAGATGCGCACGTAACCATCGTTTCGCCAATGTTTAGAGAAGGCACCATTGCACTTGCTAAAAAAGGGTGTGTTACTGTAATCAAAGATGTCTATCACAAACGCTATTTAACAGGCAAGCACATGGTGGTGGCAACTACAGACATACCTGAAATTAATGTACAAGTTTGGCAAGATTGCAGAGCCGTTTCTAAATTGGTAAATGTTGCAGATAATCCGCCTTATTGCGATTTTTATATGGGAGGAATTGTAACAAAAGGAAATGCAAAAATAGCGATTTCTACAAACGGAAAATCGCCTACAACAGCTAAAAGATTGCGGCAATTTTTTGAAGATGTACTTCCAGAAAACATTGATGACTTGGTAAAGAATTTAAATATATATAGAAAAACAATCAAAGGAAATTTTGAAGAAAAAGTAGAAAAATTAAACGAGTTTACAAAAAGTTTAGTTGAATAAAAAAGCGATTCGCCTCGAGTTATTTGCCGTTGGTAATTAATAATCGGCTAAAAGAAAATATAATTATGATTACAACAGATATACTTATTATTGGTGCAGGACCCACAGGATTATTTACCGTTTTTGAAGCAGGTTTATTAAAATTAAAATGTCATTTAATTGATGCTTTACCTCAGCCTGGCGGGCAATGTTCTGAGATTTACCCAAAGAAGCCAATTTATGATATTCCGGCCTATCCAGAGATTTTGGCAGGAGATTTAACGCAGAAATTAATAGAACAAAGTAAGCAATTTAAACCAGGTTTTACTTTAGGTGAAAGAGCAGAAACTATTGAGAAACAAATAGATGATACGTTTATTGTAACCACTAATAAAGGAACAAAACACCATACTAAAATTGTTGCAATTGCTGGTGGTTTAGGAAGTTTTGAGCCTAGAAAACCACTAATACCTAATATATTAGATTTTGAAGACAAAGGCGTAGAATATATTATTAAAGAGCCAGAATTGTATAGAGATAAAAAAGTAGTAATTTCTGGTGGTGGAGATTCTGCTTTAGACTGGGCAATTTTCTTGTCTAATATTGCTTCAGAGGTAACTTTAATTCATAGAAGAAATGAGTTTAGGGGCGCTTTAGATTCTGTAGAAAAAGTACAAGAATTAAAGAATTTAGGAAAAATTAGATTAATTACACCCGCCGAAGTAAAAGGAATTTTAGGAAAAGAGAAGCTTACCGGAGTTGCTGTAGAAAAAAAAGGTGAAGATGCTTTTATTTTAGATGCAGACCATTTTATTCCGTTATTTGGTTTATCACCCAAGTTAGGTCCTATAGGCAATTGGGGATTAGATATTGAGAAGAATGCTATTAAAGTAGACAACGCATTAGATTATCAAACAAATATACCTGGCGTATATGCAATTGGAGATGTAAACACTTATCCAGGAAAATTAAAGTTAATTCTTTGTGGTTTTCATGAAGCAACATTAATGTGTCAGAGTGCTTATAAGAGAATTTTTCCAAATAAAAAGTATGTTATGAAGTATACAACAGTAGGTGGTGTAGATGGTTTTGATGGCACACGAAAAGAAGCACCAAAGGCAGTTGTTAAAGCCATAGAATAGCTTATTTTTTAGATGGTTTACGTAACTTTGCAAACAATAGTATTAAAAGAGAAATAGATGCAAGACATCAACATAAAAATAACAGATAGAAATGGGGTAACACATGAGGTTGTTGCACCTACAGATATGGCAATGAACCTAATGGAGGTTGTTCGTTCTTATGAATTAGCAGAAGAAGGAACCATAGGTATTTGTGGCGGAATGGCAATGTGTGCATCTTGCCAATGTTATATAACATCTACTCATGACCTACCAGAAATATCAGATGATGAGGATGCAATGTTAGCGGAAGCTTTTCATGTAGAAGACAACAGTAGATTAGGTTGTCAAATACAAATGAGACCAGAGATTAACGGTTTAGAGGTTGTTTTAGCGCCAGAATAATAAACAATTAAATGGAAGAAATAGCAGGTAAAAATAGATTTAAAAATTATAGCATGTGCTTAAGAGATGCTGTAGAAATTTTTACAAAAGAATTGATTAATTGTTTGTTTGATGAAAAATATCAACAAGAAAAAAGAAGCTTTACTAGAAATAAATTTTTAATAATTTTAGAACGCTTATCTATTGAAAACAAAGAGTGTTTTTGGCTAGATTTTGAAAAATCTTTCACCGAAATAAGAAGAAAATTAGATTTAGATGCATTGGCCGCCTTAAATAGCGATCCTGCAGCAAAAAGTTTAAGAGAAGTTTATTTGGCATATCCTGGGTTTTATGCAATTGCAGTATATCGATTAAGCAATCAATTATTAAAACAAGAAATTAGTATTTTACCAAGAATGATGAGTGAGTTTGCACACAGTGCAACAGGCACAGACATTCATCCCGGAGCAGAAATTGGAGATTCTTTTTTTATAGATCATGCTACAGGAATTGTAATTGGAGAAACGACTATTATAAAAGACAATGTTACTATTTTTCAAGGAGTTACTTTAGGCGGCATTCAAGTAAAGAAAAATTTAGCTTCCGTAAAAAGACACCCAACAATAGAAAGCAATGTTATTATTTATGCAAATGCAACTATTTTAGGGGGCAACGTAGTAATTGGTAAAAATTCTATTATTGGCGCAAATGTCTGCATTACAGAATCTACTCAAGAAAATTCTTTAGTTACTGTACAGTTAGAAAATAAAATTTTTCAAAGAAATTCGTAAAATGAAGACAAAAAGCATCTTAGATTTTATTGGGAATACACCTTTAATAAAGGTTGAAAATATTTTTAATAAACCAGGCGTTACTTTATTGTTGAAATTAGAAGGAAACAATCCTGGAGGAAGCGTAAAAGATAGAGCCGCTTTTAATATGATAAATGAAGCTTTAAAACGTGGAGATATTAAAAAAGGAGGAACCCTAGTTGAAGCTACCAGTGGAAATACAGGAATAGCTTTGGCTTTTATTTCTCAGTTATTAGGATTAAATATTGTTTTAATTATGCCAGAAAACTCTACAGAAGAGCGCGTTAAAACAATGAGAGCTTATGGTGCAGAAGTTATTTTAACACCGGCAAGTGTCGGTATTGAAGGATCTCGAGATTTGTCTTTTAAACTAAGAGACGAAAAAGGATACATACTTTTAAATCAGTTTGAAAATAATGATAATTGGAAAGCACATTATAAAACTACGGGACCAGAAATTTGGAGAGATACTGAAGAAACTATTACTCACTTTGTATGTACAATGGGCACAACAGGCACTATAATGGGTACTTCTCGATTTTTGAAAGAGAAAAATGCTGCGATTACAATTGTAGGAGTTCAGCCAGTAGACGGAGCAAAAATTCCAGGTATTCGAAAATGGTCTCCAGAATATGTTCCAAAGTTTTTTGAAAGATCAAGAGTTGATGTGGTTATTGATGTTACCGAAGAAGAAGCAAAAAGAACAACCCAACTTTTAGCAACAAAAGAAGGGGTTTTTGCAGGAATGAGTAGTGGAGGCTCTGTTTTAGCAGCCATAAAAGTAGCAGAGAAATTAGAAAAGGGTGTAGTTGTTGCAATTATTTGTGATAGAGGAGATAGATATTTATCTTCTACGCTTTTTGAGAAAGTATAGATTTACAAGAATATAGTTCTGCAAATAAAAAAATAATTCGTTTATTTGCAACTCAGTTCATTAACTTATTGATTACGTTATCACGAAAGGCAGAGGGATTAGACCCATTGAAGCCTTGGCAACCTCTCATTTATGAGAAAGGTGCTACATTCTACAAGTAAATACTAAATTAATTTTAGTATTTTTTTGACAGATAACAGAGAAAAAAATACCTTTCCTGATGACATATATTGATAAAAATATCAAAAAATGTCAAAAATTACAGAACAAATAAAAAATAGAATCCTTGTGCTCGATGGCGCTATGGGAACCATGTTGCAAGCCTACAAGTTTTCGGAAGAAGATTTTAGAGGAGAACGTTTTAAAGACTATCCAACGCCGCTGCAAGGTAACAATGATCTGCTGTCTATTACGCAGCCAGAAGCTATCAAAACCATTCACGCAAAATACTTTGAAGCCGGCGCAGACATTGTAGAAACCAATACTTTTTCTGGAACTACGATTGCGATGGCAGATTATCAACTAGAAGATTTGGTATACGAACTTAATTACCAATCGGCAAAGATTGCCAAAGAAGTTGCTAATAAGTTTACTGCAAAAGAACCACATAAACCACGTTTTGTAGCAGGTTCTATTGGGCCAACAAATAGAACTGCAAGTATGTCTCCAGACGTAAATGATCCTGGTTACAGAGCCGTTACTTTTAACGACTTAAGAATTGCTTATAAACAACAAGTGGAAGCTTTAATTGACGGTGGTGTAGATTTACTATTGGTAGAAACTGTTTTTGATACTTTAAATGCAAAGGCAGCTTTATTTGCTATTGAAGAGGTTAAAGAAGAAAGAGAGCTTGAGATTCCTATTATGTTAAGCGGTACTATTACAGATGCATCTGGTAGAACATTGTCTGGCCAAACAGCAGAAGCTTTTTTAATATCTGTTTCTCACATTCCATTATTATCTATCGGATTTAACTGTGCTTTAGGCGCCAATTTATTACAACCCCATTTAGAGGCAATTGCCAACAAAACTCCTTTTGCAATTTCTGCTCATCCAAACGCAGGTTTGCCAAATGCTTTTGGAGAATATGATGAAACACCAGAAGAAATGGGTGAACAGATTGAGGAATATTTAAAGAAAGATTTGATAAATATTATTGGGGGTTGCTGTGGTACATCACCAGAACATATTAGAGTTATAGCAGATATTGCTGTAAAATACAAACCTAGAAGCTGCTAATTAATGAAAGTAAAACAAACAAAGTACATGCATTTATCTGGTTTAGAACCTCTGGTTTTAAACGAAAATAGCAATTTTACCAATATTGGAGAACGTACAAATGTAGCAGGGTCAAGAAAGTTTTTACGCCTAATTAAAGAAGAAAGGTTTGATGAAGCTTTAGATGTTGCAAGGCATCAAGTAGATGGTGGTGCACAAATTATTGATATTAATTTTGACGATGGTTTAATTGACGGAAAAGAAGCGATGGTTCGTTTTTTGAATCTAATTGCGGCAGAGCCAGATATTTGCAGAGTGCCCATTATGATAGACAGTTCTAAATGGGAAATTATAGAAGCGGGTTTGCAAGTTGTTCAGGGTAAGTCTGTAGTAAATTCTATTTCTTTAAAAGAAGGGGAGGAAAAGTTTATTTGGGAAGCAAAACAAATAAAACGGTACGGTGCAGCCGTAATTATTATGGCCTTTGATGAAACTGGACAAGCAGATAATTATGAGCGAAGAATAGAAATAGCCCAGCGTTCTTATGATATTTTAGTGAACGTTGTTCATTTTGCTTCTGAAGACATTATTTTCGATTTAAACATATTTCCTGTAGCAACAGGAATGGATGAACATAAACGAAATGCCATCGATTTTATTGAAGCAACACGATGGGTAAGACAAAATTTACCAAACGCTTCTGTAAGTGGCGGTGTTAGTAATGTGTCGTTTTCTTTTAGAGGAAATGATGGGGTTCGTGAAGCAATGCATTCTGTGTTTTTGTATCATGCAATTCAGGCAGGTATGAATATGGGAATAGTAAACCCTGCATTGTTAGAAATTTATGATGACATTCCGAAGGATTTATTAGAACGTGTAGAAGATGTTATTTTAGATAGAAGAGAAGATGCTACAGAACGTTTATTAGACTTCGCCGAAACGGTAAAAGGCTCTAAAGTAGAAAAAGGGTTGGATTTATCTTGGCGAGAAAATCCTATTCAAGATAGAATTACACATGCACTGGTAAAAGGAATTGATGCATTTATTATTGAAGATGTAGAAACTGCAAGACAAGAGTCTGATAAGCCAATTGAAGTAATTGAAGGGCATTTAATGATTGGAATGAATGTAGTGGGAGATTTATTTGGCGCAGGTAAAATGTTTTTGCCACAAGTAGTAAAATCTGCTCGTGTAATGAAAAAGGCAGTTGGGTATTTGAATCCGTTTATTGAGAAAGATAAGGGTGAAGAACAAAAGGCATTAGGTAAAATTTTAATGGCAACAGTAAAAGGAGATGTGCATGATATTGGTAAAAATATTGTAAGCGTTGTTTTGGGCTGCAATAATTATGAGATTGTAGATTTAGGTGTGATGGTAGCACCAGAGAAAATAATTGAAGCAGCTAAAAAAGAGAACGTAGATATTATTGGTTTAAGTGGTTTGATAACCCCTTCTTTAGACGAAATGGTGTATTTGGCAAAAGAGATGGAACGTCAAAACTTTAAAGTTCCTTTATTAATAGGCGGTGCAACAACCTCAAAAGCACACACTGCTGTAAAGATAGATACACAATATACAAACGCTGTGGTGCATGTAAATGACGCCTCTAGAGCAGTAACGGTTGTGGGTGATTTGTTGAATAAGAAAACCAGCCATTTATACACTGCAAAATTAAAGAAAGATTATGACGAATTTAGAATTAAGTTTTTAAAACGAGGAAAAGAAAAGGCCTATATACCTCTTAAAGAAGCGCGTAAAAGAAAGTATAAAATAGCTTGGGAGACGTCTCAGATTTCGAAACCAAAAGAGTTAGGTATTCAAGTCTTAGAACAACTAAGTTTAAAAGAATTGGTTCCTTTTATAGATTGGAGTCCGTTTTTTAGAAGTTGGGATTTGCATGGAAAATTTCCAGAGATTTTAACAGACGAGGTGGTGGGTGAGCAGGCAACTATTATGTATGCCGAAGCCCAGACTATGATTAAAGAAATTATAGCAAAGCAATTATTAAAACCAAAAGCTATTTTTGGATTGTTTGAAGCAAATACAATAAATGAAGATGATATTTCTATTCAGAAAAAAGGACAGGAAATAGCAGTATTTAGAACCCTACGCCAGCAATTAAAAAAGCGAGAAGGCATTCCTAATATTGCTTTAGCAGATTTTATAGCGCCAAAAGAAACGAATAAAACCGATTATATGGGTGCTTTTTGTGTGGCTATTTTTGGTGCACAAGAGCTTGCAGATAGTTATAAAGTAAAGGAAGACGATTACAATGCAATTATGGCGCAAGCCATTGCAGACCGTTTTGCAGAGGCACTTGCAGAGTATTTACACAAACAAGTTAGAATTAAACATTGGGGTTATGACAAGGATGAGGGTTTAACAAATGATGATTTAATTAAAGAAACTTATAAAGGAATACGACCTGCGCCAGGGTACCCGGCATGCCCAGATCATTTAGAAAAGGAAACAATTTGGGAGGTATTAAAAGTTGAACAAAATATAGGTGTTACGCTTACAGAGAGTTTAGCCATGTGGCCAGCAGCGGCAGTTTCTGGGTATTATTTTGCAAATAAAGAAGCAAAATATTTTGGTTTAGGAAAAATAACAGATGACCAGGTAACCGATTTTGCAATAAGAAAAGGAATTACAAAACAGAAAGCTGAAAAATGGTTACATCCAAATTTAGCTGATGCATAGTTTTAAGCTTTAAGAGTTTTAAATATTTGTAAGGTCTGTTTTTAAGACAAGCGCTGTTTGCGTTAGCGATTATAGCGGCATCCTTTTTAGAGGAACGAGAAAAAGATATAGCGGAAAGCGCGACCCTTGTGGTAACGCCCAAATAAATAAGATATTAAAATATATTTAGGAGATATGAAAATTACAGAACATATTAAAAGAGCAGCCGGTAAAACATTGTTTTCATTTGAAATTATTCCACCAAAAAAAGGAAATAATATTCAGGAATTATATAATAATATAGATCCATTAATGGAGTTTAATCCGCCTTTTATAGATGTAACTACCTCTAGAGAAGAGTACGTTTATGTGAATAAAGGAAATGGTTTGTTAGATAGAAAAATAACAAGAATGCGTCCTGGTACGGTTGGTATTTGTGCTGCAATTAAGCATAAATATGACGTAGATACGGTGCCTCATGTTTTGTGCGGAGGTTTTACAAAAGAGGAAACAGAGTATGTTTTGGTAGATTGCCATTATTTAGGAATAGATAATGTGATGGCCTTGAGAGGAGATGCCATGAGTCATGAAAAATATTTTGAGGCAAATGCAGGAGGAAATCATTATGCAAAAGACTTGGTAAATCAGATTAATGATTTGAATAACGGAAAGTATTTACATGAAGTAATAGAAGCAGACCACAAATCTAATTTTTGTATTGGTGTTGCCGGGTATCCAGAGAAGCATTTAGAGTCGCCATCTTTGCAAACAGATTTAAAACGTTTACAAGAAAAGGTAGATGCAGGAGCAGATTATGTAGTTACGCAGATGTTTTTTGATAACCAGAAATATTTTGAGTTTGTAAAAGCGGCAAGAGAAATGGGAATTAATGTGCCCATTATACCAGGAATTAAACCTTTAGCGGTAAAACGTCATTTACAAATATTGCCACAAGTGTTTAGAATAGATTTGCCAGAGCACTTAATAAGAGCAGTAGAGAAATGTAAGACAAATGTAGATGTAAGAAAAGTGGGTATAGAATTTGCAGTTGCGCAATCTAAAGAGTTATTGGCAGCAGGCGTGCCTGTTTTACATTATTATTCAATGGGGAAAAGTGATAATATTCATACAATAGCGTCTGAATTATTTTAAATTAAAAATAAACTTTTTATTTGCAGGCATAAAGACTATTTATAGAGAAATAAGAAAAAGTAATTTTTTGAAAACTAGAAAGTAAATAAAATGATTACTTTTGTGTTACGAAATTGACATAATAATTAAAAACATAAAGAATGGCATTAGAGATTACAGACGCGAATTTTGAAGAATTAGTATTAAAATCTGACAAACCAGTATTGGTAGATTTTTGGGCAGCTTGGTGTGGGCCTTGTAGAATGGTTGGACCAATTGTTGATGAAATACATGCTGAATATGATGGTAAAGCTATTGTTGGTAAGGTAGATGTTGATGCTAATCAAGAATTTGCAGCTAAATACGGTGTGCGTAATATACCAACTGTTCTAATATTTAAAAACGGAGAAGTTGTAGATAAGCAAGTAGGTGTTGCACCTAAAAATGTGTACACAGGTAAAATAGATGCTGCTATATAAGTAGTTTTTATTTTTTATAATTTAGAAAAGGTTTGGCTAGCGTCAAACCTTTTTTTATTTTTAGAATCTAAATTTGTTAAATGAAAAATTACGTATTATTTTTTTTAAGTTTTTTATTTTTTATTTCTTGTTCTAAAAACCAAGAAGATAAAATTATTCTTGAAAAAGGAATTTCTTTTGACTTAGCTAAATACAGGAAAAAACAAATTTCTGAGGTGGTTTATAGCTTGCATTTTAAAATTCCGAAGGAGAAAAAACTTCCTATTTATACTAGATTAGAAATTAATTTTATAGTAAATGATTTAAAAAACAATGTGTTTTTAGATTTTAATGAAGCAACTTCAAATTTAAAATCAATACAGGTTAATGGTAAAAATTCTGAAATTTATCATGAAAAAGAACATCTTATTCTTGATAAAAAACTTTTAATTTTAGGAAGTAATGCTATTGAATTATTTTTTATTGCAGGAGAGCAATCTCTTAATAGAAATGAAGATTTTTTATATACATTATTGGTTCCGGATAGAGCAAGTACCCTATTTCCTTGTTTTGATCAGCCAGATATAAAAGCCAGGTATAATTTAAAAATAACAGCGCCCAAAGATTGGAAGGTTTTATCTAGTGCTTTTGAGAAAAGTAGTTTAGAAATAGCAAATCTTATAGAACACACATTTGCAACGTCAGATATAATGAGTTCTTATTTATTTTCTTTTGTTGTAGGAAATTTTACGGAAGAAACTAGAAACCCAGGAGCCTTTGAGATGCGTTTTTTATATAGAGAAAATAATAAAGAAAAGATTGATGAAAGTGTGGGAAGTATTTTTGAAATTCATCAAAATGCAATAGATTTTCTAGAAGCATATACAGCCGTTAAATTTCCTTTTCAAAAAATGGATTTTGCTGCTATTCCGCCTTTTCAATATGGAGGAATGGAACATGTTGGGGCAATACAATATAGACAGTCTTCATTATTTTTAGATACAAATGCGACACAAAATAGAAAGCTAAGTAGAGCTAAATTAATTGCGCATGAAACCTCGCACATGTGGTTTGGAGACTTGGTTACAATGAAATGGTTTAATGACGTTTGGATGAAAGAGGTCTTCGCTAATTTTATGGCAGATAAGATTATGAACCCTGTTTTTCCGGCAATAAACCACCGTTTAAATTTTATGATGTCTCACTACCCAAGTGCGTATTCTGAGGATAGAACAAAAGGGACCAATGCAATTCGACAATATTTAGGGAACCTTAAAAATGCAGGTTCTTTATATGGGCGTATTATTTACAATAAAGCACCAATTATGATGCGCCAATTAGAATATGTATTGGGTGAAGAGGTTTTTAAAGAGGGTATTCAAGAGTATATAAACACTTATGCAAACTCAAATGCAGATTGGAATGAGTTGGTTTCAATTTTAGATGCTAAATCTGCAGAAGATATTAAAAGCTGGAGCGCTATTTGGGTAAACTCTTCTGGAAGACCTATTTTTTCTGAGGAATTAGTATTAAATAAAGAAGGTGGCATCACTAAGTTTATAATTCATCAAGAGGCAGAAGATGGTTCTCGTAAAGTATGGCCACAATCTTTTGAAATTCAACTTAAGGATGAAAATGGTTCAGATAAAATCATCAATATTACAAATATGGAAAAATCTTTTGATATTTCTAAAGTTGTTAAAGATTTTAAGCCTAGCGAAATATTATACAATACAAACGGATTTGGTTACGGTGTTTTTCCTATTTATAAAGACGGATTGAATGCTTACAAGAGAATTAAGAGTGAAGTTTCAAGAGGGTACCAATTTATTAATTTATATGAAAACATGTTGCTTGGAGAGGTTGATCCTTTAACAATATATAAGATTTTATTTTCTGCAATTTTAGAAGAAAAAAATGAGTTGATTACTAATTATTTATCTGGTAGCCTACAGAATATATTTTGGACATTCTTGGATAAAGAAGTTCAGGATAAATTACAACAACCTATAAATACAGACTTATGGAAACTATTGCAAAGTGATTTTCCAGTAAATATTAAAAAGACTTTGTTTAGTTTATATCAATCGGTTGCAGTTTCAGAAGCGGGAAAGGAGCATCTTTTTCAAATTTGGAAAAAGGAGAAGGAAATAAAAAACTTATTTTTAAATGAAAATGATTTTACTGCTTTAGCAATGAAGTTAGCAATTTATGAGCACCCTAAATCAGTTGAAATTATAGAAGAGCAACAAACTAGAATAACAAATAAAGATAGATTAGAACGCTTTAAATGGTTAATTCCCTCACTTTCTAAAGATCGCAGTGTTAGAGATTTTTTCATGAAAACACTTTTAGAAAAAGAAAACAGAGAAAAAGAATCTTGGGTAGAAACCGCATTGAGTAATATACACCATCCATTAAGACAGAATTTAGCAATTAAACATTTAAAACCAATTTTAGAGAAGTTAGAAGAAGTGCAAATAACTGGAGATATTTTTTTCCCTAAAGGATGGTTGGCAAATTCTATTGGTAAATATTCATCAGCGGAATCGAACACTGTTTTACAAGATTTTTTAAATGATAACCCAAATTACAATCCAATTTTATTAAAGAAATTATTACAAACTACAGATAATTTAACAAGAGCACAAAGTATTAAAAAATAGCATGAATGTATCTGAAGTAAAATCATCTGAAATAAAAAATTTATCGCTACTTGCAAAACAAGTGGTTGAGGGTTTTATTACAGGAATTCATAAAAGTCCGTTTCACGGGTTTTCTGTTGAGTTTTCTGAACATAAATTATACAATACAGGAGAAAGTACGCGTCATATAGATTGGAAACTATTCGCAAAGACAGAGAAGCTGTATACTAAAAAGTATGAGGAGGAGACCAATCTTAGATGTCATATTGTTATAGACAACTCTGCATCCATGCACTATCCTATTGTAAAAAAACAAACATTAAGTACTTTAAATAAGGTTGGTTTTTCGGCGATTGCAGCTGCTTCTTTAATAGAAATTTTAAAAAGACAAAGAGATGCGGTTGGGTTAAGCATTTATGCTGATAGTTATGAATACTATGCACCAGAAAAAGGGAGTGAACGCCATAGAAATATGTTATTACAGCAATTAGAACAATTATTAGTTTCTAAATCTAAGGCATCAACAGAAACTTATAAATATTTACATGAAATTGCAGAAAAACTACACAGACGTTCTTTAGTTTTTGTTTTTACAGACATGTTTCAGCCAAATAAAGACAAAGATTCTCTTTTTGAAGCTTTAAAACATCTTAAATTTAACAAACATGAGGTGGTTTTGTTTCATACTTATGATGGAAAAACAGAATTTAACTTCAATTTTGGTAATTCTCCCAAAAAATTTATTGATGTTGAGACTGGAGAAGAAATTAATCTTCATGCAGAAAATGTACAAGAAAAATACAAGGAATTGATGTCTAATTATTTTAAAGAATTGAAGAATAAATGTTTACAATATAAAATTGATTATATACCTGTAGACATACATAACGGTTATAATGAGGTTTTGACTTCCTATTTAATAAGTAGAAAAAAAAATAAATAATTTTATCATTTTATGTTTGCAGATGTTAAAATCTATGTTATATTTGCAACCGCTAATAGCAACGGTCTGGTAGTTCAGTTGGTTAGAATACCTGCCTGTCACGCAGGGGGTCGCGGGTTCGAGTCCCGTCCAGACCGCAAAAGCATCTCATTTATGAGATGCTTTTTTGGTTTTAAAATATTAATTCTATCCTAACCACCCATCTCTATCTAAACTTCTATACTGAATTGCTTCCGCAATATGATCTGGAGAAATATCTTTAATATTTGCTAAATCTGCAATGGTCCTAGACACTTTCAAAATTCTGTCATATGCCCTTGCCGAAAGGTTTAGTTTTTCCATAGCTGTTTTTAAAAGTGTTTTACTTTCTTCAGATAATTTACAGTATTTTCGAATTTGCTTTACATTCATTTGTGCATTGTAATGAACGTTTTCAAAATCTATAAAACGTTCTGATTGTATTTCTCTAGAGGCCGTAACTCGTTTTCTGATTTCTACACTAGATTCTCCTTTTCTTTCTTCGGATAATTTTTCAAAAGGTACAGGAGTAACTTCAATATGAATATCTATTCGGTCTAATAATGGGCCAGAAATTTTACTTAAATAGCGCTGCATTTCTTGTGGAGAAGAGGTCATTGGTGAGCTTGGATCGTTAAAAAAACCACTTGGACTTGGATTCATACTGGCCACCAGCATAAAGCTACAAGGATAGGTTACTGTAAATTTTGCTCTAGATATAGTTACGTCTCTGTCTTCTAAAGGTTGCCGCATTACTTCTAAAACGTCTCTTTTAAATTCGGGTAATTCATCTAAAAATAAAACACCATTATGAGATAGTGATATCTCTCCCGGTCTTGGGTATTGGCCTCCACCAACCAAGGCAACATTTTAAATGGTATGGTGCGGACTTCTAAACGGACGCTGATAAAGCAGTCCTTCATTTTTAGTCTTACCTACTACAGAATGTATTTTTGTGGTCTCTAATGCCTCATGTAAGGTCATTGGTGGTAAAATAGAAGGCAATCTTTTAGCCAACATTGTTTTTCCAGATCCTGGAGGACCAATTAAAATAATATTATGCCCGCCGGCAGCGGCAATTTCCATACAGCGTTTAATAGATTCTTGCCCTTTTACATCAGAAAAGTCGAATTCCGGAAAATCTATATTTTTATAAAACTCTGCACGTGTGTCTACTATAGTAGGTTCAATTTTATTTTTATCATTAAAATGATTTATAACTTCTAGGATATTATCTACCCCTAAAATTTCTATATTATCTACAATTGCAGCTTCTTTTGCATTTGCTTTTGGTAGAATTAAATATTTAAAACCTTCTTCTCTTGCTTTTATGGCAATTGGCAAAGCACCTCTAATAGGCTGTAAACCTCCATCTAATGAAAGTTCTCCCATGATAACATAGTTACTAATGTCTTCTGATTTTATTTGGGCCGAAGCTGCAAGAATACCAACTGCTAGTGTTAAATCATAAGCTGCACCCTCTTTTCTTATATCTGCAGGCGCCATATTTATAATAATTTTTTTCCCTGGAAGTTTGTAAGAATTATTATTTAGAGCGGCAGAAATACGATAAGAACTCTCACGAACTGCATTATCTGGCAAACCCACCAAATGGTAACCAATACCTTTGTCTATATTTACTTCTACGGTAATTGTAGTTGCTTCAATACCGAAAACGGCTGAACCATAAACTTTTACTAGCATACTTTTTTCTTTAAAAGTAATAAATATTAACGAACAAAAATGTGTAATTAAAGTTAGATTACAATTTAAAACTCTTTTTTATTGCTTACTAAGTAGTGCTTTGTTTTTTTCTATATAGCAAGATTAGTTGCGCAATTTTAAATATAGTTTCTATATAAATAGAAGTTTATTTTAAATTTATATAGTTAGCTAAAAAAGCATAATTAATTATTGTTTTAATAAATATTATGCTAATTTTTATTATTTTTAACAAAATTAATTACTTCGATTATTTTATGAACCCCAACCATTCACAATTATTAATAGATATACAAAAAAAATCTAATATCATTATTAATAATGTTGGAGATATTAAATTTCTAAAGGAAGCAATCGAATCTAAAGATAATTTAAAAATTAGTTTTAACACCCTTCGTCGTTTATTTGGTTTTTTAAATCAAACCAAACCTACTTCAATCACTTTAAATACCCTTGCAAATTATTTAGAATTTACCTCATACCATAATTACCTAAAAAATAAATCAAATTTTGATGAGTGGTATTTTCAACAAAGATTGCTTCTATTGCAGCAATCTAACGACTTAAATGAAGAGGCAATTCAAAGTATTACCTCGGGTGTATTTTACAATAAAAACATTGTGTATGCAGCTTATTTTATAGCTAGTTTAGTTCATGATAATAATTTAAAAATTTTAAATATTTTCTTCAATAAAATAGAATTAAATAAATTCCATTTTAGTAATTTATTACAATTTGCTACTATTATTACTCATAGTTTTTATAGAATAAATGAAAACAAAGCCATTATTATTTATAATGATTTAATAAAATATGAAAGTTTTAGAAATACGATACCGTTATTATATATAGATTATTCTAATTTAAATGGTATTTATTTAAAAGTATTAAGGTTAGTAGAAAAACATTCTCCGGTTGTATCAGATTTATTTTTTGTTTCTCTAATGGAGTTTTATAGAGATTTTTATTCTGAAGGTGTTTGTAGAAATAAAGAGATTAAATTACCTATTGGTTTTAGTACATTTAATCCTGTATTAAAAGGAAGGTTTTACGCGTATAAAATTATGTTATCTGATGCTATTAATAGTTCTTTAAAAAAAGAATTATTTAAACAATGTAGTAGAAATAAGGTTTCTTATTTTTTATTAGAAGTGATACCTGCTTTGCTAATAAAGGAAGAGTACAATATACTTACAGAGTTATCTGATAACTTTTATGAAGAAATTTTTGAATCAGAAGAGTGGTCTGACAAGACTATGAGCTCAATTTATTTAATTGGTTTAGCCAATATAAGTTGGTATAATGAAGAAACTTCTTCTGCAAAAAGAAATCTAGAACTGGTTATTTTAGAGATGGTAGAATTAAGTTATCATAATTTTGTCTCTTTATTTTACTATCATACCAAAATAAAAATAAGTTATTCAGAAAGTGATAGAGACACAAATATTTCTTCTTTCTTAGTTTTAGAAAAACTTATTAAAAAAACTGGTTTTACAAAGTTTAGAGAAGTTTCAAAAAAATATACTTTAAATTAAATAGCATTACATGATTTTTATTCTATTGTCAGTTTTACTATTTTCTTATAATAATGTGTTGTGGAAAAAAAACTTAGAAGCTACTTCTATTGCTTTTTTAGTTTCTTATCGTGCCTTTTTTACAAGTACCATAGCTTTAGGTATTTTTTTCACTTTTTTTACAATAGATACTATTTCTTTGTCAGATTTCGCTAAAATTACAATAGGCTCTTTATTTGGAGTTTTAGGCTTATTTTGTATGTTATCAGTTATAAAAAAAGCATCATTACAATGGCTGGGTATTTATAATTTATTAGGGGTTGTTTTTACAATTTTATATTTATCAATATTTGATACGGTTCCAATTAAAGAATCTATACAAGGCTTAATTATTATTATTTTCGGATTTGTTTGTTTTATCTATGCTAATAAACAAACGCAGTTAAAAATAAGTATTAAACAGCATTTAATATTACTTGTAATGACTTTTAGTTACAGTTCGTCCGCAATTTTTCATTGGAAAAATTTAAATTTAGAATTTTCTCCTTTATTAATTATTGCAAATCAGGAGTCTATTGTTTTCTTGGTTGGTTTAGTTTTTACTATTAAAAACAGAAATGTAGGTTTATTTAAAACTGATATAAAAGTCTATTTTAAAAGGATAGTAGTCATGAGCTTGGTAGTTTTTTTTGCAATTTTATTTAGTTTTTTAGGATTAAAACAAACCAATCCTATTATTTCTAGTCTTTTGTTTTTAGCAGCACCTTTATCTACCATTCTATTTAGCGCTTTCTTTTTTAAAGAAAAGTTTTCTTCGAAAAATATAATTTTTATTACTATAATTTTATTTGGTGCTTTTATGTTGCATTCTTAAAATAAGTAAGCATATTAAGTACGGGAATAAAAAAATGCAACCAGAGTATGATTGCATTTATATGTTAAAGATTTAATAAGCTATTTCTTAAGCAGAGTTTCTACTAGCGTTAATGTTACCAAATAAAGAGCGCATTACCATTTTTTCATACACTTCTATTTTTGCGGTATTTCCGTCAGAAGCTTGTAATTCTTGAATTTGTTTTAATGCAAATTGCTGAATTGTTAAAAGAGGTAGCACTATTTGTTCTCTAATTTCAATTGAAGCTTTCCCTACAGGGAAGTTCTCCATTAACTCTTTATGCCCAGTTAATTTTAATAGTAATCTTTTTGTTGTTTTGTATTCTTCGAAAATTAATTTCCAGAATTCTCCAAACTCAGCATCATCTGCCATGTATGCAGTTAGCTCAAAGAAAGATTTTGTTAAACTCATCATACTGTTTTCTAGTAAAGTTTTAAAGAAGTCAGAGGCATTGTAAAATTCTCTAATTTCATTAAATCTATCTGCTTCTTCATATTTTTTAAGTGCAGTACCTAATCCAAAAAATCCAGGAACATTTTGTTTTAATTGACTCCAGCTTCCTACAAAAGGAATTGCTCTTAAAGCAGAAAAGTCTAAAGTATCAGAATTAGAACGTTTACTGGGTCTGCTACCAATATTTGTTTTTGCGTAGTATTTTAACGTACTCATTTTTTCTAAATACGGCAAAAACTGTGGATGGTTTTTAAAATCAACATAGGTCTTATAGCTAATTTCAGCCATATCCTCAATTAATTCTCTATTTTTATCGTTTAATTGATCTTTTGTAAAGATGTCATTCTTAATCCCAGAACTTATTAATTGTTCTAAATTATATTGTGCAGAATTTTTTGTACCAAAATTAGAACTTATAGTCTGTCCTTGCACTGTTAATTGAATTTCTTTGTCTTCAATTGTTGGTCCTAAAGAAGCATAAAATTGATGTGTTTTTCCTCCACCACGTGCAGGAGGTCCTCCACGGCCATCAAAGAAGATAACTTCAATATTAAATTCTCTTGAAACTTTTGTAAGCGCCTCTTTTGCTTTGAAAATACCCCAGTTAGCCATTAAATAACCTCCATCTTTTGTTCCATCAGAAAAACCTAACATTATGGTTTGTTTGTTTTTTCTTTTTTCTAAATGATATCTATAGGTTCTATTTGAGTAGATAGTTCTCATTACTTCTTCTGCATTTTGTAAATCTTCTACAGTTTCAAAAAGCGGAATTACATCTACAGGTAATTCATTATCAAAGCCACAAAGATTTAACATCGCAAAAGTTTGCATTACATTTAAAGCTGTTTGATTATTGCTTATAATGTATCTGTTTGCACCACGTTCTCCGTTTCTAATTTGTATTTCTTTTAATGCGTAAATAGACTCTATAGTACTAATAGAAGTGTTATCTGTTAGCATTTTAGGATCAATACTTCCTTTTACAACTGCTAAAATTTCAATTTGTTCTTCTTCAGTTAGAAATTCATAGTTTTTAGGGAATGTAGTATCTCCACTATTTTGTAGATCTTTAACAATTTGTGTAAATGCTTCGTGGTGCACTCTGCTGTCTTGTCTAATGTCTAGTGTTGCAAAATGAAAACCAAAAATTCTTACTTTATTAATAAAATCATCTAATTCTTCTATAAATAGAGATTGATGTTTTTCTTCTACTATTTTTCTTGCTTTTGAAAGTTCATCTAGAAAGATATCCTGAGAAAAGTTTACTTTACTATAGCTTCTTACCACGTGTTTATATAACCTTTTTTCAATGGCAGATAGTATTTCCTGCACCCCATCAAAAGTAAAACGTCTTTTAAGTTTTTTTATATCTTTGTAGTAACTTCTTAAAATAGCTTGTCTTAATCTCTCTGCCACATCCAATGTTATTTGTGTAGTCACAAAAGGATTTCCATCTCGATCTCCACCAGGCCAAAAACCAAGATCTATAATCTCATTATCCATTGGTTTTCCATCATAAACATTGTTTTGAATATAGTTATATATTTTACTAACAGATTCATAAAACACATTTTCTAAATACCAAATTAAACTAACAGCTTCATCATAAGGTGTCGGTTTTGCTTTTTTATAAAATGGTGTTTTTCCTAATTGAGCTAGCAATTTTTTTATGAGTAATAAATCATCATTTTGAATTGCCTTGTCTAAGTCTGTAATAATTCCAAGAATACTTCCTGGGTAAAATTGGGTAGGATGTGCTGTTAAAACTACACGCACCTTAAAATCTTCTAGATGGGCCTTTAAAGCTTCTTTCTTATTACTTAAAAGTGCAGTTTCTTTAGAGTTTCTTAAAGTACCAATTCCATCCATATTATTTACAACAGGAAAGGCAGCATCTTCTATGGCATCAAATAGAACTACTTGGCGCTCTATATATTGAATAAAACGAAATAATAAATTTGTTTTTTCTTCTTCAGTTGGGTTTTCTTGATATTTATCAAAGAATGTTTCTACAATTTCAGTCGGGTTTTTTCCTTCTTGAAATCCTTTTTTACACAAGTTATGAAACAGTGGCAATAGCACACCCGTATTGCTAATGGTGTCAAAAGGTAAAGTCATGAAAATACTATTGTAAATTTGATATTTAGACAATACATTTTCGTTAAAACGAGAAAGCTTCGGTAATACGGACATATTTTCTGTAGATTTTATAGGGTAAAGCTACAAAAAAGGGAGGTTACAGAACTTAAGTTTATACTAATAATTGACCATTTAATTACGAAAACGATATAAATTTTATTAAATATTAGTAAAAAGAGAATTTATTATTTATTTGAAGGTACGGGTTGTATTCTATTTTCTTTTCTATGAAGATTCCACCTTGTAGGATCATTGGTAAATAAGAATTCTTTTAAGTATGTTTTATCTTGATACTTTTCATAATCATCATACACATAGGCTGGTTTTTGATCTCCAATTTCTTTAAAATTTAAAGGATATAGTTTTTGATCAACATTATGGTCGTCTGGTATGATACTGCAGAAAGGCTGTATATTTAGTCTTTGGTTTATTAAAGAGATACTATGTGTATCTTTTTTTAGGGTACTAAAAGTGTAAATACTAAGAGGTGCTTTATGAGCAATTTTAATAATTTCTTGAGCAGATATAAAGGTATGTATGCAAAGAAAAGTAATAAAAAATAAAAGTACTCTTTTCATCTATTAAAATATTAGTACGTAAATATACAACTAAATTTGTATTAATTATTTATTGAAGTTTTCGATCCCTTTTTCTAACCAACTTTTATAGGTGGCTATATCTGTATATTGCTGGGGCGTGTTTAGAATTTCTAAATCGGCATTCATCAATATATAATAGGGCTGCGAAGCATTTTTAAAATTTAGTATCTGAAAAGTAGACCATTTATCTCCGTAGGTTTTAATCTTCTTAATTTTTCCATTTGCTTTTTTAAAATCGAATTGTGCCACTTTTGGGAGCTCCTTTTCGTTATCGTCTACATACAAGGAAATTAGAATATATTCATCTTTAAGAAGGTTGTAAATTTCTGAATTACTCCAGACATTTTCTTCCATTTTTCTACAGTTTACGCAAGCCAATCCTGTAAAATCTAGTAAAATAGGTTTGTTTGCATCTTTGGCAGCCTTTAAGCCTTCATCAAAATCTTTATAACAATCTAAGCCTAATGGGCAGTCTGATGCTTGCTCATAAATACTATAAAATTGGGGAGGTGGAAAACCACTTAAAGCATTTAAATTCCAAGTTGGAGTTTTAAAAGTCCCTGGTATTAAATATACCACAAAAGCAAAAACAAGCACACCAAAAGAGATTCTAAAAAATGATATTTTTTTCAATGGCGAATCGTGCGGAAATTTTATTTTACCAAAAAGGTACAATGCCAATCCAGAGAAAATTACAATCCAAAGACCAATAAAAATCTCACGTTTTAAAATGTCCCAATGCCCAACTAAATCTGAGTTTGATAAAAATTTAAAAGCAAAAGCCAGTTCTAAAAATCCTAAAATTACTTTGGTTGTATTTAACCAACCACCAGATTTGGGTAAAGAATTTAATAAATTAGGAAACAAAGCAAATAAGGCAAAAGGTAGTGCTAGTGCCAAACCAAAACCTGTCATACCTGCAGAAAGCTGAAATGCCGGGTTGCCAACGGTACCTAAAGATCCTGCTAAAAGAGAACCTAAAATTGGTCCAGTACAAGAAAAAGAGACAATTGCTAACGTTAATGCCATAAAGAAAATACCAACAATACCACCAACATCAGAAGCTGTATCCATTTTGGTACCCCAAGAACTAGGAAGTGTTATTTCATAAAAACCAAAAAAGGATAAGGAGAAAAATACTAAAATGACAAAAAAGAAAATATTTAACCAAATATTAGTAGATATGGTGTTTAGTATACTAGGGTCTAAGCCATCAATTAAATGAAAAGGAACACTTAACAATATGTAAATAATTACAATAAAAACACCGTATAAAATAGCGTTAAAGATGCCTTTGCTTTTACTTTGAGATTGTTTTGTAAAGAAAGAAACGGTTAAAGGAATCATTGGAAAAACACACGGAGTTAATAACGCTAACAAGCCACCAATAAACCCTAAAAGAAATATATTAAATAAAGAATTGCCAGACGCATCATCTGTTTTAGTTTCTGTTTGCAGTAAAGAGGTATTCTTTAGATCTAATTGTAATTTTTGTGTTAAGTTTTTACTCTTATCATCTAAAATAACTACTTCTTTTACGAGCGTTTTCCCGTTTAGGGAAAAAGAAAAAGATTCTTCTATTTGTATACATGCCTCTTTACAAATTTGCCCATAAACTTCTAAGGTTACGGAAGTTATTTTAGTGTCTGTAACTTTTATTCTTTGGGTAACAACTGCGTTTTCTGCAAAGAAAATTTCTTCCTTTTCCCAAATTTCTGAATATTCTTTTTGTGTCTTACTTTCTTGTGCTTTACCAAGTAGCTGATAGCCCTTTTTGCCTTCTGGTATTAAAATCTCTAATGCTTGAGATGCGTCTTCAGGATTGTATTGCGAGTACAAATGCCAGTCTTGCAAAAGTTTAGCGGTAAAGATAACTTGGTATTCAGTTTCAGAAACTTGGTCGATAGAAGATTCCCAAACAATAGGATTTTCTTCTGTTTGTGAGAAAATAGAAAGTACTGCAAAAAGTAAGAAAAAAGAAAGAAATTTCTTCATTGTAATTGATTGTTTAGAAAATACTAAAGATTTAAACCGTTTAAGGTTGCTACTAATTTTTTATCTGAAGGTCTTGGTGCATTGGCATCTAAAATATTTCCCTTTGGATCTACTAAAATAAAACGGGGAATTCCTTTGATCATAAAATCTTCTACAAATTGAGACTCCCAATTATTATCTGCCATTAATTGCATGCCGCCTAATTCTTTATCAAGAATCATTTTTTTCCATTTGTCATAGTCTTTATCATCATCAATAGAAATACTTAAAAACTGAATATTTTTACCATGAAATGCTTTTTCAATTGTCTTTAATGACGGTATTTCTGCTATACAAGGGCCACACCAAGTTGCCCAAACATCTATATACACATATTTCCCTTTTAAGTCCTCTAAAGACTTTGTTCCGCCAGCATTATCTTCATAATCTGTAAATGAAGGAGAAGGACTTCCTTTTGCTAAAGATTTTAGCTTGTTATAGTCTTTCGTTATTTTCTTGTTATTTTTTTTATTTGTAGAGTTTTTAGAAAAAAGAAGATAGTATTCCTCTAAATTATTGGTATATGTAATGCCATATCTAGCGTCATCATATAATAATTTATTTTTTATAACTTCGCTTTTAATGGCTGAAATTGTTTTTAAGTAGGCAATGTCACTTTTTAAAGAATCTTTTATAATTAATTCTTCCGATTTACTTCTAAAGATAGCACTTACTAAAGCTCTATAGTTTTTGGAAGAAACAAAATCATTTTCATTTTCTAGTTTTAAACCTTTTAGTTCACTTAATAAATTTTCTGAAGATTCAAAAGTTCTATCTTTTATATAATATCCATGATAGGATTGGTAGTTGTTTAAAGTAGTTAAATAGCTGTAATTAATGTTTTTTCTCTCGTTAATTTTAAAACCTTCTGGAATGCCAACTGTTTTATATAATAAGTCTTCTTCCGTTGTTTTTATTTTGAGTATATGTATTTTAAAGTCTGCTTCATTTTTTAAAAACATTTCTTTCTGATCTCCTGCAACGGCAATATTTGCTTTGTTTTTGTTGAAAAGATAGTTGTTAATAATACTTACACTTCCACTTAAGACAAGTGTAGAATCTTTCTTTTTTGAATTGTATTTAATAATTAAATCGCTTCCGTTTGGTGCATAAAGATCTGTCATATTATTGCCTTCACGTAAGAGGTAAAAATCTGAATTCATTTTTAAAGTATCTATAAAAGTACCATCTTCAGCTACTACTATTTCTTTTTTTTCACTGGTATCAAACTGACTGTAAATAGTTATTTTTTTTGCAGTTCCATTTTCAATTTTACCCGAAATTATGGCGTATTCTAAATTCTTTTCTGGTTTGCAAGAGATTATTGAAATGAATGCAATTAAAAGAAATATTTTTTTCATAATTATATTTTTAAGTTGAAGATTTTAAAGGTACAAAACCTTTCTTATTAATATTATTTTAAACAGATTTTTGTGATTTCTAAGTTAGATTTTAGACTATATCGGTTGTCTTTTCTCATTCCAATAATCCAAATAATAGTATCATCAGCATTACAAAGTAACCAAGTATTTTGTTTTTCTAAAAGCGATAATTTTTCATCTTTAAAATATTTACTTAGCTTCTTTTTTCCCTGCATTCCTTCAGGATAAAAATAGTCGCCATTTTGCCATTTCCTTACAATTAAAGGAAACGTTAAGCTTTCTTTAGAAACGTAAATGGTGCTTTTATTTTGAATAGATTGCGCCGTAACCTTTTCGAATGTTAACTGAATTGGGTCTGTAATTTTACAAAGGTCTTCAGAAATATGAAATGCTAATTCTTGTGTTTTTTGTTGCTCGTTTAATATTGCTACTTCAGAAAGTATTAGAAATTCTCTATCCTTTAAAAGAGCGTGTGTTTTAGAAAAAACCTGTTTGCCAGATTGTGCAGCAAGTAAGTTGTAAATATCTTTAAATTCAGTAAAATTGTGCCCTTTTAAAAGTTCGTATAAATAGGCCTTTGGATTCGATAATTGCTGAATTTCATGAATTCTAAATTTAACAACACCGTGCTCTTTTAAGATTACTTTTTTTGAGATTTCTTCAATGCTATCGTCAATAAGCTGTTTGCTTTCTTTAAGGTTTTCTAGAGTCTTAGAAAATGTATCTAATAAACTAGGGTTTATCTCTTTTAAAACGGGTAGTATTTTATGTCTAATTTTATTCCGAACATATTTTGTAGCAGCATTGCTTTTGTCTTCTCGCCAAGAGAGCTTATTTTCTTTTGCATAAGACAAAATCTCTATTCTTGAGAACTTTAATAACGGACGGATAATATTCCCATTAATTTCAGGAATTCCTGTAAAACCGTCTAAACCACTTCCTCTTGTTAAATTAATTAGAAAAGTCTCTAAATTATCATCTGCATGATGTGCGGTTAAAACATAATCAAAATTATGTGCTTCAAGTATTTCTTGAAACCAGTTATAGCGCAGGTTTCTAGCAGCAACTTGTGTAGACTCTTTGTTTTCTTGTGCTATTTTTTTAGTTTCAAATGAAGTTGTAAAACACTTAATTTTTAGTTCTTTAGCTACTTTTTTTACAAATACGGTATCTAAATCGCTTTCAGTATTTCTTAAGTTAAAATTGCAGTGTGCTAAAGAAATATTAAAATTTAATGCAGACAAAAGGTGGGTTAAAACTACAGAATCTATTCCGCCAGAAATGGCTATTAATAGTTTTTTTTCCTTTAAAAAAGGAAAATTTTGTTGCGTAATATTAGCTAGTTTTTGAAGCATATGGTCCCCAAAAGTACGGAATTTAATGAAGTTATTTTAGACTTGTTTAGATAGCCAAACACGAATGTCTTTTCTTATAGATACTTCTGGTCTTGGCAAAGGTATTGTTCTACCAAATTGCTTACTTCTATTAAACTTAGAAAAAGTAACTTTTAGCTGTTTCCATTCTGCAGGATATAAATCTAAGAACTTATTAAACATGTTCTGTTCTGTTGGTTTTTCTTTAAGGCTAGTCAACGTTTTTTGAAAAAGTTCTTCTTGGTTTGGTATCATGAGGCAAAAGTATTTAATATTTCTCTAAAAACGAGCTTTTCTTTATGTCTATCTGGCAATAATAAAGCAATACATAAAAATATAAGGCTTCTTTTTATTAGAAGGTTAAAGTAAAAAGAATCTATTTAGAATTCTGTAAAACATATTTCATAGCTTTTGCTTTTAACAAACACTCTTCATATTCTTTTTCTACAATAGATTTTTCAGTAATTGCGCCGCCAACGGAATAGGAAATGTATTTTTTTTCTTCATTATAGAGAATACTTCTAATAACTACATTAAAATCGAAATCATTTTCTGGGGTAAAATACCCAATAGTACCAGAATATAAACCACGCCTTGTTTCTTCTAAGTTTTCAATAATTTTCATTGCAGATACTTTTGGTGCGCCGGTCATGCTTCCCATAGGGAAAGTGCTTCTTAAGGTTTCTATAGGGTGCATATTTGCATCAATTTCAGAAACCACTGTAGAAATCATTTGATGCACTTGTTTAAATGAATATACTTTGCACAACTCTTCTACTTTTACAGTGCCTATTTTTGCAGTTTTAGATAAATCGTTTCTAACTAAATCTACAATCATTACATTTTCTGCCCGTTCTTTAACATCTTTTGATAAATCGTTTGCAATTTTTACATCATCAATTTTACTAATTAATCTTTTTGCAGTTCCTTTAATTGGCTGAGAAATAATTTTTAGACCTTCTTTTTTTAGGTATCTTTCTGGTGAAGCACACAAAGCATATTGGTGGTCTATTTTTAAAAAGGAAGCAAAAGGGGGTTCAGAAATTTCATTTAAATGTTTGTAAACTTCAATAGGGTTTATACTTGCATTCTCTGCATAAAATTCTTGGCAGAAGTTGGCTTCATAAATATCTCCTCTCTTAATATGAGCTAATACTTTATTTACTTTTGAATAATATTCGTCTTTATGAATTCTAAGTTTTATTTTAATATTTTCATCTGAATCTGAAGATGTGTCAATAACTTTTGTGCTACAAATAGTGCTAAAATCGCTTTCTATTTCATCATCTACCATTCTTAAATAATGAAATTCAATATTTTCACCCTTGATAAAAATTAGTTTCTGAGGCTGAAAAAAATACAAATCAGAAAAATCTAGACCATCAAAATTTTTAGAAGACAATTGCTCAACATCATTTTTAACATCATAAGAAATATATCCAAAAATGTAATCTTTAGTAATGGTTTGATATTCTTTTAGCTTGTCAAATGCATTGGTATAGTCTGTTTTTATAGAAGTAAATTCTTCAATGGCTAAAGCACTATCAAAATTAGAGTATTGTTGTTGGTAATTATTAGAATCTAACCAAAGTGCAGTTTCAAATTGCTGAGACCAAGACAATAAATTTTGTTTAAAACCTTTCATATTCTCAATAGAAAAAGTGCGGGTAGTTCTTTGTATCATTGCTGCAAAAATACAATTCTTATCGTTTAGAATTCAAAATTTTTAAGGCCATTTGTCTATTGTTTAATAACTATTTTTTAAAAGTAGGCTAAAAATAAAAGAGCAACCAAATTTGGTTGCTCTTTTATCATTTGTGTTTTTATAGGCACAAAAACTCTATTTTTTTAAGCATTTAAAGGTTTGCCATCCCAAGCAGCTTTTGCAGCCTCTTTTACAGCCTCAGAATAGGTAGGATGCCCATGACAAATTCTTGCCAAATCTTCTGCAGATGCTCTAAACTCCATTGCAACAGCAGCTTCCATAATTAGATCTGCAACACGTGCACCAACCATATGAACTCCTAAAATTTCATCTGTATTTTTGTCTGCTAAAACTTTAACAAAACCGTCAATATCTCCACTTGCACGAGATCTGCCCAATGCTCTCATAGAAAATTTACCTGCTTTATATTCAATTTTTGCTTCCTTTAGTTCTGCTTCAGTTTTACCAACCGCCGCAGCTTCTGGCCACGTATAAACAATACCCGGAATTAAATTATAATTAATATGTGGTTTTTCACCAGCTAAAAACTCAGCGACAACAACACCTTCTTCTTCAGCTTTGTGCGCCAACATTGCACCTTTTACTACATCGCCAATTGCATAGATAGAGTTAATGTTTGTTTGTAAATGATCATTCACGGCAACTTGTCCGCGTTCATTTACTTCAATACCAACTTTTTCTAAACCTAAACCTGCAGTGTAGGCTTTTCTTCCAACGGCAACCAAACAATAATCACCAGAAAATTCAATTTCTCTACCTTTTTTATCCGTTGCTTTTACAGTAACCGTATCTCCGTTTCTTTCTACAGAAGTTACTTTGTGGCTAGTTGCAAATTTAATTCCTTGCTTTTTAAATACTTTTTGTAATTCTTTCGAAACATCCGTATCCATTCCAGGAACAATTTTGTCCATATATTCTACAACAGTTACCTGCGCGCCTAAACGGCTATAAACAGAACCTAACTCTAAGCCAATTACACCACCACCAATTACAATTAAATGCTTTGGTACTTCTGGTAATTTTAGAGCTTCTGTAGAAGTCATTATCCTTTCTTTATCTAACTTTATAAAAGGTAAAGTTGATGGTTTTGATCCTGTTGCAATAATAATGTTCGTGCCTTCAATAATTTCAGAAGAACCATCACTTTTTGCAATATTTACGTGTGTTTTATCAACAAAAGAACCCAAACCTTCAAAGACATCAATATTATTTTTGTCCATTAAGTATTTGATTCCGCCAGTTGTAGTTTCTACAACCTTAGCTTTTCTATCTACCATTTTTCCAAAGTCGAAACTTGGTTTTTCAACCGTAATTCCGTGTTCTTCAAAATGATGTATTGCATCATAATAATGATGAGAAGAATCTAATAAGGCTTTAGAAGGAATGCAACCCACATTTAAACAAGTACCGCCTAAAGTTGCATATTTTTCTATAATTGCTACTTTTTTACCTAATTGAGAAGCTCTAACTGCAGCTATATATCCTCCAGGACCAGAACCAATTACAATAATATCATATTTCATAAGTACGTTTATTTTGTGTTTTTTAAAACCTTTCGGGTTAAAATTTACTAATAATTCACAAAAATACGGATATTTTCATAAAATAAAGTAAGAATTTAGTAGTTTTACGGGACAAAATATTCTTAAAACTTAAAGATGAAAATTCCAAAAAAAATACTACTTTCTATATTGATTGTTCTTGTAATTGCACAATTTTTTAGTCCAGATAAAAACGACGGAGACATCGCAACAGTTGCTGCTTTTATGGTAGAAACAAATCCGCCAGAAGATGTAAAAAAGATTTTAGAAACCACTTGTTTCGATTGCCACTCTTCTAAAACGGCATACCCTTGGTATAATTCAATTACACCCGTTAATTATTGGTTAAATGACCACATTCAAGATGGTAAAAAGCATTTGAATTTCTCTAAATGGAATACCTATTCTTTAAAAAAGAAAGCACATAAGATGGATGAGCTTTATGAGGAAGTGGAAGACGGAGAAATGCCTTTAAACTCTTATACCTGGACACATTCAGAAGCAAAATTGTCGGTAGCACAGATTACTGCTGTAGTAACTTGGGGAAAGAAAACACAAGCAGATTATAAACAACAAATGATTACTAAATAATTGCAACAAAAATCACTTTTAATTATAGGTGCTGTTTGGGTAGAACCCAATTCTTCTGCTGCAGGAAAGAGAATGCTGCAGTTAATAGGGCAGTTTTTAGAAAGAGATTATAAAATAACATTTGCATCACCTGCACAAAAAAATGAAAAAGCAATCGATTTAATTTCTTTAGGGATTGATGAAGTTCCAATTGAGTTAAATAATGTTTCTTTTAATGATTTTATAAAAGAATTACAACCAAATATTGTGCTATTTGATCGTTTTATGATGGAAGAGCAGTTTGGCTGGCGTGTTGCAGATAATTGCCCTAAAGCCGTTAGAATTTTAGACACAGAAGATTTGCATTGTTTGCGTAAAACAAGAGAATTCTGTTTAAAAAAGCATATAGATTTTTCTATTGATGAATTGCTAAAACAAGACATTACAAAAAGAGAAATTGCGGCTATTTTAAGATGCGATTTCTCTTTAATTATTTCTACTTTTGAAATGGAATTGCTAAAAAATACTTTTAAAATAGCTGATACTATTTTAATGTATTTGCCTTTTTTGTTTGATGAGATTACTGCAACTAAGCAAAAAAAATGGCAATCTTTTGAAGAAAGAGAGCACTTTGTTTTTATTGGGAATTTCTTTCACAAACCAAATGTTGATGCCGTTTTAGCCTTAAAAAATAAAGTTTGGAGAGAAGTAAGAAAGCAACTTCCTAAAGCAGAAATTCATATTTATGGGGCATATATACATCAGCAAATTCTAGAATTACATCACAAGAAA
>Ga0308013_10000029_pt1 | contig 96582 bp, 87 predicted proteins | sample Neamet181_FD_203131 | JGI IMG/M metagenome (GOLD analysis project Ga0308013, IMG submission 203131) | Marine microbial communities from water near the shore, Antarctic Ocean - #181 | ecosystem: Environmental > Aquatic > Marine > Unclassified | place: Southern Ocean | collected 2014-07-25
GCTTCCGTGTCTTTCAGGTTCAACCCGCTGCAGTGGGTCACTCACTAGTGTGTAATGCCTAGTGAGTTATTTAAAGTGTAGTAGGTTTTTTGAGTTTTGCACAAAAATAATTAAATAGATTGCTTCGTGGTGCTCGCAAGGACTGGTGTGGTGGATGTGGATTGCTTCGCGGTGCTCGCAAGGACTGATGTGGTGGATGTGGATTGCTTCGCGGTGCTCGCAAGGACTGATGTGGTGGATGTGGATTGCTTCGTGGTGCTCGCAAGGACGGGTGTGGTTGGTTTGGATTGCTTCGCGGTACTCGCAAGGACGGGTGGGTGTAGATAGGGAGAAAACGAGGCGGCAGGGCCGCCTCGAAAGGTTTAATACTTATAGCTTTCTGGCTTGAACGGGCCATCAAACGGAACGTTGATGTAGCCAGCTTGAAGGGTGGTTAGCTTGGTTAGCACGCCACCAAAGCCTGCCACCATGTCGGCTGCCACTTCTTCGTCTAGCTTCTTAGGTAAGATTCGTAACCATAAGTTATCTTTCTTATCAGCTTCGCTTAGGTCTGCAAATTTGGCAGCCCATAAGTGCATTTGTGCCAGCACTTGGTTAGCAAATGAGCCATCCATGATGCGAGATGGGTGGCCTGTGGCGTTGCCTAGGTTAACAAGGCGTCCTTCAGACAATAGCAGTACAAAATCACTCTTGTTTTGGTCTGCAGCACGGTACACCTTGTGTACTTGAGGCTTTACTTCTTCAAACTTCCAGTTTTCACGCATAAATGCGGTGTCGATTTCGTTGTCAAAGTGTCCAATGTTACACACTACTGCGCCGTTTTTAATGGTCTTTAGCATGTTTTCGTCACACACATTAGTGTTGCCAGTGGTGGTTACAATAATGTCTGTAGTGCCCATCAATGTGGTATTGATGCAGCTGATATCACCTGTGTTAACGCCATCTATGTATGGCGACACCACTTCAAAGCCGTCCATGCAGGCTTGCATGGCACAAATTGGGTCAATCTCAGTGATCCTAACGATCATGCCTTCTTGACGAAGAGATGCCGCTGAGCCTTTGCCCACATCACCGTAGCCCACTACAAGCGCTTTTTTACCTGCTAGCAGATGGTCTGTAGCACGTTTGATAGAATCGTTTAAAGAGTGGCGACAACCATATTTGTTGTCGTTTTTGCTTTTAGTGACGGCATCGTTAACATTGATGGCAGGCACTTTTAAAGTGCCAGCTGCCAACATTTCTTCTAAGCGGTGAACGCCTGTGGTGGTTTCTTCAGAGATGCCGTGGCAGTTGGCCAGTATTTCTGGAAATTGGTCGTGCAGCATGGTGGTCAAATCGCCACCGTCATCTAGGATCATGTTAGCGCCCCAGTCTTTGCCATCTTTCACAATAGTTTGCTCGATACACCATTCAGCCTCTTCTTCTGTTTCGCCTTTCCAGGCAAATACAGCAATGCCTGCAGCTGCGATAGCAGCAGCAGCGTGGTCTTGGGTAGAGAAGATGTTGCAAGAAGACCAGCGCACTTCAGCGCCCAAATCTACTAAGGTTTCGATCAGCACAGCCGTTTGAATGGTCATGTGGATACAGCCCATGACTTTAGCGTTGGCTAATGGCTTTTGTGCGGCATATTTAGTGCGCAATGCCATTAATGCAGGCATTTCTGTTTCGGCGATGTCAATTTCCATACGGCCCCATGGGGCTAGAGAGATGTCGGCAACTTTGTAGTCATTGAAGTCGGTCATGGGTAACGCTTCCATAGGTTAAAAATCAACAGGGATTATACGCTAGTAAACATCGCCTGCCGACTGCGCAGCAGAGTTATTTTGCTCATGTGTATTATCTTTACTTACATTTACTTTGTTGAATGTACCCAGCAATTTGAAAGTAACTATTTTGGGAATCAAGCGGGTGTCTAGGAAAGTGGGTGCGTATCAGGGATAGGGACTGCAAAAATAGGGATGGGCTGGTGTGTTCCATTAATGGGTGACGTTTGCTTAACTTGTTTAGTAATTGGCCCTAAGTCAGTATAATCAAGCTGCTTGTGCTAATAAACCTTAGAGAAAAGCTATGCAGCCCACCAAAACAGACCGTGCTTTGCCCTTGGCCTTATTGAGGGCGCGGGAAATAGTAATGTCGCCTCTTCGAGGGGTGCTTAAAGCTCACAATGTAACTGACCAGCAGTGGCGTGTGTTGAGAGTGTTGCATGAAAATGGCTTAATGGATGCGAAAGAGCTTGCTAAAAGTGCCTGTGTGCTTGCGCCTAGCCTCACTCGGATCATCAAGCACCTAGAGCGTCAGAACATGCTTGTGCGCAAAGCTGATGGCAAGGATGGACGCCGTGTGTTGTTGAATATTTTGCCTTCTGGTGCTGCTTTAATCGAGTTGGTGACACCAGAAGTGCAGGCGGTTTACCAAAATTTGAACGATAAATACGGTGCTCAAAAAATGAGTGATTTACTAGACCTGCTCCACGATGTGGTAGAACTGAGCTAAATAGCAAGGCTTTGTCAGGCGGTTGTGGGTGCTTTTCTTAAACCCTTTGCAATGTTTTGCGACACAATGTGTGCACCTGTCCATGCGTTTTGAAAGTTAAATCCACCAGTAATAGCGTCAATGTCTAACACTTCTCCAGCAAAATAAAGCCCTGGTACACACTTGCTTTCAAAGGTCTTGAAGTTGATTTCTTTAAGAGCCACACCACCTGCGGTCACAAATTCTTCTTTAAATGTGCTCTTACCTTGCACATTAAATACAGCCTGTGTTAATTGCAAAGCTAGGCTCTCTATTTGTAATTTATTTACATCGGCCCAGCGTCCTTCTTCAGATATATTGGCAGCTAAAACAAGCTTACTCCATAAGCGCTTGGGGAGGTCGAATTGGGTAGATTTATACACTGACTTTTTTGCCAGTGCTTGCTTAGAGTGCTTCAATGCATCTAGGCAGTCTTCAAAAGATTGGCGAATAAAATTCACTTCTATTTTAAATTTGTATTCTCGTTTTGCTATTTCTAAAGCACCAAAAGCTGAGAGCTTTAAAATAGCCGGGGCGCTCATACCCCAGTGGGTAATGAGCAAGGGGCCTTCGCTTGATAAGTTGGTGTCAATAATTTTCACTTCTACGTGCTCTGCTACCACCCCCGGAATATCTTTTATACGCTCATCACTTATCTTGAAGGTGAAAAGAGACGGCACTGCTTTAGCTACGGTATGGCCTAAGTTTTGGAGTAAATCCCACATTTTGGCATTACTGCCCGTAGCAATTACTACTTTCTTTGCTTTAAAGACACCTTGGGAAGTGTCTAGTTGAAAATAATTATCTTTAGTTTTAAGGCCTTTTAGTGCGTGGCTGTAGAGGATGTCTACATTATATTTATCCGCCTCACTTAAAAAACAGTCGATGATAGTTTGTGATGAATTGGAAGCTGGAAAAATGCGGCCGTCATTTTCAATATTTAATGCAACACCGCGCTCTTCAAACCAGGCCATGGTGTCTCCGGTCATAAACTGGTGAAAGGGGCCTAGTAACTCTCTTTCACCTCGGGGGTAGTTTTGGACTAAATCTGATGGGATAAATTCTGCATGTGTGACATTACACCGTCCCCCACCGGACACTTTAACCTTTGCTAAGCCTGTTTGGGCGCGCTCTAAGATAGCTACGTTAAGGTGGGGTGCTTGTTTTGCTATATTAATTGCGGCAAAAAAGCCTGAGGCTCCGCCACCAACAACAATAATATCTTTTTCAATCATATTTAAAATCACACTGGTTTTAATGCGTCAATAAAACGCCTAGTGGGATTATAGCAGCCTTCTTTAGCTTGGTTGAGTTGCATTTAGTATCATGGCGTACAAGGTACGATAAAGCACAAAGATAAACTGCCAAAAGCCTGTGGGCTTGGCAGAGGCAGGTTGGAGTTAAGGGATTCATAATTGCGGTAAAAGTAAGGCCGATTTTGCGTGTTAATCCCGTTCAAATATCACGTTCACCCTGCCTGTGCCAAAGCTTGAAACATACTTACCAACAATTTCGCCTTTACCTTGGTATTGGTCCCAACTCAAGGCACCATGAGCATCGCCGTATCGTGCATGCCACCTTTGCTGTTGCACTTTTGAGCTAACAACGCTGAGGCTAGTAACACCACTTTGCTGTCACTTTCTTCGACCACTTTATTGATGTTAAAGCAAACGTAGATCTGGTTCTAGGCCCACTAAGTGGCGGCCATAAATCTGCTTACAAACATCATAATCTGTATAAGCGTGGGCAGCTGTCATATGAGAGTCTCTAAACAAACGTTGCGCTTCATTAGTTAAAAACCATGCATTGGCGCCGCTAGATTCAAACAAGCGATCAACTGCCGCTACACACATTTTAACCGCATAGGCTTGGTTGGTACGCCATTGCGCTAGCTGGTCGGTATCAGGTAAGGCCTGTTTAACACCCATTTGAGCCAGGTCATTCCAATCTTTTTCTAACAAAGCGCGAGCCGCATTAATTTGGTGTTTTGACTCGGCTAAACGCATATAAGCAGGCACATCTTTACCTACTTCTGCCCCAGTATAAGCGCGCACTCGTGTTTTTGAACGCTGCGTAAACCAGCTCACCATTTGTTCAGCGATGCCAAGGCTTACAGCAGAAAAGCCACTGGCAAAATAAGGCCTATAAGCTGCAAAAAAGATGTGGCTATCTGGATACATGCCGTAGCCTCTGGACTTTCCAGTCATCAGTGCTTTGGCTGACTCGATGCGATGTTCTGGCACAAATACGTTACGCACTTTCAGAGTTTTAGTGCCTGATCCTTTCATTGCCATGGCATGCCAGTCATCGATGATTTCATAATCAGACCTTGGCACTAAGGCAAAATGTTGGTGTGGGCTGGCATCCACGGCTGCACCTGCACGAATGAAGCCCATAATGGCCCATTGGGCATGGTCACAGCCGCTGCTCCAGCTCATATCACCACTAAACATCACTCCGCCTTCTACTTCTGTGGTTTTACCGAAAGGGGCAATGCTAGAGCTAATAGTGGCTTCTGGGTCTTGGCCCCAAACGTCTTCTTGAGTTTGTTTTGAAAACAAGGCTAGCTGATGACTATGGGTGCATAGCAAACTGGTAGCCCAGGCAGTACTGGCGCATGCGCCAGCAAGAGTAGCTACGGCCTCTGCAAACTCAGGTAAAGAAAGCTCTAATCCTCCCCACGCTTTAGGCTGAAAGGCTCGAAGAAATTTAATTTGTTTTAACAGTGCAATGTTCTCTGGCGGTGTCATGCGCAAGGCTTCAGCTTTATCCGCATTGGCAGCAATGCTTGGTAAGATGTCGTTTAAGTCGCTAAGAAGCTGGTTAGAGGGAGTCATGGCATTGGCCTAAATAGTGATGCGTTATGAATTTAGTTAACATATTAACTATTAGTCAGCACATACTAGCAACTGTTTTGGAATGCCGCAACTTTAACAACATGATTCACATTATTCTTTAAATGTGTAAAAAAAGTATCGTATTAGCGGTTTGTATGGTTTACATGTGAAGTTAATCGCGTGTATGCTGAGCCTAATTAGTGATCTTATCACTTGGTTAATGTTTGCTTATAAATCTAAAAACTGGAGTAGTACATGAAAAAGTTAATCGTCGCCACTATGGCCACAGGCCTTATGCTTGGTGCATCTACGGTGGCCAGTGCTGCTGAAACACTATTGTTATCCTCTTGGTTGCCACCCAAGCACCCTGTGGTTGCAAGTATTATCAAACCTTGGATCGCTGCTGTAGAAGCGGAAAGTGGTGGCGAACTTAAAATCCGTATTTTACCTAAGCCACTAGGAGCACCACCAGCGCATTATGACCTTGCAAAAGATGGTGTTGCTGACATTACCTACGGTGTGCATGGTTATCAGCCAGGTCGATTTAAGTTGACAGCGGCAACTGAATTACCATTTCTTGGCGACAGTGCTGAAGACGTATCTGTAGCCTACTGGCGCATCTACAAGAAACATCTTGAGTCGGTCAACGAACATGAAGGCACTGTGGTTTTAGGCCTAATGTCTCATGGACCAGGTGTGATTCACAACAACGTGCGTGCTATTGATAGCATCGAAGACATGGCAGGTTTGAAGTTTCGTGTAGGCGGTGGTGTTGCTGGTAATGCAGCTAAGGCGCTGGGCGTTACTGCAATGTTAGCCTCGGCAACCAAAAACTATGAAATGCTTTCTAGTGGTGTTGCTGATGGTACCTTTTTACCGACAGAATCTATTCAATCATTCAAGCTGACCAAGTTGCTATCGCATGCGACTACTGTGCCAGGTGGTTTATACAACACTAGCTTCTTCTTAACCATGAACCCAGCTAAGTTTGATAGCCTTAGCGCTGACAACCAAGCGGCCTTGATGCGTACCTCAGGTGAAAGCTTTGCACGTATTGCTGGTCAAGGTTGGGATAAGCATGATGCTCTAGGTCAGGCTGCTATGGATGCTGCAGGCATTGCTACCATCGATGCAAGTGATGCATTTGTTGCTGAAATAAAAGCGGCTACAAGCCACTTAGAAGCAGATTGGGTAGCTACTGCTAACGGCTTAGGTGTAGATGGTGCTGCTGTAATGGCCGATCTTCGGGCCGAAATTGCAAAAGTTGCTGCTGAGTAATGTCGCTTAGTCAGTCAAGCGGCCGGACGTTAAAGTCTGGCCCCTTTATGCAGTTAGTGCTGCAACGTATATTGGGTGGCCTAGCGGCCACCTTTTTATTGGTTTTAATGCTGTTAACATTATTAGATGTGGTGGGGCGCTATGTCTTTAACGCTCCAGTTAATGGTAGTTATGAAATTACCGAGCTTTTGTTAGCTGCGATCATTTTCTCTGCGCTACCCTTGGTGTCTGCCAAAGACCAACACATTACTGTGGATCTTATTGACAGCTTTGTGCCTGCCTTTATCGCTTGGGTCAGGAATGTGGGAGTCGCTCTAGTAATGAGCTTTGTGCTGGCAGGAATTTGCTACAAAGTGTGGCTTAAAGCCCTTGAATCAGTCCACTACGGTGATCGAACAGCGATGCTGTATTTACCCACTGCGCCAGTATACTTTTATATAAGTATCGCCTTAGGCATAAGCAGTGTGGTTGCATTACTACTCACTTGGCAATATGCTCGCGCCGGTATTTTACCTTCCTCTAGAAAAGCATAATTAATATGTATGAATCTTTAATTGCCTTTGCTGCCATGCTCACCTTGGTGATTGTGGTGCGTATGCCTATTGCCTTTGCTATGGGGTTGGTGGGTTTTGTAGGATTTGGTTTGATGACCAGTTTTCCGGGCTCATTAGCCATGGCCAGCATCATCACCTATGACACAGGCCTTAATTATGGTCTTTCAGTGGTACCATTATTTATTTTAATGGGTAATTTTGTTAACCGAGCAGGCCTTTCAGACGAACTCTATACGGCTGCTAATGCCTTTTTGGGACACCGTCGTGGCGGTTTAGCGATGGCTACAGTGGTAGCTTGTGGCGGTTTTAGTGCGGTGTGTGGCTCTAGCTTAGCTACCGCTGCTACTATGTCTAAGGTGGCTATGCCTCCTATGAAAAAATATGGCTATGACGACGGTCTAGCTGCTGGTTGTATAGCCGCAGGTGGTACTTTGGGCATTTTAATACCACCCAGTGTCATTTTAATTATTTTTGGCATTATGACCGAGACAGATATTGGGTTGCTATTTATCGCAGGTATTTTACCTGGCCTTTTGGGTGTGCTTTTTTACTTGTTTGCTGTTTTGGTCACAGTGACGCTAAAACCAGAAAAAGGCCCTAAAGGCGAACGCTTTTCATGGCCCAAGCGTCTCCAAGCCCTTTGGGGGGTGTCGGGTGTATTAGGTTTGTTTACGTTGGTGATTGGCGGTATTTATGGGGGTATTTTCACGCCCACAGAAGCTGCAGGTATCGGTGCATCGGGTGCTTTCTTTATTGCCTTAATTCGCAGGCGCTTAACGTTGCAATCATTGATGGCTACACTAGTAGAAAGTGCTCGCACCACAGCGATGATTTTCGTCATACTAATCGGTGCAGAAATCTTCTCAAACTACGTCAACATCGCGGGCCTACCAGAGCTATTATCAGAGTGGGTGGTGTCTTTTGATTTGTCAGCCATTGCTGTGATCATTTTAATTATGTTGGTGTATGTGGTGTTAGGCACGGTATTAGAAAGCCTTTCCATGATTATGCTAACAGTGCCTGTGTTTTATCCTTTGGTATTAGGGCTGGACTTAGGAGATTACTCCACAGCGCTTATGGATCCGGACATGGCTATGGTGTGGTTTGGCATCATAGTGGTGGTCATTACAGAAATAAGCTTGATTACTCCGCCTGTGGGTCTTAATGTATTTGTGCTTAAAAGCATGTTAGATGATGTGAAGCTAAGCACTATATTCCGGGGTGTAACGCCATTTTGGATCGTAGATATTGTGCGCTTAATGACGCTTATTTTGCTTCCTGGACTTGTGCTTTGGCTGCCAAATTTGATGGCTAGCTAGCATAGTGAGAACATCCAATACGTTTAACATGGCCATAAGCCAGCGTGAATTTATCATTATGATTGCTGCGCTTATGGCCATGGTTGCGCTCACTACGGATGCTATGCTTCCAGCGTTAGGCAGTATGGCGCAAGATTTTGGTGTTAAGGGTAATGCCATTCAATTAGTAGTGACCAGCGTTTTTGCAGGCCATGCTTTTGGCCAGTTGATCTATGGGCCAGTGTCGGATACTTATGGCCGTAAGCGCAGTATATATGTAGGTTTGGGTATCTTTTGTGCGGGTAGCTTAATCAGTGTGTGGGCGCAGTCTTTAGAAGTGATGCTGGTGGGGCGGTTTTTACAGGGCTTTGGAGCGTCTGGCCCAAGGGTGATGGTGGTGGCTTTAGTAAGAGATTGTTTTGCTGGCGCGGCAATGGCTCGCATCATGTCTTTTGCAATGACACTATTTATGGCCGTGCCAATAATGGCGCCGTTAATAGGCCAAGGCATTTTGTTGATTGGCCCTTGGCCCTGGATTTTTGGCTTTTTTGTGATGTTTGCTTTGGTCATGTTTGCGTGGGTGTATGTCCGCTTAGATGAAACCTTAAGGCCTGAAAATCGTTTATCTTTGCACCCCAAAAAGCTCTGGAATACCATGCTGCAAGTGCTAGTAAATCCGGTTGCTACAGGCTATTCCTTGGTGGCTGGTTTTGTGCTTGGTGGATTTATGGGCTATTTGAGCTCAAGCTTACAAATTTTTCAGCAGGTCTATGGTGTGGGTGAAGCTTTCCCTATTTATTTTGCAGTTTTGGCCTTGCCTACAATAGGGGCCTCTTTACTCAATGCAAAGCTAGTCATGCGTTATGGCATGTACGCCATAGTGCAAGTGACCAATGTGATGACAGGTATTGCTTGTTTGGCGTTTTATATTTATGCGCAAACAGTCTCTACAGGGCCTAGCTTAGGCGATTTTATGGCCTTATGCAGTATCATTTTCTTTGGTATAGGCTTCCGATTCGGCAATCTCAATGCCCTCGCAATGGAACCCTTAGGCAAGCTTGCGGGCATGGGGGCATCTGTTGTGGGATCATGCTCCACCCTGGTATCTGTGCCTATTGGTATGTGGGTAGGCATGTCTTTTGATGGTACTGTGTTGCCTTTAGTTATGGGTTTTGCCGTGACCTCTTGGGCGGCCTTTGTTGCGATGCTTTATCTTAATCGCTTGCGCCCAACTCACTCCTAAACTTCTTCATTATTTTTAATTCCAAAGGTTGGGCTAGACGCCTGACTGGATTTTTTGCTACGCCAGCGTATGCTAGTAGGAAATCAAAAAGAAAAATAAACAGCAGAATCTAGTAAAAGGAGTTTGAAGATGGTGATTTACCCAGACATAGAAATTCAAAATGGTCGTTGTGTTAATTTGCGCCGTGGCCACATGCAAGATCCCATTATTTATGACGTGTCCCCGTTAGAAGCTGCGCGGCAACATGTATCAAATGGCGCACAAGTGCTGCATGTGGTGGACCTGGACAACGTGATGCTTGGTGGCCACGATAATCATAAAACTGTGTTGGAAATTATCCAAGCGGTTAATGTGCCAGTGCAAGTGGGTGGAGGTATTCGCACCATAGAAGGGGCGCGCTGGTGGTTTGATCATGGCGCCTCACGAGTGGTGATTGGCACGGCAGCGATCGAAGACCGACATTTTTTACACGAGCTTTGTAATCAATACCCAGGCCAAGTGGTGGTGTCTATCGATGCTCGCCAAAATAAAGTAATGTGCCACGGCTGGACCCAAGAAACGATTTATACCCCCTTAGAAGTGGCTAAAGACCTTCAAGAACGAGGTGTAGCTGCCATCATCTATACCGATATAGACCTTGATGATGATCATCCAGAAGCAACTTTTGCCATGACCACTCAAATGGTAGACCAGTTGCATATCCCTGTAATATCAAGTGGTACAGTAAAAACCCTGGATGATATTTCTACCTTGCGGATGCTCCCTAATATAGCCGGTGTTATTGTAGGCCGGGCGCTGATGAATGGCGCTGTATCTTTAGCGGATGCTTTGGCTGTGTGCCAGCAGCCAGACAGTCACGCGGAGTTTTTATAAAAGCTTATAGTGTGGTGGTTGGTGGTGCCAACATGGACCTTTTGGGTTCACCGCAAGCAATACTGAAGTCACATACGTCTAACCCTGGTAGCGTGTCTTCTAGCCCTGGAGGTGTAGGCCGAAATATTGCTGAAAACCTTGTGCGCTTGGGCCAAACATGTGTCTTAATGGCGCCAGTAGGTGATGATGCTAACGGCATCTTCCTAAAACAGCATTGCCAGAAGCTGGGCATACAGACGCAATGCATGGTGATGCTTGCAGGTGAGTCCACCTCTACTTACTTATCTATTGTAGATCACACAGGCGAAATGCAGATTGCTATTGCGGATATGACGCTGATCGATCAGTTTGGTGCAGCCCAACTAAAGGCCTTTTTAACGCTATTACAACAGGCCTCTGTAGTGGTTCTAGATGCTAACTTATCATCTGATTGTTTGGCATTTTTGGTTGTAAACTTACCTGACCAGCTGCTCTTTGTAGATACGGTCTCTGTGTCTAAAGCGGTTCGAATTACGCCATTTTTGTCACACATACACAGCTTAAAGCCTAATTTTCTTGAAGCCCAAGCCATCGCTGGCACACACTTTGGCCTAAAGCCCTCTAACGACCAACTGGTGGAGCTATCTTCATGGTTTCTAGACCAAGGGGTCAAACATTTATACTTAAGTCTAGGCGCAAAAGGCTTACTTTATCGTGATGCCAGTCAGTGCTTCATAATGGCCCCTAGTGTGTCTTCGAAATCTACTGATATAGTCAATAGCAACGGTGCTGGAGATGCTATGATGGCAGCCATAGTGGATGCTTGGTTAAACGCCAATGACGCCCCAAAGGCAGCCGCTAGTGCCCTGGCATGTGCTCACATTGCCATGGCTAGTGAAGCGACCATAAGTCCTCATTTAACACCAAAACTATTACTCAAAACGTTAAAGGAAAACCCGTGCAGCATAACACCACTGACCTAGCAAGCTATCTAGATATACACCCACGTATTCAAAAGGCACTGGCAAACAATGCACCTGTTGTCGCTTTAGAATCGACCATCATTTCCCATGGTATGCCTTTTCCACAAAATGTAGAAACTGCAATAAAAGTAGAACAGGCCGTGCGAGACCAAGGCGCAGAGCCTGCCACCATTGCCATTATTAATGGGCGCTTAACCGTAGGCTTAGATGAGCAGCAAATCACTCACCTAGGTCAACGTGGATTTAAGGTGATCAAAACCAGCCGCCGAGATATGCCTTTTATTGTGGCACAGCAGCAAGATGGTGCTACAACCGTGGCTTCCACTATGATTATAGCGGCTATGGCAGGCATTAAAGTGTTTGCCACTGGCGGCATCGGCGGCGTCCATCGGTATGCTGATACCACCATGGACATCTCTGCAGATTTACAAGAATTAGCCAATACTTCAGTGGCTGTGGTGTGTGCAGGGGTTAAATCTATTTTGGATATTGGTCTTACTTTAGAGTATCTAGAAACCCATGGCGTTCCAGTAGTGGGCTACAAAACTAAAGTGATGCCTGCGTTTTATACCCAAGCTAGCAGCTTTGAGCTGGACTACGCCTTAGATTCTGCGGCTAGCATTGCTAAGGTGTTATCTGCTAAATGGACCATGGGCCTAGCAGGTGGTGTGGTGGTGGCCAATCCTATACCTGATGCTTACGCTATGGATCCAGTAGCCATAGAGCAGGTGATCTCTGAAGCCATTGTAGAAATGCAGGAGCAGGGCATCCATGGTAAACAAAGTACACCGTTTTTGTTATCCAAAATCGCGCAAGTCACCCAAGGAAAAAGTTTGGTGGCTAATATTCAACTGGTATTAAATAATGCTCGCCTTGGTGCAAATGTGGCGGTGGAACTTGCTAAAATTTAGTGATCAAGATATTGATTTGCTCTAAATCGGCCAGCTCCAAACTGGCTTTTAAACATTACCATTGTTACTTTATAAATAGCGACGTATGTGTATAGGGCTATCGCATATATGAGTAAAACCTGTATAGTCCAAGAACAAGAGGCTGGCATTTTTGGTGTTAGCTGATTGCCTAATAAAAATATTGAAACCAATGTCGACAAAGGAAAATCCGAATGAAATTATTAAAACCATTAATGGGTACGGTATTACTAGCAGGTTTGCTATCAGTTAATACAGCATATGCTGGTGACGTGCTTGACAAAATTATGTCTACAAACACGATTAAAATTGCCACAGATGCTAACTGGCCACCACAGTCGTTTATTAATGATAACAACGAAATGGATGGCTTTGACGTTGACGTAGCACGTGAAATCGCCAAGCGTTTGGGCGCTGAAGTTGAATTTATCACACCAAACTGGGATGTGATTACTGCAGGTAACTGGCATGGCCGTTGGGACATGCATGTTGGTTCAATGACACCGACCAAACAGCGGGCAGAGATTTTGTCTTTCCCTGCGGTTTACTACTACACACCTGCTGCTGTAGCAGTGCATAAAAACTCAGACATCTCTGCTGTTTCTGGCCTAAGTGGTAAGAAAGTAGGCACAGGCACTGGCTCTACGTTTGAACTATACTTGCAGGAAGATTTGGTGATTGATGCCGAAGGCGCTCCTGCTTTTGAGTATCAGATTAGTGATGCACAACTTAAATCATATGAAACCTCAGTGATTGCCCTAGACGACTTGCGTTTAGGTGACGGTGTTCGTCTTCATGGTGTTGTAAGTAGCTTGCCTACTATCTTAGAAGCGATTGAAAATGGCTATCCTCTTAAAGTGGTTGGATCTCCTGTTTTTTATGAGCCATTAGCTGTAACTCTAGACTTAGGTGATAGTGAGCTTGATGCAAAAGTGGCTAGCATCGTAGCTGCAATGCGCGCTGACGGTGTATTAAGCGACATATCTAAAAAATGGTATGGCGTAGACTACGCAACAGTTAAGTAACTGAAATCCGACCTGTTGGATTTTCTTCAACCCCAAGTATTTGCTTTATACTTGGGGTTTTTTGAAGTGGGTTTGGCAGTTATTAACACTCTTTTAAGTTAGGAACGTATTTTGATTCAGGACACAGTTACTGAAGACGTACTGCTTAGAAAGCCCAGATTTTTGGCTGCGCTCTTTGCTACGATCTTACTTTCGTTTTTTATCTTTGATCCATCAGAAACCATCATTGGCATTCTTCTAGAACCTGCCCTTGGCGATCCTGAACAAAGTGGTTTATATGGCCGTTTTGTAACCTCTTTTATGTCAGCAGTCATATTGGTTTTAAACCTTTTGGCAATCAGCTTTATACCTAATTTTCGCCTTCAAGTTATAGTCGTGTGGCTTGAATTACTCACCTTGTTTTTGTCCTTTTTTTACAGCTTCGATCTAAGTTTTGAGTTTATTAGAAGTAAAATTTGGTTCATGGTGACGCAAGGCATTTTCACCACCTTATATGTTTCTGCTATTTCCATCGCGATAGCTTCTGTTATTGCGATCATAGGTGCAGTGGCAAAAATGTCATCCAATGGTTTTGCTTATGCCATTGCTAGTTTTTACACTTCATTTTTTCGAGGCTTGCCGCTATTGATGCAGGTCTATCTTATTTATTTAGGCTTCCCTCAAATTGGCTACGTTATTGATGCCGTGCCTGCTGGCATTATTGCATTGTCTCTTTGTTATGGTGCCTACATGACTGAAATATTCCGCGCAGGCATTATGAGTATTGACTCGGGCCAGTGGGAAGGATCACGTGCTTTAGGCTTTAAGTTTGGTCTTATTATGCGCAAGATCATTTTGCCTCAGTCGATACCGTTAATTATTCCACCAACTGGAAATCAATTTATTGCCATGCTTAAAGACAGCTCGCTGGTATCAGTGATTGGCGTATGGGAACTGATGTTCCTGGCTAGAACCCTTGGTAATAAAACCTTTAATCACATGGAAATGCTGATTACCGCAGCCATGCTGTATTGGATGATGACCATGGTATTAGAGCTTATTCAGTCACGTATCGAACGTAAATATCAAAAACGACAGTCGAGATAAGCCATGTCTGAATCTAAACAAAACGTAAAAATCCCGATCATTTCCATTAAAGAAATGAACAAATTTTATGGTGATTTTCATGCACTGACCGATATTAACCTAGAAGTTAATGTGGGTGAACGCATTGTGATCTGTGGGCCTTCTGGGTCAGGTAAGTCTACACTTATCAGGTGTTTAAACCGCCTTGAGGCCCACCAGTCTGGCTCGGTCAATGTGAACGGTGTAGAACTGCACCAGCGCATGAAAGATATTGACAAAGTAAGATCTGAAGTAGGGATGGTATTTCAGCATTTTAATTTGTTCCCACACATGACCGTGCTAGAAAATTGCACTGCAGGGCCGATGTGGGTGAATAAACTGCCAGCAGCACAAGCCCACGAAATTGCCATGAAGTATTTGGAACGGGTCGACATTCCAGAGCAAGCCGATAAGTATCCTGGGCAGTTATCTGGAGGCCAGCAACAGCGCGTAGCGATTGCACGCAGTTTGTGTATGAACCCAAAGGTGATGTTGTTTGATGAGCCTACCTCTGCATTAGATCCTGAAATGGTAGCTGAGGTGCTAGAAACCATGACCGATCTTGCTCAAAGTGGCATGACCATGATCGTGGTCACCCATGAAATGGGATTTGCTAAAAAAGTAGCTGATCGAGTGATCTTTATGGATGAAGGCAAAATAGTGGAGTCTAATGAGCCAGTTGCGTTCTTTGAACACCCCCAGTCTGATCGTACCAAAAAGTTCCTAAGTCAGGTATTGGTGCACTAAGTTAAGGATAATGCCTGCAAAAACCTAACAGTGCTCTAAACCTAGAGCACTGTTAGTATTTCACCCAATGGCTTTTTCATCTTGGCAACACCAGGGACTGTGGCATCTTTAGATGCGTGGCCTACTGCTAATATCATCACCGCTTTTTCATGGCTTGGCCTGCCAAGTAACTTGTTCAAAAAGCGCATGGGGTTCGGGGTGTGAGTGAGGCTATATAACCCAGCATGGTGTAGTGCTGAGATTAGAAACCCTGTGGCAATGCCCACACTGTCTGGCACGTAGTAGTTTTTAAAGCGAGTGCCGTCTGCAAATACGCCATAACGTTGTGCAAAAATTACAATCAGCCATGGCGCAATATCCAAATGAGGTTTGTCTGCATTGGTGCCTATTGGTTCCAAAGCTTTGATCCACTCATCACCTCCGCCGCCAGCATAAAACTTCTCTTCTTCGGCCTCTGCAGCTAAACGCATTTCATGCTTTATAGCAGGGTTACGAATGGCCACAAAATGCCATGGCTGATGGTTTGCGCCACTGGGTGCAGACCCTGCTGTACGAATGCAGTTTTGAATTATGGCTTCTGGCACTTCTCGGTCAATAAAATCACGCACTGTGTGGCGCTTTTTCATAGTTTCAAAATATGCTAATGCAGCTGTTTGCATTTGTTCGTCAGACATTTCTGGTCGAGGAGTAAGCGCTACCGCTTCATAGGAAAGTTCGTCTCGTGCAAACATATAACAGCCTTGGTAAGTGATGTGATCTGGGCCTATTATTGTGCATGGGATTGACCTTTGCAAGCCGAATTTATTGGCTTTAAAAGCCTTTAGCTAGGCAGGAAGATCTGCCATAGATGCGTGCCCCAAAGTACATAAACTAAGCCGCCTACTGATAAAAATGGTCCAAAAGGAATCTGAGGATCGGTGGGAGTAGCTCTCATGTGCAGTGTTAAGCTTACACAGATTCCAGCCACAGCCGACACCAACACGATGATTGGCAGAGCTTGCCAGCCAAGCCAAGCGCCAAGGGCCGCTAGTAGCTTAAAATCGCCGTAACCCATGCCATGTTTTCCTGTGACCAAACGAAAGCCCCAATAGATAAGCCACAAAGACAAGTAGCCAGCTATAGCTCCCCAAAGTGCATCTTGTAATTGCGCGAACAAGGCAAAAGAGTTGATTACCAAGCCTATCCATAGCAGGGGCAGTGTAAGCTGATCTGGTAATAATTTATGCTCTAGATCGATAAACGTAAGGGCCACCAGCACATACATCAACACTAACGCCAGCACAGTAGATAAACTTGGGCCTAAAGCAGATGCTATTAATAAGGCTAAAATTGCGGTGAGTAGCTCTACTAATGGGTACCTTCGGCTGATAGAGCACTGGCAAAAGGCACACTTGCCACGAAGGAGTAGGTAGGAAATAACAGGGATGTTGTGCCAAGTTTTTAATGGTGTATGGCATGCACAGCAGTGGGATGCTGGCCAAGCAATAGACGCCATTGCTGGGTTTGCTATGGGTGGGTGTTCTGTTGATAGGCTGAGCAGAGTGCCGCACTCTTGCTTCCATTCTTTGAGCATGGCCTTAGGCAGTCGCACAATTACCACATTTAAAAAGCTTCCTACCAAAAGGCTAAACACGGTGGTGGTGGTCAACCATAGAACTGTGTGCTGCTGCATTAGTTCAAGCCATGAAACTTGAATCACTATTATTGGCCTTTTAAATGTAAGTTAAAAAAACTTACGATTCTATTTTCTAAATCAACTGCGAGCGCTTTAGCAGGTATAGTTCCTGCAAGCCCTGCATTTTGCATTAAGTTAGAAAAGAGTGGGGTGTCAGAAAAATCGAAGTGTTTAGTGCCTGCGATGAAAACAGACGTTTGCTGTGAGCTATTTTTGAGAAATTTATCAAGCTTTTGATAATTGACTGGGTCAGACCAAGATTCTTGACCAATGTAAAGCATAGGGCTGCTAAGGCCTTGGTTTATTACTTTGGGTGGCACTGGCACCATCCAGCCATCCAGTGCGATGGTGGCAATAATGCGTGGGTCTTGGCTTGCTGCAACGATGCTGGTGGCGCCGCCATATGAGTGGCCAAAAATACCTATGCGATTTAGGTCTGCCAAAGCCCATAATGGATCATTAGTCGCTGCTTTTTTAGTAACGGTATCAATAAGAAAGTGGATATCAGCCACGCGAGTCTTTAGCTGGGGATTACGTAAATCCCAAAACTCTTTGGTACTTAGCTTGCCTTCATAGCCCGAACGAAAATTGGCAATAGTTCCATCATTAAATAGGGTAAGGCTAGCATCATAGGCATGGTCAGCAGAAAGCACCATGTATCCCCTGCTGGCTAGGGCTTCAAACTGAGCTGTGTTTTGAAAACGCATGCCTCTTAGGCCATGGGAGAAAATAATTAAAGGGGTATGCTCAATCATGGGGTGTATTGGCGCATTGAGTATAGAGTGGGTCTTTATGTCTTTTAGGTGATTAAACAAAAACTGAGGTAGTCCAAGCACCCCGCTAAGGGCTGGTAACCACTGATCTGGTTTGGCAATGTAAGGCAAAGGGGCGGCGTTAGAGGGTTTGGTTGGATACCATGCCTGCACTACCATACGACGTTTATCACCTAAGGTTTTGGTGAACCACTCATTTCGCGTCGGGTCTGTCCATTCAACTATTTGGGTGCCCACACCATACTCACCTGTGGGTTTGGGCAGGTCATTAAGGGGTATCATCATCGGGATGATGAGTCTGTGACCAAGAGCAAATATGGCGACAACAATAGCCACAAAACCCAAGCTATAAAGGCTTATTTTTTTCAACATGAAATGGCTGCCTGATGTTAGAAAGCGATACCCTAGCAAAGTTAGATCATCTAACGATAGCGCTTTTATAATTTTCTATGGATCGTTTTTAACTATGCTACTTAGTATAGACAGTTATTATTAAATCAACAGTTTATAGGCCTCTAACTATCGTCTATTTCTAATAACATGGGACCTTTGTATGCAACCGCTTTTTTTAGTAGACCGGGTAGCGCAGCAAATGAGGTTAGTTTGACATAGCCTATGTCATAGGCCATGGCCAGAGCATTTATTCTAGGTGGCTTAGGGCTTACGCCAATAGGGGTGATCCCCACAGTCAGCATAGAAGATTCAATCTCACCGTAGCCTTGATTATTCCAAACTATAAATATGATGGGTAATTCAAACTCTTTGGCAGTGGCTAACTCTGCTAAACAAAATTGCAAACCACCATCGCCCGTTAGAGCGATAATCGGGTGGTGGTTTTGTTTAAGCCGGCGACCAATAGCTACGCCTATAGCCGCAGGTACTGCATAGCCTAAGGTGCCAAAACCTGTGGCAGAGTTGAACCAAGTTTTAGGTGCTGGGGGCTCAAAATAACAATTACCACCATACACAGGCTGAGTAGAATCACCCACAATGACAGTGTCTGGAAGTGTGCCAGTGATGTCAGTCAAAAAGCTGTGGTGTTGTTGGTATGAGCTAGGAAGCTCTTTAAATGCGCTGAGCCTTGTGGTTTGAGCTCGTATTTCCCCAAAGCTTTTTGCAGCGGATTTTTTATCTAGTAATGCTAATATGTAATCCAATGCTTGTGATACGTCACTATGAATACCCACTGCCTGCATTGCATCTATCACGCTTGGGTTAATGTCGATACGGATGAGTTTTTTTAAAGGTGGGAATTTACCGTTCACATACATGTCATAATCGGTTTGTCCCATTTGTGTGCCTAGTGCAATGACGCAATCAGCTGTTGCCAACAATCTCCGTGTGGCTTCTAGGCTGGGACTTGCTGGCACAGATAGTGGGTGTTTACTCATGAGGCCACGGCCATTGATGGTGGTGACTACTGGTGCATTGAGGGTGTTGGCAAGCTGTTGTATTTGTGGCTGTGCGTTGACTGCGCCACCCCCTGCAAGAATAACAATTTGATCGTGTTGGTTAATCAAAAGGGCAGCTTTTTGTATCTGCGTTAGGGCGTTGGTAACGAGGTTGGATATGGGGCTTATTGATGGGTCGCAACTTAAGCTGGCTAGCTCTGGTGCATAGGTGTCAGCCACTTGGCCAATGACGTTTAAAGGGATTTGTAAATGCACAGGCCCAAGTGGGGTGCCATTGTGTATGCTTAATGCAGCAAACACTTGGTCAACTATTGTGGTTACACAATCCTCTTCATTTAGTTCAAAACTAGCCACAGTCAGAGGTTTGATTACACTTGCCTGATGCGGCATAGCGTGGAGGCATCCATGTGACTCAGTGCCTGCAGAATTGACAGTAGAGATGACAAGCATAGGAATGCTATCCCCAAGGGCTTGGCCCATCGCTGTCGCAATATTAGTGAGGCCAGGCCCAGTGATGACAAAACATACGCCAGGTTTACCAGTAACACGAGCATAACCATCGGCCATAAACCCTGCACCTTGTTCATGGCGGGGGGTAATATGTTGAATAATTGAGCTTGCTAAGCCACGATATAGCTCTAAGGTGTGCACCCCTGGAATGCCAAATACTGTATCCACGCCATAAGCTTCTAGCAGCTTAATAATCTGTTGGCCTTTGGTTATATGAGGCATTTTTCCAGTGGCATTGAGCACTAAGTTATTCATAGCTTGGCCTGCTGGCATTGATTAATAAAGCTTCGAATTCGCCTGCAACCCTCTATCAATAAAGTGTCATCTACAGTGAATGAAATGCGTATCCAACCATAGGAACATTTGCCAAATGCACCAGCGTCTAAAACAGCTACACCTGTTGCAGTATAAAGTGCGTTGGCAAATTCAAGGCCATTCATACCTAAGGCGCGCACATCCATCATAATAAACATGCCGGCACTGGGTTTAAGTATAGGGGTAGCTTCAATGTTGCTCAATGCATCAAAGACCAAATCTCTTCGGTGTTTGAAGGTAGCTCGTATATGCTCGCTGTCCTTTTGTGATTGCGTCAAGGCTGCTAAGGCTGCTGCTTGGGTAAAGCCAGCTAAGCCATAAAGCATGCATAGTCCTAGGTTGGAAAAGTGTTGTATTAATGAAACGGGGCCAATAGCCCAGCCCACGCGCCAACCGGTCATGGCATAAGTCTTTGACAAGCTATTTAGTGTCACCGTGCGTTCAAACATACCAGGACGATGGGCGATACTAATGTGCTGGCCTTCAAATATTATCTGGCCGTATACTTCGTCGCTAATCACCCAAAGATCATGTTTGATGGCAAGCGTGCAGATTGAGTCAATCTCCTGTTCTGACATCATCACCCCTGTTGGATTATTAGGGTTAGTAATGAGTATGGCTTTAGTTTTAGACGTGATGGCTGCATAAGCGGCCACAGCATCAAAGCGAAAGCCATTATCAGCAGACATAGGCACAGGCACTAAGGTTGCACCAGAAGCACCTAAGGTGGCTTCGTAAGTAACATACATAGGATCTAGAGCCAATATCTCGTCACCAGGATCTAATAAACATAAACTTGCGGCAAATAATGCATTTTGAGCTCCAGCAAAAAGCATCACATTGTCTGCATTTAATGCATTGCCATGGTCTAAGACTTTATCTGAGGCTTGGCCTAGTAGGTGAGCTGGTTGAAACTGCTGGGCAATCACTTGCCTTACTTCAGGGCGCCCTGTAACCAACTGGTAATGGGTATCGCCTCCTTGAAGAGCTTCAACGGCTGCTTGAGTGATCACTTTAGGCGTGGCAAAGTCAGGGTCACCTACACTTAACATGATCACATCGTTGCCATCAGCCAAAGCCAGTGCGGCAAGCTCATGAAGATCCCATGCTGCGGCTCCTTCGCCATTGATACGAGCAGTTAATTGAGAGAATTGCATGGCCACCTCGGCAGATTTGAAATCACTATTGAACGATTGTCCAATACTATTGAGCGCTTGCTCAATAGTCAAATAAAGTCGACAATAAACCTTCATTATTTTTTGGGTGTTAAAATGACTGTGAAGAAAAAATCTGATCGATTGCCTGCGCTTGAAAGGCGAAGTCAGCTCATCGAAGCCACATTGGTGTGTTTGATGAGCGAAGGGGCCAAAGGCTTATCCTCTCGAAAAATTTGTGCCCAAGCCCAAGTATCTGTGGGCCTGCTCAACCACTACTTTGCTAGCCAAGAAGAGCTAGTGGCTGCGGCATATGAAGAGATTTCTTTACGCTACCATATGGCCTTAAAGACCCGTATTGACGCTGAAGCAGATCAACACACGGTACCCATTAAAACGCTAGTGACCTGTGCCTTTGAAGAAGATGTTATGTGCTCAAATCAATTGCGAGCTTGGGTAGTGTTTTGGTCTAAAACAATTGATTCTAAGCTCATGCAGGCTACCCATGACCGTATCAATAAAAGACTACAATCTTATTTGGTGCTAGTGCTGGCTGAATCTTTGCCAAATACCAAGGCAGACCTTCAGGTGTTAGCTATTGAATACAGTGCTTTATCAGATGGGCTTTGGCTGGGTTGGAGTCTCAATGGTAACCAGCAAAGTGTTCAGCTTTGGCAAACTATTTTGAACCAATGGTTAGACCGCACCTTGCTACTGGGTTGATTCCCTTTTAGATTAATGCAGATTTAGCTTAAAAGGTTTAAGCCTTTACTTCTTCATGGCTTATTTGTAGCATCTCACAATTGAACACTTGTCCAACACGCTTTCAGCATGTAGTTTGCGTAAAAGCGTATGTGCAACTTGCACAGCAGCAGTTAAATTTTTACTAAAAGGAAATATCCATGTCTGATTTTGGTTGCCAGTCTATGTCAGCGCCTCTTAAAAGAGTGCTGATGCGTGCACCACAAGAAAGTTTGTTGCAGGCGGACCCCAAAGAGTGGCACTACGGCCCTACGTTTAACGGCGTTAAAGCGTTACAGCAGTATAAGGTTTTTCGTAAGCTGGTAGAGGCCTGTGGCACTGAAATTATTCATATCCAGGACAATAATGATGGTTTATCTGATGCTATGTTCACCCATGACCCGTCGCTTGTGAGTGATTATGGCGCTATTATTCTCAACATGGGCAAGCCCCTGCGTAAAGCAGAGCCTGCGTTGCATGAGCAGGCATATGTTGAAGCAGGCATCCCAATATTAGGCCGCGTAGAAGGCGCTGGTAGCATCGAAGGGGGTGATTGTATCTGGTTAGACCAGCATACCTTAGTGGTAGGGCGAGGGTTTCGCTCTAACCAAACGGGTATAGACCAACTTAATGCCATGTTAAATCCTCATGGGGTTAGAGTGCTTGGGTTTGATTTGCCTGTTTGGCAAGGTGCCCAAGCGTGTCTGCATTTGATGTCGGTTATCTCACCTTTAGCACCAAATTTAGCATTAATTCATGCACCTCTGGTGCCTACTGCCTTGTACCAATTGATGCAGTCTATGGACATAAAGCTGATTGAAGCTCCCAATGATGAATTTCTGGCAAGTAGTGGCCTCAATCTTAATGTGCTGCCTACAGCACCTTTAAAATGCATAATGATAGAAGGCTTTCCAGCCACAAAGGCTGCTATGGAGGCAGCTGGTTGTGAGGTGCTCACTTTTGTTGGAGACGCCTTGTGTATCGCCTGTGAAGGGGGCCCTACCTGTTTAACACGACCCATCTATAGAGCCTAGTTAGTGAAAAAAGCGCCACTAACGGCCTATAAAAAACTGGTGTAATGCTGGCATCACTTGAGGCATTTCAACGCCTAGTTCTTTTGCGGCATGAGTGGGCCAATATGGATCGTGAAGCATGGCTCTAGCTAGCAAGACAATGTCAGCTTGGCCACAGGCAATAATACTTTCAGCCTGCTGGGCTTGGGTTATTTCCCCTACAGCCATGCTCATTAAGCCAGACTCCTTACGCAGTTTAGCGGCCATACCCACTTGCTGTGATATGCCGCCATTAATAGATCCTCTGGCGGCAGGAGTGGCTCCACCTGAGCTGCAATCCACCAAATCCACACCTAACCCTTTAAGCCATTTGGCTACTTGGATGTTGTCATCTACGCTAAGGCCACCTTCTACCCAATCAGTCATGGAAAGGCGCACTGACAATGGCAACCCCTGAGGCCAAACAGCCCGAACCTTTTGCGTAGTTTCCAGTAACATGCGAGCACGGCCTTTAAGGTTACCGCCATATTCGTCAGTGCGAGAGTTCACAAGTGGTGACAAAAAGCTGTGTAATAAATAGCCGTGTGCACAGTGCACCTCAATAAATTCATAGCCTGCCTTTAATGCCCGTTGTGCGGCTGCCACAAAGGCATCTTGCACTTGATCAATTTGGGCTTGCTGCATTTTCATTGGGGATTTCCACAACCGAGTGCCATCGCCATCAAAAGGTTTGTCGGTTGGGCCTGCAATGTCCCAGCCCCCTTGCGCGTTAGTCAGCTGATGGCCTCCTAGCCAAGGTGGTGCGCTACTGCCTTTGCGGCCAGCATGTGCAAGCTGAACACCAGGTACGGCGCCTTGGCTTTTAATAAAGGCCGTAATGGGTTTTAACGCCTCTACTTGAGTATCATTCCACAAGCCCATACATGCAGGGGTGATACGACCCTCGGGCAATACTGCAGTAGCTTCTGCGATTACAAGTCCTGCGCCGCCCACAGCTTTCGAGCCTAGTTGTGACATATGCCACGCTTGTGCAATGCCATTTACGGCTTGATATTGACACATAGGGGCTACCCCGATGCGATTGCGTAGGGTGATATCTTTGATGGTAATGGGGGTAAACAAATGTGACATGAGACGCTTCTGCTGTAGTGAAAATGATAATTCAGTAAACCATGCCACGCTCTAAAGATGGGGTCAATAGGGTTTTTAGCGGTTACTCAAACTTGCCTTGCAGTTGGTTTTTATCTGAAAAGGTGGATTTAAATTTGCTTCAACATAGATTTTGGTTTTATTATTGAGCTTTTGAGAAAATCATTATGAATATTGGTCGTCATGGCACCAGCGAACGTAGTAGTAAAGTGGTTGTGCACAACAATGTAGCTTATCTTTGTGGTCAGGTTGCTGCAGATGCAGAAAAAGACATCACCGAGCAAACACAAACTATGCTGGCTAAAGTAGACGAGTTGTTAGCCAGTGTAGGGTCTGACTCTACACGCATGTTAACAGCTACTATCTACCTAAAGTCTATGGATGATTTTGCAGCCATGAACCTTGTGTGGAATGCTTGGGTGCCTACTGGCCATGCACCCGCAAGAGCCTGTGTAGAAGCAGCGATGGCAAGGCCTGCGCTGCTGGTGGAAATTTCTGTGACTGCTGCCTGCTAATAAACTGATCATGTGTTTATTAGCTAGTTAAAGCGTTTTAGGCGCACGCGTCGCAATAGCTTGTCTTTGATAATAAACTGGTGGTAAAGGGCAGCACCAATATGAATTAGTAGCACAAGCACCAGCAATTTGGTGAAAATGCCGTGGGCCTCGCGGGTAGACAGACTATCAAAGCTCTGAGGCATCACCGTTGTACCTGAAAAAATCCCTGCAAAATCGGCCTCTACTGCCATCGCAATGCCGGTGCCAACCACTGCAATGATCAACAGGTAAATGAGTGTGTGAGCCCATCTAGCCATAGTGTCCTTTTTTGAACCACTGGTATTGGCGGCGCTAGGCTTACCCCGCAACTTGATATTTAAATATCGAACTATAAGTAATAAGCCAACGATTCCCCCTAGTATGGAGTGACCTTGTAGTGGCCTCAACTTATCTGGGTCGCTGTTGGGTGTGTGTTCTAATATTTGGCTGCCCACAAACATTAGTGCCACTATCATTAGTGCCATCAACCAATGAAGTACCACGGCTATACGATTATATTGAGTGCTAGATTGCATAGAATAATTTTCCATTTATAATGTTGATACAAGAGGTAATTTTTTAGTAATGAATGCCAATAGTTAAAAGGCATGATTATGACTTTTAATCACCAAACAACCTAACTAGGCATCCAGCTTTAACTAACCATGCAGACATCATAGTTGTTTTTTGGCATAGTAGTGTGCTCGTTAAGAGTGGTGTGTACCCCGCTATGCAAGATTAGTAATAAGCTTATAAGCTAATCATATATGGTATTGATTTAAAAGGCGAATATTGATGCAAAATGTGTGTGTTTTTTGTGGTGCTAGTCCGGGTAAAGACCCCTTATTTATGGCCTCTGCGAAGGCGCTAGGGGCAGCCATTAGCAGTGCGTCCATGGGGTTGGTATATGGTGGTGCACACGTTGGTCTTATGGGGCAAGTCGCAGATGCTGTATTAGCAGGTGGACAAAAAGTAGTTGGCGTTATTCCTGAGGCGTTTGCGAAAAACGTGTCACATGAAGGGTTAACACAATTGCATGTGGTGGACTCAATGCACACCAGAAAAGCAATGATGTTTGAGCTTGCTGATGCAAGTATTGCGTTGCCAGGCGGTTTTGGCACGCTAGAAGAGCTCACAGAAGTGCTAACATGGGCGCAATTGGGATTTCACCAAAAACCCATTGGTTTACTTAATATTAATGGCTATTATGATGCGTTGTTGGCTTTTTTTGACCAAGCAGTTTTAGCTGGTTTTATAAAGCCTGTGCACTTAGAGTTGTTAATAGTGCATGATGACCCCACAAAGCTGATTAAGCTGTTACAAGGCTACCAGCCACCACAGGTTGACTAGTGGTTCAATAGTGGTCAATTAAATTAGACGTGTTAGAGAATGACTTTATGATCGATACTAAAAAGTTTTATATTAATGGGGCATGGGTTTCACCTTTGTCTGGTAGTGAGTTGGACGTAATAGACCCGTCTACTGAAAAAGTGTGTGCTGTGATCTCTATAGGCGACCAAGCTGACACAGATTCTGCTGTAGCTGCGGCAAAAACGGCTTTTGATAGCTGGAGCCAAACTTCAAAGGAATATCGCCTAGGTTTACTCAATAAATTTCTAGATATTTATCAATCTCGTAGTGAAGAAATGGGCCAAGCTATCAGTCAAGAAATGGGCGCTCCCATCGATATGGCCCTGACCTCTCAAGCTGGCTCAGGCTCAGGCCATACCAAAGGCTTGATTAGAGAGTTGGAAAAATTTGAGTTTGAACGTGCATTAAATGAACGCGCACCTAACGATAGAATTATTTACGAAGCCATCGGTGTGTGCGCATTAATCACCCCTTGGAACTGGCCAATGAACCAAGTGAGCCTTAAAACCATCGCCGCCATGGCTGCAGGTTGTACCATGGTGCTAAAGCCATCTGAAATTGCACCTCTATCTAGCTTAGTATTTGCCGACATGATTCACCAAGCAGGCATCCCTGCAGGTGTATTTAATATGGTTAATGGTGATGGAGTTGGCGTAGGTTCTCAACTCACAAGTCACGCAGATGTGGATATGGTGTCATTTACTGGCTCCACTAGAGCGGGTGCTCTTATTTCTAAAAACGCGGCAGATAGTGTCAAACGAGTTGCCTTAGAGCTGGGTGGCAAAGGTGCTAATATCGTGTTTGCTGACGCTGACGAAAAAGCCATTGCACGCGGTATCTTCCATTGCTTTAGTAACACTGGGCAATCTTGTAATGCGCCTACACGTATGTTGGTTGAGCGCAGCTATTATGCGCAAGCTGTTGAGCTGGCCATAGCCGCAGCTGCAAAGGTTCAAGTAGGCAAAGCGGCTGATCATGGTCGTCATATTGGTCCTGTTGTATCGGAACTACAGTACAATAAAATTCAAGGGCTTATTAAAATTGGCATTGATGAGGGAGCTCGTCTCATCACCGGTGGCCTTGGTAAACCAGAAGGTTTAGAAACTGGGTATTTTGTGAAACCTACCATCTTTGTAGACGTAAACAACGACATGCAAATTGCTCGCGAAGAAGTGTTTGGCCCAGTATTATGCATGATTCCGTTTGATACAGAAGAAGAGGCTATCGCTATAGCTAATGATACGGTTTACGGTTTAACCAACTATGTTCAAACCCAAGACAGTGCTAAAGCCAACCGTATCGCCCGTCGTTTACGCTCAGGCATGGTAGAAATGAATGGTACTTTTAGAGCATCAGGGTCTCCATTTGGCGGCTATAAGCAATCGGGTAATGGCCGAGAAGGTGGTGTGTGGGGTTTAGAAGATTTCTTAGAAGTAAAGTCTATTAGTGGCTGGAGCAACGACTAAATAGTGTTGTTACACTTAGTGTAATGATAACCACTAAAGCTGGCCTTGGTGTTAAGCAATATGACTTACCACCTTGGCTGGCTTTTATTTTCCCTGTCTAGATTTAAACTATGCTTATTACTCTTGCTGATTATCGCCGTATTTATTCAACCATTCATTCCTTATTAATAGCAGATTCTGTGGATAGCCACGAAGCCAGTATGCTGTTTAGTGTGTATGGGGCACAAATTTTAAAACGTCATTACGCCATAGCAGCTCAGCCTGTTGTGGGCTGTGCAGCTTATCATTTAGGCTTGCAGGCTAAAGTGTTGGCGTTTGGTGACTATGAGGCTGGGCAGCTACATAGTAGTGACAGTCAGCATCATTGGTGGGTTGAAGCTGATGGCTGGTTGATTGATTTTATGGCGCCGTTATTTCCAGTGCTGGTTAAACGTGCTGGCAAAGAGGCTCGCATCGACCCATGGATGATGCAAAAGCCGATGGCCAAAGCTAAAAAAACCTTAACGCAAGTGCAAAGCCAAGGAGATTTTTTTCTGTCAGAAAATAACATACTAGCAAGTGAGAAGATGTCTGCCATGGTGCACGAAAAAGCCCATATTCAGCGAGGTAAGCTGGCGCTAGACTGGTTTGTTAAAACGCCAAAAAAGATGCCATCTCCTCTTAACGTACAGTTTGAAGGCTCTACAGGTGCTAGTAAAACAAAACTGATTGCTTATAAAAGCTTTCTTGTAAGTGGTGCTTGGTAGCACATAAAGGGTTAAATTAGCGTTTATGGTTTCATATGCCACAAGGTTAGATAAATTTATCAGCCAGCAACTAAGTTTTAAAAAACGTCAAGTTCAACTGCTACTGGCTCGTGGTCTAGTCACTTTAGATAATGTCACTTGCTTTGACGGTGAGCAAGTGATTGGGCAGTTTTCAAAAGTAGAAGTGAATGGTAAGGTTTTAAGGCATTTTGAGCCAATCTACTTGCTGCTTTATAAACCTGCAGGCATAGTGAGTGCTACGCTAGACAAAGAGCACACGACTGCGCTAGAGCTACTACCTGCGTGTTATCACCATTTACACATTGCTGGACGCCTAGATCTTCAAAGCACGGGTTTACTGCTGCTCACTAATGACGGGAAATGGTCTCGAAAGATCACTCAGCCAGACACAAAACTTGCCAAACACTACACAGTTACGGTAGCCAACCCCATCACCCAAGCCCAAGTAGAGGGTTTTAATCAGGGTATATATTTTGCCTTTGAGGATTTGACTACTGCACCCGCACAGTTACACGCAACTAGCCAGACCAGCGCACAAGTGATATTAGAAGAAGGACGTTATCACCAAATTAAACGCATGTTTGGTCATTATCAAAACCCAGTGCTTAGTATACATCGCACCCAAGTAGGCCACATTAAATTGCCATTAGATTTTGTGCCAGGTGATTATAAAGTGGTGTCAGATCCCATGCACTTTGGATCTTAGTTTTTTGGTGTGCCCTTTTTGAGTTTTAGTATCCAAACGTCTGGTCTTTGACCCCTTAGTAGGTTTGGTGGCTATTCTGCGCTTTTCTTGAACCATGGCCGCTTGGATCATCAAGGTAAGCTGCTCTAAGGCAGTTTGACGATTGGAATCTTGGCTACGACTTCCTTGAGATTTAATAATAATTTTACCTGACGCGCTGATGCGGTGGTCTGAGGTATTGAGTAGCTTATATTTCACATAGGCGGGTAGTGATGTAGAAGCGCGAATGTCAAAAAACAAATGCACAGCTGTAGAAGTCTTATTTACATGTTGGCCACCGGCACCTTGTGAGCGGATAAATTGCTGCTCAATCTCGTGATCAGGAATAATGATACGGTTTGATATTTTTAACATGGGCCTTACTACTTATGGTCTCATTAAATGCTTTTGTTGAAACTCTGGACTTACCTTAGTGAGCCAATAGCTCATGGCGCTTGTGAACATAAATGCAAACGCTAAGCGAAACCAAAGCACACCTGAAAGGTGGGCGCCTAGCAAAAGCACTAACAAGGTATCTTCAATCAAGCTATGGCAAAAGCCTAACAGTATTAAAGAAGTAAATACGTCCTTTTTAGAAACGTGACCAGCATGAGCCTCCTTGATTAATAACCCACCACCAAAGGCAATGCCTAAGGTGATACCGACCAAGGTAATAGTGGTGGCTTCTTTGCCAATACCCATCAATTTTAGTAATGGGCGCAACATCCATTGGATAATTTTTTCTACACCGATAATGCGCAGTGCTTTCAAAAAAGTAAGCAATATAATAATGATCACTTGAATCATGACCAAAGCTTTTGCTTGTGCCAATAACCAAAAACTGAGCCCTTCAGGGATAGGCTCAGGTTGCCACATCATTTGTGCTGGCTCTTGCAGTGTTTGGGTTTGATCATAAAACACATGCAATAACCACGCAAAAACAAAGGCACCCAACATGCGTGTAATAATAGCCACGCGCATTCTCATGCCGGCCAGTTGTGCAATGCGAACTTCAATAGGTAGGCCGTGAGCCATTAATAATAGACCACTTAATACGGTCATTTGTGCCACAGTTAAGCCATTATCAGCAGCCACAGAATACAGCACTATCATGCCACCATAAATGTTAGTGGCAATGGTAGCTGCCCAAACTAAGCCCATTTCTTGGGGTAGCCCGACCAGTGCCATCAGTGGCCCTAACCATTTACCTAAAAGGGCTATGCCACCGATCTCTTCAAGCACTTTGACGATCAGAATAATGGGCACCATTAGCTTAAACAGCGGCCAGGATACAGCCACGACTTCGTCAAATAATTCTTTAAAAAAATGGCGCACTTGAAACATTGAAAAACCTTAATTTGAATAGGCGTTTTACGGCAGTTAACCTAAATATTATGGAGGCTGATGGTAACTGATTTGTATGGTAATGTCTTAGATTGCGCCCATGCATTGACACAGATTACAACGCCGTGCACTATCGCCGCTAAGTTTAAATTCAACGGGCGAAATTAATGAGCACCGCTTTACTGTTAGCATTAATACCTACCTTCTTCTTTGTGTCGGTCACGCCTGGCATGTGCATGACCCTGGCCCTTACCCTTGGTATGACTGTAGGCATCCGCCGCACCATGTGGATGATGTTGGGCGAGCTGATTGGGGTAGGTTTAGTGGCTGTATTAGTGGTTATCGGTGTGGCGGCCCTCATCGTGCAATACCCGCAGCTATTTGTCATACTTAAGCTGGCAGGAGGGGGCTACTTGCTGTATCTGGGTATTCAGCTATGGCGCTCCCGTGGCAAAATGGCCATAGACCTTAATGGCACGCCCAAAAATACAGGGCGTCTTCAGCTTGCTAGCCAAGGCTTCATTACTGCTGTGGCTAACCCTAAGGGATGGGCATTTTTTATAGCTTTGTTGCCTCCTTTTATAGATCCAGCACGCCCTTTAGTCAATCAAATGGTGATTTTGCTGACCGTGATTTTAACCCTGGAGGCCATGTCTTTAATGGTATATGCCCTAGGTGGTAAGAGCTTAAGTAAGGTATTACAAAAAAGTGGCAATGTGCGTTTGATGAATCGCATTGCTGGCACGTTAATGATTGGGGTCGCGGGTTGGTTGGCCTTGGGCTAGAGATCAAAAGTCTAAGTTTTACCCATGTTTACGCAGACCATAAATCAACCAACAACCTATAAACATGATGCCGCAGGAAACGATAATGCTTAAATGATAGCTGCCTGACCATTGGGCTAGCATCCCAGCAGCAGCTGGTGCAGCCATTTGAGCGACCCCATAAGATAAAGTCATCTTGCCCATCATTTTTGCTGGGCGAGTGGGGAAGTACCGCCCTGCCATGGTGAGTACTAAACTTACGATGCCTATAAAGGTGCCCCCAAATAAACCGGCTCCTACAAAGGTCCAAATTAATCCAGGGCTCAAAATAGGAATGAGCATCCCAATAAACTGTAGAATATAGGCTAACAATAGAGCGTTTAAGTTGCCCAGTTTACGAGCGATAAGGTCCCACATAATACACGCTGGGGCGGCGGCAAGGCCAATGATCATAAAGGTGAGGGCGCCGTCCCTGCTGTCGCCAGTTATTTGGTTTACATGGGCCACAATAAAGGTAATGATTACAGCGTAACCTACACCTGCACAAAAATAGGCTAGCATAAAGCTTTGGAGAAATTGTCTTGATGGTGGTTTATCCACCATTTTTTGGCCACCTACATTGAAACCGCTGGTATCAGGCTTGGGTAGCCAAAGCCATGCAGGAATTGCCAACAGAGCACCCAACCCAGTGAGCCAATACCAGTGCTCTTGCCAGCTTATTTGTGCTGCAACTAGGTATACAAATAGTGCGGTTAAGAAAATGCCTGCACCCATGCCAATAAAATGAATCCCAAGCTCTGTGCGCAATTGATGACGCAATAACCAATGCATTACTAAGCCAGATCCTAGCAATAATCCAGCAGCACTGCTAAGGCCTGAAAAGAATCTCAAAGCGCCCCAGACCCAAAAATTTTGTGTCAGTGCTAAGCCTAACGTAGAGACCAAGGCGACTAGCAAGCCTAACCTATATAGGCGATCTTTTTTTTGTAGATCACTAATGTTGGCTGCAATTAAAGCACCACAAAAATAACCTGCGTAATTTAATGCAGCCAGCCACCCGCCTTGGGCAACGCCAAGGTCAGTGTGTTGCTGCATAAGCGGCAGCATAGGCGTATAGGCAAATCGTGCTATGCCAATCATCAAAATAAGGCTGGCAATGCCTGCACATAACACTTTAAGCCGCTGGGTATGCAGTATTAATGAGTAAGAAGCAGTGCTTTGCATAAGTGTTTGTTTACAAGTAAAGGGCGTCGGAGCCCATTATGGGGAGAGCTAGCCCACAATACAATCTAGACATTAAGCTAACAGGACTTTTGAGACTTGTTCGGCTAAACTTTCATAAGACAGTTTTACTCAGGAAGTAGATCCATAGCATGGAACAATTAATGCCCTACAAAGATCATCACACACGCTGCCAAAAGGCTATATCCTCAAAATGCCATGGGCAAATGTATTTAAAATGCTCTCGCCATGCGATCTGATGCTCAGTTAACTAAGACCCGCGGGCAGTTAGTGTTTTCAGGCTTTTTCTTTGCATACTTTGCCTGTTTTGGTCTGGTTTTACCATTTCTACCTTATTGGATGGTGAGTCGAGGTTTGGATGCTGAAGAGGCTGCCCTTATTCTTAGCTCGGCCTTTATCAGTAAGGTGTTTTTTGGCATAGGTGTGGGTGTATTGGCAGATGCCACTGGCCATAAAAAACGCTGGATATTGGGTTTATCGGTGTTGGCATTTTTAGGCTTTGGTGTGTTTGTACAGTTTGAAACTTTTTGGCCTATGCTCATGGTTTGGTTTGTGGTGGGGGCTATACAAACTAGCCACATTCCGATGGTCGATGGATTAGCCATTGCTGCTGCACGTTTGGGTAAACTCAATTACAGCAATGCACGGCTGTGGGGTTCTGTCGCATTTATCGCTTCTTCTACTTTAAGTGGGCTTTATATTACGGCCTTTAGCATCGATGCCTACCCGCAACTATTGTTAGTTTTGGCAGCTATCGTGATTGTGTTTTCCCTATCTTTGCCAGACATTCGTCCACAATCTAAACCCAACCGAAAATTAGCTTTTATTGAGCTATTTAAACTTCGGGGATTTGTTGCTGTAGTTGCTGTGGGTTCGCTGTTGCAGGCAAGCCATGGCGCCCTTTATGCCATTGGCACTTTGCACTGGATAAAGATGGGCATCAGTGAGTCAGTTATTGGGCTGCTGTGGGCTCAGGGAGTGGCTGCAGAAGTGGTCTTGTTTGCCATGGGTATGTGGGTGTTAAGTAAAGTGGGTGTTAAGGGCTTGCTTTGGATGGCTGTGATTGCAGGGGTAGTGCGCTGGATTACCCTGGGGTACTCTAGTGACATTATGGTGCTGTTTAGCATTCAACTTCTGCACGCTTTCACCTTTGCCGCTACTCACTTGGCAATGACGCAATACATCACGCAAAAAGTACCAGATCAACTGACAGCCTCTGCCCAGACTTTATATGATGCTCTGGCTCTTGGGGCTTTTATGGGCATCACTATGTCCTTTTCTGGAGGCTTGTATGAACATATTGGTGGGCAGGTTTTTTGGGCGATGGCTTGCATATCTCTTAGTGCAGGCCTGGTGCTAAAGCGCTATGCTTATGCAATGTAACGATGATTAAGAAAAGGGTTTAGGTTGTATTTAGATGAGTGGTATGAAATTTTAACTTTGGTTCACTTGAGCTCCATAGCGCCAGCTTTTTTTATAGCGACCTATATAATGCTCACAAAAAAAGGCACCAAAAATCATAAGACCCTAGGCCGTATTTACATGGTGCTGATGACCTTTACCACTACGGTCACCTTGTTTATGTCAGCTCACGTTGGCCCGCAGTTATTAGGTCATTTTGGCTTCATTCACCTACTCAGTGCATTGGTCCTCTATTTAGTACCTGCAGCTTACTTTGCCATAAAGGCAGGTAATGTCAAAAAGCATAAATCGTTCATGATTGGGGTCTATGTGGGTGGTCTGTTAGTAGCAGGTGGTTTTACTTTGATGCCTGGGCGTTTTTTAGGTGATCTAATTTTGGGTTAGGCTCTGGGGGAGATGAACGAAGCCATTTTCATTCGATTTAAAACCTCAAACATTTAGTGGAATAACCCTCTAGTATCGATAAATAGATAATACATTTGGTGCAATCTCAGCGTATTCTGTTGGCTCACTTATTATGCATTTTTTTTAAACACTCACCATAAGGAGCTTCCTTGCAAGCGCTATTAATCAACAAGGACGAAGCCGGATACACCGCCAAATTAGGTCAAATTGAAGAATCACAATTACCAGAAGGTGATGTGTTGATTAAAGTGGACTATTCCACTCTAAATTACAAAGATAGCTTAGCCATTACAGGCTCATCTCCAGTGGTGCGCAGTTTTCCAATGGTGCCTGGTATAGACCTTGCTGGCACTGTAGAAAAAAGTGACCATGCCGATTTTAAAGTGGGTGACAAGGTTGTATTAAATGGTTTTGGTGTAGGTGAAGGCCATTGGGGTGGGTTAGCTCAAATGGCGCGGGTGAAAGGCGACTGGTTAGTACCATTACCAAGCGCGTTTACACCAAAGCAAGCCATGACCATAGGTACGGCAGGTTACACGGCTATGTTGTGCGTTATGGCACTAGAGCAGCACGGTGTTACACCCGATAAAGGAGAGATTTTAGTCACTGGAGCAGCCGGTGGTGTGGGTAGTGTTGCCATAAGCCTGTTAGCCAAATTAGGTTATAACGTAGTGGCTTCAAGTGGAAGAGCAGAAGAAACAGATTACTTATTGAGTTTAGGGGCCACCAAAGTGATGGATCGTAATGAGCTCACTGAAAAGGGCAGGCCTTTGGCGAAAGAACGTTGGGCTGGTGCTATAGATGTCGCAGGTAGCCACACTTTAGCTAATATTTGCGCCTCTATGAAATATGGTGGCACTGTTGCTGCCTGTGGTTTAGCACAGGGCTATGATCTGCCAGCCACAGTGATGCCATTTATCTTACGAGGTGTGACGTTAGCGGGTGTTGATAGTGTTTATCGCCCTAAGGCGGATCGAATTACCGCATGGAACCGCCTAGCCCAAGACTTAGACCTTACCCACCTAGAAGACATAATGACTGAAATCACCTTAGAGCAAGCCTTGCAAACTGCGCAAGACCAAATGAAGGGTCTTACTCGTGGTCGCTTTGTCGTTAATGTAAACGCTTAACGGTTATATTAAAAAGGTGACTAGGTTGACAAGGAGGCCACAGCTGGCCCCTTTTGTTTGATTTTCTAGACAAAAGGTCAATGCAAAGGTGTTGCTTTAAAGTCGATCTTAAGCCATTGGTTGATGTGTTTTATAACAGAGATTCATCTACACCTGCGAAGGCTTGAAATATTAGACGTTCGTCTATATAATAAAATAGTGAACAACTTAAGCACCATAAAACAAGCGCGTGGACGGCCCAGTAAAAGCGCCAAACAGACTGCTGAGAATCGTCAGCGGCTGATCACTGTGGGTGTCGCTTTATTAACTAAAAAAGGTTTTGGTGCAACAGGTTTGGATGAAGTGACCGCGAAAGCAGGGCTGCCTAAGGGGTCATTTTATGCATACTTCGACAGTAAGGAAGCCTTTGGTCTGGTACTCATTGACGCCTATGCTAGCTTTTTTGATACAATGTTGGACCGCTCTTTCCTAAATGAAGCCTATACCCCACTTAAACGGTTTGACAATTTCATTATGGAAGCCCGCAACAATATGGCTAAATATGATTTTAATCGGGGTTGCTTAGTAGGTAATCTAGGCATTGAAATATATGCCTTGCCGGGAGCTTTTCGGCAACGCCTGGTGGACGTGTTTTGTAACTGGCAAAGTAAAACTGAAACCTGTTTGTTAGCGGCTCAGGCCTTAGGTGAAATAGGCCCAGACATTAATTGCGCCGTCAAAGCTGAACTATTCTGGATTGGCTGGGAAGGATCTATTCTGCGGGCTAAACTGGAACGACGTGCTGCTCCTATTGATGCCTTTAAAACAGATTTTTTAGAAAATTTAACAAACAAGAGTTAGATTTTTTTTATTATTTATTAGACGGTTAACTAATAAATTTGATAAGTTTAATTTAGTAGCGTGTTATATTTAATAGACAGTTGGATAATAAATGTATATTCGTTAGATATTTATTAGTCAACTGTCTATTAAATAGATATTTTTTAACGATTAAGGAACAGTAATATGACAGGTGTAAATAAGGCTTCAGATCAGAAAGCCGTTACAGTGATTGGTAACTATATAGCAGGTAAGCACTGTAAAGCTTCAGGCCTGGCAGGGCATGAGGTGTTTAATCCAGCTACTGGAAAGGTCTGTGCACATGTAACCTATTCAACCGCTGATGATGTGAATCAGGCCGTGGCTAAGGCCCGCGAGGCTTTTTTAACTTGGTCAGAAGTTCCTCCCATTATTCGTGCCCGAAAAATGAACCGCTTGCTAAACTTAATGCAAGATCACAAGGAAGCCCTCGCATCAGCTATCACCACAGAACACGGCAAAGTGTTTTCTGATGCAATGGGTGAAGTTGAAAGGGGCATTGATATTGTTGAGTTTGCGTGTGGCATTCCTCAGCTGTTAAAAGGCGACTTTTCGGACCAAGTGTCTACCAATATGGACAACTGGACCATGCGTCAGCCCCTTGGTGTGGTAGCTGGAGTTACACCGTTTAACTTTCCTGTCATGGTCCCCGCTTGGATGTTTCCAGTAGCCATTGCTTGCGGCAATACGTTTATTCTTAAGCCATCACCCACTGATCCTACCCCGTCGTTGTTGATGGCTGATCTTATACAAGCTGCTGGTTTTCCTGATGGTGTGTTCAATGTTTTGCAGGGTGGTAAGTTGGCTGTAGAAGCATTACTTGATCACCCAGACGTAGAGGCGCTTTCATTTGTTGGATCTACTCCCATAGCTAATGCGGTATACCAGCGCGGTGCTGCCAATGGTAAGCGCATACAAGCACTGGGTGGCGCAAAGAACCATATGGTAGTAATGCCAGATGCGGATATATCAAAGGCCGTTGATGGTCTTATGGGCGCCGCTTTTGGCTCTGCAGGAGAGCGATGCATGGCTATTTCAGTTGCGGTACTCGTGGCTGACGCCGCTGATAAAGTGATGCCTTTGTTGACTCAGCGTGCGCAAAAGCTCTGCATTGGCTCAGGAATGACGCCAGAAAGTGAAATGGGGCCAATTATTAGTGATGCGGCCCGTCAGCGCATAAGCGGTTACATTGATGCAGGCGTTGAAGAAGGTGCGCAATTGCTAGTCGATGGCCGTAATCATTCTGTGCCTGGGTTTGAAGGAGGGTTCTTTTTGGGAGCCACCCTATTTGACCAAGTTAAGTCGACTATGAAAATTTACCAAGAAGAGATATTTGGCCCAGTATTGTGCTGTGTTCGAGTGGATACAGTAGAACAGGCCATCGCGCTTATCAATTCCCATCGTTTTGGCAACGGCGTTTCCTGCTATACCCGCAGTGGCGGTGTAGCTCGATTATTTAATCGCACCATACAGGTTGGAATGGTCGGTATTAATGTACCTATTCCTGTGCCTATGGCTTGGCAGGGATTTGGTGGTTGGAAGAAAAGTTTATTTGGTGACATGCATGCCTATGGAGAAGAGGGGGTGCGTTTTTACACCCGCCAAAAGTCAATCATGCAACGTTGGCCTGAAGACATGGCAGATGGAGCAGAATTTGCTATGCCAGTGGCCAAATAATGAATCAAAAATTTGACTACATCATTGTTGGAGCAGGCACTGCCGGTGCGCTCTTAGCTAATCGCCTAAGTGCTGATAGCTCCAAGCGTGTGCTTTTGTTAGAGGCTGGAGGTAAGGATAATTATCACTGGATTCATATACCTGTGGGATACCTTTACTGCATTGGCAATCCACGCACTGACTGGCAGTTTAAGACTGAGCCAGAAGCAGGTTTGAATGGTCGCTCCCTGCTATACCCGCGAGGTAAAACACTGGGTGGCTGCTCCTCCATCAATGGCATGATCTATATGCGTGGCCAGGCCCGAGATTATGACCAATGGGCAGAGTTAACAGGTGACCCTGACTGGTCTTGGTCTGCTAGTTTGGAGGACTTTAAGGCCCATGAGGACCATTATCGGTTGGATAATAGTGCCAACAGTCTTGACCCAAAAATACAAGAACGTGCTCGTTTGCATGGTTCTGGTGGTGAATGGCGCGTGGAAAAGCAACGTTTGCGTTGGGAAATTCTAGAAGCTTATGCCAAAGCGGCCACCCAGACAGGAATCCCCACCACGGATGATTTCAATGGTGGCGATAATACTGGTGCGGGTTACTTTGATGTTAACCAACGCTCTGGCTGGCGCTGGAATACTTCAAAAGCTTTTCTGCGGCCGGTTAAAAAGCGTCCAAATTTAGAAATATGGACCCATGCTCATGTTACTAAGCTCAATCTAGGTGTCGATGCTGATGGCCAAAAAAGATGTACTTCTGTAGATCTCAGGGTTAAGGGTAAAGACCTTACAGTAGAAGCTGGGTTGGAGGTGTTACTCAGTGCGGGTGCTATTGGCAGTCCTCACATTTTGCAGCTTTCTGGCATTGGTTGCCCAGAGCATTTGGAAAGTGTAGGTGTTGAAGTGAAACACGCTTTGAAAGGGGTAGGCCGTAACCTACAAGACCATTTGCAAATTCGCACTGTATACGGCGTTGAAGGGGTGAAAACCCTCAATATAATGGCCTCGACTTTAATCGGTAAAGCAGCTTTTGCGATTGAATATGCCCTCAAGCGCACCGGCCCTATGAGTATGGCACCTTCCCAACTGGGGATATTTACCAAGAGTGACCCAGCCCTCAAACATGCCAATTTAGAATTCCATGTACAGCCGCTTAGTCTGGAAGCTTTTGGTGACCCGTTACATGATTTCCCGGCCATTACTGCCAGTGTTTGTAACCTCAACCCCACCAGTCGAGGTACCGTACTTCTGAAGTCAGCTGATCCTTTTCAAGCGCCGGCCATTGCGCCTAATTACCTAACTACAGAGGAAGATCGCAAAGTAGCTGCTGACAGCCTGCGCGTGGTGCGCGGTATTGCCCAGCAGCAGGCATTGGCGCAGTACAACCCTAAAGAAATAAAGCCTGGGGTCCAGTTTCAAACAGATGTTGAGCTGGCGCAGGTGGCTGGTGATATTGCTTCCACCATCTTTCATCCAGTGGGAACCACTAAAATGGGCCAAAAAAATGACCCTCTAGCAGTGGTTGACAGCCATTTAAGGGTATACGGCATCCAAGGCCTGAGGGTCGTGGATGCTGGCATTATGCCGACCATTACCAGTGGTAATACAAACAGCCCAACGTTGATGATTGCCGAAAAGGCTGCGCGTTGGATTTTGCAAGACAATTAACGGGACATTAGCACAACTATGGACGATATACCTTTGAAAAAAGGCCCCCTCAGTGGGGTTACAGTGCTCGACTTTTCACGTGTCTTAGCCGGCCCGTACTGCACTATGGTGCTAGCCGACTTAGGTGCCCGTGTCATTAAGATTGAAAAAATTGGTACAGGAGATGACACGCGTGCCTTTGGTCCTTTTATTGAAAAAGAATCGGCTTACTTCAATTGCTTTAATCGACATAAGGAAAGCATTGTTTTAGATATCAAATCACCGCGTGACCGAGAGTTGTTGGAACGCCTGTTTGATACAGCGGATGTGCTGGTAGAAAATTTTCGCCCTGGGGTGATGGACCGTCTGGGTTATGGCGCTGAGCGCTTAGCTAAGACCCATCCCCATTTAATATATACCTCTATTTCTGGTTTTGGCCATTCGGGTCCTTATAAGGAATTCCCGGGCTACGACATGGTTGTTCAGGCGATGGGTGGCATTATGAGCCTGACCGGTTGGCCAGATGGCGAACCAGCTCGTGTCGGTACCAGTTTTGGAGATTTGGGTGCGGCTTTGTTTGCGGCAGTGGGTATTGTGTCGGCATTGTATAGCCGCACCAAAGATGCACAGGGCACTCGAGTGGATATTGGTATGCTTGATTGCCAAGCGGCATTAATGGAAACGGCCCTTGCACGTTATGACGTTGAGGGCATTGTGCCCAATCGTACAGGCGATTCTCATCCTTCACTAGCGCCCTTTGAAAGCTTTCGCACCCAAGATGAAAAGATTGTTATTGCAGCAGGTAATGACACCTTGTTTATGTTGATGGCGGATGCGTTAGAAATTCCAGAATTGGCACTTGATCCACGCTTTATGACCAATGATTTAAGGTGTAAAAACCGACCTGACATGGTGATAGAGATTGAAAAAGCGTTAAAGCTACAACCTGTGACTCACTGGATTGACGCGCTTAATGATGTGGGTGTGCCCTGTGCCCCTATTAATACCATTGACAAGTTGTTTGACCACCCACAATTGTTGTCCAGAGACATGATTGTGCAAGTGGAAGGGCCTTCAAAAGTGCCATTAAGGACAGCGGGCAATCCTATTAAGATGCATGGCCACGAGGACATTGACGTTGATACTCCTCTCTATGCACCGGGCTTGGGAGAACACCGTGAGCGTATTCTGGCTGAACTCTTGGGAAACCATGGTGCCTATGACTTGCCTGCTGATAAGCAAGTGGGCACGCCAAATGACACTTCAAAAACCAAAAACACTTTAAGCAAATAATGGAAATGACCCAGATGACTGCAACTAAAGATAAAAAAATAACCCAGCCTAATGACACGGACAAACCAGAGATGATCTTGGTTGAACGGCGTGAACAGGTGGGGCTAATCACCCTTAACCGGCCCAAACAATTAAATGCACTCAACCGGCAATTAGCCAATGAAACTCTTAGGGCGCTGCGTGACTTTGATGCCGACCCACAAATTGGAGCCATAGTCATTACTGGAAGTTCAAGAGCCTTTGCTGCTGGAGCAGATATTGAAGAAATGGCATCGCAGAGTTTCACAGAATTTTATATGGATGACTTTTTGTCTCCTTGGGATCAAGTTAGCAGCATCAGCAAACCCATTATTGCAGCGGTTGGTGGCTTTGCCTTGGGTGGTGGTTGTGAGTTGGCTCTTTTATGCGACTTTATTATTGCCTCAGAAGATGCGCAGTTTGGTCAACCAGAAATTAAACTGGGCATCTTGCCAGGTATTGGTGGTTCTCAGCGTCTGACTCGTTCAGTGGGTAAGGCTTTAGCCATGGACCTAGTGCTAACGGGTCGCAACATTGATGCGCAAGAAGCGAAAGAGGTAGGGATAGTAGCTCGAGTCGTGCCAGCAAAAGATTTAATGCAAATCACATTAGAAGCTGCCCATACAATCGCTGGCTATAACGCTCCAGCTGTAAAGATGGCTAAACGAGCAGTCAATATGGCCCTTGAAGCTCCTTTGGCCGAGGGTTTACGTACTGAGAGATTGTACTTTCAAGCCGCCTTTGCAACAGATGGTCAAAAAGAAGGTATGAGTGCTTTTTTACACAAGCGCGCTCCAGTATTTCGCAACCGATAGATTAACCAATAAAGGATAACTAATGGAGGATATCTATACCTAAGATTTTTTTAACTTAACTAACTCAATAACAAAAAAATGAGAGAGAAACTATGAAACAAATCACAAGAAATATCATCGTCAGTGCAGTATCAGCTTTGCTACTTACTTCTGGCGCAGCAGTTGCTGAAACTGAAATTAATATTGCAGGTTGGGGTGCTAAATCGGGCCCATTAAGATCATTTGGCATCAACTCAGAGGCAGTAATGTCGGCTGCTGTTGCCCGAGTCAATGAAATGGGTGGTGTTAAGCTGGCTGACGGTTCCATGGCAAAACTTACCTATAATTACAGTGATAGTGCCTGTAATGCAGAGCAAGCCATTGCCGTAGCTCGTAAAGAAGCAGCTGAAGGAAAATCCCTTGTTGGTATCGGCCCGACCTGTTCGGGCGCAGCTGCTGCAATGTTTGGAGTGTTCCAAAAACAGGTTGATGATGCTAGCGACACAGGCCTGCAATACCCCATTCTAACAGATACAGCAGTACGTAATGGCCTAGCTAAAATTTCTCAGTGGACCTTCCGTAACACTCCTAATGAGCCAGAAATGTATGATCGTTTATGGGCTTGGATTGCTGAAAACAACCCAGACTTAAAAACAATCTACGGTGGTACAGAAACAGATCAGGGCCATTCCAACGGTACCTATTCTAAGGTGATTGTGCAGTCGGCTATCCGTCACGGCTTTACCTGGGCTACAGGTGACATCGAAGGTTTAACGGGTGACATTGCCTCAGGATATAAGGAAGTGTTGAATAACTCTTCTAACTGGCTCCAGGCTGATGCTAGCTTTTCGGTCCAAGCACGTGCTTTTCGACGCTCAAATGCTGACATTCTGATTATTTCATCTCACCCCTTCACAACATGTGGCATGCTCAAAGAATTGGCCCGTCAGCAGGTTAAGCCGAAGATGATCGTTGGTCTAACGTCATCGTCATCTGCAGAAGTTATGAAAGGTTGTGCTGCTGAAGCTGAGGGTATGATTATTCCCACTAGCTTTGCGCCTATCACAGAAGCAGCTGCTGAAGTTGCAGCACTTGCTACTGCCAATGGCGGCGATGCTGACCTGCACTCCGCTGCGGCATGGGAAAACGTGATGATCATCAAGCAGGTTATTGAAGATGTAGGAATCACTGGTGACCCAGCCTTGATTGAGGAAGAGCGCCGTAAGATTCGTGACGGGCTTGCCGCTCTGACTGAAACCGACGGTTTGCTAGGTAAAATTACTCGCATACAAGATGAAGGTGAAGCCCTTAAGCCCTATGTATTTGTCCAGGCTCAAAGTGGTTCATGGAATGTAATCCACGACCCTAGGTAAACTGGGTATATACCCTTTGAACCCGCAAGTGTCACACTTGCGGGTTCGTAACCACATTAATAAGCAATAGCCATATTTAATGGGTGTTTCACATTAATAGACTACTGCAAAAATGTACGAAGTGAAAACTTATGAATTTTGATTATATAGATATAATCCAGTCACTAATCGACGGAGTCCTATTTGGCTCCATTTATGCCTTAATTGGGTTAGGCTTTACACTGATCTTTGGGGCAATGCATAAACTCAACCTAGCCTACGCAGCATCCAGTATTGCTGGGGCGTATACGGGGTTGATGTCGTTGACCATATTTGGCCTACCCCCACTGATGGCTTTTATTATCGGCCCGGTTATGTCGGGTGCTATTGGCTTAGTACTTTATTTTGCTTGCTTCCGATTCATGCCAAGGGGGAACCATCTTGCACCTCTAATGGCTTCCATCGGGGCCCTATTTTTTATTGACGAAGTGATTATTCACGAAACCTCTGGTTCACCAATGTCGTTTCCAGCTATTTTGCCAGACGCCTATTTTTTCCTGGGTGAGTTTGGTATTCGTGGTGATTTACTTTTGGTCATGGGATTCAGTTTCATTCTCATGGCGATTGTTATGCTGTTGCTCTATCGAACTAAACTTGGATTAGGCACGCGTGCCACCTCACAGCAACCTGTAGCAGCATTACTATGTGGCATTCCAATTCATAGAACCAATAGCGCGACCTTTATTCTAGCAGGTGTTTTGGGAGGCTTTGCAGGTTGTCTTTTAGCTGCTTCTGTTGGTGTGCTGTCACCTCTGTTGACCTTACCCCTCACCGTAAAGGGCCTTATCGTTACGGTCATCGGTGGCCTTGGTAGCATTCGTGGAGCCATTGTTGCTGGCTTTGCCGTAGGTGCAGCTGAAAGTATCTTCCTATTAGTTCGTGGTGTAAACGAACGTGATATCTACGTATTTCTGCTGCTTTTCTTATTCCTTGTGCTGCGCCCCAATGGGCTTTTCGGCACCACCATCAACCGAGATTGATACCATGACATATTTATTGGGTATTTTGCAGACTATCGGGGTGCATACCCTGCTTGGTCTGTCAGCTTATTTATTATTGCTTACGGGCCAGTTAAGTTTGGCCCAGGTTGGTTTCTTTGCCATTGGGGCCTATGTCTCAGGCATCTTGACTGTCATTTTTAGTTGGAATATTTTTGCTGCCCTAGCCCTTGGCTCTCTTATGGCAGGTTTCTTTGCTTTTTTAGTGGGTTTTCCAGCTTTGAGGGTCAAAGGTTTAATGTTGGTGGTAGCGACTATTTCTTTTTCTGAAATTGTACGTTTGTTCTTTTTTAACCTGAGTTGGCGAGTGAATGTGAATGGTGTCGAAGTAGGTCCTGATAGTACTCAGGGGTTTAGAGAGATTCGTTACTTTGCTGCTAATGGCTGGGAACAAGTCCACATTGTTGGCCTCATCTGGTTTGTGGTCATGGTGGTGATGCTGGCCCTTTGGTGGCTAGACCAAGTGCGAGCTGGTGCCGTTTTACGGGCGGTGGGTACAGATGAACTGGCAGCTCAAAGCTCCGGCATTAATCTGACTATGGTCAAGGTCGCCGCTATGACAGGTGGTGGTGTTATCGCAGGTATTGGAGGCGGGTTGTTTGCTCATTCAACCACCTATGTTGATCATCATACTTTTGTAATTTTATTAGCCACGTTTGCTGTTTCTTATCCCATCATAGGCGGCCTGCGTAGCGTTATAGGAACTCTTTTAGCGGTTATATTTATCCAAGGCTTTATTATTGAAGGCCTAAGATTTATGGGTGATTACCGCAACCTTATCTTTGGTTTACTGATCATTTTGGTCATGAATTTGCGCCCACAAGGCCTACTTGACGGCCACCTAGTGGCAGACGTAAGAAAACTGCTGGCAAGACTGACAAAGGGAGGCAAAGCAGATGCTTGAAGTACGCAACTTAGTGAAACATTTTGGTGGTGTACGTGCCGTAGATGGGCTCGATTTTAAAATCCAACAAGGTGAGGTGTTTGGTCTTATTGGCCCCAATGGTTCTGGCAAAAGTACCACCGTTAACCTAGTGTGTGGTGTATTTGCGCCCACAGATGGGGAAATTCTGTTAGACGGTATAAATCTTGGTGCCATTGCTCCCCATAATCGGGTTGATGCCGGCGTAGCCCGTACCTTTCAGAATATTAGGTTGTTTGGTGAGTTGACGGTCTGGCAAAATTTATGGGTGGCCTGGCGAGATCAGCCTGGTCAGGAACAAGGCTGGGTATCTAACTGGTTTGGCCGCTCGCCAGCACGCCGCCAAGAAATACAAAGGTTGTTAGAGTTCTCTGGTTTAGGTGATAAAGCGGACCATTTAGCGAGTAATCTTGCCTTTGGAGAGCAACGACGCTTGGAACTAGCTCGGGCGATGGCATCCAAACCTAAGCTAATTCTTCTGGACGAGCCAGCAGCAGGCATGAACTCTGCTGAGATCAAAGATCTGTGTGAGCGAGTGCTGACTATGAAGGAAATGGGTATGACTGTATTGCTGGTAGAGCATGTGATGGAATTGGTAATGAATGTAACTGACCGCATTACAGTGTTGAACTTTGGCAAGCCTATAGCACAGGGTACTCCTATCGAAATTCAGAATAACAAGCTGGTACAAGAGGCTTATTTTGGATCGGCAGAAAACGCGCATGGAGGAGTGAGCTGATGTTAAGTGTCAATAATTTGGTGACTTCCTATGGCCTCATTAAGGCGTTAAAGGGGGTTTCGTTAGAAGCTAAAAAAGGTGCCGTGACTTGTATCCTTGGTCCCAACGGAGCAGGCAAAACTACGCTGATGTTTACCTTGGCTGGAATTTTGTCTCCAGATGCGGGGACAGTTAACTTACTTGAACAAAACTTAACAGGCCTTGGAGCGCCAAAAATACTGCGTAAAGGTTTGGCATTGGTGCCAGAGAATCGTTTGGTATTTGCGGACTTGTCAGTGTACGAAAACCTTCTCGCTGGTGCCTTTACCCAAGATAGAGCTATGGCAGGGCAAGTGAGTGAAGACATTGAAAAAATGTATGACCGCTTCCCTATTCTTAAAGCGCGCCATGATCAGCCAGCGGGCAACCTTTCTGGAGGTGAACAGCAGATGCTGGCTCTGGCACGTGCATTAATGTCACGGCCAAGTATATTGTTAATGGATGAACCTTCAGTGGGTTTATCACCACTGATTGTGGATGAAATTTTTGCCATTATTAAGCAGCTTAATGAGGATGGTATGACTATTCTTTTGGTGGAACAAAATGCCACTAAAGCCCTGCAGGTGGCAGATTATTTTTATTTGCTGGATCAGGGCAAAGTTACTTTTAGTGGCACCCCTGACCAATTAAAGGATGATGACATTATTAAACGGGCTTACCTTGGTGGTGGTTAAAATATAGGGTGGGTTCACATGGATATGCTGCAAACAAGTATTGATGGCCTGATGGTAGGGTCCACCTATGCGCTACTAGGGCTAAGCTTTGCTCTAGTATTTGGTATTCTTCGTCGAATTAACCTTGCCTTTGGTGCCTGTTTATTATTTGGAGCATCTGTTGCTATTTACCTAGAACCCATACTCGGTTGGGGCGCTTGGGGCCTGTTCCTGGTAACTATTGTGGGGGTTGCGCTCGCCTCTGTTTATGTTGAACGCCTATGTTTCGCTCCACATAGCAAGCGCCATGGGGCTGTGACAGCAATGGTTGCCAGTTTTGCGGTGTGGATGCAACTGGACGAGATTTCATCCCAGCTGTTACCTCAAAGAACACATGCGTTTCAGGGTATTGAGATGCCAAATTTTTGGTGGGGAGAGATCTTTGTGCGTGGTGATCAACTTCTGCACTTTGTTATCGCTTTAGTTAGCATAGTAGTTTTGTATCTGTTGCTATATAAAACCCGTCTTGGACTATTGATTAGGGCCACCGCAGACAGTCCTGAAACAGCCCATTTATTAGGTGCTCGCGTACCTTGGTTGGGCTTTATAATCTTTTTGTTAGCAGGCATTTTAGGGGGGTTGGCAGCCTTTATGATTTTATCTGCAGATGGTTACGTGACTCCTCTATTCGGTTTGTGGAGTACTTTTAAAGGCCTTATAGCCATGATTATTGGTGGTGTAGGCTCGCTAATGGGAGCTGTCATTGGAGGACTCATATTAGGCCTTGTTGAAACCCATGCCGGCGCTGTGCTGGGTGCTGAATTTCGTGACATGGTGACTTTTGGAATGGTTTTTTTAGTATTGATCATCAGGCCAGGAGGCCTAATGGGCGTTAAAATTTATCGCACTGATACCTTAGCTCAGGAGCGAGTGTAAGCTATGGACATTTACCTTGCGTCTGTATTGACTAATATGACACTCATTGCATTTTTGGCTCTTTCTGCTTATTTGGTCCTAGTGGTGGGTGAGGTCTCGTTTGGGCAACAGGCTTTTTTTGGTATTGGTGCTTATATTACAGCATCTGCAACGGCTTTGGCTGGCGCTCATATTTTTTGGGGGCTATTGGCTGGCGCTATAGGTGGAGCATCCTGTGCTCTGTTGTTAGGGCTGCTTACTATACGTTTGTCAGGTCTCTATTTTGCTATTAGCACGCTTTGCTTTGCCGAGTTATTGCGGTTTTTTTTGTTGCAACTGCGTTTCACCCAAAGTATTGATGGACGGGTGATAGGGCCCGATGGCCCTGAAGGATTTTCCAACATTCGCTGGATTTTTGAGAATCATTATGAGGTTGCAGATTTTTTAATACTGGCAGTAACCTGTTTGATAATACTGTTAATAGGACTCTTTAGTTTAGAACGAAGTCCGATCATGTTAGGTGCGAGAATGGTGGGTAACGACCCTATTTTAGCTCAGTCTCAAGGCCTAAGCCCGACCCGTTACCGCCTTAGCTTTATTGCCCTTTCAGGAGCTGTAGCTGGTTTTGGTGGCGGCCTATTTGCGCTTTTTAATACCCATATTGAGCCAGCTATGTTTGGCGTTATGCTGGGTCTACATGGCTTAGCCTACGCTGTTATTGGTGGCCTTGGTTCAGTGATTGGTCCTCTATTAGGGGTTTTTTTGGATATTGGATTGTTGGAAAGTATTCGTCCATTAGCAGCCTATCGAATGATTATTTTTGGTGGTCTGGTGGCATTGTTGCTGGTGTTTCGACCTGAAGGTATTATTAGCCCGAGGCTGGTTTCCCGCTTAAAAAGCCTCTGGAGAAATCGCCATGTATAGCCTCCAAGGCATAGGTAAGTCTTTTGGTGGCATTGATGTACTAAAAGATATATCTCTAACCTTAAAACCTGGGCAACGCCTTGGCATTACAGGTGCTAATGGGGTGGGTAAGTCGACCCTAATTAATATTGCTACAGGTTTTTTGAAACCTGATTCAGGCTATATTCAACTCAACCAAAAAACATTAACCCACCAACCTGCCTGGGCCTTTGCTCAAGCGGGTATTCAGCGAACATTTCAAAATACTCGCTTTCTAACCTCGGCCACCCTAGGAGAACAATTATTATTAGCAGCCAGAGCACCGGCATCAAAACGGAGGGTGGCTAAGCTAATAGAGTTGAGTGGGTTACGGGCAAGCTTGCACCTATTCCCAGACGAGATACCTTTGCCTGTTCTACGTAAAGCCGAAGTCATTAGAGGCTTAGCAGCCAGTCCAGAAGTGTTGTTTTTAGATGAGCCATCAGCGGGTTTAACGGCCAGCGAATTAGAGCAGTTTGGTTTGTTCTTGCAGCAATTTCTAGGTCAAAAAACGGCTTTGGTTGTGGTAGAGCACAGGGTTGATTTTATGGACATGGTGACTGATTCTGTAGTCCAAATGCAACATAACCGGGGGTTGGTTGAGAGGGGGGTTGATGTTAAAACTTGACCAAATATCAGTAGAGTATGGTGCGCTTATGGCCTTAAATGGGGTGAGCCTAGTGTTAGATGAAGGCACGATCAGTGTGATAAATGGGCACCATGGTGCGGGTAAATCTAGCCTCCTCAAAGCGATCATTGGAGCGGTACCTTCAAAGGGCGAAGTCTGGCTTGATCAGCGCCTTATCACCCACCGCACTCCAGCCCAGTTGCTGCGCTCTGGAGTGGTGCTTGTCCCAGAAGGCCGACAGCTATTTGGGAGGCTATCAACGCGAGAAAATCTCCAGTTTGGGCTTTACGTTGCAGGTGGCAGGGGAAACATTGACGTTGCACTAGGGTATTTCCCCCAGCTTTTGCCATTACTAGATAAACCAGCCTATGTCTTGAGCGGTGGTCAGGCCCAAATGCTAGCCATGGCTAGAGCAATGCTTTCCAAACCCCGTTATCTATTAGCTGATGAGCCATTGATGGGCCTGTCAGATGGCCCTAGAGAACAGGTTTGGCAAATGCTTATTGCTCTGCGGGACAAGGGCGTTGGGATTTTGGTTACAGGTGAACATATGGTGCCCATGGGCACAGTGATTCATCAGCATAAAATGATTAATAATGGCAGTTTTGAACTGGGAGAATAGTAATGGGAAATATCATAAGTGAAAATCTGCGATTAGGTGCCGTAATGCATACCTTTGCTCTACCTTTTGTGTTGGCTCTAGTATTGATTATAACCGCCAGTAATGCACAGGCAAATATGGCCAAAACACAGACAAGTTGTATACCCAATGAACAGCCATTAACTTATGCTTGCACGGTGAATCTGTCATGGCAGAGCAAATTCGTCAGCAATGCTGGCATGAGTGTCAGTGCAAATATGCCCTCTATGCCAATGGCCCACTCTATAAGGCCCATTATGGCGACACCTGTGGCAGGCATAGTAGGGCAGTACGAGTTTGTTTTGGTGTTAGAGATGGCAGGTGACTGGAGGCTGATTTATAATATATCTACGCCATTCATTGACAGGCTGCATGAACCCTTAGTTATTGGGATTAGTGATCAATCTAAATAGCATAAATCATCACCCAAAAATATCATGGCTGATCACTCAAGCACCAACCGCATAAATCAGTACTAAACCAGTCATTCGGTCGTTGAGTTAGAGCACGCTTTATAAATGATCCAGCGGCCACTAGATCAACCACTAAGTGGTTTGATCTAGTGTTAAGGTTTGTGCATCGTGTGTCCACCTTGGTAAGCGTGTTCAAACATCTGGTCACACATGATTGACGTGATGGAGGTTAACATCAATGGTGAACGTTTGTTATTGATAAAATTGAACAACTGTAGACCAAAGTCTAATGCCATCGGAACAATTTCAGCGTATCGTTATTCTCGATTTATTTAAACACTCACCATAAGGAGCTTCCATGCAAGCGCTATTAATCAACAAGGACGAAGCCGGATACACCGCCAAATTAGGTCAAATTGAAGAATCACAATTACCAGAAGGTGATGTGTTGATTAAAGTGGACTATTCCACTCTAAATTACAAAGATAGCTTAGCCATTACAGGCTCATCTCCAGTGGTGCGCAGTTTTCCAATGGTGCCTGGTATAGACCTTGCTGGCACTGTAGAAAAAAGTGACCATGCCGATTTTAAAGTGGGTGACAAGGTTGTATTAAATGGTTTTGGTGTAGGTGAAGGCCATTGGGGTGGGTTAGCTCAAATGGCGCGGGTGAAAGGCGACTGGTTAGTACCATTACCAAGCGCGTTTACACCAAAGCAAGCCATGACCATAGGTACGGCAGGTTACACGGCTATGTTGTGCGTTATGGCACTAGAGCAGCACGGTGTTACACCCGATAAAGGAGAGATTTTAGTCACTGGAGCAGCCGGTGGTGTGGGTAGTGTTGCCATAAGCCTGTTAGCCAAATTAGGTTATAACGTAGTGGCTTCAAGTGGAAGAGCAGAAGAAACAGATTACTTATTGAGTTTAGGGGCCACCAAAGTGATGGATCGTAATGAGCTCACTGAAAAGGGCAGGCCTTTGGCGAAAGAACGTTGGGCTGGTGCTATAGATGTCGCAGGTAGCCACACTTTAGCTAATATTTGCGCCTCTATGAAATATGGTGGCACTGTTGCTGCCTGTGGTTTAGCACAGGGCTATGATCTGCCAGCCACAGTGATGCCGTTTATCTTACGAGGTGTGACGTTAGCGGGTGTTGATAGTGTTTATCGCCCTAAGGCGGATCGAATTGCCGCATGGAACCGCCTAGCCCAAGACTTAGACCTTACCCACCTAGAAGACATAATGACTGAAATCACCTTAGAGCAAGCTTTGCAAACTGCGCAAGACCAAATGAAGGGTCTTACTCGTGGTCGCTTTGTCGTTAATGTAAACGCTTAACGAAGGAGCTAAATCATGAGCGCTATTAGTCGTTACCCTGTACCCACTTTAGAAAACCTGCCCGCAGACATTAAGAGTAGGGTGCTAGAAGTGCAAGAGAAGGCAGGCTTTGTGCCGAATGTCTTTTTGGCTATGGCTCATCGTCCAGATGAGCTGCGTGCATTTATGGCCTACCATGATGCTCTCATGCTCAAGGATAGCGGGCTAAGCCAAGCTGAACGTGAAATGATTATTGTGACTACATCCAATGACAATGGATGTTTGTATTGTGTAGTAGCCCATGGGGCAATATTACGAATACGGGCTAAAGATGCCTTGGTGGCAGATCAGGTGGCGGTCAATTATCTTAAGGCCGATATTTCAGCGCGGCAAAAAGCCATGATAACGTTTGCGCTGAAAATATCTAACAATGCCCAAGCCACCGATGATCAAGACTTCGCGGTGCTCAAAGGTCATGGCTTTAGTGAGGATGATGTTTGGGATATCGCTGCCATCACAGCCTTCTTTGGGCTAAGTAACCGCATGGTTAACTTTGCATCCATTCAGCCAAATAAAGAATTTTATGGCATGGCTAGGGGAGCCTAAGCGCTAATAGTAACCCTGTCATCATTAGCAAAGACAACCCATAGCCTGTTATTGGTTGTCTTTGCTCCATAGTTGCTTCTATCTAGGTTTGCTTTTTCTACTTCAGTCTAATTTTTCTTCAGTTTCCTCAACGCTGTTATGTTTAATATTACACAAGGATCTGTGTATAAAAATTTTTTATCTGAAAATGTAAATAAATTACAATAAAGCCGCATATATATCCATAATTGACCTTTTAATATAATTTTTGTAGTATTACTACATTATTTTAATTGGTGCTAAGTACTTTAGGTTTTAGTCTGAACACGTTACCCTTGTGCGACTAATAAATACTCCCTAACGACACTGCTTTTGTTTGTTAAATTACCACTTCTAAGGAAAATTCATGCCTGAGTCTCTCAAAGATAGCGCCATGCGCTACCATACTCACCCAACACCCGGTAAATTGTGTATCCAACCCACAAAACCGCTGGCCAATAAACGTGACCTTGCCCGCGCTTATTCACCTGGTGTGGCATATGCCTGTGAAGCAATAGTAGAAGATGTGGACATGGCAGCGGCAGTCACTGCTCGTGGCAACTTGGTGGGTGTAATCACCAATGGCACAGCAGTACTGGGCTTAGGTAATATTGGCCCATTGGCCTCTAAGCCAGTGATGGAAGGTAAGGCGGTACTATTTAAAAAGTTTGCTAATATCGATGTGTTTGATATTGAGATTCAAGAAAACGACGTCGATAAATTAGTAGATATTATAGCCTCGTTGGAGCCTACCTTTGGTGCCATCAACTTAGAAGACATCAAAGCGCCAGAGTGCTTTTTAGTAGAAAAGGCTTTGCGTGAACGCATGAATATTCCAGTGTTCCATGATGACCAACATGGCACAGCTATTGTAGCCGCGGCTGCGGTTTATAATGGTTTGCGGGTGGTAGGCAAAAAAATTGAAGATATTAAGGTGGTGGGTTCTGGTTCTGGTGCTGCCAGTATTGCGTGCTTAGACTTACTTGTAAGTATGGGTTTGCCTAGAGAGCATGTTACCTTGATAGACCGCTCTGGCGTTATCTATAAAGGCCGTGATCATGGCATGAACCCTTGGAAAGAAAACTACGCAAGACAAACCCAAGATCGTACCTTAGCTGATGCAATGGTTGATGCAGATTTGTTTATGGGTTTGTCGGCCCCTGGTGTGTTGACTCAAGATATGGTGAAAACCATGGCACCAAGGCCGCTTATTCTTGCGATGGCCAACCCTACACCAGAAATCATGCCAGAGCTTGCTATGGCAGTGCGCCCGGATGCAATTGTTGCTACTGGAAGATCTGACTTCCCGAACCAAGTGAACAACGTACTGTGTTTTCCCTTTATTTTTCGTGGTGCACTAGATTGCGGAGCAACCACCATTAATGAAGCCATGAAGCATGCTTGCGTTAAAGCCATTGCAGATTTAGCCTGCAAAGAAGTAACAGATGTTGTGGCAGCAGCATATCCTGGTGAGAACTTTAAGTTTGGCCCAGAATACCTTATTCCTAAGCCCTTTGATCCACGTCTCATCGAAGAGGTGCCGCTGGCTGTAGTAAAAGCAGCAATGGCTAGTGGCGTTGCCACCAGACCTATTGAAGACCTTGATGCTTACCGTGTTAAATTACAAAGCTATGTAAATCAGGCAGGTTTGTTTATGCAGCCAATGATCGAAAAAGCTAAACAAGGCCCTAAACGTCGTATCGTTTATGCTGAAGGCGAAAACGAAGATGTACTTATGTCGATGCAGGCCACAGTGGATGAAGGCGTAGCAAAGCCTATTCTTATTGGTCGTCAAAGTGTGATAGAAAAATCCCTTGATCGCTTAAGCTTAAGCTTTAAATTAGGTGAAGATGTAGATGTATTTGACCCTAAAGATTGTGATTTACACAGCCGTTATTGGCAGCATTACCACACCAAAGTTGCACGTAAAGGCACTTCAGTAGAAACTGCTAAACATGACATGCGCAACAATACTACTGCATTAGCATCGGTCATGGTGAGCTTAGGTGAAGCGCATGGCATGATTTGTGGAAAGGTAGGGCGTTTTGACACACACTTTAAAACCTTATATCAAGTGCTAGGACCAAAGACTCCAGACACCCATGTGTCTTCGGTATGTGCTTTGTTGTTGCCAAGTGGCCCACTGTTCTTAGCTGACGCATTTTTAACTGTAGACCCATCAGCGCAAGATATTGTAGCTTCTACTGAAGCCAGTATGGAATTTGTACGTGGATTTGGTATTGAGCCTAAAGTTGCACTTTTGTCTCACTCTAACTTTGGCACATCCAGTGATCCACAGGCCCATAAAATGCGTGATGCTTCTGCCACACTTCGCAAGCGTTACCCTGATGCGCAAATTGAAGGTGAGATGCATTCATTCACTGCCTTAAATGAAGAGCTGCGCCAGACTATTTTCCCTAACTCTAAGCTTACGGGGCAGCCTAACTTATTGATTATGCCCAACTTAGATACTGCTAACATTACTCTAGGTCTTATTCGTTCATTAACAGATGCGCTGCTTATTGGCCCATTTGTGCATGGTTTAGCTAAACCTGCGCATATCGTAATCCCATCGGTTTCTGGCCAAGGCATATTTAATATGAGTGCCATTACAGCAGCAGATGTAGAAGTGCATTGTGAAACTAATGAGTGCAGTATTTAGTTAGAACTTATTTTTAAGTTTTCTACACAAAAGTCATTCATGGTCTATGCTTACTTTAGTATGTATTGTCCCTGAGTGTTTTTGCCCAGTTTATCTGGGCTTTTTTTTGCTTTTAATATTTCTGCCACCAAGGCTCACGTTTTTTAGGCTCATGCAGCAATTGCATGAGTTCGCCTATGCGAGGGATGACAAACGCCTGGCCTTGCTGCGTTGCTAATAGGGAGGTTTGTGCAGCAGGTTCATACCAAGGGTGCAAGGACAAGGTAAACGCTCCCCAATGCACAGGCATCATAATGTTAGCATTCAAATCTTTTGCAGCTTGCACGCTTTGTTTTGGCACCATATGAATCGGCTCCCAGCGGAAATTATATTGCCCCGAATCTAATAGGGCGATATCAATTGGGCCAAAGCGTTGACCTATTTCTTTAAAGTGAGGGCCATAGCCACTATCCCCACTAAAAAAAACCCGCTGCTGTGGTGCCTCCACCATCCAGCCACCCCATAGAGTAGAGTTGTTATTGCCCAAACGTCTGCCAGAAAAATGACGAGCAGGGGTGAGAGTGAGAGTGATGCTGTTTAAATCGATCGATTGCCACCAGTCCATTTCACTTATGCGCTCTGGCGCAATGCCCCAATGTAATAAATGTTGTCCAACACCAAGGGGCACGTAGTAGTGCTTAACCTTATTGTCTAGCTGCATAATGCTAGGGTAGTCTAGATGGTCGTAATGATCATGAGATATGATTACCGCATCAATGATGGGTAGTTGAGAAGGCTGAATAGGCAGATTTTGGTTATAGCGTGGGCTGCCAAGGGCTGCATGAGGCGCAGCAGTGTCACTAAATATAGGGTCAAAAATCAGAGTTTGGTTAGCGGTTTGTAATAAAAATGAGGAATGACCAAACCATAATAGTTGGTTTTCATTAAGTGGGTTGGCAAGTTGTGTTGCGTCTGTTTTTACGACCTCTATGTTACGCTTTGGGGCTAGCTCTTGTGCATTAATGTAATCCCATAATGCACCAGCCATAAGTCCAAAGGATTGATCTAAGGTAGTGTGAGTTTGGTTATTAAATTGTTGATTTGAAAAATTTTTTGAACTGGTATAGCTTTGTTGTTGTGAAGGTGTCATCCAAGCACCAAATACAGCAGCATTGTCATACCAATAATACACAGCGCCTCCAACAGTAAATGCTAGAGAAAGTGTGAGCGTGATGGCCACGGCAGTTCTGCTCATTTTTTTAATCATTAATACAATCCTTTAAGCTGCATACCCAAAAAGTTTTTTACGCAAAATAGGTTATTGGTTGATGATAAACACTATCGCTCTTGTGCAGTAGATTTTTATTTAAATTTATGCAGTTTTACATGATTTTAATGTCATTGATAAAACATTTAAACCCTCCATTATACTTGCCACTTGCGAAGCTCAACTTGTTATGAGATGTTAGCGCACTGTGCAAAACCATGAGCCTGAGCGATGTCTAAATTACACTTTCAAAAACCCTTTACCCAGCAAGAGCCAATCCCTGAAGCTGCTAAAAACAGAGTGATGGAGCTACTTGATTCAGGACGATTACACCGATACAACACGGTGGGTGATGAGTGGTCTGATGCAGCTTTACTAGAGCAAAGTTTTGCGCAATACCAAGGCCGAAAGTATTGCTTGGCTTGCACCTCTGGTGGTTATGGTTTGCATATTGCGTTACGTGCCATGGGTCTGCAAGCAGGCGAGCAGGTGCTCACTAATGCCTATACCCTTGCACCAGTGCCTGGGGCTATTTTTGCAGCAGGTGGCAAACCTGTGTTAGTGGAAATTGACGAAAATTATCACCTAGATTTAGCCGACTTAGAAGCTAAAGCTAAAAGCAGTAACGCTAAGATATTATTACTGTCACTGATGCGTGGTCATATTCCCAACATGAATCAACTTATGGCCTTGTGTAATAAACTAGGTCTAAAGGTGCTAGAAGACTGTGCCCACACTATGGGTGGATCATGGGAAGGCACAAAATCTGGTAATTTTGGTCAAGTAGCAGCGTTTAGCCTACAAACATACAAACACTTGAACACCGGTGAGGGGGGCTTAGTAGTCACTGATGATGCCGAAATTGCAGCACGTTTGATTATGCACTCCGGCTCTTATATGCTTTATGAGCGCCATGGTGCAGCACCAGATGCGAAGATGTTTGAAAACATTCGGTTAACCAGTGCCAATATGTCTGGACGCATGGATAACATCCGTGCAGCTATAGGTTTGTCTCAGATGCCTGGGCTAGATGCAAACTGCGCGCGCTGGAATAGCCGCTACGCCATTTTACACAAGACGATAGCAGCAGTTAAAGGGTTAGACATTCCCCTTAGGGATGAGCGAGAGTCTTTTGTAGGCAGTTCGCTGCAGTTTCGGCCAACAAGCCTAGAGCTAGGGCAAATACCAGGCTTTATTAGCGCCTGTGCAGCCCAAGGTGTCGAGCTTAAATGGTTTGGTGATGATAAGCCTAAAGCGTTTACTAGCCGCTATGATAGCTGGCATTATATCGACCCAATGCCACATCTACCTAACACGCTTGAAGCCCTAGAGAAGACCCTAGACCTGCGAGTACCACTCACATTTACAGATGAAGATTGTTATTTAATCGGGGCTGTTATTGAGCAGGTAATGAATGAGTTCATGGTTAGTTCTTCAAACTAACCATGAACGTAGCTAAGGCCTACCCCTTGGGGCGCAGCCCTTTGGGATCGTAAAAGCCCTGTAAGCTAGCTTGAGCTGTATAGCGTTTTAGCGCGATCTCTATTTCAAAAGTGGCCTTGGATAAACGAATAGGTGACAGGTTTGGAGAGTTTACGTAGCCCATGCCAATCGCACTTCCCACTGCGTGCCCATACATACCTGAGGTAAGATAACCTACTATTTCACCGTCCATCACAATAGGTTCGTTGTGGAACAGCATGGCGTCTTTATCATCCAGCTTAAACTGCACCAACCTTCGATCTGTGCCCTTAGCTGCCAATTGTTCCTTAAACCCGTTGATGCCAATAAAATCACTAACATTAGGTTTAGCAGCCCAGCTTAAACCAGCTTGAAACAAGTTATCTTCTGGCCCAACATCATGGCCCCAATGTACAAAACCTTTTTCCATACGTGCGCTGTTCACAGCGTGCATGCCTACGTTGCGAATGCCAAACTCGGCCCCTGCTTCAAACAAAGCATGGTATACAGTAGCGGTATGCTGAGCAGGGACAAATAACTCCCAACCCAGTTCTCCTACATAGCTTAAGCGCTGCACCCACATTTTTATGCCAGCCACTTCTGTGACTTTGCCTGTAGCAAACGGGAAGGCTTCATTACTTAAATCACAGCTGGTTACCTTGGATAAAACGTCTCTAGCCATAGGGCCTTGAATAGCCATAGCGCCAAAGTTCATACTTACATCTTGCAGCAGAACATCGTCGGTGAGACGATGATTAAGATGCCACCAATCCCTTGAATGGGAGCTGATGCCAGTAATTACCCAGTAAGTGGTCTGTCCAGTGCGCACTACCGTTACATCAGCTTCGATGCCACCTCGAGCATTGAGGAAATGGGTGTAAACAACTTTGCCTACAGGTATATCGATATTACCAGAACAAATGTATTGCAAATTCTTAGCTGCCGCAGGGCCTGTCACTTCAAACTTACCAAAAGATGACATGTCGTAAAGGCCTACACTCTCGCGCATGGCCATATGTTCTTGCTTGTTGTTCTCAAACCAGTTTGGCTTTTGGTAGCTGTATTCGTACTTAGCATCTTGCCCAGGGTTGGCAAACCAGTTAGCGCGCTCATAGCCACACACTTCGCCAAAGCAGGCGCCTGCATCTTTAAGTATTTGATGCAAAGGTGAGTGGATCTGGTCACGTGCTGTTTCGTATTGATAAAACGGCCAGTGCATCGCGTAAGTGTGCCCTAAAGCTTCAGGAATGCGCTCAGCGACGTATTCATCGTGTTGTTGAGCTGGGTGATGGCGACGCAGGTCACATTCGGTTACGTCACCAGATGGAAAACCATCAATCATCCAGTCAGCCATTATTTTACCCACACCACCACCAGCTCCAATACCTTTTGAGTTCATACCTGCAGCAATAAATAGCTTATCTACTTCAGAGGTAGGGCCAAGAAGATGAAGGTTGTCGTTGGTAAAGCTTTCTGGGCCATTAAACCAAGTGCGAATGCCTGTGGTTTCTAATTGTGGAAACACATCCATGCTGCTCATTACATAGGGTTCTACGTGGTCCTGATCCAACGGGAATTGGTCAAAGCAAAAATCATCTGCTATCTTACTCATTGGCATACCAATAGCATTGTCTTCAAACCATCCCACTAACATTTTACCTGCATCTTCTTTAAAATAAAGTCCTTGGTCGTAGTCACGAAGCACTGGGCGAGGTGTTAACCCCTCCATTTCTTCGGTCACAATGTATTGATGCTCACAGGTATAGATGGGTAGCTGGACACCGACAGTTTTAGCAAGGTCACGGGTCCACATGCCACCACATAAGATCACCTGGTCAACTTCCATGGTGCCTTTGTCAGTGCGAATACCCGTAATGACGTTATCTTTGGTGATCAACGCTTCCATGGCGGTGTTTTCAAAAATCTCCACACCATTCATACGCGCACCTTTAGCCAATGCCATGGTAGTGTCGATGGGGTTGGTTTGGCCGTCATCTGGTGTATACAGCGCACCAATAACACCTTCAGTATTAATACCTGGGTAAAGCTCAGCAAGGCGGGTGTTGTCAATCATTTCCGATTCCACACCAAATACTTTAGCCATAGACGAAGTGCGTTTAATTTCTTCTAAACGTGCTTCGGTACGCGCTAATGAAATACTGCCAATACGTTTGTAGCCAGTAGCTTGGCCTGTTTCTTCTTCTAAGCTGGCATATAGCTCGTGGCTGTATTTAGCTAGGTTGGTAAGCGTAGGTGTGGGCCATAAAAGGCTAACTAGGCCTGCGGCGTGCCAAGTGGTACCGCAAGTCAGTTGTTTACGTTCTATTAGCACCACGTCTTTAATACCACGTTTGGCTAGATGATAGGCTACGGAGGTGCCGATAATACCGCCACCGATGATGGCAATACGGGCTTTTTCTGGTAATACTTGGGTGTCGCTCATAAGGTTCTCGTTAGCTGTGGGCAGGGTAGCCCACAGTTGTTAATGGTGCTTGTTAGTAGCTAGCTACGCAATAAACTGTTATTTGGGTTGTACGCAGCATCAAGTTCCACATGGCAGTGTCGTGTACCAATGGAGGTCTCTACAGTAAGTGCCTGGCCCGCATTACAATGTTCGGGTTTTAGGTAGGCAAATGCTAAGCTTTTTCCTACCCGATAGCCATAGGCGCCACCAGTAATAAGGCCGGTAAGGTCTCCATTAGCAAATACAGCCTCGTTACCAAAACATTCAGCAGGTACATCGTCATCAAATACTAGATAAGCCAGTTGAATTGCAAGCCCATTAGATTGGCGTTGGCGCATATTAGCGCTGCCAACAAAATCACGGCTCAAATCTAAGAAACGATCCATACCTGCTTCTAAGCCTGAAATTTCTTCAGTAAACTCAGATCCATAAGCACGATACATCTTTTCAATACGCATGCTATTAAAGGCGCGGGTGCCAAAATCTCTTAAACCTAAAGGCTGTCCATGTTCCATCAATGATTCGTAGATAGAAATGATCTGCCAAACAGGCATGTGTAGTTCCCAACCTAATTCTCCAGCGTAAGACACGCGCATGGCAAACACTGGGGCTGAGTCCAGCTGAATAGTTTGGCAAGCAAGCCAAGGGAAGGCAGCGGTAGATAAGTCGTCTTCACAGATGTGTTCAAGAATTTCGCGGGCTTTAGGTCCGGTAAGTAATAAACCGCCCCAATCTTCGGTAAAGTCTTCTAGGGTGACATCATAATCACCTACACGCTGCTGCATCCACTGCATGTCTTTAATTTGTGAACCAATCGCGCCCATCAATACAAAATGGTCTTGGCTTATGCGGCTTACGGTTTGCTCAGCCATAATGCCGCCGTTCTTTGCGTGGAACAAAGTAAGGCTAATGCGCCCATCTTTAGCAGGTAGCTTGTTGCATGATAAGTGATCTAAAAAAGCATAGGCGTCTGGCCCTGTAACACGAAATTTGGCGGTACCACTCACGTCAGTAATGCCACATGTGTTTTGCACTGCTGCACATTCTTGTGCCACTACTTCGTGGGTTTCGTTGTGGGTCCAAGTTTCGCTTTCTCTGCGTACTGAGTCGGTTTTAAACCATGCTGGCTTTTCGTATCCTGCGCTAACAAAGTGCACGGCATCCTTTTGCGCCATCACGGTATGTAAAGCACTGGTGCGAATAGGGCGGCCATGGGGGCGATTTTCTGTCGGCGAAGCGGCACAATACATGCGCTCATAAGACTCAATAGCACGAGTAACACAATAGTTTTTGTCTGCCCAGTGGCCAAAGCGGCGGCTGTCCAGTGATGCCATGTTGAGCTCGGTTTGGCCGTGAACCATCCACTGAGCCATGTACTTGCCAATACCACCTTGAGCGATGCCAATAGAGGCGCCAGTCATGTTCCAAAAGTTAGTTAAGCCATCCACAGGGCCTACTAAAAAGTTGTCGTCTGGGGTGTGGGTGATAGGGCCATTAATAATTGTTTTTACACCGACTTCTTGAAATAGAGGCACCAATTCCATGCAACGTTCTAACCAAGGCATCAGCCGCACAAGGTCTCCTGCAAATAATTCCCGATCAAAACTCCAGTCCATACCCTTAACTGCCCATGGCTTTGAACCCCTTGTTTCATAGGGGCCTACCAATAATCCATTACCTTCTTGGCAGATGTAAGCGGATGCTGTGGAGTCTCTTGTTACAGGCATTTCTTTCACTAACGCGGCAATGTCAGGATGATCTTCGGTGATTAAGTATTGATGCTCCAGGTTAATAATAGGCACATGTGCGCCTACCATTTTGCCTACTTCTGGGGCAAAGCACCCTGCAGCATTAACCACATGCTCAGCAATAATATTGCCTTGCTCTGTAATCACTTCGTAACCACCTTGTGGCAGTACGTTGATGTCTGTTACACGGTTAAAACGGCTAATTTTAGCGCCGTTATCCCGAGCCATTTGCGCCAGAGGCATCACTACAGAAGTGGGGTCTACCCGGCCATCATCTGGGGTATACAAAATACAGCGGGCACCGTCAAAATTCATCACAGGGTTAATGGCCTTAGCTTCTTCTTTAGAGACCCATCGCATTTCACAACCGATGTTGTGAGCCCTGCTCATTACGTTTCTAAACCATTGTTCCTCTAATTCTGTATAGCCTACTCGAAGGCTGCCACACTTATGAAAGGTAGACGCTAACCCAGTTTTGGCGGGTATGATTTTGTCATACAGCTCTATGGTGTAATCGTGTATTTTAGATAAGGTGTGGTTGCCGTTAAAGTTAGGGCATAGGCCCGCAGCATGCCATGTTGAACCACTTGTTAGCTCACCTTTTTCAATCATTACCACATCAGTCCAACCTTCTTCTGTGAGATGGTACATGAGGTTAACACCAAGGGAACCGCCGCCAATAATGACGACGCGGGCATGGGATTGTAGGGACATAATAGTATTCTCTTAACGGACGGTGTTAACGGCCAATTTGTTCACGGGTAAGGCGGATATCAAACTCTGCTCTTATAGCTAAGTCGGCTTCATCACTAACATGGGTGGGGAAATAGCTGGCTAATAGCTCTTTCTTTTTAGCAATGGCTTTTTCTAACAGCACGGGTTTTCCTTGTTCGGCCCAAACGTTAGGGCTGGTACGGTCACCTAAATCTGGATAAATGTATTCGCTTTGCATAACGGAAAGGGTTTGATCTGAGCCCAAATAATGGCCTTTACCACCCATGCACACTTCGTTTATCACATCAAAGCTTAAGCTATTTTCGTCTACTTTAAGGCCTTTAGTCATGCGCATGCAAGCGCCCAATACATCATTGTCCATCAATAGACTTTCTGGGCAAGCACCCATGAGGCTGCCATACATTCCAGCTGATTCATAAACGATGTTGGCACCTGCCATTGCAGCCGCCACCGCAGTGTAAGCTCTTTCTGCACCAGCCTGAAAGTCTGGAAACTTGGCGTCGGTCATGCCACACGCTGTGCCGGTAGGCAAATCAAAATAGTTGCCCATTTGTGCGCACGCGGCAGATAATATACCTTGTTCTGGAGAGCCTCCACTCATGGCTCCAGTGCGTAAGTCAGACACAAAAGGCCAAGTGCCTATAATAGCAGGAGCACCAGGTTTGATAGCGTTAACGTAAACCAAACCGCCTAAACATTCTGCCCAAGCCTGGGATACAGCACCTGCCAATAAAGCAGGTGCCGTGGCGCCAGCTTGCCCAGCAGAAAGAAGCAAAATTGGCATGCCACCTTCCACCCCAACTCTTAGGCATTCCAAAGACTCTTCTGCAAAGGTCATTGGGGGTACTACAAAACAGTTTGACATGCTCACAAAAGGCCGTGCTCTCCATGCTTCTTCACCACCAGAAAAATGGTGTAGCATTTTAAGGCCTGCTGTGACGTGGTCAGCTTCAGTAAAGCTTGTGCCAATGTGCTTGCTGTTGCCGATAATAGAGCAATATAAAGTGTTTAAGTCCATAGTTTTCGGATCGTCTATGTCCCTTAATACACACATCCTTTGAAACATATGAATATGCTCACAGGTGTCTGCAATACGCGCCATATCATACAAATCTTGCGTAGCTGAGTTTCTGTATGTGTTGTTTTCTGGGTCGGACACATGCACCGCAGCGCCTGCTGTGGAAAAATGCACCCGTTGGCCATTAATCTGTAAGTCATGTTTAGGATCTACGCCATGAAGCGTAAGGTTTCGTTCGCAGATGCTCAGGGTATGATCTACTAAGCTTCGAGGAATGCGCAAGCGTCCATCTTCACCCATAATCGCGCCAGCTGCCACCATCGTTTCTGTGCAATGGGGGGTAGAACGGCCAAAACCAATTTCTGATAAGATTCGATAAGCATTTTCTGCAATAGCAGACATAGCACTTTCAGATAGGGGCATAAAAGTGCCACCTTTTTCGCCTGGAAGGACAGGCTTTGCTTCTTCAGTTAACGGTGCTAAACGCTCTGCTATGCGGGCCTGGCGGCCACCTGATCGACGTGACATAGATTTATCCTAGATAGATGTTTGTTGTTTTAGTGAGCCGATTTTTAGCCCAAATGCAGTTCTAATCAATTGATTAATTCTATGGATATGCATTAGAATAACTAATACATTATTTAGTGCATTAATGAGGTTAACTGATGGCTAGAAAATTGCCACCACTCAATAGTCTTCGAGCCTTTGAAGCTGCGGCCAGACACCTAAGTTTTACCCGCGCGGCCACTGAGCTATTTGTGACCCAAGCGGCCATTAGCCACCAAGTGAAGGGCTTAGAAGATTACCTTGGGCATAGTTTATTTGTGCGCTTGCCACGTAACCTAACGCTCACCACTAAAGGTGCGGCCTTGATGCCTGTGTTAGCAGACGCATTTGATGACATGGCCAACGCCATTGTGAGTCTCAAACAAGAAAAAGCAGGGTCTTTACTGAATGTGCGCCTAGCACCTTCATTTGCAGCTAAATGGCTGTCTCCAAGGTTAAAAGAATTTTGGGAGTTGCATCCAGAAATTGATTTGTGTCTATTTCATGCCCATAGTCCGGTTGACTTTGAGCGCGAGGACATCGATTTAGCAGTGACTTATGGGCGAGGTGACTGGAAGGGTGTAGAGTGTACTCCCATCATAAAGCTAGACTTTTTTCCGGTAGCAAGCCCCGCGTGGTTGGCCAAAAACACACCTTTGGTAAAGCCAGCCCAGCTTCTTGATGTGCCCTTATTACACGATGCAGGCCCCTACGCCTGGAATGAATGGCTAAGGCAGGCAGGTGTGAAGGGTATTAACACCAAACGTGGCACGACCATAGATGACACCAATGTGTTGATTCAAGCTGCCATAGACGGACAAGGCGTGGCTTTAGGGTCTACACCATTTGTTGAAGACCATTTAGCCGCTGGGCGATTGGTGGTAGTGTTTGATCAGATTTTGATGAGCGACCACGCCTATTATGTGGTGTGCCCTAAAGCTCACCTTCAAAGAGCAGATGTAAGGGCCTTTAAAAACTGGTTGCTGGCTCAAATTTAGTGAGGTAGTTGATGCTCTGGCACCACCATAGCATCACTAGCTGCCCACACAGATTGATCAAAATTTACTACAGAGCCTGTCATCAACCCAGATTCATCACTGGCTAAAAACGCTAAAGCACGTGCCACTTCATCAGGATCTACTAAACGCCCAAAAGGCATGTCTTGCCCCACTTTTTTTTGCCATCCATCCTTTGCCCCATGGTATTTACGTTGAATTACGTCTTCTTCATCACTTGACATCCAACCAATATTTAAGCAATTAACACGAATATGATCACGCATTAATGCGTGAGCGGTATTGCGGGTGAGTGTGTTAAGTGCTCCTTTGGATGTGCAATAAGCGCTGAGCATAGGCATGCCAGCATATGCTGCGATAGACCCGATGCTCACAATAGTGCCAGCTATTTTGTTAGCCCGCATTAATTTGGCTGCTTCTTGTATCAGAAAAAAAGGCGCTCGAACATTGATATTCATAATGCGCTCGAAGAGCTCTGGAGAGGTGTCTAGAATAGTTCCTCGGGCAGATAAACCAGCAACATTGACGAGTATATCTAGCTGTCCAAAATGCTCTTTTGCAGCTTGGATAATAAGTTTTGGAGAGTCTATTTGCTCTAAGTCTGCGGTAACAAAGTGCACTTCACAGGCTGGGTATAATTTTTGAATTTCTTCAGCTACAGCCATGCCTTTGGCCGTTTGCCTGCCACATAGAATAAGGCCTCTGGCACCTCTAGCAGCAAATAAACGAGCTGTTGCAGCACCTAATCCTTGGCTGCCACCTGTAATAACAGCAATTTTGTCGTTAAGGCCAGTTAATTTCACCATGGGCATATCTCGTTTTAGCTTTTTCTCTTGCTTAACCTGGTTAGGGTATTAGCTGCCTTACTGACCCAGTAAACCAATCATTTTATCAGCTTCATCACTCACTTCTGGAATGATGGTTTTCATGATGGTAAGGCGGTCAAATAAGCTTGGGTTGTCATCTAGAGTTTTACGTAAAGTGTTACCAAAACGCTGGCGCAGGCAGGTGCCTATATTAAATTTACACACATTACCTTTAGCTAAAATTTGGATATCATGAGTTTTTACACCACTGGTCCCATGGATCACTAAAGGCACATTTAAAGCCGCTTGCAACTCATTAAAACGGGCGAAATCAATATCCACAAAAGTGTTTTCTAAACGATGTACATTACCTACTGACACGGCTAGCACATCTGGCTTGGCCTGTTCTAACATCATTAGCGCTTCGTTAATGTCAGTGAGCTCAGATTTAATGTGATCTCGACCACTTGCATAAGGCACGGAGCCCACTTCCGCTTCCACAGAAACACCCATGGGTTTGGCATGGGCCACAACTTGCTTGACCCCGGCAATATTCTCAGCGATAGGTAGCTGTGAACCATCGTACATTACCGAGGTAAAACCTGCGTCAATGGCTTTAATCACTGTAGGGATATCGTAGTTATGGTCTAGGTGTACACACACAGGCACTTTAGCGCTTAGGGCAAGAGGCTTGAGCATACCTATTATGTGATCTAATGGCATAAACAGCGTCATATCTAAGTTAACTGCCAGAATAACGCCTGCGTTGCGAGCCTCTGCAGCATGCACCACCGCTAAAGCATCTTCGTAGCCAAACACGTTAAAACAAGGCACCGCATAGCCTTGCTTTAAGGCAGGTTGCATAAGGTCTGTTAAGTTAACTAACATAGCAGCCTACTTGAACTTGCTGATCATGTCTTTCATACCGGGGATAGTATCCAGTTGATAGGCATGTTCAGGGTGAAAATTTTGGTGTAATGGACGTTGGGATAAGCCCCCCAAAATAGTGAAGTAATACATTTCATAGCCAGGGCCAGCTACACATGGGTGATAGCCTTTTTCTATCTGAATAGTAGAGGCATTACGAATATGGTACACCTCTCCCATATCTTCACCTTCTTGAGTGAGAAACTGAGCACCAAAACCGTGTTCTGGATTAAAACGAAAGTTATACACTTCATCATGACGGCTTTCTGCAGGCAGCGTATCAGTGTCGTGCTTATGAGGAGGAAACCCAGACCAACCTCCAGCACCGACAGTAAATAACTCACTGACTAACAAACGTCCTACTTGACCTGCTTGCGCTTTACCTAAAATGTGTTTGATCTTGCGGTGAGTTTTAGTGTCATCAGACCCATATTGTACTGGATCTATTTGCGATTCACGCACTACAAAAGGCTCATACACTTCATCGTGCTTGGCACCTGAGACGAAAATTTCAGCAGAATCACTGACACAAGTAAAAGTCACCTCTGTGCTAAGGGGCACATAAACACCTTCAGGCTCACCTTCCCAAATGTGCATGCGCTTACCTACCGCTTCAAAGTGCTGCCCTGCAACGCTAACGTCAATGCTGCCAGTGGCAGGCACTAAACACGTCTCATAACCTTCAACCATAGAAGTGAAGGACTCACCCTTAGCAAGCTTAACTATGTTGAAATAACATAAAGGTGTTTTTTCATCGTCGCGGTCAACAATGGCTTTGTTTTTGTTGTCATGTGGTGGGATATGCATGTAAAACTCCTTATTATCGTAACACTAGCGCCAGGTGGCAGCTGGTGTCATGACGCTTGATTCTTGTAATATATTAATTTCTTTTGTATTGGGCATAGCACTAGCGCAGCCGCGTTGAGACACTACAATAGCTGCGGCAGCACTGCCTCTAGCAATCGCTGCTTGCCAATCTTGGTGGCGATGATAGTGGTGCACTACATTGCCTAAAAACGCATCTCCAGCGCCATAAGGCTTTAATGGGGTTGCCTTGTAGATGCCAGTATCAAGGCGCTGGCCTTGGCTGAACAAACTAGCACCATTGCCACCGCGTTTTAGTAAGACGGTTTGTTGGGCGTGGGTGTTTGCTTGGTCAATATATTCATCTAGTTCATCAGTGAGCACAGCAAATTCTTCTTCATTGCCGATAATTACATGGGCATATTGTGCGCCAAGGCAGTAAATCTCGCGTGTGGTTTGTAAATCTGGCCAATTCCATGGGCGATAATCTAAGTCTAACCACACACATGTCCTATTAGCTTTAGCATGCTGCATCAACTCCAAAGTAGTGGTGCGAGAAGGTTCCGAAATAAGCGAAGTGCCTGTCACCACCAAGTTGCTACTGTCAGCCACAGCAGCAATAAGTTCATCAGTTATGTGCAGTTGTAGATCTGCAGCATCGTTGCGATAGATCACCACATCACAATCTGTGGGCCTTACTTCGGCAATCGCCAAGCTAGTGCGACTATTGCCTTGGCAAATTTGTAGCAAAGCATCACTGACATTATATTGCTGCAACTTTTGGCGCACAAAATCACCGATGGTGTCCTCTGACAATGCCGTTAATAAAGCCACCTTTGCACCAGCTTTACCCATGGCTGCAGCAATGTTGCCACCTGAGCCTCCCATATCAGCAGTGAAGCCTGATGCATCACGGGTTTTTCCACCATCAATGTCTGGATAAAGATCTAAGCCTGCTCGACCTAACACTAAAGTGTGCCAGGTTTTTTCAGGGTTAGGGTGGGGCATATCGCTCATGCTATTTCACGTCCATCCATTGGCCACTCATGGCTGAGCGGTCAATGGCATCCATTACTTTTTCTATTTTTAATCCATCTGCAAAACAGGGCCAAGTTTGCCCTCCTTCATCAATGGTAGTTAATAACTGGTTTAGCTCACAGGCTTTAACATCGATATAACCTAAGGTATGGCCTGCATTGGGTAAAAATGCGTCATAGGGCTTGTGATAAGGGCCCGATAAAATAGTACGAAAACCTTGTTGGCGAGGATCATCAGAGCGAGTATATAGCTGCAGCTCATTGAGACGCTCTTGATCAAAGCGAATCATGCCTTGAGACCCGTGTACTTCCCAGCTCAAACCACACTTTCGGCCCCAAGCCACACGGCTTACGCGCAGTGTGCCCTTAATACCATTGTTAAAACGTGCAATAGCCATGCAAACATCGTCATTATCAACTGTTTTCCGAGTGTTTGTTTTGGGGTCATGGCGATCTGGGTAAACAATGTCATATTCACCCACTACGCTACTAATATCGCTACCAGTCATAAAGTGAGCCACGCTGACCAAATGACACATTACATCAGCATTAGCACCTGTGCCAGATAGTTCACGGTTCATGCGCCAGCTGTAGGGGCGATCTGGATCTGCTTCGTTGTCTACATCGTAAACCCCAAAAAAGCCAGTGACCTCACCAATAACGCCTTCGTTAACCATGTCTCTAGCAGCATGCACTAATGGGTTTTGGGTGTAGTTATAACCTACAATGGTTTTTTGCTCACTTGCTTGTGCAGCATCTACCATGGCTTGAGAGTCTGCCAAGTTGGTAGACATCGGCTTTTCACACCACACATGTTTACCCGCCGCTAGGGCCGCAATGGCGATTTCTTTGTGCACAGAGTTGGGCACACAAATAGAGATTAGATCCACTTTAGGGTCATTCACAACATCCATATAATTAGTAGTGCAGCGTGCAAAGCCCATTTCTGCGCGCTTAGCTTCAGCAGTTTCTGGGTCTTGATCGCACACCATCTCTAAACGTGGACGCAGCTTGCCACCAAACGCGGTGCCTGCTGATGCATACGCAATAGAGTGGGCTTTGCCCATAAATGCGGTGCCAATTACACCGATGCCTATTTCTTTCATGTCTTTTTTCTCAAGCCTTTGTAGGCTATTTAATCGCTATAGTGAATGTTAACGGTTAACACTTTTGTTGTTTTGATACTGGTCAGCCACTACTGCGGCGACAATAATGATGCCTTTAACAATATTGGTGTAAAACGAACCAATACCTAAAAATGTAAAGCCAGAGGTGATTACACCTAAAATACACACACCAATAATAGTGCCTGTAATACGGCCTTTACCACCCATCAAAGATGTACCACCGATAACTACAGCGGCAATAGCATCAAGCTCATAAAGCATGCCTGCACCAGACTGTGCGGTGAGGGTGCGTGAAGTCTCTACTACAGCAGCCAAGCCATATAGGCCACCTGCAATGGTATAGACCAGCAATTTATGCGCCCTAATGTTAATACCGGCCACACGGGCTGCTTGCTCATTAGAACCAATGGCATAGGTGTAGCGACCATAACGGGTATAGCGAAGTAAAAAATGAAATGCCATTGCTGTGGTCAAAAAGATGATGACTGGCACAATGTCACTACCTAACACAGCATAGTCATCAATAAAGAAACTCACCTGAGAGCCACTGGTGTACCAGCGAGCTAGGCCTCTAGCAGCAACCAGCATGCCAAGCGTTGCAATAAACGGTGGGATGCCAGCATAGCCAATTAAACCACCATTAACTCCACCTAAAACAAAGCCCATAAATATGCCAGCAAATATGGGCAAAAGCACAGGCATATTCGTTAGAGCAGGGTATACCGCCCGAGTATATTCAGAAGTTTGTGCAAAACTTGCCGCTACAAGACCCGTGAAGGCCAGCACTGACCCACTGGATAGGTCGATACCTGCCATGATGATTATCTGGGTCACACCTATGGCAATAATGCCGATGATAGACATTTGTAAAATGATGATGGTGAGGCGCTGAACATTAAAGATGAAACTTTGCTCGGCAATAAACCAGCCCAAAATTTCAAAAATAAGGGCTGTGCCAAATAAAACCATTAAAATGCTGATGTCCTTTGGAAGCCAGTCTTTCCAGCTTTTTTCAGTTTTGTAGCCACCAGTGGATGAAGATGATGTCATGGTCGTATCCTTATTATGCGCGGAGGCGTTGTTGGGCTTGGCGGCGTTGATCAAGCATTACAGCACCTACAATAATCATGCCCTTAACAATCTCTTGGTAATAGAAATCGATGCGCAAAAAAGTGAAGCCAGATGTAATAACTCCTAAAATACACACACCAATAACAGTGCCAGAAATACGGCCACGGCCACCAAATAATGAAGTGCCTCCGATGACAACAGCAGAAATAGCATCAAGCTCATACATGGTGCCCATGCCCGACTGGGCGATAGTTGCGCGGGCACACATAACCACACCAGCTAAACCCGACAAAGATCCAGCAATGGTATAAACCATTATTTTGTGGCGACGCACATTAATGCCAGCCACGCGAGCAGCCTTTTCGTTAGAGCCAATGGCATAGGTGTGTTTGCCGTATACAGTATGTTTTAATAAAAGATGAAATATGACGGCCACCACAAAAAATACTAATACCGGCCAAGCGCCAGAACCAATCGCAGTGAAAGACTCAGACAATGAGTACACTGGCTGACCTTCCGTATAAATTACCGCCACAGCACGTGCAGTGACAAGCATGCCCAAGGTAGCAATAAATGGTGGAATGCCTGTATAAGCAGTAATTGAGCCGTTAATCCATCCACAAGCAGCGCCTACCCCTAAGCCAATAGCAATGGGTATGATAATAGGTAGGCCTAAGAATTGTGGAAATATGGGGGCAAACGCATCAACTGATTGTGCAAAACTTGCAGCAACCATCGCTGATAGTGCTAGCACCGCACCACCTGATAGGTCTATGCCTGAAGTAATAATGACCTGTGTAACACCCACGGCAATAATGCCAAAGATAGATACCTGTAAAATTATAATTTCTAAACGCTGCACATTACCTAAAAAACTCTTACCAACTACAAACCAGCCAAGTATTTCAAATAACACTGCGATGCCAATAAACACAGCAAAAATGCTGGCCTCAGCAGGGAGGTTTTCTCGCTTAAACATGATACCCCCTAAATGTAACTGGCTTTTTCGTGAACACCGCCTTGCATGCCGGTAATCATAGACACAATTTCATTGCCATCTGTTTCAGAAGCGATCACTTCACCGACGATACGTCCTCGACGAAAAACCCATATTTTATCAACTAAATTAAATACTTGGCGTAAGTTGTGGCTGATAAGGATGAGGGGAACGCCTTGCTCTTTTAGACCACGAATAATATTTTCTACTTGAGTGGTTTCCTGCACGCCTAAAGCCGCAGTGGGCTCATCCATAATGATAAGTTTTGAGGCGAAACTAGCAGAGCGGCTAATGGCCACGCACTGCCTTTGACCACCGGACATATCGCCCACATGGTTACTTAAATTTGGTATTTTAATGGCTGTTCTTTCCAACACTTCCTTGGCTTTTTTCATCATTTTCTTTTCATCAAGAATGCTAAAAGGTCCAAACTTGAAGAGTAATTCTTCGCGACCTAAAAATAGGTTTGAAGGTACATCTAGATCATTACATAAAGCTAGGTCTTGGAATACAGATTCAATGCCAGCTTCGCGTGCTTCCAAAGGCGAATTAAATTCTACCCGCTTACCTTCAAAAAAAATGTCACCAGAAGAGGGCTGCTCTACTCCTGTAATTTGACGCACGAAAGTAGACTTTCCTGCACCGTTGTCGCCCACAATGGCAACGTGCTCACCTTTTTTTAGAGTAAAATTTGCGTCTTCTAAGGCGTGTACTCCGCCATAGCGTTTGGTGAGGTTTTCTGTGCGTAGAATAATGTCGTCTTGGTTGTTCATAGAGTTCTCTAAAGACACTGAAAGCTAAAAGTGAGAGGTGTAACAAAAAACCTCCGGAATAGATCCAGAGGTTTTTTCAGTTACTAAGGCTTAACGTTTAGTTAGCACCCATGTAATCTGCCATGTTGGCAGGTGTGACCAATTCAAAAGGAATGGTGACTGAGTTAGGTAGAGACTCACCATTAATCGCAGCGATTGCGGCGTCAATACCACCAGTTGCCTGACCTGCAGCATTTTGGAATACAGTGACATCCAACTCGCCAGCTTGCATTGATGCTAGAGCGTCTGCAGTTGCGTCTACACTACCAATAAGTACGTCATCCATGCTGATGCCAGCATTTTTGAAGGCTTGAACTGCACCTAGACCCATCTCATCGTTGTTAGCAAATACGATATCGATATCCATACCAGAACTTAACCAGTTAGATACGATGTCGTTACCTTTAGAACGCTGCCAGCTACCCACTTCTACTGCTTCTAGCGTGATGCCATTACACATAGATAGCGCCAACACTTCTTCGAAGTCTTTCGAACGAGTAACAGCAGCTTCGTTGGATAGGATGCCTTGTAACATTACAGCAGTACCTGTGCCGCCAGCTTGGTTACACAATTCAAAGGCTGCCAAAGTGCCAGACCAAGTTTCGTTAGAACCAACAAAAGTGCTGGTGCCGCCTAAGCTAGCTGAGTCAGCTGGCATACGGTTAACGTAGACAATTGGAATGCCGGCTGCGTTAGCCATCTTGGTCATTTGAGGTGTTGCTGCAGCACTTACTGCTGTAACAACTAAAGCATCAACGCCAGAAGCGATAAAGTTTTGCACTTGGCTTAACTGAGTACCTACGTCTTCACGGGCATCTTCAATTTGGAAAGTGTGACCCCTTTCCTCAGTGTGAGCTTTGGCAGCTTCACGCATTAAGGTTAAAAAGTTGTCGTCAAAGTTAGAACTTAAATATCCAATGGTTGCAGCGTTTGCGCCGGTAGCCATAACCACAGACAAAGCCGTGGCTGCAAACAAATTGATTTTTTTCATTATTTTCCTCCTAAAAAGTTAGCCAAGCTAATTTTTAGTGTTTGTTATGCGGAGTATTCCGCGGTTGCTCAATATTATTACTTCAATAACTCAAGGCATGCGCCTTAGGTTAAATGCCGTCACAACAAATACATAGATAGGTTGTTAAAAGGCAACCTAAGCGAACATATCTGATACCAGACAATTTGTACCATTTTCAAAAATAAATTTCAACAATTTTATTTTTGAAATAAATATTCCAAATATAATTTGATTTACGTATACTCAAGCATTGTTTAAAGAAGGTTCATGTTAAAACACAAAATAAGTGGCTAAGGATACATTGTCAGTGGTCAGTGGTCAGTGGTCAGCGAGATTTTCTTAGGCTAAAGGATAGGATATGAATGCCTTAGTCTCTTCTTTTTAATTAGTTTTTTTTGATATAATCACACCCACTATAATTTATGCACAAATTAGAGAGTCGGACAATAAAACATGACAAAAGTGATTCAAGTGAAACCGCCTCGGGTCTTTAGTGACTTAAAACCCTGGTTGCAAGATCACTACCAAGATCTGCCTAAAAGGCTGCAAAGTGTCGCAGTGTTTGCTATGCATAATCCAGATGTGATTGCGCTTAACACCATCGCCTCTATCAGTGATCAGGTGGGCGTTACGCCATCCACCATGGTGCGCTTTGCTAAGTCTATTGGTTATCAAGGTTTCTCTGACATGCAAATGGTGTTTCAGGAAAGTATGCGGCATGTGCCTCAACCTTATTCTGAACGATTAAACTCCATGCAGCGTAGTGCAGACAGGGAGCAGACCGTTTTATCTCACTTCACCCAGGCAGCTTCTGAGTCTATAGCGCGCTTGGAGCATAATGTAGATGAGAGTGCTTTATTGAAAGCCAGTGAGCAGCTAGCGCAAGCGCGCATGGTTTACATTGCAGGCCAAGGCAGAGCAGAGCCGGTGGTGGCATATTTACACTACACCTTAGTAAAGCTAGGCGTGCAGTCGGTAGTTTTATCAGGCATGCCTCACAGCATGGCCGACAAAGCTCGCATGTTAAAAACAGATGATGTGTTGTTAGCCATAAGCTTTAGCCCTTACACTGCAAATACTAGGGAGTTGGTTGATATTTGTTTGGCTAACAATAGCAAGGTGGTGGCTTTAACGGACTCAACATTAAGCCCTATCGCTCGGGCAGATGATTTTCATTTAGAAGTTTTGGAAGAAGAGGTGAGTGGATTTAGAGGTTTGTCTGCCACTATGTGCTTAGCCCTTTGTTTGGCTGTAGAGACAGGAAGAGTGCGGGCTGAGCTGGATCAGAAGGTGGGTAAATAGAGGCGTTTTTTTGCCTTCCGTTTGGAATATATATTTCTTTTAGGTTTACATATGAAACATAAGAGTTTGGATTTAGTGTGTTTTGGTCGCTCTAGTGTTGATCTTTATGGTCAGCAGGTAGGTGGGCGCTTAGAAGATATGGGCAGCTTTGCTAAATATGTCGGTGGCAGTCCAGCTAACACAGCCATTGGTACTGCTCGTTTGGGCCTTAAGTCTGCCATGATTACACGGGTAGGCGATGAACATATGGGCCGCTTTATAAAGCAAACCATGCAATCTGAAGGTGTGGACGTGCAAGGGGTGAAAACAGATCCTGAGCGATTAACGGCTTTGGTTATTTTAGGCATCCAAGACGAAACACAATTCCCTCTTATTTTTTATCGCCAAGACTGTGCAGACATGGCTTTGTGTGAGGCTGACATTGACGAAGGCCTCATTAAATCAAGCAAAGCTTTGCTTTTATCAGGCACTCATTTGAGTACGCCTAAAGTGGCGGCAGCTAGCAAAAAAGCTATTTCTTTAGCGAAAAAACATGGCACTCAAGTGGTGTTAGACATAGATTATCGGCCAAATTTATGGGGATTAGCAGGCCATGGCGATGGTGAAAGTCGGTTTATTGCAAATGAAAAGGTGAGTGAACATGTGCAGGCGTTCTTGCCTGATATAGACCTTATTGTAGGCACCGAAGAAGAATTTCATATTGCAGCAGGCTGCGAAGATAGCCTTGAAGCGCTGGCTATAGTACGCAGCATGTCTAAAGCGACTTTAGTGTGCAAGCGTGGAGCATTAGGTTGTAGGGTGTTTGAGGCCGACATTAATGGCTGGCAATCTGGTGCACAAGGGCCTGGTTTTGAAGTGGAAGTATTTAATGTGCTGGGTGCAGGCGATGCCTTTATGTCTGGCTTGTTACGAGGCTGGTTAGGGGGTGAAGATTGGCCTACCAGCTGCGCCTATGCAAATGCTTGTGGTGCTTTTGCCGTTTCACGGCATGGGTGTGCCCCTGCGGTGCCTTCATGGCAAGAGCTGGAATATTTCTTGGCTCATGGCAGCCAATACAAAGCCCTGCGCTTTGACCCAGTGCTAAATCACATCCACCGCAGCACTAATCGCAACAAGCAACATTCTAGGTTAGTTGCCTTTGCCATAGATCACCGACATCAGTTTACCCACTGGGCTAAAGGTGCGGGTAAATCGCCTACAGATATTGCACACTTTAAATTGCTGGCCGTGCAGGCAGCACAGCAAGTAGCAGGGCAAGATCCAGGCTTTGGTATGCTAGTAGATGACCGCACAGGGCGTGCAGCATTGCATCAAGTATCCAGCACCAGCGCATGGGTGGGCAGGCCTATAGAGGCCTCAGGTGAATTCCCCCTGCAATTAGAAGCACCAGGGGACATTGTGCAACATCTATTTGACTGGCCTTTGAACCAAACCGTTAAAGTGCTTTGCCCTTATCGCTTAGATGATGATGAGCAAACGCGCAAACACCACGAACAACTGATTTTAAAACTAGATCAAGCATGTCGTTTTACTGGCCATCAGTGGTTATTCGAAATCATTACTGCTAGAGAGGGTGCTAGCCCAGCCTTTGAGCAGGTGGCACCTATTATGCAGCATTTTTATGACTTAGGTGTGAAGCCAGATTGGTGGAAACTGGAACCCGCACTAGAAAGCAGTTACTGGGATGATGTGGGCCGTATTATTGATGAAAATGACAGACATTGCCAAGGCGTCATCGTTTTGGGCTTAAACGGCACTATGGAAAGGGTAAAAGAAGCCTTTTTTGCTGCAGCCAAACAACCTTGGGTGAAAGGCTTTGCCATTGGCCGCACATTGTTTGCTGAAGCGGCTCAACAGTGGATGCAAGGTCGCCTTAGCGATGCGCAAGCGATTGAGTTGATGGCTCAAAAATACCGCATCATTATTGCTGCGTGGGATAATGCCCAAGCTCAAAAGTAATCAACAAAAGTAATACATAAGAGTAAATTGCTATGTCTACAAGAACACAAACCATCCGTTTAACGGCCGCTCAAGCGCTAACACGCTTTTTGATTAACCAGCACATGCAGATTGATAATGGCGAACAATTGCCTTTTTTTGCAGGGGTATGGGCCATTTTTGGTCATGGTAATGTGGCGGGTATTGGTGAAGCCCTTTACCAAGTGCAAGAGCAACTGCCTACGTACCGTGGCCATAATGAACAATCTATGGCTTTGGCAGCGATTGCCTTTGCCAAAGCACGTAGGCGACAGCAGGTGATGGTAGCGACCACTTCCATAGGCCCAGGCGCAACTAATTTAGTCACCGCAGCAGGGGTGGCCTATGTCAACCGTTTGCCGGTGTTGCTAGTGCCTGGTGATGTGTTTGCTTCTGGTCAGCCAGACCCAGTGCTACAACAAGCTGAAAATTTTGCAGATGGTAGTAGCACAGTGAATGATTCACTACGGCCAGTTAGTCGATACTTCCATCGCATCACCCGTCCAGAACAGCTTATACAAGCCTTACCTAGAGCCATGGTCGCTCTTACAGACCCAGCCCTATGCGGACCAGCCACCCTTAGTATTTGCCAGGATGTGCAGTCTCTCGCATTTGATTATCCAGCATACCTATTTGAAAAGCGCGTATGGAGATTACGTCGCCAAGGCCCAGATGAGCATGAGTTAAGCCAAGCAGTAGACATGCTATTAGCGGCCAAGCAACCTGTGATTGTAGCAGGGGGAGGCGTGCACTACTCATTGGCAGAAAGTGAACTGCAAGCCTTTGCTCAGCGTCATCAAATCCCGGTGATTGAAACCCAAGCGGGTAAGTCCTCAATGCTTGCCAGTGACCCGCTAAATGCAGGTGCAGTAGGTGTTACAGGAGTAGATAGTGCTAATGATTTGGCCGCTACTGCAGACGTTGTGTTGGCAGTAGGTACACGTTTGCAAGACTTTATTTCAGGCTCAAACACCTTATTTACAGGCAAAGTGATCCAGCTTAATGTGCAGCCCATGGACACTATCAAATACCGCGCTCAAAGCTTATTAAGTGATGCAAAACTAGGTCTTGATGCATTAACTTCAAAGTTAGAGGGTTATGTAAGTCCAGCAGCATGGCAGCAAAAAACTCAGACGGGCATCAAAGCATGGGCTTCGCTGTGTGAAGGCATTTTGCCAGCCACTGATGACCAAGCTATTCCTTCAGATGCGCAGGTCATTGCCGCTGTAAATGCCAGTGTTGATGCCAATGCTGTGGTGGTTGCCGCAGCGGGTAGTTTACCTTCAGAGTTGCACAAACATTGGCGTGCAGAACAAATTGGTGGTTACCACTTAGAGTATGGCTACTCCTGTATGGGCTATGAAATATGTGGAGGTGTAGGCGCTAAACTTGCCTGTCCAGACCGTGAGGTAGTGGTTATGGTAGGTGATGGCTCTTACATGATGATGAACTCTGATGTGGCCACAGCGGTAAGTATGGGATTGCAGATAACCATAGTGGTGTTGGATAACGCAGGCTTTAGCTGCATCAATCGGTTACAAATGGCCACAGGCGGCGCCAATTTCAACAACTTATTAAAAGATACCTATCATCAAGGGTTGGCAAAGATTGATTTTGCGGGCCACGCCCGTGCAATGGGCGCCTATGCTGTTCATGTGGATGATATAGGTGGGCTAAAACAAGCCGTAAAAGCGGCGCGCAGTCGCCAAGGGGTGAGTGTGGTTGTGATTGATACAGATCCACTGGCTTGTTCACCTGGCGGGGCTTATTGGGAGGTGGAAGTGCCAGAAGTGTCTGCCCGTGAAGAAGTAGTGGCCAAACATCAAGAATGGGTGGCAAAACGTATGGCAAACAGAGGTTACTAAAACAATGTCAAAACTATTGGTTAAACCTGCTGCTAAAAGTAAGGTACATCAAGTGACGCCGCAGTCTGCTGGCTGGGATTATGTGGGCTTTTCGGTACATGATTTGGCTGCTGGAGAAACCCTAGACTGCCAACAAGCAGGGCGAGAGTTGTGCATTGTTGTATTAACGGGCACGGCTAATATCAGCACAGGTTCAAACAGCTGGTTAAATATAGGTGGGCGCACCAGTGTGTTTGTAGACCAACCTCCTGGTGCGGTTTACGTGCCAGCAAGCCAAGCAGTCTGCATAGTGGCCCAAGATGCGGTTGAAGTGGCTGTGTGTAGTGCCCCTGGCCAAAATAATAGTGGCACGGCACGCTTAATAGACAAAGCTACTATGTCCCAAGAGGTAAGGGGGCAAACCACGAATACCCGCTATGTGCGTAATATTTTGCCAGAAACCCAGCCAGCGGATAGTTTATTGGTGGTTGAGGTTATTACTCCATCTGGCCACTGGTCGTCTTATCCTCCGCACAAGCACGACCGAGACGCTAGCCCAGAAGAAACCTTATTAGAAGAAACCTATTATCATCGACTAAACCCACCATCAGGCTATGTACACCAGCGTGTCTATACCGATGATCGTAGCTTAGATGAAACCCTATCTGCAGAAGACAGAGACGTAGTTTTAGTGCCTAAAGGCTACCACCCAGTGGGAGTGCCACATGGCTACACAAGCTACTACCTAAATGTAATGGCTGGGCCTAAAAGGCAATGGCACTTTTTTAATGATCCAGCACATCAATGGATGCTGGAAAACAAATAGACAAGTGAGAGAAACGCTAATGAACTTAAAATTTGGAATGTCCCCCATTTCTTGGAGCAATGATGATTTGCCAGAATTGGGTGGAGAAACTTCGTTAGAAACCTGTTTGCGTGAAACCCGCTTAGCAGGTTTTACAGGTACAGAAACTGGTGGCAAATTCCCTAAGGATGCGCAAAGCCTTGCAAAAGTGCTTAAACAGCATGACTTAAAGCTTGTATCAGGATGGTACTCAGGCCAATTATTAAACATTAGTGCTGAGCAAGAAATTGAGAATATACGGCCTCAGTTAGAGCTTTTTCGTGATTTAGGCGCAGCAGTATTAGTGTATGGCGAAACCTTTGAAACCGTACAAAATGTTCGTAACGCCCCGTTATGTAACAAACCTATCTTGCCTGAAGCCGATTTTGTTGCTTATGGGCAGCGCCTTACCAAAGTAGCACAGTATTGTGCCAGTGAAGGTGTGCCTTTGTCGTTTCATCATCACATGGGTACGGGGGTGGAGACAGAGCGAGAGCTAGACTTGGTGATGCAAAACACCGGTGATGCTGTGGGATTATTGGTAGATACAGGGCATTTAGTATTTGGTGGTGGCGACCTATTTGGCGTGGTAGATCGTTATGGGCACCGCATTAACCATGTGCATACAAAAGACATTCGCCAAGACATTATGGCCAACGTAGACCCTAGTAAAGACTCATTTTTAGACTGCGTGCTGCGAGGCATATTCACTGTGCCTGGTGATGGCATGATTGACTATGGTCGCTTTATGCAAGCTTTAGCTGACAAAAAATATGAAGGCTGGGTGATTGTAGAAGCTGAACAAGACCCCGCCAAAGCCAACCCATACGACTATGCGTGTATGGGCTATAAAGCCTTAGAGCAGGCTGCGGTTAACGCAGGCTACACGATTATTGATTAGGGGAAAAAGACAATGGTAAAACTAGCATTATTTGGCGCAGGCCGTATTGGCAAGATCCATGGACACAATGTTCTTCTTAGTCCAGATGCCCAGTTAGTGGGGTTATATGACCCTTACCAACCCAATGCCTATGCGCTTAGCCAAGCCCTTGGTTGCGCGCAGATGACACCGCAGCAAATATTTGCAGACGCAACAATTGATGGCATTTTGGTGTGCTCAGCCACCGACACCCATGCAGATTTAATAGAGCAGGCCGTGGCTTGTGGAAAACACGTTTTTTGTGAAAAGCCCATCGACTTGTCTTTGCCACGGGTGCAAAAAGTAGTAGAAACAGTGAAAGCCAGCAAGATCATTTCGATGCTGGCATTTAACCGCCGCTTTGATCCCAACTTTGCCTTACTAGAGCAGCGTCTAGCTGCTGGAGAAGTGGGAGAAGTAGAAATGGTAAGCGTGATATCAAAAGACCCTTCACCCCCGCCTGTAGATTATATAAAGGTGTCAGGTGGCTTGTTTCGGGACATGACGATTCATGATTTTGATATGGCGCGTTTTTTGTTAGGTGAAGAAATAGTAGAAGTGTCAGCTCAAGCCTCGTGCCTAGTTGACAGCGCTATTGGCGCAGCAGGGGATGTAGATACCGCGTTAGTGATGCTGCGCACCCAGTCAGGTAAATTGGCCCAAATCTCTAATAGCCGAAGAGCTAGCTTTGGTTATGACCAACGCATTGAAGTGCATGGCAGCTTAGGCATGCTAACCGCTACCAACGTCAACGAACACACTCTCACCAGCTACACTCAAAAAGGTGTGAGCAGCGCTAAGCCTTTACATTTTTTCTTAGAACGCTACCAGCATGCGTATCAAGCTGAAATGGCCGGGTTTATATCAGCTCTCAATGGCAATGATGTGTCATTACCTAACATGGATGACGGCTACCAGTCACTGCGTTTAGCAGAAGCTGCTTTGTTGTCAGTAGAGCAAAAGCGCACTGTCTTTGTAAGTGAAATAGTGGCCCTTAGTGCCGATAAGGAGCCAATCTAATGATCAGTATGAGTGGCTTTTTGGCAAGCCTAGAGCAAAAAAAGACCTCTCAAAACTACCCCCATGCGGCAGATTTTGAAAACCATATTCCCATTTATGATGGTGATCAATTACGCGCTTTAAGTGCTCAGGGACAATCTGACACCAGCGCTGAAATAAGAGCCGAGTGGGTGGACTGCTGGCAGCATGGGGCAGGTGTGTTCATCGTGCGTAAACTGTTTGATAGCATGGCAACCATTGACGATGCATCCCAGGTTTTTTATGATTTAATGCACGAACAAAACCAATCCACGCATAACCTAGCGGATCATTTTGCAGCTTCAGGTGCCAATAGCCGTGTTTGGAACTGTTTAGAAAAAATGGCCGTCAAAGATGCCAAAACCTTTATCAACTATTATAAAAACCCACTATTGGCTGATATTTGTACTGCATGGCTTGGGCCTGATTACCAGATCACTTCGCAAGTAAATTTAGTGCACCCTGGAGGCGCTGCCCAGCAGCCTCACCGTGATTATCATCTAGGCTTCACTAATGATAAAGAAGTGCAGCGTTACCCGCTGCATGTGCAAGTGATGTCGGCCATGCTCACTCTGCAAGGTGCTGTGGCTCATATAGACATGCCAGTTGAGTCTGGCCCCACACAATTGCTACCTTACTCTCAGCGCTATGACCTAGGTTATGGTTTGTATCATCAGCCAGAATTTAAAGCCTACTTTACCCAACATGCAGTGCAAATGCCCCTAAAAAAGGGTGATGGCATGTTTTTTAACCCAGCGTTAATGCATGGTGCTGGCGCAAATACATCAAAAGATGTGCAGCGCATGGCCAATTTATTACAAATATCCTCAGCCTTTGGCAAAGCCATGGAATCCATCGACCAGCAACGCATGCAGCTTGCTTGTTATGAAGACCTAAGTAAAACCAAGCTAAGTAGTGAAGAGTTATCCGCTGTAGCCACAGCTTTAAGTGACAGTTATCCATTTTCTAGTAACATGGATCGAGATGCACCGGGGGTAAGCTTAAAGCCTTTAAGCGGGCGTGATATATTACTTGAGGCCTTGGAGCAACAATGGCCACTGCAGCAGTTGCAAGAGGCCTTAGCAGCATTAAGCTGGCGCAAAGCTTCTCACTAACGCTGTTAGTTTGTGATGTTTTAGTTTACAGCCACTAAGCCTTTACATAACCCAAAGGCAGCGCTGTGCTGTCTAGCACTTTGCGCATCACAAAAGCAGATTTTACACCACTTACGCCTTTAATTTTAGTGATCTTGCCCAACAAAATATCATGATAGCGATCCATATCTGGCACCACTACTTTTAGCTGGTAATCGGCTTCGTGGCCGGTGATTAAATAACACTCTATCACCTCTGGTAATAGCGACACCGCGTGTTCAAACTCGTCAAATCGTTCTGGGATATGTTTGTCCATAATAATATGTAATATGGCTGTGAGGTTAAGATTTACTGCCCGGTCATTAATCCGCACCACTCGATCTCGAATCACACCAATGTCTTCAAGCTGTTTTACCCGCCTAGAACAAGGTGCAGCCGTAAGGCCCACCCGTTCGGCCAAATCTTGATTTGACAGGCCACCGTTGTCTTGAAGGTGGCGCAATATAGCTAGGTCATATCGGTCTAATGTAGTCATTGTATTTACTTAAGTGGGTTTGTTAGCAAATAAATTGCGCATTTATTTATCAATAGTATTAATTATTGCTAAAAGAGTCAAATTTGAGCCAAAATAAAGAAGCTATTGCGCACACATGGCGATACACTAGCTCAAATAAGTTAATTTGAGCGCCGCTATGTTTGATCACACCTTTAACCACCTTAAATATCAGCCATTTCAGGCCACGCCTTTGCCAGATCGCACATGGCCAAGCAAATCGATAGAAAAAGCACCAATGTGGTGTAGTGTAGACCTGCGTGATGGCAACCAAGCTTTGGTAAACCCTATGAACGGGCAACAAAAGCTACGTATGTTTGAACTGCTGGTGAAACTTGGGTTTAAACAAATAGAAGTAGGCTTTCCGTCAGCCTCTGCGCCAGACTTTGATTTTGTGCGCATGTTGATTGATGAAGGGCGTGTACCAGATGATGTCACACTACAAGTGCTTACGCCGGCTCGTGAAGAGTTGATTAAAAAGACCTACGAATCTTTGGTAGGTGTAAAAAAAGCCATAGTGCACGTTTACAACTCCACCTCCACAGTGCAGCGCGAACAAGTGTTTGGCCTACCAGAAGCAGGTATTAAAGCCATTGCCGTGCAAGGTGCCAAATGGGTGCAGCAATACGCAAATAACTATCCAGACACCCAATGGGGTTTTGAGTATTCACCAGAGAGCTTTACTGGCACAGAAATGGATTATGCCGTAGAAGTGTGTGACGCCGTTATAACGCAATGGTTGCCAAGCAATGATCGTGAGTTAATTATCAACTTACCCTCTACTGTTGAGCTTTCTACGCCTAACTTATTTGCCGATCAAATAGAGTATTTTTGTCGTCATTTGCAGCATCGTAAAGACGTCACTATTAGCTTGCATACACACAACGACCGAGGCTGTGCAGTGGCCGCAGCTGAGCTAGGTATTTTAGCTGGAGCAGATCGTGTGGAAGGCACTTTGATGGGCAACGGCGAGCGCACAGGTAATATGGACGTGATTACCATGGCCATGAACTTATACTCTCAAGGCATTGACCCAATGTTGGATTTGGGTGATGTATTAGAGATTATTGAGGTGGTTGAAAGCTGTACCGAAATTATAGTATCTCCGCGTCATCCATGGGCGGGTGAGCTGGTTTACACGGCTTTTTCAGGCAGTCATCAAGATGCTATTCGCAAGTCTGTGGCCTATCATAAAACCCACAACAAAACCCACTGGGATGTGGCTTATTTGCCCATAGACCCCCGTGACATTGGTCGAGAATATGAAGCCGTAGTACGCATTAATAGCCAAAGTGGCAAGGGTGGTGTGGCATTGGTGTTAGAGCGAGATTACGGCATTGAGCTGCCTAAATGGATGCATCCTGCAGTGAGTGGGGTGGTGCAAAAGGCCACAGAAGCTTCAGGTGCTGAAGTGTCATCTGCACACATTAAAACCTTGTATCAAAACCATTTTGTAGATGTAGAAACTTCATGGCAGTTGCAAGATTATAGTATTCAGGCTCAAAGCACTAAGGACAATGGCCAAGAAATTAAAGCTAGCTTTAGCGTAGGCCAAACCTTGTTGTCTGGCCATGGCGCAGGTGCTATAGAAGCACTAAGTGACGCCTTAAGTGTGCACTATGGGTGCAGCTTAGAAGTGACGCAATTTGATCAGCATGCACTTAGTAGCGGTACCGATGCGCAAGCATTAGCGTGTATGGAAGTGCGGGTAAATGATGCGGTGTTGCATGGCATAGCCCAAGCAGAAGACACCACAGCTGCAGCATTACAGGCAATGCTTACAGCCTTTAGCCGGCATTAACACAAGGTTAATCCACGGCAAGCTTGCTAGGCACTGTGTAAGGGCGCCCCAAAGGTAATTGGAGAGCGCTCTTGCCTTCAAGGGCAGTTAAAAAAGCTAGTAAATCGTCAATCTCATGATCTTCTAATGACATTGGTTTTATATCAATGTGTGACTCTATGCGTGCCATTTCGCGCGCGTCATCATGCACTAAAAAATCTATCTTACTCAGCCATGGCACATCAGGCAAACCTGCCTGCTTAGGCTCCCATTGCTGCAATGACTCTAAAGGTGCAAGATGGTGTCTTACTATCCCCTCAAGAGTAGCATAAGCTCCGTTGTGTCCGTAGGGTGCAGTTAGAGTAACGTTTCTAAGGCTTGGCGTTCTAAAGCGATACGCATCTTCTAATAAGTCAGTTTCTCCCATTCTGCCAACATCACGGGTAAAAGGGTCAAAACGTCGAGTGCGCCCTGGCCCAAATGGCGCCAGCGCCAGTGCATGAAAATCATGGTCGGTCAGTAACGCCCCAGAATGGCAGGATGCGCAGTTGGCCTTCTCATAAAATAAATCTAACCCACGCTTTTGTGGCAAGCTTAAAGCCTCTTCATTGCCAGCAATAAACTCATCAAATGGTGCATCATAGCTGCGCCATTCCATATTAATAAACGCAGACAAAGCCTCTGCAATTTCTACCATAGTGACATCGTTGGCAGTTTTGATATGAGCAAACGCCCCTACAAATTGATCGCCATATTCAGGTATGTTACGCACGCGTTTAGAGATAATAGGCCACACATTGTCAATGCGGTCATGAGTTGCGCCTGCAATTTGGTTTTCTTTTGGATTACCTGCCATTTCAAACTGTGAGGTCACTGGAAACATCGCTTGCGCGGCAAGTAGGTTTGTTAAGCCTTTTGGTAACCATTCTTCTGCCGGAGAATTATAACCATTTTCATAAAGATTTGATTTTGATAGTCGCCCATCATGAAACATGAACTTAATTTCTTTAGCGCCTAAATTCCATAATGCTTGGGCATTTCGTGGAATGCGTTTTTTAATTTTATCCTCACCAATACCAGGTGTTCTTTCGGTGCCAACCCCATTGCCGCCTTCGCCAATTCCCAAGGATAAGCCATCTGCGCCTCCAAAACTGTGATGATGGCATGTGCCGCATGATATGTTTTGGTTACCAGATAAAACCTTGTCATAAAATAGTAACTGGCCAAGTTTGGCTTGCCTTTGATCAAAAGTGATGAAATCATCTAGGGTTAAAGGTTTGGGTAAATCTAAGGCAGAAGACGCAGAAATACCAAATGTTAACTGTACTAATATTAAAAGGGAGAGCTTATGCGTAAATTTTTGTTGCTTGGGTTGATGGTATTTTCTACCTCGTGTTTTGCAGAGATTGAACACGCACGAGATCTTATGGAAAAAGGAAACTTTAAAGAGGCGATGACTGAGCTTTGGCCAGCTGCGCGCTCTGGTAATGCCGATGCCGAAGAGTTGATCGGGGTAATGTACGCGATGGGTTTGGGCGTGCCTAAAGACGATGAAAGAGCTTTTGAATGGTATTTGCGCTCGTCCATGAAAGGCCATGCAGGGGCTCAAAGTGGTGTGGGCTGGTATTATGAAGTGGGCAGGGGTATTGAGAAGCCCGACCTTGTAAGAGCCTACATGTGGTATGTTCTTTCTGCGATCGGTGGCGACCCAGATGCGGCCATAAGCCAAGAAGAGGTAGTGAAAAAAATGACCCCAGCACAAATTGAAAAAGCTCATATATTAATTGATGATTATAGAGTTTGGCTTTATCCATTTAAGTAAACTAAAAATGGACTTTATAAAATATACAACAAATCTAAATATACAAAAACATCACTCAAATAAAAAGGGCCGTTCAAAACTGTGAACGGCCCAGACTTAGTTTTTAATTTAAGTCTTTTGCGTTACCTAAAGCAATGTCAGCTTCTGCATCAGAAACAGCGCTTGTTAAAGCGGTAAAGATTTTTGAACCACCGTTAACATTGGTTTGGAACCAATCATAAACTGGAGTGGCAGCTGCTTTAAATGCAGCTTTTTCAGCAGGGGTAGGCACATACAAATCGCCACCTTCAGCTACAAAATCTTCATAAGCTTTAATAGACTTACGCTTTGGTGAAGCAAATGTAGCTTGCTGAAGAGCAGCAAAACCATCTACAACAACTTGACGAAGCTCCACAGGCATAGACAAGAACTTTTCATTGTTCATCCACCAAAGAGCACCCATATAGGCATGGCCATCAAGGGTGACATACTTTAGGCCAGCATCAGGGAACTTCATGCCCATAATGTCTGTAATACCGTTCTTAGAACCTTCTACCACACCTGTTTGGAATGATGTGAATAGCTCAGGCCAAGGGATCGGCGTAGGAGACGCACCAAGGGCTTTAACGAGCTCTTGTGGCAAATCGGCTACAACAGTGCGGATCTTGAGACCTGCCATGTCTTCTGGGCTTTGAACTCTGCGTTTGGTGTTTGCAAAGTTGCGCCATCCACCAGTATTACCAATGGTCATCAAACGAATAGTATCGCCAGAGTCTGCAAGCGCCATATCACGCATGGTGCGTGTAAAATCTCCAGATAATACATCTTCTGCCACTCGGTCATTGGCCATAAGGTAAGGTAAATCTAGTACCTGAACGTATGGAAATGCGCCTGCAGCGCCGCCAGATGTTGAAATGTAAACATCAATTGAACCATCGGCTATGCCCTGTAAACACTCAGCGCCCTTTGAGCAAAGCTGTGTGCCTATAAACAATTCCACAGCAATTTCACCGTTTGAAGCAGCTTCAACAAAGTTTTTGAAAACCACAAGGCCATCATAATCTTCGTCATTTTCGTTAGAGTTTGCAGTGGCACGAATGGTATAGTCTGCAGCATTTGCAGTGGCTATACTTCCTGCCATCAGACCCACAGTGAGGGCCGTAGCTCCCAAAGTTTTAATAAATGTATTCATATAAACTCCTCAGTAAATTGGGCGTATGCCCTTTTATTATTGCTGACAAACATTTTAAGTTTGTCAGTTTCAAGCCTTTTCCCTTCAACAGGTCCTTTGTTAAGGTTTACCATCGAAGCATAAGGAAAATGCATAAACTCTTAATTTGATTTGAAGAATAAGCCAGCGATTGGCCCCATTAAATCAACATCTTTTACAAACCCTAGCCACGATGGAATACCCAGTGAAATAATAGGGAAATAAGTGATTAAAAAGATAACAAAAATTTCTACCGCTAAAAAAGGCAGAATGGCCTTTGATATAGTTTCTACTTTTACGCCCGAAACAGACGAAGCGACAAACAGCACCAAACCCATGGGAGGGGTGGCAAGCCCGACGGTAAGGTTAACCGACATAATCATAGCGAAATGAACGGGGTGAATACCTAAATCAATAAATATGGGCGCTAAAATAGGGCCTAATATGATAATAGCTGGCCCTGCATCCAAAAACATACCCACTATAAATAGTAAAAGGTTAATCAAAAGGAGCAGCAAAAGAGGGTTGTTGGTTAAAGCCAGTATGTATAAGGCTAAATCTTCTGCGATATGAGAAAGGCTCACCACAGTTTTAAAAGCCATGGCAGCGCCAACCAATAATAAAACCACCGAAGAGGTGATGGCAGACTTCACCAATATGGGCCCAAGATCTTTTACATTGATTGAGCGTAAAATGATTAAACCAAGCAGTGCAGTGTAGGCAACAGCAAGAGCCGAGGCCTCTGTAGGAGTGGCTACACCACCTAAAATGCCACCCAAAATGATAACTGGTGTGAGCAAAGGCAGCACTGCACGTTTCGCTACTATTCTAAAGTCATTGGATACTAAGCGCCTTTGAATTTGAAATAAAACTTCTGTAACGATTAAGGCACCCGCAAAGTGAAACGATAGATTTGTGGAATCGCTACCCATATCAACATTTGCAAGCTTAGCGACCAATGGATATAAGAGGCTTGCAACCATTAATCTTGCAATAATACGGGCGGCAAAGTTTTCGGCAGTGGAAATGGTTACCCCTTCAATGACAAAACGTTTTGCCGGAGGGAATTCATATTTATTGGCCATGAGCCTGGTAACGATCATCAAACCCAAACCCACCAAAATGCCTGGAATGATGCCACCGGCAAATAAAGCGGCCACTGAAACTTCCATCACATAAGCATAAATGATCATAATGCCTGAAGGCGGAATGATAGGCCCAATCACCGAAGATGCGGCAGTAATAGCGGCAGCAAATTTACGGGTGTAGCCTTGTTTTTCCATGGCTGGAATAAGCATGGAGCCAAGGGCAGAAGTATCGGCAACTGCTGAGCCAGACATGCCAGCAAACAGCATAGAAGACAGGATGTTAACCTGTGCAAGCCCGCCCCTTACAGACCCTATAATGGTTTGAGAAAACGCCACCAAACGCTCGGTAATGCCCGCTTTGTTCATTAGCTCACCAGCGAGCATGAAAAAGGGAATAGCCAGTAATACACCGTTATCGATGCCGTTAAAAATGTTGCGATACATCAGGGCAATGTCGCGCTCTTGCCCGTTGAAATATAACATGAAACCTGGAGCGGCAAGCATGGCAAAATATACCGGCACGCCAATCATCAAAAATAGAAGAAATAAGGGCAAGAACCAAGCTAACATCAGGAGTTTGACCCCATTTCAGTAGGAATTTTGGGAACGGGAAAACGCTCATTGCCCCACACGATTCTGGCAAATTGACGCAAGATCAATTCTAAAGACACCATTAAAATAAGTGTGAGCAACACGCTCATGGCTAAATAAATATAGGCCGTTCTAAACTGTATTTTGGTGCCTAAAAGTTGGTTTAGCCCAGTGTCTTGTAGCAACCTGTTTAAGCCTGATGAGTCAAATAATAAAGGCGCAGCAAAATGAGACCATGCATGCTGTAGCATGATGACAGAGACAAAAGTACATAGTAATAAGATCGCCAATATCAAATAATTTTTAAGACGCCAAGGGATATAATCATGCAGCATATCAATAGAAACAAAGCCGGTGTAGCGATAGGCAGATGGTGCAACCAGAGCCATCATCCAGATCATCAAACCTCTGGCGGCCTCTTCTGGCCATGGTAGGGCATTGTTGAGCACATACCTAAAAAATATCTGCGCCAAAATCACCAACACCATCAAACCAAGAGCAACATAACCTATAGTGCGCCCAAACTTGAGCGCGCGAGTGTTAATCGCATCTAAGACTGCCAAAATTGCACTGATTCCTTTCACCAAACTTATCACGTTATTGTGTGCTTAAAAGTATGTGGATTGTAGGTAAGCTAATGAGAAAATTTACCAAACTGGCCTCCAGTAAATATCAAAGGCTTGCCTTGATTATGTGTGAACTGCTCCACTTTACCAATAATTATAGTGTGGTCACCGCCATCAAAAGTGGTGTGTTTAATGCACTCAAACCTAGCGATAGCCTTGTGTAAAATGGGGATATGATTACTGTCAAAATGCCATTCACCCTCTGCAAATGCGCTGGGGTCCTTGGCAAATTTTAATGCAAGGTCTGCTTGGTCTTCTGCCAACACATGCACTGCAAAAAATGGGGCATTACAAAACAAATCTTTGTTGCTAGATTTGTTGGTTACAGACCATAAGATTAAAGCAGGGTCTAATGAAACCGATGCAAATGAATTTACAGTGATACCCACCGGGCCGTGGTTGTCATTGGCGGTAATTACAGTAACCCCCGTGGCAAATTGCCCTAAAGCTGTTCTAAACTCTTTTTGGTTATCAACACTGGTTTGGATCATGGTTTCGTGCATCATATTAAGCGACTTCTTGGCCAAGGGAGGCGGTGTAAATTTCAAACCATGATTGACGATCAAGACGCACTTTAAGCGCACTGGATAACGATTTAATACGGCTAAGATTGTTAGTGCCCATCACAGGTAAGATATTGCACGGATGCTTTAATAGCCACGCAATGGCGACTGCGTCGGCTGTGGTGTTTTGCTCATTGGCAATGTGAGTGAGGCAGCTAAGAATAGCCTTAGTTTTTTCTTCGCCAGCACTGAATAATGATCCGCCACCAAGAGGAGACCAAGCCATAGGGCTGATTTTATTTTCTTGCAAGAAAGCAATATCGCCGTTAGTGAAAGCACTGGCATCCACCACACTAAGCTCAATTTGGTTGGTGACCAATTGGTTGCTCATGGCCGATTGCAGCAAGCGCCAATCGTGGGGTTTGAAGTTGGAAACACCTATAGAGCCCACTTTGCCAGACGTCACTAAATCATCTAATGCGCGTCCAGTTTCTTCATGATCCATTAAAGGGTCTGGGCGGTGAACTAATAAGCAGTCTATATGCTCTATTTTCATTTCTGTTAAGGAGCATTCAACTGAATAATTAATGTGTGTAGCTGAGGTGTCATAATGCTTTACACGAGCCGTTTCATACCTGCCCACTGGCGCTACAATATCGCACTTGGTGATGATCTCTAGTTTATCTCGTAAGTGTGGGGCATTAGCAAAACACTTGCCAAGCAGGGCTTCAGCAGTATAGCCGCCGTAAATGTCGGCTTGGTCTATAGACGTGATCCCTTGTTCTAAGCAGGCTTCTATTTTGGCTTGCACAGCAACAGGGGAGGTGTCGCTTACATCCCCCAAGCGCCACATGCCATATATAATTTGGCTTAACTCTAAATCTTTTGAGAGTGCTATGCGTTGCATTAACGTCTTTCTCCTATTCCTAATGGTGTGTGTGGTGTAGAGGCAGGAACCCGGCCCTGTATCTGAGGTAATGAACATGTTTCAAGGTGTGGCAGCACTTTTTTGCCAAATATCTCACACTCATCAAGATGGGGATAACCAGAAAATATAAAGGCTCGAATGCCCATTTTTTTGTAGTTTTCAATCTGAGTTAAAATCTGGTCTGTAGAGCCCACTAATGCAGCACCACAGCCTGAACGTGCGCGTCCAACGCCTGTCCATAAATGGGGCTCTATATAGCCTTCCAAATCAGCTAGATCACGGTTTTTGGATTGATGGGAAACCCCTAGCGAAGTGGCATCTAAGGCTCTTTCTCGAATGAGCTTGCCTTGCTCGTCATCTAGCTTGGACACTAGCTGTGCTGCGTATTCTTTTGCCTCAGCTTCGGTATCTCGCACGATCATATGTACGCGCAGGCCATAATCTAACACTCGGCCATATTTTTGCGCACGCTCATGCACGGCCTTCATACGCTGCGCCAATGCCTCTTGTTTTTCTGGCCACATCAGATATACATCACAATGCTCGCCGCATAAATCTAATGCAGACGGGGAGTAACCACCAAAATACAATAAGGGCCCACCGTTTTTCTGGTAAGGCTTTGCTGGGCCTGTGGGCACATTTTCAAAGTTATAAATTTGCCCTTTATAGTTTATTTCATCTTGAGTCCAGGCTTGTTTTAAAATCTCAACAACCTCACGGGAGCGTTGATAACGATAAGCACTTTCTTCTTTTTGGCCAGGAAAATCTGAAGAAATAATATTAACCGTTAAGCGACCTTTCATCATGTGATCAAGGGTGGCGATAGTGCGCGCAAGCATAATAGGCTGCATTTCACCGCACCTTACGGCAGCCAACATATTAATGTTTTCAGTTAAAGGGGCATTGCCTGCCACAAAGGTAAGGGTGTCTTGCCCTACTTGATAAGAAGATGGGCATAAAATGTTACGATAGCCAAGCTTGTCTGCTGTTTGGATGATTTTTGACGTGTTTTCCCATGAAGAACGCAAGCCTCCCTCTGGTACTCCAAGGTGCTGATAGTCATCCGAACACAAAGGTGCAAACCATGCGATCTCTGCGGCATTAGTGTCTTGTGATCTTATTGGGACGATAGACAAGTTAGCTTTCTTCCATTGATTAATGAGGTGATTTCAATTACTGTAACAATTGTGTATCAATATATCAACACCACATTAATCATTCATTTTCTCTAATATTAGAAGCTGAATATGACTACTCAATTATCAAAAAACCGCTTGCCATTGCATGTGGAAATAAGTGAAATGCTAGCCCGTGAGATTCAGGCGGGTGTATTAGCCGACGGATCACGCTTGGCACCTGAACGGGTGATGGCCAATGAGCTTGGGGTGGCTGTGGGCACTTTACGCAAGGCACTGTTTGACCTCACACAAAAAGGGCTGTTAGAGCGCGTGCAAGGCTCTGGCAACTATGTGCGCAAGCCTGAGCAATCCCAAAACGTGGATACAATATATAACTTCTTTCGCTTAGAGCTAATTAACGGCGGGGGGCTTCCAACGGCTCAGGTATTGTCTGTGGAAAGGCTGAGTAAAGATGAACATTTTCCACCTTGTGGTGCGCAATTTAGTGGTGAATTAGGAAGCTCTGCGTATGGCTTTAGAATAAGAAGATTAAGGCGCTTAAACGCTATTGATAGCGCGATAGAAGAAATATGGATTGATGCGCCGCAAGGCAGAAACTTGGGCCTAGAAAATTTGTCAGACTCGTTATATTTGTATTATAGAGAAAATCTAAAGTTTTGGATCACCAGTGCAGAAGACCAAGTGAGTGTGAATAAAATACCTGCTTGGACACCCACCTCATTTGCCCAAAGCTCAAGCGTTAGCGATGCAGCTGTAGAGCACAAAATATGGGGCTATATTCAGCGTAAAAGCTATGATCAAAACAATATGCTGGCTGAATATTCATTCACCTGGTTTAACCCTGAAGTAGCGCGTTATGTGGCGCGTATAAAATAATTTAAGTGCTTACTAGTAGAGGTTTTTTGTGACAGTTTTAAACTACGCCATGATTGGCTGCGGCATGATGGGGCAAGAACACATCAAGAACATTAAACTGCTCAAAAACACCCGTATTGCTGCTATTTTTGAACCCGATCAAAACATGAGAGCTGTAGCCAAAGAGCTGGCTCCTGAAGCTCAGTTTGAAGCCTCTATAGAAGCTCTATTAGGGAGAAAAGATTTAGACTGCTTAGTAATAGTAAGCCCTAATTTTTTGCATGCTCAGCAGTTACAACTAATCGCCTCGCTTAACCCACTGCCTATACTGGTAGAAAAGCCATTAATTACCAATCCACAGGATGCCAAGCTTATAAAAGAGCTTATTCAAAACTACCCTAAGCCTATTTGGGTGGCCATGGAATATCGTTATATGCCCCCTGTTGCAAAGCTGATAAGCCAGGCCCATGCTTTATCAGGTGGTGTAAAGCTGCTGACCATTAAAGAACATCGATTTGCGTTTTTAGAAAAGGTAAATCACTGGAACAGGTTCAACGAAAATTCTGGTGGTACGTTTGTTGAAAAATGTTGTCATTTTTTTGATCTAATGCGCCTCATAATGAAATCTGAACCCATCAGGATTATGGCCTCTGCTGGACAAGCTAATAATCATTTAGAAGAAAAATATAATGGGCGCACCCCTGATATTTGGGACAATGGTTATGTCATCGTAGACTTTGCCTCAGGCTCACGAGCCATGCTGGAGCTTTGTATGTTTGCAGAAGGCTCTACCTATCAAGAAGAAATATCGGCTGTAGGTGTGGAGTGCAAGGTGGAGTGCTTTGTGCCTGGCCCACACCGCTTTTGGCCAGAGCATTTAGGGCAAGCACCAACCCCCAAGGTGGTGGTGAGCCCAAGAGCACCCAAAAGCCCACAGACTCTAGAGATACCTGTAGATGCTACGCTCTTACAAGCAGGAGACCACAATGGCTCTACCTTTTACCAGCACCAAAAATTTCAACAAGTGGTGCTGGGAAAAATGCAGCCAGAAGTAAGCCTAAGCGATGGCTTAATAGCGGTGCAAATGGGCATGGCTGCGCAAGAATCTGCTTCACAATCTCGCATTATTCATTTCTCTACTAGCGATAAGATTGCAAAAAGCCCTAAAGCCGTAATAAATTCAGTATAAAGCCACAAAATAACATATAAAATTAATTATTTTTTAGCATTTATGCTTGAAAAATGCAGCTTATTGATTTAAATTTATGCGGAATTTACTCAATTATTACTAAAATTTAGTTAAACTTAGAGTTTATCTAAACATGTGAGTCGCCATAGGCTCATGCGTTTGGTGATGCATACAGTAAAGCCTGCTTTTATTATTAAAGAGCGCAATTAGCTCTTTTTTTCGAAATTAACAATCTCGTTGATCATTTAACTGTAATTTTTTCAAGTGCTTCTGGGTATGTAATATGAGAGAAATAATTAAAAGAGCGGCTCTTTAATAATTATTATGAGGTCAGTTGGCCTCATAAATGCGCTGTTAGCTATACCACTAAACGAAGGAGTGAGAAGTGTCAAAAAAATTACCTTATATGAGTGCGCCAAATGCACTTACTAAAATATTAAACAAGGTTAAGGAAGCTGCCGTTCCAAGCGTTTTCAACCCAGATTTTCTCGCTAACGTACTTGGATTTAAAGGAGGGAACCCTAGGACATTTATTTCTTGGGCTAAGAAGTGCGCGATTCTTAACACAGATGGAACCCCAACCGAACTCTACAAAAAATTTAGAAACCCAGCAACATCGGGAACAGCAATGGCTGTAGCGATAAAAATCGGATATGAAGAGCTATTTCGTCGTAATGAAAATGCTCATAAATTGAATGCTAATGAAATAAAAGGGCATGTTATTGAAATCACAGGAGTGGAAGCTAACAATCGCGCCGCAGAAATGACACAGCAATCTTTTATGAATGCGCTGGAGTTTGCGGATTTTGACGCGGCAAATGAAATGGAGGACGATCCAGTAGACATTGATGACGCATCCGCTGCCGGCGTAGAAATAAATCTACCCGACCAATCGTCCACCTTGAAAACACATACACCTCAATTAAAGCTCGGCCTAAATTATACGATTAATATCGTACTTCCGAAGTCAGATGACCCAAAAGTATATGCTGCTATTTTTAAGTCATTAAAAGATAATTTGCTGGATTCATAATATGAAACCAATGGAAAGAATACAGCTATTTCAAATGCGTAACATGCTACTTGAGAATGCTCTAGACGAATTGGAAACTAGCCATTCCTTAGATTTGGGGCGTGACATAGATGTTCCAATTGATAAAGACCCAGATTATTACCCTCAGTTTGAAGAAGATTTACGCAATGAAGCCAAAGTGATGTCTAGTCACTATGAGGCGTTTTATTGTCTAGAAAGATCGATTAGAAGGCTTATAAATGAAAAGATGAGCGATTTTTATGATGCCAGCTGGTGGGATCAAAAGGTAAAAGACGATATCAAAAATAGCGTTAGGTTAAACATAAAGCGTGAACTTGACGCTGGCATAACACCAAGGTCGGATAGCCCCCTAGAATACACAACGTTCGGAGAGCTTGGCGATATTGTAAGAAAAAATTGGGAAGCCTTTGATGACTTATTTAATTCACAAAAAGCTTTCAATCGTATAATGACAAACCTAAATATAATGCGTGGGCCAATTGCACATAGCTGCCCAATTCATAAAATCGAATCAATCCGGCTGGGGCTTACTATCGAAGATTGGTTCAGGCTAATGGAATAAATAGCTAACAAGGCGCTGCAAATCGACCGCCTCCGGCGGCGTTTGAGCGCGGCGTTAACCCTCAATGCCAGCTTCTGAAACTGTGAGAAAACTTTCAATACAAGGAGTTTACAAAAGTATTTTGTAGTGAAAAGACTTAGTGGTTTACCGCCGGTATTAGCACCAGAAAGCTCTAGCTATGGATCTGCCGATTAAAAGCACCACAAGCCTTTTAAGAAAGGCTTGCTAGCACACTAAAAACCAGCCCTAAATATTAGCCTTTTTTCTTTAGCTTTTTAGCCTTGGCTTTGTCTGCCTTAGCTTTATCAGCTTTAGAGACCTTGGGCTTTTTAAGCCTCACCTTTTTCAAAACCACAGGCTCTTCTTTTTTGGGTGAAAACCCTGGGAATATTTTGCGCTCAA
>Ga0308013_10000030_pt1 | contig 96340 bp, 97 predicted proteins | sample Neamet181_FD_203131 | JGI IMG/M metagenome (GOLD analysis project Ga0308013, IMG submission 203131) | Marine microbial communities from water near the shore, Antarctic Ocean - #181 | ecosystem: Environmental > Aquatic > Marine > Unclassified | place: Southern Ocean | collected 2014-07-25
CCACCTGACCCCATTCCGAACTCAGAAGTGAAACGTTTTAGCGCCGATGGTAGTGTGGGGTTTCCCCATGTGAGAGTAGGTCATCGCCAAGCACCTCATTCAGTACTAAAAAACCCCTAGCCCAAAAAGCTAGGGGTTTTTTATTGGACATAAGAAAACTGGGCAATAAACAATAGTATATTTTGGGCTCCTACGATGATGAATGTTCAAATATGTAGGCTTGAAAAGTATGCAAATGCTACAATTCGAAAGCAAAATGACAAGGACGCCAACAATGCTCGAGCTAACACTACAGTTTTTAGCTATTACCTTATTTCTAGAAGTAACTCCTGGACCCGCGGTTCTTTTTGTCTTATACCAATCAGCGTTTAGTTTTCGTAATGCGCTTGTAGGCATTTTGGGGTTACTGACATCTAATATTATTTGGATTAGCTTGGTCGCTGCAGGCTTAGGATTAGTGCTAACTCAAACCCCGGTTATATTTAATGGCTTACGTTATATAGGTGCAGCTTACTTAGTTTACTTGGGTTATAAGATTATTCGCTACGGTATTGGCAAGCCCCACGCTGATGAAAATACCCAAGTAGGGAATTATAAAAGTAACGGATCAAGCTATAGGCGAGGCATGTTTACCTCATTATCAAACCCTAAAGCGCTATTATTCTTTATGGCACTATTTCCTCAATTCACTAGGCCAGAATTCTTTATCCATGATATTTTTTATTTTGGAGCCATAAAAATGTTATGTTTAGCCGTAGTGATGACCAGTTATGCTCTGATGGGGCGTCGCGTATTTAATTATTTGGGAGAGTCTCCATGGACAAACACTATTTCCCGAGTCCTTGGTGGAGGTATTATTGTTGCGGCTATTGCGGTTGCAAGAGGATAGTACTGTCTTGAATTTCCATGCTTGAGCGAGTGTCCATGACCCTAGAGCAATAACCCTTTATACTAACCTTCTAATAGTTACCTTGGTGAAACACAATGTACTTCGACCAGTTATACGCTCCAATAAAAGATATGCAGGACTGGCAACAAATTGCGTTCTCTGCAGCACTTTGCGAACGCATATTTCCTCACTATGCTTTATTTGATAGTTTGTCAGAGGCTAATCATGTCCTGATTGCCAGAACAGCATTAGATCAAGTATGGAAGCAGTTATCCCTGCGCGGTAATATGAATGCCGACACCCAACTTACTAAGGTTGAGGCTATTGTTCACAATGAAGAAGATGAAAGCTTTGGAGCTGGGTTGGCATTTGATGCATTAGTGGCACTAATGGCCACTTTACACTGTGTGGATCATGCAAGTTATGAAGATGCCGCCAGTGTGGCTCACTTGTCACGTGAGAGTGTGGCGAAATTTGTTGAACTACACGCAGAAGATGACCTTAGCGACGAACAACTTATTCGACACATATCAACCCATGAACTTATGGTTAAGGAACTGGCGTTTCAATCTGATGTGATGCAACTTCTGATCTCTCAAAATGTTGCTAAATCATCTCAGATTGACCAGCTTAAATTGATGGCAATGGCAGATGGTGTAAGTAACATAGGCATTAGTATGGATCATGGCTAATACCGCTTAAACTTGAAAAGATATTATGGGTATTTAAATCCATAACTGTTGTATATGTATTTGTCACGGATAGTAAAGGTAAGGGACGGCATTATGAAACTGGCCAAAGGCTTTGGTTACCTACTTCAAGGCGCAAAACTACTTGCCCATCCAGATTTAAGAATCTTCGTTTTATTACCTTTATTAGTCAATATCATTATGTTTGCCATTGCTCTTGGCCTGCTCATTTTTTTTGTCGGCGGTTGGATGGATGACGTTGTAGGCTGGCTACCGCAGTGGATGAGTGGAATTACTAATTTATTGTGGTTTTTGTTTGCGATATTTTTTGGTATAGCTGTGTTTTTTAGCTTTAATATATTGGCAAATTTCATTGCAGCGCCTCTGAATGGTTTATTGTCAGAAAAAGTGCAACAACACTTAACGGGGGAAGGTTTAGGTCAAACGAATTTTGGAGCACTCTTGGCAAGTATTCCTCGTTCAGTAGGCAGAGAGCTCATTAAGTTGACCTATTATCTGCCAAGAGTACTACTGCTTTTAATATTCTCCTTTATCCCCATCGCTAACATCATAGTGCCTTGGCTTTGGTTATTGTTTGCTGCTTGGATGATGGCCATACAATATGTGGACTATCCGATGGATAATAACGGCACAAGCTTTAGAAAAATGAAAAAGGCAGTCAGTAATGAACGTTTTTTGCACCTAGGTTTTGGAGCTGGAGTATCAATTTTGTTAATGGTGCCTGTAGTCAACTTTTTTGCAATGCCAATGGCCGTTGCTGGCGCTACAGCTTTATATATCAATGAGCATAAGGCATTACAACAAGCTCAAAATGACCTACCAATAATTCACCAATAATCCAACCCAAACACTAAATGCTGCCCAGTGGTTATTGATGAACGCCTTAAAGTAATGATCTTTTTTACGGCTACGGCCCAACTTGTGTTGATAGACAAACATGCCTGACATGACAGCCACACCGATATAAAAAGGGCTATTAAGCTGGTTGATAACCCCAATCACACACAAAATACCTACACATGCAGCTTGAAAAAGCCCAATAATTCGCAAATCCCATGTGCCAAAAAGGATTGCAGTAGATCGCAAGCCGATTTTTAAGTCATCATCTCTATCTACCATGGCATAATAAGTGTCGTAGGCAATAGTCATACATACAGCTGCTGCAAACGCTAACCAAGCGGTTGAATCTGTGCCTTGTGTTTGGGCAGCAAACCCCATGGGAATAGCCATCGCAAAAGCGGCTCCTAAAACAGCCTGAGGCCAATGTGTATAACGTTTCATAAACGGATATGCACTAGCCAACAAAAGCGCCAAAAGAGACAGTTTGACTGTATAACTATTGGTGAAAAGTACTAAAATAAAGGCGATTGAGCAGAGTCCAAAAAATAAGCCCAAGGCTTCTTTAGCGCTGATTTCACCTGTTGCAAGTGGTCTTTGGTTAGTGCGTTGAACATGAGCGTCTACTTTTCGATCTGCATAATCATTAATGACACAGCCGGCTGCCCTCATGACATAAACGCCCACCACAAAGATCACTAATACATCCAGTTTTGGTGTGCCTTTTGCCGCCAACCAAAGGCCCCATAAGGTGGGCCAAAGCAGTAAATAAGTGCCTACTGGTCGGTCTAGCCGCATAAGGGTTTTAAATTGGGGCCAACGAAAAAATAACGCCATTAAAGTAAAGCTTCAACTTATATCAAAGACACCATGCTAACATATACGCTAATATTTTCGCTGTCCACAATCGTAACTAAGTTGCAATTATGCTAACAAAAACATATAAAATTTTATTTTTGTGCACAGGAAATACCTGTCGATCCCAAATGGCTCACGCTATGTCCAAGCAATGGGTCAAGCTACAAAAGCTTAATGTAGACATTAAGTCTCGTGGCATTCGTGCAAAATTTGGAGAGCCAACAACCAAAGAGGCACTTTTGGTGCTATCTAAAGCGCAAATCAACTGGCAAGGTACAAGCTCGCAGTTGCTCCTAGAAGATCTAGACTGGGCAGATCTAGTTTTGGGAATGACCCAAGAGCACCTAGATGTAGCCATAGAGCTAGGCGCTGGATTACGTCAAGACTATGCTCCCCTTTACCAACTACTGGCGTATCAGGATGAGCTAGTAGATCCCTTAAACTGCGGCCTTGCACGTTATCAAGAACTGTATGATAAGTTACAAGTCTTATTACCTAAACGTCTTGGGGCAATATAGAGGCCATGGGAGGCATAAAAACTTCCGTGACCAACACTCCTTTACTATCCAGGTAAAAAACGGATCGGCGTGCCCAATGCTTTTGTTGGTTGTGGGTTTGTTTTAGAACGGTGACTTCAAGATCGCCACGACTCATATTAGCGTGTTTAAATAATACTTCACCAAGAGGCTTAGTACCGATGCTTTTCAACAATCTCAAACGACCTTTTAGGGTGCTGTGAGGTATAATGCTGCGAGCACACACCCAAACTTGTTCGTGGCATAGTAGCTCCACTTCACGAATAATAGCTTTTTGACGTGGTTTTAGGTTTAGCGCTTGAGCTTCTGATGGGCTTGGAATGCCCCACTCATTACTCACCACGCGAACTGAAAAGTGACCATTGCTTGCACGTATAAGCCTTTGTGTTAAAGAACCTTTGTCCTGTAGCCAAGCTTGCCAGTGGTGAGGTATCGTATGGTGCATTGCACGTTTATAGCTATGCCATGTGCAAGGGTAAGGCGTTTGGGCATGAACTAGAGAAATAGGCACAATAAGCTCATTAATTAGGCGTAATAGAAAGGGGACATTGTATCAATAAGTTTAACTCTAAGACACTCTCGGTAGCACATCAAGAGGTTATCCATACTATTCAAGTATGGCTAGAGAAAACAGTAGTAGGGCTAAATCTATGCCCATTTGCCCATACTGTGGTGGCTAAAGAGCAAGTGCATTTTGCTGTTTGTGATGAATCTAGTGATATAAAGCTAAAGCAGTTTTATGTTTCACAGATGAGTTTGTTACTTGATGCCGATGAGAATGATATTGCCACTAGCCTGCTTATTTTCCCCAAAGGTCTGGAAGTCTTTGATGATTATCTTGATGTGCTGGATTGGTTTCAACAACTACTGGAACAGGCCGATCTTACTCACTATGTGCAGCTTGCATCATTCCATCCTCAGTACCAATTTGAAGGAGTGGCGTTTGATGATTTGAGTCATTTCACTAATCGAGCGCCGTATCCAGTAATTCACCTTCTGCGTCAAACTCAAGTCACTAAAGCATTAGAACAGATAACAGACCCTCATAAAATTTACGAAGACAATATTGAAACACTCAATCAGCTTGGCCGAGAAAAGGTCGAATCACTTTGTCCATGGGGCAAATAGGAACAGCTTTATGACATTACATATTTTGGCTATCGGCGGCACTATCGATAAAGTGTATTTTGATGCTTTGAGTGATTATAAAATTGGGCCCCCTGCTGCTACTGAAATATTGCAGCGGGTGAAAGTAAACTTTGACTATGATGTGAGCCAACTGATTTCTAAAGATAGCTTGGAGATGACTGATAGCGATCGTGAAGAAATTGTTAATGCTGTGCAGTCGCATCCTGCTAATCAGGTGATTATTACCCATGGAACAGACACTATGGTGGACACTGGGCAAGTTTTAAAACAAGTATCTGGCAAGACTATTGTCATCATGGGAGCCATGCAACCTGCTATTATGAAGTCAACAGATGCTGATTTTAATCTTGGCGTAGCGGTAGCTGCAGTACAGGCGCTCCCAGAAGGGGTGTACCTGTGCATGAATGGAAGAATCTATAATGTTGACAAGGTTTCGAAAAACCGCGCTCAGGCGCAGTTTCAGGACCTATAAGCGCAAGCTTAATTGGTAATTAACAGCTCATTGAGAGAATAATGTTCATCTAGCCACTGGCCAATCACATTATTACCACACAGATGGTGGGCGTAATGCATATGCAAACAACGTATCTGCTCCCAGTCACGTAATCCACCAATACCATAAGTGCTAAGTAGCTGGTCATAACCTAAGCTGGTTAGCTGTGCAAGATCTTCAGGTGAACAGCTTTCTAAACGCTGCGCCACATATTCACGCTGATTCTCTTGATAGGCGGCCATCCAGACTGGATCATCTTGCAAGCGCTGTTCTAGCAGCTTTACAGTGCCGATCATTTCTATCTGACTAATAGCCTTATGCAGGTCTCTAGAAGATAACCAATATAAGGTTGGAAATGGTTTGTCATCCACCAAAGGACGCATTTTAAGCACTAATGGCACGCCACTAGGAGAGCTAGCAGCAATGCCCTTTAAGCCCCTTGGACTTCGGCCTAACTGCTGTTGGATGACGCCAAGTTTAGCATCAAGTTGTTTGTTATCTTCAAGTGCGCAGCGCGATGAAGCTATTTGTGTCACGTTGCTACGCTCCTAAAAGTAACATCAGTAGATGATGTTTTAATGGCCTAAGATTTGGCTTAAAAATAACTTAGTACGATCGTGTTGTGGGTTATCAAAGAATTCATGCGGTTTGTTCGACTCGATGATTTCACCTTCGTCCATGAAAATAACACGGTCTGCTACTTTCTTAGCGAAGCCCATCTCGTGGGTTACACATAACATGGTGATACCTTCTTCAGCCAAAGACACCATAGTGTCTAACACTTCTTTGATCATTTCAGGGTCAAGCGCCGATGTAGGCTCGTCAAACAACATAATGTTTGGACGCATACACAAAGAACGAGCAATCGCCACACGTTGCTGCTGGCCACCTGAAAGTTGACCAGGGTATTTGTTTGCTTGCTCAGGAATCTTAACCCGCTCTAGAAACTCCATCGCAGTAGCTTCAGCTTCAGCCTTTGGCGTATTACGCACCCAGATTGGAGCCAAGGTGCAGTTTTCCAATACAGTTAGATGAGGGAACAAGTTAAAGTGTTGGAATACCATGCCCACTTCGCGGCGCACAGCATCAATATTTTTCAGATCATTAGTAAGCTCTGTGCCATCTACGATGATGTCACCTTGCTGGTGTTCTTCCAACCGGTTGATGCAGCGAATCATGGTAGATTTGCCGGAACCAGAAGGGCCACAGATAACAATCTTTTCACCTCTAGAGACTTCAAGGTTAATGTTTTTAAGAACGTGGAAATCGCCGTACCATTTATTCATGTTACGAATTTCAATACACAGATCGTTGGTTGAATTACTTTGTGCTTCTGACATGTTGAGAAACCCTTAAAATTAGTTGTTATCGCTTATGGCCGGTATTTAGCTTGTTCTCTAAGTACAGAGAATAGCGAGACATACCAAAACACGAGATAAAGAAGAAAATGGCGACAAATAGGTAAACTTCAGTAGACAAGCCTAACCAGGCCGAGTCGGCGACAGACGCGCGACCAATACCCAGAGGGTCTAACAAACCTATGACAATTACTAATGTACTGTCTTTATATAGGCCAATGAAGGTGTTAACGATACCTGGAATAGATACCTTTAACGCTTGCGGCAAAATAATGAAGCGCATGGATTGGCCGTAGTTTAACCCTAGAGACTCTGCAGCTTCTAGCTGGCCTTTAGGTAGTGCTTGTAAACCACCACGAATCACTTCTGCCATATAAGCTGAAGCAAACAAACTAACCATAATTAAAACACGCAACAATAGATCAAAGGTGCTGCCAGGAGGTAAGAAATAGCTGAGCATCGTTGAAGCTACAAACAATAAGGTAATTAAGGGCACGCCTCGAATAAATTCGATAAACCCAATGCAGAAATACTTAATTATAGGCAGGTTTGATTGACGGCCTAAGGCTAGCAAAATGCCCAAAGGTAGTGAACATACTATACCTGTTACACCAATGGTTAAGGTGAGCATCAAGCCACCAAACAAATGGGTGCTAACACTTTCTAAGCCCAATCCACCAAGCAGCAACCAAGCCGCAATGAGTGGGTAAGCTAGAGCAAACCAAAGCATATATTTACGAGCAGGAATCTTATCCCATAGTACCGCAGCACTAGCAACAACCAAAAGGATCGCTGTTAGATTTACACGCCAGCGCAGCTCTGCAGGATAGAATCCATATACAAATAGGTTAAAGCGTTCGCCAATAAAGGCTAAGCAGGCGCCATCAGGGGCACAGTCTTTGCGAGATGTGCCAACAAACGTAGCATCAAGAAATAGCCAGTTGATAGCTGGAGGTATGGCTAAGTATAGAAGGTAAATCGCCAGTAGGGTAATAACCGAATTAGATAGCGATGAAAAAAGATTCATCTTCAACCAGTAGGCTATACCTGTGGTACCTTTTGGTGGTGGCAGGCTTGGGTGCGTGCCTGGCACGTAAGTTTGTTTAGTCATTGTCATGATCTTCCTTATCGCTCCACTAGCTGTATGCGGTCGTTATACCAGTTCATTACCGAAGAAATGAGCAATGACATGGCCAAATAAATAGCCATTACAATGAGCATACATTCCATCTCACGACCTGTCTGGTTAAGGGAAATGCCTCCTATGGTAGCAACGACATCCATGTAACCAATGGCTAAGGCTAAAGATGAGTTCTTAGCTAGATTCAAGTATTGGCTAGTTAGGGGTGGAATAATTACCCGCAGTGCTTGGGGAATCACCACGAGCTTTAAAATAAAGCTATTAGATAAACCAAGGGCTTGGGCAGCTTCAGTTTGCCCGTGACTAATAGCAATAATACCGGCACGTACTATTTCACCAATAAAGGCTGCAGTATATAAAGACAATGCTAACCAAAGGGCAATAAACTCAGGGCGAAGAACGATACCACCCTTAAAGTTAAAGCCTTTAAGTGCTGGCACATCCCAAACGATAGGGCTGCCTATAAGGAAATAAACAGCCATTGGTAATAATACGATAGCGCCAATGCTAATCATACCTACAGGATAAATCTTACCAGTAGCGTCTTGGATTTGTTTAGCATAGCGCTTGAACCACAACGAAAAAGCCAAACCACCCACCAGAAAAGCGGCCACTACCCAAAATAAACTTTCAAACTCAGGGCTTGGCATCTGTAAGCCACGGTTGTTAAGAAAGAATGTGTCATTGAGGTTGTAGGAAGACTTAGGGCGGGGCAAAGCGTTTAAAATCACGCCGTAGAGCAGCAAAATATGCAGTAAAACCGGTACATTACGTATGTATTCGATATAAACGTAGGCAATTTTTTGTGTTAACCAGTTGCTAGATAGACGCATAATACCTAGGAGAAATCCAAGGATAGTGGCCAGAAAAATGCCAGCAACTGCAACGAGTAAGGTGTTAATAATACCCACAATCATAGCTTCAAAGTGGCTAGAGGTGGAACTGTATTCAATTAAGGTTTGGTTAATGTCATAACTGGCATTTTGCCAGAGAAAACCAAAGTTAATGTCTTTGCCAATTGCAGCTAAGTTTGTGACTGCGTTATTAATAATGTAGGCAAAGAATGAAATGATGAGCGCAGCAGCAATGATCTGAATGATGACTGAGCGAGTCTCTTTGTCGTACCAAGCGCGTAACAAAGGGTTGGTAGTAGGTGTACTCATAGTGTGAACCGTGTTGCGTAGATATCAGCAGCTAATGCAAAACTAAGATTAGCGTTTGATTGTTAATGAGTGATGTAGCAATCACAAATTATTAAGTTCCAGATATGAACTGGGGCGCCGAAGCACCCCAGTTTAACCTTGCTAATTCGTATTAATTAACGAATTGGAGCAGCGTAAAGTACACCGCCTTTATTCCACAAGTTGTTTAGACCACGTCCAATTTCTAGAGGAGTATTTGGTCCAACGTTACGCTCGTAGATTTCACCGTAGTTACCTACAGCTGCGATTGCTTGAGCAGCCCACTTAGGGCCTAGACCTAGCATTTCGCCCATAGTACCTTCAGAACCAACCAAACGGTTGATACCAGGGTTGTTGCCAACGTTTGAAGCAAGGTTCATAGCGTTAGCTTGAGTGATACCCATTTCTTCAGCGTTGATCAAAGCGTTAACAACCCACTTGCCAATGTCAGCCCACTGGTCGTCGCCATGACGCACAGCGCCACCTAGTGGCTCTTTAGAGATGATTTCTGGCAACACAAGGTGTTGAGTTGGATCTTCGAACTTAGCACGAGTAGACGCTAGACCAGAAGCGTCAGTTGTGTAAACGTCACAACGGCCAGCTACGTAGTTAGTAAAGCCTTCTTCGTTAGTTTCGATTGCAACTGGCTCGTAAGACATGCCGTTAGTACGGAAGTAGTCAGCCAAGTTCAATTCAGTAGTAGTACCAGTTTGGATACATACAGAAGCACCGTCTAGCTCTAGAGCAGAACTAACGCCTAGTGCAGCAGGAACCATGAAGCCCTGACCATCGTAGAAGTTAACTGGCAAGAAGCTTAGCTTCAAGTCAACGTCACGGCTTAGAGTTTCAGTAGTGTTGCGGAACAAAATGTCGCCTTCACCAGAGTTCAACATAGTAAAGCGAGTCTTACCTGTAGAAGGTACAAACTTAACTTTATCGCCGTCACCTAGAACAGCAGCAGCTACAGCACGGCAGAAGTCGGCGTCAAAACCTTCCCAGCGGCCAGCAGCGTTTGGTGCAGCAAAACCAGCCAAGCCAGTAGTTACAACACACTTTAGTTCATCTGCAGCGCGCACGTCTTCAAGAGTAGAAGCTTGGGCAGCAGTTGCAGTCATGGCTGTAAGAGCCACGCCAGTTAAAACCTTATTGATTAATTTCATAGTAAGGAGCCTCCTAAGGGCTTTGTCATTTTCATGCGGTAAATTAAATAATTTTTTATTGTTGTTACAAAAACTGTGATTACTTAATGCTCAATATTCATTGAGGCTATATCCACAGCTCAGTAGGATGATAATAGACGAATCTGACCAATTGTAAACCCATTAAATTACAAATTGTTTAGAAAACGACAAGGAATTGATATAAAACGCAGATGATTAGTGGGAAAATATTTCCGATAGTAAATATTTTCCCTTATTGGTAAGTTAGACTTTAGCAAATACTTGATTATCACCTACCCATCTTTGGATAATTTGAGCCGTTTTTTCTGGATAGGCTGCATAACTTGCCGCAATCTGTTGAACTTCAGGCAATAAGTGGGCATCGCGCAGTAAATCGGCAATTTTTAGGCCTATGGCGCCCGCTTGCCTAGTGCCAAGCACTTCACCTGGCCCTCGCAACTGGAGATCTTTTTCTGCAATCACAAAACCATCACTAGATTGGCGCAAAATGTCTAATCGTTCCCGGCCCATGGCAGATAAAGGTGCTTGATACATAAATAAACAATGGCTTTGTGCTTGCCCACGGCCAACGCGACCGCGTAATTGGTGCAATTGTGCCAGCCCCAAACGTTCAGCATTATCAATCACCATGAGATTAGCATTGGGTACATCAACGCCCACCTCCACTACAGTGGTGGCTACTAAAACTTGTACATGTCCTGCTTTAAAGAGTGCCATGGACTCGGCTTTTTCGGTGCCGGTAAGGCGTCCATGTACCAAACCTACGTTAATGCCTTCAAGTTGCTGTGTGAGTAGGGCGCAGGTGTCTTGCGCTGCTTCACACTGTAATGCATCTGAGGCCTCTATAAGGGGGCAGATCCAATACACCTGTTGGCCACTTTCACAGGCCAGACGTATGCGTTCTATGACCTCTTCACGTTTAGTATTATTAAGCAACACACTATTAATAGGCTTTCTTCCTGGTGGAAGCTCATCAACGATAGAGTGATCAAGGTCGCCATAAGCACTCATTGCAAGGCTTCTCGGGATAGGTGTGGCGGTCATCACCAATTGATGAGCCCCGCAACCCTCTGGCGCTTTTTTCACTAAGCTGTGGCGTTGAGCCACACCAAATCGATGTTGTTCATCGATGATCACAAGACCTAGGTGTTGATAATGCACCGCCTCTTGAAATAATGCATGGGTGCCAATAATCACTTGTCCCTCGCCGCTTGCAATGGCTGCAAGCGACTGCCGTCTTGGTTGGGCTTTTTGTTTGCCCGTTAGCCACACCACATTAATACCTAGGGGGTCTAACCAGTGACTAAAGCTGTGCAGATGTTGCTCTGCCAGAATCTCAGTAGGGGCAAGTATTGCTACTTGGCAGCCATTATCAATGGCACGACAAGCCGCTAAGGCTGCCAACACAGTTTTGCCTGAACCTACATCACCTTGCACCATCCTCACCATGGGTGCTGGCGTTTCAAGGTCTGCCAGCACTTCTTTCCATACGCGTTGTTGAGCAAGGGTTAGCTGAAACGGCAGGCCTTTAATGAGTGCTTGTTCCAAACTCTTGTGAGCCGCCATTACAGGTGCCGGTAATTGCTGACTATTTTGTTTGGCTTGGCTTAGTGTGAGTTGTTGGGCAAGAAGCTCCTCTAAAACAAGCCTCAGTTTTGCAGGTGTCACTTGATGCTGCAGCTGCTCTATGTCTTGAGCCAAATGGGGATAATGCAGTTGCCTTAAGCTCTCTTCTAGGCTGGGCAGTTTATACTTGGCAACCAATTGGCGGGGTAATAGCTCCTCTAAAACTACTTTACCTTGCTCAAGCTGCTCCCACGCTATGGCAATAAGTTTGGCTATGCGAGCTGGGCCTAATCCTTCAGTGGTAGGATATATGGGAGTTAATTGCTCTGCTAAAGCTGGGGCTTGGGAGTCAAACAACACATACTCTGGGTGCACCATTTCTAAGCCTTGAGGCCCAGGGCGTATTTCTCCAAAACAACGAACGTTTCGGCCACTAATAAAGCTTTTTGCTTGGGCTGCATGAAAGTGCATAAAGCGAAGACCAAGCTTGGCACCATGGTGCTCAATAGTTACACGTAAACTTACCCGTCGTCCCCTTTGTAAGGTGCAGCTTGTGATCTTGCCATCTACTAAACAAGCTGTGTTGGGGGCTAGCCGGTGTAGTGGCACCAACTGTGTTCTGTCTTGAAAACGGTTAGGTAAATGGAATAACAGATCTGTGACCGTATGTAACCCTAGTTTGGCTAGTTTGGCAGCCAGTGCAGGGCCAATACCTTTGAGGTGACTAACTTCCACTTGATAGGGGCCTTAGGTACGGTTAAGACGAATAACGCCTGGAATTTTACGCATAGATTTAATCACTTGCGCTAAATGGATACGATTGAGCACTGATATTTCTAGGTTAACTACTGAAAGGCGAGCATCCTTTTCACTCACATCAATCTTTTCAACATTTGCATCGTCTTTTGCCGCGCTGGTAGCAAGGCTTGCGATGATGCCACGGCTAGCAGACACTTCAATTTCTAGGCACACATCAAAATCACGATCACCCGTTTCTGCCCACACTAAGGCTAAGGTTTTATCCTTATCTTTGCCAATGTCTTGAATGTTTTTGCAAAAGCCTCTGTGCACTGCAATACCATGTCCAGCATTGAGGTGGCCTACAATCGTGTCACCAGGGATAGGCCGGCAGCACTTTGAGTAACGGATCATTATGCCTTCGGTACCATGAATTTCCATAGGCCCAATACCACTGGTTTGGCCTTCAGTATCGGATGCGTCTCTGGTTAAAGATGAAGCAACAATATAGGCTAAACGCTTACCGGCGCCTATTTCAGCTAGTAATCCATCTAAACCAACCAGCTTATGCTGGCTGATGTAGGTATTTAATAAAGAGGTGTCAATGGACTCGATTGTTAAAGCGCTGCTGCCTAACTCTTGATTAAGTAAGCGGCGGCCTAAGTGCACCGCATCATCTGTGGCTTGATACTTTAGGGAGTGGCGAATATTGCTATTAGCCTTTGCGGTCGCAACAAAATTTAGCCAGCTCATATTAGGCTTAGCACTGGCTGTGGTGACGATCTCAACCGTATCGCCACTAGCTAGTTTTTGGCTCAATGGAGCCAGGCGACGATTAATACGACAAGCAATGCAGGTATTACCCACATCAGTATGTACGGCGTACGCAAAATCAACGGGTGTTGCTCCGGCAGGGAGTGAGAAAACACCACCTTTAGGAGAAAACACATACACTTCGTCTGGGAATAAATCATGTTTTACATGATTGATAAATTCCATTGCATTACCGGAGCGTTTTTGCATGTCGACCAGCTCTTGGATCCATTTTTGAGCGTGATTATGGGCCCGCTGAGCACGTGTATTGGTGTTTTTGTAAAGCCAGTGGTCTGCTACACCATAGTTTGCAATTGCATCCATTTCTTCGGTGCGTATTTGTATTTCTATCGGGGTATGTACACCAGATCCAGCACGATAAAGTGTGGTGTGAATAGATTGGTAGCCATTAGACTTAGGGATAGCGATATAGTCTTTAAAGCGACCAGGCACCGGGCGATATAAATTTAAGTGGTGCACTGCACCCAAAATGCGATAACAGGTGTCTACTTTGTCTGTGACGATACGAAAAGCAAAGACATCCATGATTTCGCGAAATGATTTTTTTTGCTCATGCATTTTATTATAGATGCCAGCTAGATGCTTTTGGCGACCACTTACTACACCTGGCAGTTCTTCATGTTCTAAACAGTCTATTAAAGCGATCTGCACTTGCTCCAACAATGCTTTTCGCTCACCTCGTGCCGCGGCTACTGCGCGTTGAATATATTTGTGGCGCATAGGGTGATATGCGGCAAACGCTAAATCTTCTAGCTCTATTTTTAAGTCGTGCATGCCCAAACGTCCAGCTATAGGAGCATATATATCTGTGGTTTCTTTGGCAATGCGGCGACGACTATCAGGCCGCATTGCACCAATAGTGCGCATGTTGTGAAGGCGGTCAGCCAGCTTAACTAATATAACGCGGATATCTTTAGCCATCGCAATGGCCATCTTCTGGAAGTTGTGAGCTTGGCTTTCAGCGCGGGTTTTAAATTCTAAATGAGTGAGTTTACTGACGCCATCTACTAAGTTTGCAACCGTTTCACCAAATTGAGATTCAAGTCCTGGCTTGTCTACCTGTGTATCCTCAATGACATCATGCAACATAGCAGCCATCAAGCTTTCATGATCCATGTGCATACTGGCAAGGATACTGGCAACTGCCAGAGGGTGAGTTACATAAGCTTCACCACTTTTGCGCATTTGGCCATCATGGGCCTGCTCTGCATAATAATAGGCTCGCCTAACAGCTTTCACCTGAACAGGATCAAGATAATCGTCCAAACGCTTAGCGAGGGCGTCAATGTTAGGCATAGTTCAGCATCGTATTTGACTCATACCCCATGGTAACGGAAAATTATCTAAGCGTGGCGCTTTTGTTGAAAATATTAACAAAAACGCACAAAAAAAGAGCCCTTAGGCTCTTTTAGTTAGTGCAATTTAGTAGCTCATATTTAGCTCTAAAATCACTCGTCAATTTCTGGGCTACCCTGAACTGTTTCTTCAGTGGTTTCAGCTACAGTTTGTGTCACTTCATCTAGCACTTCTTGGTCTGCTGGAATTTCCGTAAACTGTTGGTTGATTTCGTCGTGATCGTCCAAAATGCTTGCGTTAATGTAACCTTCAGCAATTTCGCGCAAAGCAACTACAGTGCACTTGTCATTTTCCCATTCAATGTGGGCTTCTTTACCACCCGTTGCAAGCTGACGAGCACGTTTGGTGGACACCATGATTAGCTCAAAGCGGTTATCAACGTTTTCCAAACAATCTTCTACGGTTACGCGAGCCATGTGGTTTACCTGTTATTTATGATCAATGCAGAAATGCGGTATCGGCTTTAAGTGCAGGCCGTAATTTAGACGCGCTAGTGTACAAAATTTAGTCACCAGTTGACAAGAGTTCTGACAGTAATTGGTGGTTTTTAAGCGCTTGTTGGGGGGTTTTTAAGCGTCTGCTGGTAAAAATGCACTGCAAATCGTCCAAAGCCTTATTAAAGTCATCGTTTATCACTAAAAAATGACTTCCCGCGTAATGACTGATTTCGCTATGGGCTTCTGCCATACGTGTAGCAATCACAGACTCGCTATCCGTTCCTCGCCCTTGCAAACGTTTTTGTAAGGCATGCTGAGACGGAGGCAATATTGTGACGGCGATGGCTTGTGGGAAAATAGCCAGTACTTGATCGCGGCCTTGCCAGTCGATTTCTAAAATTACATCCTTACCTTGTGCAAGGCTAGATTCAACCCATTGCCTAGAGGTACCGTAGCTGTTTTCAAACACCGTAGCATGTTCAAGCATCTGTTGTTGATCTACCAAATGTGTAAAGATTTCTTGAGTAACAAAGTTGTAATCAATGCCATCTTCTTCGCCATTGCGCATAGCTCTGGTGGTATGAGACACAGACACGCACACATGATTGTCTTGTGCCAATAGGGCTTTTACCAATGTGGTTTTACCCGCACCTGAAGGGGCTGAAAGAATATAAAGTGCGCCAGAAGCGTTGGACATAGAAGACCCGTTGTATTGAACACAGTAAAACAAGGCACAATTATATGCGCGCTTAGAGTGAATGTCAGCTTTACCTTGCTTAATATACTCACCAGAGGTGTCATCTCATCTCAACTGGATTAAAATAGTGGCTTATCATCAATAAATTAAGGTTAGCCATGACATCCACCATTACCGATCAGCTTAAAGGCCTCAAACTCCCATTTACTCGCCCTAGTGGCCGAGCCACTGATCAATTACGCGACATTAAAATCACCCGTGGCTTTACCAAGCATGCTGAAGGCTCGGTGTTGATTGAATTTGGCGATACACGTGTTTTGTGCACCGCTACAGTTGAGCGCGGCGTGCCACGTTTTTTACGTGGGTCTGGCAGTGGTTGGGTTACGGCTGAATATGGTATGTTGCCGCGTGCCACTCATACTCGTAACGGACGTGAGGCGTCGCGTGGTAAGCAAGGTGGGCGCACATTAGAAATTCAGCGTTTAATTGGTCGCTCTTTGCGTGCTTCATTAAACTTGGAAAAATTAGGCGAAAACACCATCACTTTAGACTGTGACGTATTGCAGGCTGATGGCGGTACTCGAACAGCTTCTATCACGGGTGCTTACATTGCGATGGTAGATGCAATTAATGTATTAAAGAAAGATAAAAATGGTGCCATGAGAGGCAACCCTCTAAAACGCCAGATTGCTGCTATTTCTGTAGGTATCTATAAGGGTGAGCCAGTTCTTGATTTGGACTATGATGAAGACTCTAAAGCTGAAACTGACATGAACGTGGTGATGACAGCAGATGGAGGTTTTATTGAAGTGCAAGGCACCGCAGAAGGAGCTCCTTACTCTGAAGAGGAAATGACAGCGATGTTAGCGTTAGCGCGTAAGGGTATTATTGAGCTTACTGCTTTGCAAACGGCTGCTTTGGTCTAGTAATGAGATTACTGTAAGCCCAAGCAGCGTAGCTTGAGCTTACAGGTCGCAGTTATAATCGATAATCAATGGAGCGTGGCTAGAGAAGCGCTGCTCACGATAAATGCCCGCATTAAGCACGTTACGGCGTAAGTTAGGAGTGGTGATTTGATAATCTAATCGAGCACCTTCGTTTAGCTTAAATGCGCGGTTGTAGTCTGGCCACCAAGTAAACTGACGTTCGTTTTGGTTAACTTGGCGAAAGGCGTCACAAAAATCCATTTGGAAAAACATTTCATCCAACACGTCACGCTCTGCCGGTAAAAAACCAGAATTCTTTTGATTAACATACCAGCCAGATAAATCTTCAGGCTTGTGGGCTGTATTTATAGTGCCACAAAAAATAAAATCTCTACGTTTGCGCAAAGTTTTACGTAGATGGTTGCTAAATTGCTCCATAAAGTCATCTTTAATATCTTGCTTATCCTCGTCCCCTAAACCAGACGGCACTGATATGGAAGCAATACTTACCTTTTCGAAGTCCGCTTGAATAAAGCGTCCCTCAAAGTCACAACCAGGAAAACCTAAGCCTGTCATAATGGCTTTTGGCTGGTGGCGACTATAAATAGCGGTGCCACTATAGCCATCTTCAAAGGCGTCAAAAAAATAGGCATGCCAGCCATTTGGATGAAACATCAGATCATCAAGCTGGTAATCTTTCTCGCGGATATCTTGCAGGCACACTACATCAGCGTCTTGGGTTACCATCCAATCAAAAAATCCACGTTCTGCTGCTTGGCGCAAGCCTTGAACATTTAAAGTAATAATACGCATGTTTTGGTTTGATTACTCGCGTAGACGGCGCAGTAAAGCGCTAGCTCTTTCGCATTAATAGAGTTAATTTTATTATTCAATTTAAATTGTACCACGATCTTCCCTTTTGACCCACACGAGGTGGTCTTAAACCTATGGCGATTTACTTATATTTACTCTTATTAAGGCCCTCCCAGAGATAGGGCTCTAGTGTATAATATGGTCAGTTAAAAACAGCCATACAAAACTTAGAGAAGATTATGAAAGACTACCAAAGAGAATTTATAGAGTTTGCAATAGAGCGTGATGTATTACGTTTTGGTGAGTTCACTTTGAAATCTGGTCGTCTAAGTCCTTATTATTTTAACTTTGGCTTGTTTAACACAGGCTCTGCTCTTGCTAGGTTGGGGCACTACTTCGCTCAAGCGCTTGTAGACTCTGACATTGAATGTGATGTGATTTTAGGGCCTGCATACAAAGGTATACCGCTTGCTACAACAATGGCGGTGGCATTAAGTGAGAAACACGCAATTGACATGCCCTATGCGTTTAACCGTAAAGAAGCTAAAACCCATGGCGAAGGTGGTTCTATAGTAGGCGCACCGCTTAAAGGTCGCGTAGCTATTGTTGATGATGTGATTACTGCTGGCACAGCAATTAGAGAAGTAATGGCTATCATTCAAGCCCATGACGCGACACCTGTAGCAACCTTTATCGCCATTGACCGCATGGAAAAAGGCCAAGGTCATTTGTCAGCTATACAGGAAGTAGAACGCGATTACTCCATGAAGGTAGTGAGTATTATTAGCTTCACTGACGTGTTGGAGTATTTACAAGAAAGTGGCAACAAGCAACAACAAGTTGCTGCAATGTTGCAGTATCGACAAGACTTTGGCGTATAGTCTTTAATGTTTAGCGCATAAGACTTTGGCTAATAAGCGCCCACTGGTCAGACCAAGTTGCTGTGGGCTTATGGCGAAAGTTAGTGCGGCTGTATTGTCTGATCCTACCTTCTGCTATGGCAAGTAATAAATTAGCGCTGCTAGTGGGCGTGTCTTGAGTGCGCAAGCCTTCGCGCATTTCTGCTTCTCTTAAGATCTGCTTAAGCTGCGTTTCTAGCTTTTCAAACAGCTGATTCACCCGATTACCCAAGCGTTCATTCTCTCCTACAAGAGCCTCACCAGTTAAAATACGGCTGATGCCTGCGTTACGCTCTACAAAGGTAAGCAGCAGGGTAAGAATTTGCTGACATTGAGTTAGTGCGCTTAGTTCTTGTTGCTGAATCTTTTTTGCCCGGCTAAATATAGTCTCTTCTACAAATTCAATGAGTGCGTCGTACATTTGCGCTTTACTTGCAAAGTGCCTGTATAAAGCAGCCTCAGAAACTCCTACACGTTTTGCCAGGGCCGCTGTAGTGATGCGAATATTGGGGTCTTCCAACATTTCCATTAGGGCCTGTAAGATTTGTTGTTTACGAGATACTTTAGCTTCTGTCATAGTGTGGTTATGGCTTCGTTATAGAGTCTTAGTATTGTGGTCGGTGTCAGTAATGAGAGTGCCCACACCTTGATCAGTAAAGATTTCTAACAGGGTAGCATGATTTACCCTGCCATCAATAATATGAGCACGCTTTACTCCGCCTTTCACAGCATCTAGCGCACATGCAATTTTAGGCAACATGCCACCATATATAGTGCCATCAGCAATCAAATCATCTACTTGAGCGGTAGATAACCCCGTTAATAAATTACCTTTTTTATCGAGCAAACCTGCAGTGTTTGTTAGCAGCATAAGCTTTTCGGCTTTAAGTACCTCTGCCACTTTACCAGCGACTAAGTCAGCATTGATATTATACGAATTACCTTTACTATCCACGCCGATGGGTGCAATCACTGGAATAAAATCACTATTACGTAGCATGTCCAGTACGTCAGTATTAATAGCGCTTACTTCGCCCACATGGCCAATATCAATAATCTCAGGGGCCAGCATCTCGGGGCTTTGGTGCGTCACTTTTAACTGTTTGGCCTGAATAAGCTTGCCATCTTTGCCTGTTAAACCAATGGCTTTGCCGCCGTTTTGGTTGATTAGATTAACGATGTCCTTATTAACAGAGCCACCAAGTACCATTTCCACTACGTTCATTGTGGCGGTGTCTGTGACACGCATGCCATTTACAAAGTGAGAATCAATATTAAGCTTATCCAACAGTTCGCCAATTTGGGGGCCACCGCCATGCACTACAACTGGGTTCATACCTACTAATTTCATCATCACAATGTCGCGCGCGAAACTGTTTTTAAGGTCTTCGTCTATCATGGCGTTGCCGCCAAATTTAACCACGATAGTTTTGCCAGTGAAGCGCTGGATATAAGGTAATGCTTCACTTAATACTTGTGCTACATTGATAGCAGCTTTGCGATCTAGTGTCATAGTGATTGGTAGTCCGGTACGGTAAGTTTGGCATCAACAGCATATAAATGACGTTGAAATTCATCTTGAATACGTTGTAATACAGCTTGGCTTTGGCCCTCAAAGCGTAACACTAAAACGGGGGTGGTGTTAGAGGCTCTTACTAAACCCCAGCCGTCTGGATAGTCTACCCGAATGCCATCGATGGTAGACACTTTGCCAGCGGCGAACTGCGCTTTTTGCAATTGCCTTACCAGCTCAAACTTTTCATCTTCTGTCACATTGATGTTGATTTCTGGAGTGCTTACATCTTCTGGAAAGCGCTTAAATAGTTCACTTGCAGATTCAGTACTGTTAGCCAAGATTTCACACAAGCGCACTGCGCTATATATACCATCGTCAAAGCCGTACCACCTTTCTTTAAAGAAAATATGCCCACTCATTTCACCAGCAAGCAAGGCGCCAGTTGAAATCATTTTACTCTTAATAAGCGAATGTCCAGTTTTCCACATAGTAGGCACGCCGCCTATATTTTGAATAAATGGCTCTAGTAGGCGAGTACATTTTACATCGTAAATAATTTCTGCGTTAGGGTTGCGGCTTATCACATCTTGCGCAAACAGCATTAGAAGCTTGTCTGGGTAAATCATTTTTCCAGTGTCAGTCACCACGCCAACACGGTCGCCATCACCATCAAAGGCTAGGCCTATATCTGCCTTGTGCTTAGCAACGGCGGCCTTTAAATCCACCAAATTTTCAGGCTTGCCTGGATCTGGATGATGATTGGGAAAGTTACCGTCCACTTCGCAATATAACTCAATTACTTCACAACCTAGTTGTTTAAATAGCTTAGGTGCTATATCGCCTGCAATACCGTTACCTGCATCTAACACCACCTTTAAAGGCCTACTTAAAGAGATGTCTTGGCTGATTTTATCTTGATAGGCTTGATCGATAAAGTGGTCTTCAATACTGCCGGTGCCGCGCTGGTAATCTTGATGTTGGATAAGATCGTGCAAAGCGGTAATGCTTTCGTTAGCTAAGGTTTCTCCACCAATCACAATTTTACAGCCATTATAATTAGAAGGGTTATGACTACCTGTAAGCATAATGCCAGATTCAGTGCCTAAGGTTTTAACACCAAAATATAACACTGGGGTAGGCACCGCGCCTAAATTAAACACTTTACAGCCAGTATCAGATAAGCCTTTCATAAGTGCACGGCCAAGTCTTGGGCTAGATAATCTTCCATCTGCCCCAACGGCAATGCTATTTTCTCCGTTACGAATCACTTGTGTGCCTACGGCTAAACCAATGTGGTAAAGCATGGACTCACTGAGCTGCTCGTCAACGATGCCACGAATATCGTAGGCCCTAAAAATACTGCTTGTGAGAGACTGTGGTGGTGCAAAGCGTAAGCGATCCATGCTGATAATGTCCTATTAGGTTTAGCGGGTATGTAATTAGTAATTAAAAAAATGTTATTGACGACCAGAGTGTCCAAAGCCGCCTTCGCCGCGAAGGCTAGCGTCAAAATCATCCACAATAGTCAGCTGTGCTTGTACCACTGGCACAAGCACCATTTGGGCGATGCGCTCTGAAGGTTCAATAATAAAAGGCGTATCTCCGCGGTTCCAGCAAGACACCATCAGTTGCCCTTGGTAATCAGAATCAATCAGGCCCACTAGATTTCCAAGCACAACGCCATGTTTATGACCAAGACCTGAGCGGGGTAATAACATGGCACAAAGATTGGGATCTTCTACGTGTATCGCCATGCCCGTAGGGATTAACTCGGTTTGGCCTGGGTTTAGTGTAATAGCATGATCGATACAGGCGCGAAGATCCATTCCTGCAGAACCTTCAGTGGCATAAGTAGGTAAAGGAATTTCTTGGCCTACTCGTGGATCTAGTATTTTTACTGCTAATTTTGGGCGTTGAGTCATTTGATTGATGCCTTATTTGGAAAGTTTGGAAATAGCCAAGATGAGTTGGCGCGCCAGATTATGCTTAGACAATAGGGGTAAGCTTTCCACCCCATTGGCAGTGACTAAAGAGACTTGATTATCATCGCTATTAAAGCCAATACGGCTATCAGATACGTCATTGGCAATAATCATCTGCACATTTTTGCGTTTTAGTTTGCTTTGCGCATGGGTGATTATATCTTGTGTTTCTGCAGCAAAACCAACAGTGATGGCGCGGGGGTAATGCGCAGACATAGTGGCTAATATGTCTACGTTTTGCACCAACTCTAAGGTAAGGCCATCATCTGCATTTTGCTTTTTAAGCTTTTGTTCGGACACCTTGGCTGGACGATAATCAGCCACTGCAGCTGTGGCAATAAAGACATCGGCATCATCTCCAACATTTAGGCAGGCTAAAAGCATGTCTTGAGCACTATTTACGCCAATAAATGTAACGTCTTCAGGGGGAGTAAGGTGTGTAGGGCCACTGATAAGAATGACTGTGGCACCTTGGTCTTTTGCCGCTTGGGCTAAGGCATATCCCATCTTGCCGGAGCTATGGTTACTGATGAAGCGCACAGGATCTAACGCCTCTCTAGTAGGCCCAGCAGTGATCACTACTGTTTTACCTGCTAATAGCCCTTGGTCAAACTGTGCATTAAGTACACTTACTAATTGGCTAGGCTCAAGCATACGGCCAGAGCCAGTATCGCCACACGCTTGTTCTCCGCTAGCTGGGCCATGTACTTGTATATTCCTGCCTAATAGCGTCTGTAGATTGTCTTGTGTAGCTTGGTCTTTCCACATGGCTTGGTTCATTGCAGGGGCAATGAGCACTGGAGCATTGGTGGCTAAGCATAGCGTAGTAAGCAAGTCATCAGCTTGGCCTTGGGCTAAGCGGGCCATAACATTGGCGCTAGCAGGGGCGATGAGCACTAGGTCTGCCCAACGGGCAAGTTGTATATGGCCCATGCCAGCCTCAGCTTTAGGGTTAAGTAAGTGTTGGTGTACAGGGTTGCCTGACAAAGCTTGGAGAGTGAGTGGGGTAATAAATGCCGTGGCACCAGAGGTCATGACAACCTGAACCTTAGCGCCAGCTTTTATTAGCAAACGCACTAGCTCTGCGCTTTTATATGCAGCTATGCCACCACTAATGGCAAGGATGATATGTTTGTTGTTGAGGCGGCTCATAGGGTGACATAACCAATAAATTGGATAGTTAATTAGATGCCTACTTTAGCATAAATGAAGCCAAAATCTCATTAGCTTAGTGGCATTCCTTGCAAATGAAATCATGCACAGCAATAAGTATATCTTTGCGGCTTACTTGGCCAATTAACTTTCCATCTTCAACTACGGGTAAGCGGCGGCGTCCACGTTGGATAAACTCCTCTGCTACAGCAATAATGTCAGTGCTGCCGCTTACTGTGTCTACGTTTTTGGTCATAAACTCACCCACCGTGCCTCCCACTTCTTCTTTGTGGTATGTTTTGCTTAAAATGCCTCTCAAACAATCCACTTCAGACATTACTCCTACCACATGGCCTGCTTTATCTACTACAGGGGCACCTGAAACAGGATGCTCAGAAAACACTTTAATAGCTTCAAGTAAAGGGGTGTCCGCACTAAAGGTGATCAGCTGGCGGGTCATATAATCGGTAACTTTTACTGAAACAAGCATATCTCTCTCTCAAAAAGGGTGTTGGTTGGCTTCTACAATAACCTTTTCATAAATACTGTCAATAAAATTGGACATAAAATAAATAAAAGAGTCAATAAAAATATATCCGTAGACCATTGAAATGGCGAAGGTTTCGTGGCTTTATGGGTAGATAGAAATGTAATGAATTAATAGAGATGCATCGATGCCAGAGTTGCCAGAAGTAGAAACGACCCGCGCAGGTATTATGCCGCATATCCAAGGCCAAACCTTGCAGCAAGTTATCGTCAGAGACACTCGTTTACGCTGGCCTGTGCCTGCTGATTTGGCAGCTAAAGTGGAAGGTGAAGTGCTGCGCCAAGTGGTAAGGCGGGGTAAGTATCTACTATTTGAATTTGATCATGGCGCCATTATTGGTCATCTAGGTATGACGGGCAGTATGCGTATAGTGGGCCATAGCGAACCACCTGCATTTCATGATCATGTGGATTTGGTGTTCCCCAATGTGACCTTAAGGTATAGAGACCCTAGGCGCTTTGGCTGTATGTTATGGCAACAAAACCCAGTAATGGAGCACTCACTATTAGCTAGCTTGGGGCCAGAGCCGCTAACTAATGAGTTTAATGCGCAGCACTTGTTAAATGCTTGTACGGGCAAAAAGCAAGCGATTAAAAGCCTAATAATGGACTCTAAGCAGGTGGTGGGCGTGGGTAATATTTATGCCAATGAAGCATTGTTTATGGCAGGTATTCACCCACACAGACAAGCAGGGCGTATTTCAGCTGCACGATTAGCTAAGCTTGTAGAATGTTGCAAGCAGGTATTATCAGCTGCTATTAAACAAGGAGGCACTACGTTGCGAGATTTTGTAGATAGCGAAGGCAAGCCAGGTTATTTCAAACAGCAGTTGCAAGTGTATGGTAGAACAGGACAAGGGTGTGTGAACTGCGATCATCCGTTAACAGAAAGCCGATTAGGGCAGCGCAGTACAGTATATTGTAAGCGCTGCCAGCGGTAAAAACCCTGCCGTAAGCAAGGCTTACCTCAATTAGGCTGCGGTGAGCTGGATGTACTTATCCATCAGCTGATCTTGAGTTTCAACATTGTCAGGATCAAGTGGAATACAATCTACTGGACAAACTTCCACGCACTGTGGCTCATCATAATGACCCACACACTCAGTGCATTTGTTCATGTCAATTTCATAGATCTCTTCCCCTGGTGAGATGGCCTCATTGGGGCATTCCGGTTCACATACATCGCAGTTGATGCAGTCGTCGGTAATAATTAAAGACATGTTACTTTTCCTATTTATAAGCCAGTTAATCTTATTAGATGTGCTGGCAATGCTTAATTTTTTGACTTGCTCAAGTGCATCCTGAGCTCTTCGGCCACCAAAGGGTGAACAAATTGTGACACGTCGCCACCCAAAAAAGCGATTTCTCGCACTAGGGTTGATGAGATGAAAGAATGTTTTTCCGCAGGGGTTAAAAACATACTTTCTACATCCGGTGCTAACACGCGATTCATTTTAGCTAACTGAAACTCGTATTCGAAATCCGACACGGCTCGTAAGCCCCGTAGAATAATATTCGCACCTTGTTGAGTAAGCAGTTCCGTTAGCAGCCCAGAAAAACCAACTACACTCACATTGCCTAATGGCGCAGTAATAGCACGTGTTAACTCAACACGTTTTGCTAAATCTAGCATAGGGCGTTTTGATGGGCTTTCGGCCACCGCAACCACTACGTGTTCAAATAATTTAGATGCTCTTTCAATAAGGTCAACGTGTCCATGTGTTACTGGATCAAACGTGCCTGGATAGATTGCTTTGTTCATGCCAATAGCACCTTTTTTATACCCGCTGCTTGAAGCTGTTAGCTTTAAAACAGCAGAATACTAAATGAATTATATAGCCGATACAACTAAAATTAAATAGTTATAAGAAACTGTTTTGATATAACCTTATCGTATAAGCTGTTTATTTCTATTTTCCCACCATTTTGTAGCCAGCTCTATGGCATCTAATTGCTCTTTCGCCTTGCCTAAAAGCACCAAGCAACTAGCTAAAGTGCTTATAACAGCTGCTTCTCCATAGTTATCGTGCTGCTTGCCTTGCCACAGCAAGCGCAGTCGATCTGGATCTAATTTTTGCTCTAGAGTATCTCGCTTAATAAGATGCCTTTGCCAAATTTGGGTGTGACACGTTTGTTCGTCCACCCACTGCAGCTCACACTCGCTATCTGGACGCACTTCAGCCTCGCCGCCATCCCCACGAATGGTTAAGCTACGCGGGTGCTTTAATAGCATGGCTGTTTGTTGATGCAACGGGCCATAAGCAGGATGAAAAACCCCATCTATCGTATGTTTTGCAGCCAATGGGTTAAGTAGCCTAGTGAGCGTGTGTACAGGAGAACGCAAACCAAAAATAGAGCGCAAGCCAATTAGGTGTTCCAGTGCAGGGCTCATGTGCCTGAGGCTCATAAAGCTAAAATTATCACTATTAAGCTGCGACTCCACTTGTGAAAAGCTCTCAGCCACAGGTAAACCTAATTGATGTAATACATCTTCACTATAAATACGCCCAGCAGTATGTCCTTTGGCACCATGCATAAATACTTTAACACCTTGGCCTGCTAGGGTAAGTGCAGAAAGTAAAAACCAAGGTAAATGACGTTTTTTTCCAGCATAACTAGACCAATCAATATCTACTTTAATATTACCCACCTGAGCAGGACTGTATTGATGGAAATGGCGCACAGCTTCTACAAAACCTGCTAGTTCTGCGGGAGTTTCTTCCTTTAGCCGAAGCAACATTAGAAATGCTCCCAATTGTTCTGGCTCAACTTGCTGCTGCAAAATCATACTCATGGCATCAAACGCTTCCTTTTGACTAAGGGAGCGGCTGCCACGCTTGCCCTTTCCAAGAGCGCGTACGAAGGGTGCGAATGCGTGTTCAACTGCCATGAATATTGGCCACAGCTGCACTAAGCTGGTTAAGATGCTGTATTTCTTGGCAGGCAGGCTGTTGACCAGTAGGCCAAGCCATTTGGTTTGGGTTCATCCAAATAGTGCGCATGCCTACAGACTGGGCTCCAGCAATATCGTGACCTGCATGATCACCAATATGGATAAAGTTTTCTGCACTGTGGCCGGTGTGTTCTAGTGCTTTAGTAAAAAACGCTGGGTTTGGTTTACTAAGGCCAAGCTGGGCAGAATTGAAGTAAAAATCAAATAAATCATCGATGCCCACCTGTGCCAAATCGGCGTTGCCATTGGTCAGAGCACCTATTTGATACGTTTTCTTTAAAGCCTTTAATGTAACTCTAGCGTCATCAAATAACACCACGTCATTGCGAGATTTAAAATACGCAGCATAAGCCTGCTGTGCTAATGCTAAAGAGTTGGTATAGCCACAACGAGAGAGACCTAGCTCAATAAGTGTAAGGCGAATTTGACTCAAATCATGCAGCATCTCAGGGTGATCTGCCATCACTTCATCTCTTAGTCCATTAATCCCCGCCTCATCATATGTGCGGCCAAACTCAGGCGCATGTTGCTCCATCCACTCCAGCATTTTTTGATTAGCCTTTTCTATTACAGGCCCTATTGCCCATAATGTGTCGTCTAAATCAAAAGTAATCACTTTAATCATGGCTAGGTTTCTCTTTAACTAGGGCTTTAGTTTGGATACTTTGGGCGCGAGGATGAGCTTGATCATACACCTTGGCTAAGTGTTGATAGTCTAAATGAGTATAGACTTGGGTGGTGCTAATATTACTGTGACCAAGCAGCTCTTGCACGGCCCTTAAGTCTCCACTGGATTGTAATAAATGGCTAGCAAAAGAATGGCGCAGCATGTGCGGATGTATGTGCTGACCATGGGCTGCGGACATAGACGCCATACGCATTTGAATGCCTCTTGCGCCCATGCGCATGCCCCTATGGTTAATAAACAATGCATTAGCATCTAAGCATTTTAAATGAGAGCGCTGCTGCAACCACGCATTAATGGCGCTAATAGCATGGCGGCCTATAGGTAGTTGACGTGTTTTATTGCCTTTACCTGTGACGATCAGGCTAGCGTCTGCAAGGTCAATATCAAAAATATTAAGGCTAGCAAGCTCGGCTAAACGTAAACCACACGAGTAAGTAAGCTCCACCATAGCTTGGTCGCGCATGGCCATAGGGTCATCTGCTGCAATGGGAGTGCTAAGCACTTGAATAATTTGATCTGGCTCTAGGCTCTTTGGTAATTTGCGCGCTGACTTAGGTGCGCGAATGCCTTCTACTGGGTTAATAGTGACCACGCCTTGCTGCAATAAATAGGTGAAAAAGCTACGCCAGCTAGATAAAATACGCTGAATGCTTTTGGCCGCTAAGTCAGCTTTTTTGGCAGCCACCATGGCGCCGCGTATGGTATCGGCTTGGGCATCGCCCCACTTGGTATATCCATGCTCTTCAAGAGTGTTGATTAGCCTGTCTATATCTCTTTTATAGGCGCTGATCGTATGAGGTGAATAGCGCTTATTATGGGACAAATAGTCTAGGTACTTTTGCACTATTTGGTTAAGAGGCGCGTAGTGATGTGTCATGTTACAACCGTATACGGCCCAAACAGGCAGCGGTTACCGAGGCTACATGATTTAAAAATAACGTATCTAATTGATCGTTATAATGATCTTTATTATCACTGGCAATAATCACCACACCTATGGCTTTATCAGATAAGTATAAGGGCACAATAGCACTAGATTTTAGCTTTTTATGGTCAGGGAAAAGTGCAGCCATAGTGACACTTTCAAAGGCCTGACAGTAGGCCCAATTCTTAGAGGCAAGTGCTTGAATTTGAGAATAATGCTCATTGTCATCAGCACTGTTCACGCTGCTCAGATCAATGTGGTCATCCATCTTTTTAAGAGGTGAAAATAACGCTAAATGCAAAGCACTTGCATTAAATTCTTGTGTAAAACTTTGCTTCAAGGCTTCAGTTAAGCTGTTAAGGTCTGCTGCTGCTGCAAGCGATATTACTAAACGTTTAGTTTTTTCAAACTGCACATCATTGCGTCTAGCAGTGGATAAGATGTCAGACATTCTTGCTGCATTGTCGGTGATTTTTTTACGCATTACTAACGTTTGGCGTTCAATCAGTGAGGTGGCTTGACCACATTCATGGGCCAATTCAATGTGAGCTAAAAGGTCTGGATGTTGTGAAATAAAGGTGGGGTGTTCGCGTAAATAGCCAGCAACACTATGCTCATCTAGCTTTACACTGTCAGTTGCTTGGGTATTAGTGTCGATTTTGCTCATAATTTAATTTGACCTTCATACACATGGGCCGTGGGCCCATTCATAGTTAGCGTGTGGCCTGGGCCTTGCCAATGAATCGCAAGGTCTCCACCGGTAAGGTGTGTAGTCACCGCAGAATCTAGGTGGCCTTGCTGCTGGCCCACGACCACTGCAGCGCAGGCGCCAGTGCCACAAGCCTTCGTTTCGCCTACGCCACGTTCAAAAACACGCAGTTTAATAGTATTGCGATCCACTATTTGCATAAACCCTATGTTGGCTTTATTAGGAAAGCGTGGGTGTTGCTCTAGCTTAGCACCTAATTCAAGTACAGGTGCGCTGTCCACGTCATCTACCATGAGCACAGCATGGGGGTTACCCATAGAGACTACTCCAACAGTATAGCTTTGCCCTTGGTGCTTTAGAGTATAACTTGTGGCTTGGGCTGGTGCATCAAATGGCACCATCTCAGGGTCAAGGATAGGTTCGCCCATATCCACCTCTACCCAATTGTCTTGAAGCATTTTTAATACGATGCGTCCATTGCTGGTTTGCACAGCAATTTCACGTTTTCCAGTGAGGCGTTGGTCGTGCACAAATCTAGCAAAGCAGCGTGCACCATTGCCGCAGTGTTCCACTTCGTTACCGTCAGCATTAAAAATACGATAGCGAAAATCTACATCTGGCGACTGCGGCGTTTCTATGAGCAGCAGCTGGTCAAAACCCACGCCAGTGTTTCGATCACCCAATTGGCTGATTTGCTCAGTGCTAAGGTGCGCGCGCTGGCTTATAAGGTCAACCACCATAAAGTCGTTACCCAAGCCGTGCATTTTGGCAAAGCGTAATAGCATTTTTGCCTTTTCCTTTAGTTTTCTGGTAGTAGGCGTTCTCTTGCCCACTGTTGTGATAATTCTTCACGTTCACCAATAAGATGAGCTTGATCGCCATCCACCATCACCTCAGCAGCACGGTTTCGACTATTGTAGTTTGATGTCATAGCAAAACCGTAAGCACCGCTACTGCATACAGCCAGCAGGTCGTTAGCCTCTATAGCGAGGTTGCGGTCTTTACCTAAAAAGTCACCGGTTTCACATATAGGGCCAACAATATCAAAATTATTCTTTGCTGCTTTGGAGCCTAAATTAATGGGGATAATGTCCTGCCAAGCACTGTAAAGCGCAGGACGAATGAGGTCATTCATGGCTGCATCAACGATAGCAAAATACTTATCTTGGTTGTTTTTGATGTATTCCACACGGGTGATTAAAACCCCAGCGTCGGCGCAAATAGAGCGGCCAGGCTCAAATACCAAGGCTAATGGACGATCACCAAGATGGGCTCTCACGCGGGCCATAAAATCGCCAATGGCGGGGGGCTCTTCATCGCCATAACACACGCCTAAACCGCCACCCAAGTCTAAGTGTTCAATGGCAATGCCTTGTGCAGCGATGGTGTCAATTAATACAAACAAACGATCCATCGCATCAAGGTAAGGGTCTATAGAGGTTAACTGCGAGCCAATGTGGCAATCTACGCCAATCACTTTGATATTGCTCATAGCCGCAGCTTGAGCGTAGGCAGCAGGGGCTTGGTCAATGCCAATGCCAAACTTGTTTTCTTTTAACCCGGTGGATATGTATGGGTGAGTTTTGGCATCTACATCTGGATTAATACGCAGCGATACAGGGGCTATGCAGTTCATACTGGCAGCCACGCTTTGCAACCGCTCTAGTTCGGCTTCAGATTCTACGTTGAAGCAATGAACGCCTACTTCTAAAGCTCGCTGCATTTCGTGGGTTTGTTTGCCAACACCAGAAAACACAATGCGCTTAGGGTCTGCGCCAGCTACCAGCACACGTTCAAGCTCGCCTACAGAGACAATATCAAAGCCTGCGCCAAGTTTGGCTAATACGTTTAATACTGCGATGTTAGAGTTGGCTTTTACAGCATAACAAACCATATGCTCACAGCCTTCTAGGGCTTGGCTATAGGCCACATAATTACGCTCTAAAGTGTCTCTAGAGTATACGTAAGTAGGGGTGCCAAATTGCTTGGCAATTTGGTTTAGGTCGATGTCTTCGGCGTGAAGTGTCTCGCCGCGGTACTCAAAGTTATCCATTGTTGGCTCATTCATTACTAGTTTGTGCATCAGTTTGCGCAGGATCAGGAATATACAAGCTACCGGCTTGGCCACAACTGGCAAGTACGAAGCTTAGCGTAAGCATACAGAGTATTTTTTTCACGTAATAACGCTCTTAGTTAACATAGCTGTAATATACTAAAGATTATACCCTTGATTCAGGTTTGGGCACTAGCTAAGACAGGTGCAATGCTATATTTTGAAGGCATAATTACTGCACAGCCTAAATATTAGACCCGTTGAAAATCAATTTAAGACCAATGTAAGAGAAAAATATGAGCGAAGCCCAATTCCACGAGACAGTTGATCATTTGTTTTTGCAGGTGGAAGAAATATTAGATGAAGCACAAAGCGACATAGATTTTGTGAACAGCAGTGGCTTATTAACCATTACTTGTGAAAATAGAAGTCAGGTCATATTGAGCCGCCAACCTCCCTTGCAGCAAGTTTGGTTGGCATGTATGGCCGGTGGTTTGCACTTTGAACTAGTGCAAAACACGTGGGTTTTAACGACAGACCAAAAGCAAACGTTTGGCCAGTGTTTAACCTTAGCGCTAGAGCAGCAAGCCGATGAAAGCCTAGACTGCAGTGAGCTAGATCAACTACAAAGCTAGCGCCCAGACACCAAAGCATAGGCCCTGTCTGCTGCAGCTAATACTTGCTTTGGCGCAGTGCCACCTATGTGATCTCTAGCACTTACTGAACCCTCTAAAGTGAGCACATCAAAGACTTCGTCTGTGATTAAGTCACTAAAGCCTTGTAACTCAGACAAGCTCATTTCACTTAAATCTTTGCCTGTGGAGATGCCATAGGCGACAGATTTACCCACTACTTCGTGTGCATCACGAAAAGCCAAACCCTTACCCACCAAATAATCTGCTAAGTCTGTGGCTGTAGCAAAACCCTTAAGGGCCGCCGCGCGCATTTGCTCGCGTTTTGGCACAAGTGCAGGCACCATATCTGCATAAGCTCTTAGGCAGCCCTTGACTGTATCAATGGTGTCAAACAAAGGCTCTTTGTCTTCTTGGTTGTCTTTGTTGTAAGTAAGGGGCTGGCCCTTCATCAAAGTAAGTAGGCAAATAAGATGACCATTTACGCGGCCTGTTTTGCCACGCACAAGCTCTGGTACGTCTGGATTTTTCTTTTGCGGCATGATGGATGAGCCCGTACAAAAGCGATCAGGTAGATCAATAAAATCAAACTGAATAGACGTCCACAAAATCAGCTCTTCTGAAGCGCGAGATAAGTGCATTAAAATAAGGCTGGCTGCAGCGCAAAACTCAATGGCAAAGTCGCGATCACTTACAGAATCCAAAGAGTTTTCTGTAGGGCGATCAAAACCTAGTAATTCACTTGTCATGTGGCGATCTATTGGATAGCTAGTGCCTGCCAAAGCCGCCGCGCCCAAAGGTGAAATATTAACGCGCTTGCGAAGGTCTTGCAGGCGTTCGTAATCACGCTGTAGCATTTCATTCCAAGCCAAAATATGATGCCCAAAAGTAACTGGCTGAGCGGTTTGAAGGTGGGTAAAGCCAGGCATAATAGTAGCGTTTTCAGCTTTTGCTTGAGCAATAAAGCCCATCTGCAAACGGCTAATTTCTTCTGCAATAATGTCTATTTCATCACGCAGATAAAGCCTGATATCTGTGGCTACTTGGTCGTTTCTAGAGCGCCCTGTGTGAAGCTTTTTACCCGCCATACCTATTTTTGCAGTAAGTGCTGCTTCAATGTTCATATGAACATCTTCCAGCGCCACAGACCAAGTAAAGTCGCCGCGCTCTATCTCAATACGAATCTCTTCTAAACCGCGTAAAATGTCATCTCGTTCATCAGCACTTAACACCCCAACATGGCATAGCATTTTGGCATGAGCCACAGAGCCTTGGATATCTTGGCGATACATGCGCTGATCAAAATCTACAGAGGCAGTAAAGCGGGCCACAAAGGCATCGGTAGGCTCACTAAAACGGCCTCCCCATTGTTGGTTGGTTGCAGACTCTGTACTTTGGCTCATGGATTTACCTATAAACGATGCTTTGAATAATTTAGGGTAGCTATTGTAGCGAGGGGCTAGGTCTATAACAAGGATTTAGGCGGTTTGGTTCACTTGGCTTCATATTGACCTTGGTTAATGCCAACCGACTATAGCTTTTCACCTTTTACTAAAAATGAAACCCTGATTGATTCTTCTTTTAGGTGTAAGTATTTTGTTCTTTGTTGATCCACCATAAAGGCATTGAAATCTGCTTCAGTATTGAAGCTTACAAGATGAATTTCGTAGGGTACTTCCATTGGGCCAATTTGAATAATTGAACTGGGTTCTGGACGAATTCGCAGTGCCAGCTCACCATTATAGTTAGCAATAATGGGAATGGCATGAGACTCAAACTCGTTGAATATATCTTCCTTACCTTCGTTGATATAAATTAGTTGAGTGATGTATATCATAGGTATCCTTGTGTTTATTTTCTTCTCTTCTGGGCATTTGCTCGATCAAGTTTTGCGTTATTTATAATGAGTTGCCCAAGGGCCAACCCCGACTCCAAATACAGTTGTATCAATTTGTGCACCGTCAAAGTGAACTGTATTTTTAGGAACAAATAACATTTCTCCTGGTAGAACCTTCTTTGCATTGGCAGGCTCAAACTTATCACTCATACATGCAAGTAATTCACCTTTAATAACGTATATTCTTGCGTCACCGGTGTGCCAATGAGGTTTGTCCCAAGTCCCCGCTGGGAGGTAAAACGCATAGCTAAATACTTGGCCAGTCTCTTTACTACCTTCAAGCAAGGAATATTTCGTACCGTCAGAGTTTATTTCTTGCCATTCAATACAATTTAAATCGAACTTATCCATATTGGATTCCTATTTAGAGAGCCGATCATCTCGTTAAGAGATTAAATCTAGTAATTGAAATTAGCGAAAAAGACCTACTGCTTTTTGTTCCGCATTAATAATTCTATAAAATCAATGACGCATTACTAAAATTTTGGATTTTCACCTAAATACTGCGTAAACCGAAGTAAATAACCATCTGGATCTTGAACTAGAATCTCTTTTTGACCTGATAAAACCCCACCAGTGTCGTACCAAGATTCTTTCAGTTCACGATACAATTTTATCTGTGCGCTATCAATACGCTTAAGCATAGGCTCAATATCAGTTAACGCCATTTGGAAATTAATACCACGGCCCAAAGGCGAAGATAACTCAGCTACATTCCAGCCATCTTCGTGATATTGCTCAAGCATGATTTGAACGTTCTCTTGTTCAGTGTATACAAAATTTGGTTTTTTTCTTTGATAGCGCACCGAAAAGCCAAGTGTTTCAGTATAGAACGCAAGAGATTTTTCAAAGTTTAAAACTGTAATTTCAGGAACCATTACGTTCCAATATTGATTCATTTCAACCTCACACATGATACAAAATTTAGTTTTAAAGGCTTTTTTAATTGGCCTTTTATATACGGCCGGATCTTAGAGCCTGTTTAATACAGTATTTGGCAACCAATTTATGAAATGGCTTTATAAAGGCCATATAGACCTTACCTTTTTTAGTTTTTAAATTTACCAAAGTAGACACCGCAAACTCTTGCTCCGATAGCTTTAACACGGATAACCACATATCCATATTAGGCTCATAGGAGCCGCAAACAATTTCTACAGGCTCCACAGATTCGATAATAAGAAAACCTGCCTTATTGCCAGCTTTGATGTCTTCTAATGGCAGGCTCATTCGCGTATTACTAGCAGTAAACCCTAAATACCTAACAACGCAGTTACGAAAACTTAAGGCCAGTTGCACAGGCTTTGGCAAAAAACCGAATATACTGTGATACACGTTTTTAGCTTCAAGGTTAGTTTTATTAACTTGCACTCTAAATGAGTCTCGATAATATGATTTTAGTTCTTTACCATTTATTTTTGTCTGTGTTGGAAACTTAATCTCTGAAACCATGAAAAACCTCTTTGGAGCATAAAACCTAGAAACACTAAAAGTAAAAGCTATAGGGGTTTAAGAGCAACGCCTGTGATTACTTAATGCTTTTTACAGCTCTCTATAAGCATAGCCTTTATTTTAAAAAACGTTAAAAAATAACTAAATTTCTTAGTGCCCTCCTAAAATACATAAAACAGACTATGCTATATATCTATACGTAACCCTCCACTTTATAGAGCAACAAAAAGCAGGTAAGTAGCATGAGCCCCATAAAACATACGTTTAGGCTATCCCTTATATTATGGTGTGCCTTGGCTTTTTTTATATCGCCTATGGCGGGTGCGCAATGTCCTGTTTTGCCTGCGCAGATGATGGAGACAGCAAAGCGTTGGGATGATCAGCCTGTGGTGGGGCGCACTTACAAAGTGCAAAGCTGGTATGTACAAGATGGTGACAGCTTAAGTTTGGCAGGTGGGCATCGTTTGCGCTTGGGGCAAATTAACACCACAGAAATGGCTACTAAAAAACAGCCCATCCAAGCCTTCGCGCAGCAGGGCAAAGATCAGCTAAAGCAGCTCTTAAGCAAACACCAAGCTATTTATGTGCAGCTATTACCAGAGGAAAAAGACCACTATGGTAGGTGGCTGGTGAGCCTTTATGATGGTGCTGTGAATAGTGCAGAAGGCGCATTGGTAGACCAAGGTTTAGCGTATGTGATTAGCATGAATGAGCAAGGTGTAAAGCAATGCTTGTGGCAGCAAGAAGCTATGGCACAAAAGCTTGGCCTTGGGTTATGGCAAGCACCTAGCTCAATAGCAGCTGTGCGAAATGTCGCCACGCTAAGCGCTGCAACAGGTGGGTTTATGCGTGTTGGTGGCTTGGTTGCAGATGTTAGTGAAAGCCAGCAAGATTGGTATATTTCTTTAGCAGGCTTAGAAGACTTAGGCGGCTTTAAAAGCCAAGTGGCCTTAAAGGTATCCAAAAAGCTGTTGGCAGCTTCGACGCTCAACATTATTACTGAGGCACAATTAGAAAAGTGGATAGGCCAAGAAGTGACAGCCAGAGGTTGGCTCACATGGCGTAGATTGAGTAAAAAACAGCGTAAAAAAGGCTTTAAGTCAGGGGTAATGACACTCTATCATTTAGATATGTTGGAGAGAATCCCTGGAACTAACGCTGGTTAAAAAACCTGTTCTGGTCTGGTTTCTTGCTCGTCTATAGTATCGCTTGCATCACCTGTTTTAGGTAACGCGATGGTTTGGGGCGTGCGTTCAGCTCGGAAAATCTCCTCTATTGCCGAATCATCTCCAGGCCTTGCCAGCTCTCCTGTGGCAGCATCTATTTTAACGGTTACCATTTTGTCAGGCTGTGGCCTTTGTGTTTGCGGCACATCTTTTAAGGCTATCTCCATAAAATCTATCCAAATAGGCAAAGCAGCGGTGCTACCAAATTCATTCTGCCCTAAGGTTTCAGGTTGATCAAAGCCTACCCAAGCTGTGCCAACCATTGAGTCTACGTAGCCTGAAAACCAAGCGTCCTTTTGGTCGTTGGTGGTGCCTGTTTTGCCAGCTAAATCATTACGCTGTAGTTTTTGAGCTCTGCGGGCAGTGCCCTTTTTCACTACGTCTTGCAAAATAGTATGCATAAGATAGTTTACCCGCTCATCCATAATACGCTTGGCGATGGGTAGGTTAGTAATAGGGCGAGCAAGCTTTTCAACCTCAACACCCGTTTGATTTAACTCTAGTTCTTGGTCTAAGGCTTCGTTAAGGGCTACGATAGCGCCCGAGGTAATATCAACAACCTCTTGGTCAGGTTGTTCTAAATTTACTTCATCAGTGGGCCTTACATAGTCACAGTTTGGGCATACAGTGTCAGGCTGTGCTTGGTATAACACCCTGCCAAAGCTATCTTCTACACGTTCTATAAAATAGGGATTTACCTTATAGCCTTTGTTGGCAAAGCTTGCGTAGGCTGCGGCTACGTCGATAGGTGGCACACTGGCACTGCCTAATGCTAGGGATAAGTTGCGCGGTAGCTGTTCTGGTTTAAAGCCAAAGCGGGTAGCGTAATCAATGGCTGATCGAATGCCTATTTCTCGCAAAATCCTTATTGATACAAGGTTGCGCGATTGATATAGAGCTTTGCGCAAGCGAGTAGGGCCAAAAAATTTGCCACTATAGTTTTCTGGGCGCCATGAGTCTTCAAGACTGGCATCATTAAATACCACGGGAGCATCATTGATTAATGTCGCTGCAGTAAAATCCTTCTCTAAAGCTGCAGAGTAAATTATAGGCTTAAAGTTGGAACCGGGTTGGCGCAAAGCTTGGGTGGCTCGGTTAAATTTGCTATGTAGGTATTCAAAACCACCCACTAAAGCGATCATAGCGCCATCTTTTGGGTCTAAGGCTATGAAGGCGCCTTGGGCGTCTGGCACTTGGGACAAATACCACACATTGGCATCATTATAGGCTTGGCGCACCCTGACTTGGTCTCCAATTTTTAGAATGTCGCTAATGCTGTTAGCAGAGCCACCTAGGGCGTTTATTGTAATGCGCTTTCTAACCCAGTTCATGTCACTAAAATTAACTGTAACCATTTGGCCGTAACGAAGCAATAACTCGGCAGAGTCTTGATTAACTTGGCGCACAATAGCAGGCTGCAATGGGCCAAGTACAAAGGTGCGATTGAGTATTTTTTCAGCGGCTTCTAACGTTAAATCTGGGCCGTGGTTTTTTTCTACACCACGAAAGCCGTGACGCCTGTCATAGGCTAATAAACCTTTTTGTACGGCCAGTTGTGCGGCGTCTTGTAGCCTACTGTCTATGGTGGTGTACACCCGATAACCGCCGGTATACACGTCTTCAATAGGGAAAGAATCAAATAGTTCGCTACGAACCATTTCGGCCACATAAGATGCAGACGTTTCTGGCTCTAAGCTATGAAAGCGCGCAATAATAGGGGTAGCGACAGCTATTTGATGCTGGGTGTCATCTATATAGCCTAGCTTTAACATGCGGCCCAAAATCCAATCTCTGCGCTCTTTGGAGCGTGTAGGGTTAGAGATAGGGTTGTAGCGTGATGGCGCTTTATATAAGCCTGCAAGCATAGCCAACTGAGGCAGCTCCAAGGTGCTAATAGGCCTACCATAATACACCTGTGATGCAGCACCAATACCATACGAGCGATGGCCCATAAACATTTTGTTGAAATACATCTCTAATATTTGCTCTTTATCGAGTTCTTGTTCTATTTGAAACGAGAGTAATATTTCATTAAATTTACGGATAAAAGTTTGGTCAAGAGTAAGCAAATAATTTCGTGCTACCTGCATGGTAATAGTGCTACCACCACCTTGAATTGTGCCACCAGCTTGAGCCATTCGCACGGCTGCTCTTAGCAGAGCTTTAGGGTCCACGCCGTAATGGTCATAAAAATTTTCATCTTCAGCAGAGATTAGTGCGTTTATATAATGCTTGGGCACTTGGTCTATACGCAAAGGAATCCTGCGCTGTTCGCCAAACTCTGAAATAAGCTTGCCATCACGGGTCATTACCCTAAGGGGAGTTTGTAAGTGGTAATTTTTTAGGCTTTCTACATCGGGCAGCTTGGGTATCAAATACAGCCAGGTCACCGCCGTCAAGGTGAGCGTGGTAATGGTTCCTAGTATAAAAGTCCATTTAATCAGGCGGCGTATTAATGACATGCTATGCTTTAACTCTAAGGCAGCGACGGTAATAAACGAAACGACGAAAAATAAAGTATATAAGATCTACTAAGTTTCGCCACCCAAGGATGGGATTAATGTTAAAGCATTTCTTTAGGCACCAGTTTAGGCGCAGATTAAAGCCATTATACTTAGGCATCGACTGGCAAGTGGATGATCTAAGGTTAGTCTTGTTAGGTTACGACAACCTAGGTCATAAAGCTTGCAAAAAAAAACATTCCTTAGTGTTGGGACAGTGGCATTTATCACTACCCATGCTTTTGGGCAGTGATGGCACAGTAGTCCACCCCGTTTGGCAAAGTTTTATTACACAGCTTGCACCGCTTGTAGGGACCGCCCCTGTGCATATCAACGTGGGCATACCTAATCGATTATGCACTTGGCTACACTGCCCAAAGGCACCCACTGCGCATTGCAAATCCCTTTTTACTTTGCAGCTTTATTATCAAAGAATGGCCGCAACAGCACTTAATATAGAGCCCGTTAATCTGCGTGTTTGTCACCTAGGGCTTAGCTCTAATCTTAGTTTTTTAGTGGTGACTAAGCGCCGTTATGATGAACAAATAAGCCAGCTGCTTGGACACCTGCATAATGGTATTAAAGGTAATGTGGCTGCTTGTGCGCAGCCTCAAGGTCTAACCCAAATAATACATCAAGTACCAAGCGATTCGGTGGGTCTAGATGATGCAAATGCCATGGCTTGGTATATGGCTAGCCAATTGATGACAAATACCCCAAAGGCCACGTCATTTTAGTTTGGTCTCAGCCCACATCTAATGAGGTAAATTTTTTACCTTGGTTTGTGCATTCTATGGCACATAAACGGCGCAAAAGGCTTCGGTTATATTCGGTTTTGGTGGTATTTATTGCCTTGTGTATTGCATGGTTTGGGGTGGTATATACCCACTTATTGCAGGCGCAAGTAAGTCTGCAACAGCAGCTATCAGCAAGCACTACGCATCTGCAAAAGCAGCAGCGCATAGTGTGGGCAGGCTCTTTAGAAGAGCGCCAAAAGCAGTGGCGCCAAACCATAGATGAGCAGAGGCGCTTTAATGCTTGGTTGCCAGCTATGCAGTTGTCTAAGCTTTTGGGGCAGCTGCATAGCCATTCTCATACACAGCTTGTGAGCTGGCAGTGGCAGGCCAAAAGCGATGAGCGTTTAGACACACACTCAGTGCTATTCATTATTACAGGCCAAGAACCTTGGCAAGCATGGTGGCAGCAGGCCCTTAAAGTGTGGCCCTCTATACGTATGGAAACGCTAGAGCCTAAAGGTAAAGGCTGGGCGTTGAAAGCAAGCTATATTGTTCAAGCCGACACCAAAGTAGAGCCTAAGCCAGAAATTCAGCTAAGCTCAGCCCCACTTACCAGGGCTGTCGAGCAGTCTCCAGCGTTCACCTTACAGTTAACACTGCCTAATATTACTGATGCCACTGATGGCACAAATACAGATTTACAGGGTGAGCCTTTTGCGGATATGGCTAAGCAGTTACAAAAATATGGCCAAGCTTTGAATATTTCGCGTAGCCAAGGTGTGCAGGCAAGTGCTGTATTGCCATCTGCTGCATGGGTTTTACTTGCACCACTACCAAGTGCTCAGGGCTTTTGGCTGCAGGGTTTGTCTATTGAACAAACACCTTCTGATCAATGGCAAGTGTCGATGCAATGGGTGCCCAGTAATGATGCGCCTCCTTTGACCTTTGCGCCAAGCGCTAATGCTTTAACCACACAAAGTATCCAAAGCATAGAGCTTTCCGCCCATCAGGGCATTTTGTACTATGCAAAAAAGATTGAGCAAGCTTACCTAGCGACTCAAAAGCCTTTATCCAAAAAATCTGTGCCTTTTTCGATTAAAAATCATCGACAGGCTATCAAGCAGCTGGAATTCATAGGCTATAGCACACAACAAAAAAACATATCAGAGGTTTGGCTAAAGTCGCTCATGACTGGGCGTCTTATAAAGGCACAGGTTGGGTCTATGATTTATGGGTGGCGGGTGTCTGATATTGGCCCTCAAGGAGTGAGTTTTACGCTAGGGCAGCAGCACATCAAGCTGCCGCCTGCGTGCTTTACAGGAGTTTTTGAATGATGAATAAACTAAAATTAATGTTAATAATAGTGCCAATGCACTTAGGTTTGTTGGCGTTATCACCTGCAAGTTTCGCTAATGGACATGCTGGTAATACCATGCAAAAAGTCACCATAAATGTACACAAGGTCACCCTTAGAGATGTGCTTTATGAGCTTGCACAAGCAGCACAAATCAACTTAGTGCTAAGCCATGATGTAGATTTTAAAATAAGCCTAATGCTACAAGAAATCGATCCCTATACAGGCTTAAAGCTGATGTGTAATACGGTAGCTATAGATTGTCAATTTACACAAGAGGGCCTTGTAGTAGGTGCGAAGGCTGAAACTATAAATACTAAAGTATTCCCCTTACATACGGTTAAATTAAGCTATGGCGATGCAGACGCTATATTGCTTGCATTGCAAAGCGCCCCGTCAATGCTCTCTTCCAAGGGCCAATTATTAGCTGATAGTCGCAGCCAGCAGGTGTTTATTTATGACGATAACGCCCACGCGGCTACCCTAATTAAAGCTATAAAAGCATTAGATCAGCCTCTTAAGCAGCTTTTAATAGAGGGTAGAATTGTGATCGTAAAGTCTACTTTGGGCACATCTCAAGGGCTAGATTTTATTGGGGGACTGGGCCCGCAGGTGGTTGGCAATGGTCTAGCTACGCAAGCAAACCAAGCAACTGTTAGTTTTAACCAGCTAGGGGGTGGGCTGCAGCTAGGTTTGGTGGGAGCGCATGTCATGTTAAATTTGGAGCTTGCGGCACTTGAAGCCAGTGGTCAAATACTCACCTTGTCCCAGCCACAAATATTAGTACAAGAGGGCTATGCAGGCAGCATTTATACAGGCCAAGAAGTGCCCTATACAGTGGCCACAGACAATGGACAGCAGCAAGAATGGAAGAGTGCGGTGCTAGGGCTTACAGCAACACCTAGAGTTTTGCCCAAAAACCAGGTGCAGCTAGACTTGCTAGTAGTACAAGATTCTATAGGAGATTTATTACCCAATGGAGAGCTCGCGCTAAACACCCACAAGCTTGAAACTAGAGCAGTGGTGGGCTTGGGGCAAACGCTGGTATTGGGAGGGGCTTTATATCAGCAACAATTAGATCGATTACTGTCTAACCCAGCAATTTCAAGCCTTCCCTTAGTAGGGCAATGGTTTGAACAACAAAAACAAGAGTCTGAGAGGTTTGAACTATTGATTTTTGTCACCCCACGCATAGTTAACCCTTGATTATGTTAATGTTAGTCTCCATAATTTAGTAAGTCTACCCGGGTTGAGCAGTGAGTGCTTAATGACCGGGTTTTGTTGTTGCTGTTCCTAAAAGGAATCTCATTGTGAATATATTTTTAATTGGCCCAATGGGTGCTGGTAAAAGCACCATCGGGCGCCAGCTTGCACGTGAGCTAAAGCTAGAGTTTTTAGATACTGATAGAGAAATCGAGGAAAGGTCTGGCGCAGACATTCCTTGGATTTTTGATGTAGAAGGCGAAGCAGGCTTTCGTAAGCGTGAAGCAAACATTATTACCGAGCTAACCGAGCATAGAGATTTGGTGATGGCTACAGGTGGTGGTGCAGTTGAGCTAGCTGAAAACCGTCAACATTTATCGGCCCGCGGCACTGTGGTGTATTTATTTGCCACAGTAGAGCAGCAGTTAGAGCGCACATCAAAAGATAAAAATCGCCCATTGCTACAAAATGAAGACCCAGAGCAAGTGTTGCGAGATTTATTTGCGCACAGGCATGCGTTATACGAAGAAACAGCTGATATTCAAGTGGCTACAGGCGCACAAAACCCTCGTTTGTTAGTGGCAGAAATTATTAAGCAAATTGAAGCTATTCGGTCGTTGTAGCCAGAATAGTCCACCAAGCCCTGCAGGATGTAGGGCCAAGCAACGATTGAATCAAAGCCTTAGCCTAACTTAAAGCCTTAGCCAAATTTAGAGCCCTTCATTATTCCATGACTAGCATACAACACACCCTAACCGTTGAGTTAGGAACGCGCAGTTATCCCATTTATATTGGTAGCGGGCTATTACAGCAAGCGCAGCTTTTAGGGCAACATATTACTGGCAAACAAGTGATGGTGGTGACTAACACCACTATAGCGCCACTATACTTAAAAGCAGTAATTGATGGATTAAAAAGTCTGCAAGCTAGTGACTTGCAGATAGATACTTTAGTGCTTGAAGATGGCGAACAACACAAACACCTAGATACAGTAAGCTTAATTTTTGATCACCTACTAGAGCAGCGTCACAATCGCACCACTACCCTTATTGCATTAGGTGGCGGCGTGATTGGTGATATGACAGGTTACGCTGCAGCAGCTTATCAGCGCGGGGTTAATTTTATACAAATCCCTACTACCTTGTTATCTCAGGTTGATTCTTCTGTAGGTGGTAAAACGGGCGTTAACCACCCCCTTGGCAAAAACATGATTGGCGCATTTCATCAGCCCCAATGTGTGATTATAGATACCCATACTTTAAAAACATTACCTTCGCGTGAGCTATCTGCAGGGCTAGCTGAAGTGATTAAATATGGCCTTATAGCGCAGCCAGACTTTTTCTCTTGGTTAGAGCAAAATATAGTTGGGCTGCGTGAATTAGAGCCTCAGCTTATTAGCCAAGCTATCTATCAGTCTTGTTTGAGTAAAGCGCGTATTGTAGCCGCCGATGAGCGTGAGCAAGGCCAGCGTGCTTTGTTAAATTTTGGCCATACCTTTGGCCATGCTATAGAAACGCAAATGGGTTATGGCAACTGGCTGCATGGCGAAGCTGTAGGTGCTGGAATGGCCATGGCGGCAGACTTATCATGCCGTTTGGGGTGGATTACTAAGCCACAAGTTCAGCGTATTCAAAACTTGTTAGAAGCTTCTGGATTGCCTTTATGGGGGCCGCCAAAGATGCAAGTAGAGGCTTATTTAGCGCACATGCAGGTAGATAAAAAAGTCACCGATGGCACTATTCGTTTAATACTGCTCCAGCAATTAGGCCATGCCATAGTCACGTCAGACTTTGACAACCAACTATTGCAGCAGACTTTAGCTATTTAGGTGATAAATTGTGAGCCAGCTGCGTAAAAAAGCAAACAATCAAGCAGGCCTCCATGCCGCTTATGTTGCTTATGCGAAACAAGTGGACGAACAAGAAATTACTCCCCAGTCGGATCGCTTAACGGCCTTTACATATCATTCCAGAGCCCGTGGGCGCCAGTTAGAAACTTTGCTTCACTTAAGTCATTTTTCTGATCACTTGGTGCTAATAAGTGCGCTTTCAGGTGCGGGTAAAACAACCTTTATTGAGCAGTTTTTACCCGCCACACCTACTCAAACATCTATAGTGCACCTAGCATTAAAAAAGCCTGTAACAGCCTCATGGGTTGCGCGTGCGCTAACCCAGCATTTGGCTGTGCCAGTGGAACAAGATGCAGGCTTAGAAGGCAATGTTGTATCTATACAAGGTTTAGCGCAGGAGTTAGCAGCGCAAAAAGAAGTGCTGTTAATTGTAGTAGATAATGCCCATTGGCTAGATGAAGATGCGCTAAACCTATTAGCTAATACATTGGCAGGTAGTGAACAGCTAGAGGCTCGCCCTCACGTTATTCTTTGTGCTGATAACACTATGGTAGAGCGCATCGAAGCGCCTGCATATGCACAGCTTAAACAAGATCGTTTTTATCACTTGAAGCTTGCGCCATTTTCGCAAGAAGAAAGTGCGGACTACTTGCGCCAAAGGCTACAGCGCATTGGCTTAACCCACGGCCTTGCTCCTATTCAGTTATTACAGTTACACCAGTTAGCCAAGGGCAACCCTGGCTACCTTAATATGTTGGCCAATAAAGCCCTAAATAAAGGCGGCTTTGTGCAGCAACAAGGCTTGCCTTGGCTGCACATAGTAGCCACTACATTGGTGGTGTTGATATTGGCTAGTATTTGGCTTACCAATTACTATTCTGATCGTTCCTTTAAAGACGTAGCGGCATATGCCAGTAGCTTCTCAAGGGCCCTGTCAGACTCAAACCTAGAGCCCACCAATATAGTAACGCCACAGCCTGCGGCTGCAATTATTAATGCTCCCGACCCTATAGCGGAGCCTGTGCAAGCAATAGAAGGGCTTGTTTTATATCCTCTATCAACGCAACCCATGCCAAAGCCTTTGCCACCTTTGCAGCCTATAGAGCTGTCACCTGCGTCAAAAAACATATCTCTTGAGCCAAAGCTAGAGGCAAAGCTTGCCCCAGCAACCGCGCAGCAAATAGCTAGGCTTTGGCCTCAATTTACCGCCATAACTAATCAGCCTTATCACTACCAAGCTATTTTAGAATTACCCAGTGATCATTTTAGTTTACAGATTCTTGGTGCTCGCTTAGAGGCTACCCTTGAAGCCTTTGTGGCTAAACAAAACATCACCCAGCCTCACTACGCTATACAGCTAGTGCGTGGTGGGCAGCCTTGGTATATGTTGCTAGTAGGCGATTATGCTAGCGCTAGTGACGCCATGAATGCTGTTACATCATTGCCCGTGGCTTTGCAAAACCAACAACCTTGGCCGCGACCAGTATCTAGAATTCAGCAGCAGATTCGTAATAAATTCAACACAAGTGGTGAATAACTTTTACAAATGTAGCGAACGTCGCCAATTGTGTAGACATTCTCTCCTTTATACTCTGAATAGTTTGTCTGTGATGGTTTTCTCAGGTAGTATGTTCCTCCATTTGTTGATTCAATAAACTTATAAGCTCTTATAAGAGTTTGTAATTAAAGCAAGTGTCCTGCTGATCCTTGTTTCTTCTAAAGCGTTCATCTAGCACTTGTTAACACCCCGGTGGCTTGAAGCCCCGTAGATTAGCGAGAGAGATACGATGAGCGCTGGCTTTTTTAATCCCAAAGAATTTAAAGATAATTGTGGTTTTGGTCTTATTGCACATATGCACGGCGACCCTAGCCATGACTTATTGCAAAAAGCGATAGAATCACTTACCTGTATGACCCACCGTGGTGGCATAGCCGCTGATGGTAAAACCGGCGACGGGTGTGGTTTATTGCTACAAATGCCAGACGATTTTATGCGTCGAATTGCACTGGATAACTTTTCAGAAGAGCTGACAGAGTCTTATGGTGTGGGAATGGTATTTTTATCCCAAGATGAAGACAAAGCTGCTCACTCGCGTAATGTATTGAATCAAGCTATAGAAGATAATGGCCTTGAAGTTGTGGGCTGGCGTGAAGTGCCAGTAGATCCCTCTTGCCTTGGGCCTATTGGCGCAAACTGCCAGCCGCGCATAGAGCAGGTGTTTGTAAACAGCCCAGGTCTTCGGGGAGAAGTGTTAGAAGCGCGCTTATTAGTGGCTCGTAAAACCACCATGTATGCACTCACTTCAGATGAAGAATTTTATGTGTGTAGCTTATCCCACCGTGTGCTTTCCTATAAAGGCCTAATGATGCCGGTAGATCTGCCGGTGTTTTATAAAGACTTAGGCGACCCAGCATTAAAAACGGCTATTTGTACTTTTCATCAGCGTTTTTCTACCAACACATTGCCGCGTTGGCCGCTGGCCCAGCCCTTTCGCTTTTTAGCCCACAATGGTGAAATTAACACCATTGAAGGCAACCGTAACTGGGCTAAAGCCCGTCAAAATGTATTAGCAACACCGCTTATTCCAGAGCTACAAGAGCTAGAAGGCGTGGTAAACACCACAGGTTCAGACTCATCTAGCATGGACAATATGATAGAGCTGATGGTGTTGGGTGGTATGGATGTATTTCGTGCCTTGCGTTTGATTATGCCGCCAGCGTGGCAAAACGATGAGCTGATGGATCCAGAATTACGTGCCTTTTATGAATATAATTCTATGCATATGGAAGCATGGGATGGCCCTGCTGGCATGGTATTAAATACGGGGCGTTATGCGGTGTGCTTATTAGACCGCAATGGTTTGCGGCCTTCACGTTGGGTGATGACCAAAGATGATTACCTAGTGACTGCCTCTGAAATTGGCACCTTTGAATATGACCCGCTAGATGTTGTGGCTAAAGGTCGCGTAGGCCCTGGGCAAATTTTGGCGGTAGATACTCATACCGGCGAAATCATGCACACTAAAGACATTGATGACCGCCTTAAGGCGTCTCAGCCTTATAAGAAGTGGTTGCGCAAGTCTGCCATCCGTTTGGAAGGCACCTTAGATGAAGAGCAGTCTTTTGAAGACTTCACAGAAGGTGAATTAAAGCGTCACATGAAAATGCATCAAGTGACCTTTGAAGAGCGTGATCAAGTGATTCGCCCATTAGCAGAAACAGGTCAAGAAGCCGTAGGCTCTATGGGAGATGATACTCCTATGGCAGTGTTATCTAGCCGTGTGCGTTCAGTTTATGAATACTTTCGTCAGCAATTTGCTCAGGTGACCAATCCACCCATAGACCCATTGCGTGAAGCTGTAGTGATGTCGTTGGAAACCTGTTTAGGTAAAGAGCGTAACATCTTCCAAGAAGGCCCAGAGCTAGCTAAGCGCATTGTGTTAGGTTCGCCCATATTGTCGGCCAGTAAATATACCAACTTATTAAACATGAACGTGCCTGGCTTTAAGGTGCAGTCCATTAACTTGAACTACGACCCTGAAGTAGGCTTAGAGGCCTCTATTAAAGACGTTTGCCAGCAAGCAGAAGAAGCTGTGCGTAGGCGTGTTGGCATAGTAATACTTAGTGATCGTGAGATTGAAAAAGGCAAATTGCCTATCCCAGCTAGTATGGCTACCGGTGCAGTGCATCATCACCTAACGAACACTGGGTTGCGTTGCGATGCCAACATTGTAGTGGACACAGGCAGTGCAAGAGACTCTCATCATTTTGCCGTGTTAATTGGTTTTGGTGCTACAGCCGTTTACCCATACCTAAGCTACCGCGTGATTAACGACATGGTGAGTTCTGGTGAAATTATTGGGGATCCGGTAGATTGCCATAAGTCTTATCGCAAAGGTATCAACAAAGGCCTGCTTAAAATCATGTCTAAAATGGGTATCTCTACCATCGCTTCATATCGTGGCGCACAGTTATTTGAAGCCATAGGAATAAGCAGCCCTATTATAGACCTTTGTTTCCATGGTGTGGCTAGCCGCATAGAAGGTGCAAAATTTGCTGACTTCCAGTCAGACCAACAAGTGCTCGCCGCTGAAGCTTGGATAGATCGTAAGCCTATACAACAAGGTGGCCTGCTTAAATACATCCATGGTGGTGAATATCACGCCTATAACCCAGACATCATCACCACCGTTCAAGCTGCTGTTCAAACAGGTGATTATGGGGTGTATAAAAAATATGCCAAGTTAGTTAATGAGCGTGGTGTTGCCTCGCTTCGTGACTTACTTAAGCTCAAGTCATCTGATGCGATTGATATCAGCGAAGTAGAGCCTTTAAGCGAAATATTTAAACGCTTTGATAGTGCGGCGATGTCTTTAGGAGCATTATCTCCAGAAGCCCATGAGTCTTTGGCTATGGCCATGAATGAGCTAGGTGGAAGGTCTAATTCTGGTGAAGGTGGTGAAGACCCTGCACGTTATGGCACTAATAAGCGCTCTAAAATTAAGCAAATCGCTTCGGGCCGTTTTGGCGTAACACCTGCCTACTTAGTGAGCGCAGAAGTGTTACAAATAAAAGTGGCCCAAGGCGCCAAACCAGGCGAAGGTGGTCAGCTACCAGGGGGCAAGGTAAACGATCTGATAGCGACGTTGCGTTACTCTGTGCCCGGTGTGACTTTAATATCGCCACCACCACACCACGACATTTACTCTATCGAAGATTTGGCCCAGCTTATTTTTGACTTAAAACAAGTGAACCCAGAAGCGCTAGTATCAGTGAAGTTAGTTTCACGCCCAGGTGTAGGCACCATTGCTGCTGGTGTGGCTAAAGCTTATGCAGATCTTATCACCATCTCTGGTAACGACGGCGGCACGGCTGCTAGTCCACTGACTTCTATTCGCTATGCCGGCTCTCCATGGGAGCTTGGCCTTGCTGATGCGCATCAATCTTTGCGCGGCAATGGCCTACGTGGCAAAGTGCGAGTGCAAACAGACGGCGGCCTTAAAACAGGCCTAGACGTAGTGAAAGCGGCATTATTAGGTGCAGAGAGCTTTGGCTTTGGCACCTTGCCCATGGTGGCATTAGGCTGTAAATACCTACGTATTTGCCATCTAAATAACTGTGCCACAGGAGTGGCCACACAAAATGAACAACTAAGAGATCATCACTTTCGCGGCACTGTAGAAATGGTAAAGCACCTATTTACCTTTATCGCCGAAGAAACCCGCGAAGTAATGGCGCAGCTAGGCGTGCGTAGTATCGAAGAGCTAGTAGGCCGCACAGACCTGCTAGAGATCAGTGGTGGGCTTACACCTAGGCAGAGCAACTTAGACTTATCGCCTTTGTTAAGCCAAGACGGCATCGACCCAAGCCAGCCAAACACTTGCCAAGTCGCTAGCAACCCGCCATACGACCCAGGCGCTATGAGCCAAACTATGTTGGATGAAATGGCTGGTGCCATTGCCAACTCTACAGGTGGCACGTATAGCTTCAATATTACCAACTGTGACCGCTCTGTAGGTGCCAGAATATCTGGAGCTATTGCTAAAGTGCACGGTAACAATGGCATGTCTGAACATCCATTAGAAGTGCATCTAAAGGGTATTGCAGGCTTAAGCTTTGGTGTGTGGAACGCCGGTGGTTTAAACATGTACTTAGAAGGTGATGCTAACGATTACGTAGGTAAAGGCATGGCAGGGGGTAAGCTAGTTTTATTCCCACCTAAAGGGTCTAGCTTTAAATCTAACATTACTTCCATCATGGGTAACACCTGTTTGTATGGGGCAACAGGTGGCAGCGTAATGGCAGCAGGCTGTGCCGGAGAGCGCTTTGCAGTGCGTAACTCGGGAGCTCATGCGGTCATTGAAGGTGCTGGTGATCATTGCTGTGAATATATGACAGGTGGTGTGGTCACTGTGCTTGGTGAAACAGGCTATAACTTTGGTGCAGGTATGACGGGTGGTTTTGCATTCGTATTAGATGTAGACCGCACCTTTGTGGACAAATACAACAGCGAGCTGGTGGAAATTCACCGCATTCGTGGTGAGAACATGGAAGAGTATCGCAGCTATTTGCGCTCTATTTTGCATGATTTCCATGAAGCAACGGGCAGCCGTTGGGGCAGAGAATTAAGCCGTCATTTTGAAGATTATGTCAGCAAGTTTTGGTTGGTTAAGCCTAAAGCTGCCAACTTACAGCAGCTTATGTCGAACACCCGAACTAAGACTGAATAATTCGATCTTTTAAAAAATACATTACCAAGTATACGAGGCTATTATGGCTCAGCGATTAGAAAACCATTTCCAGTTCATTGACGTAGGTCGTCAAGACCCAGCGAAAGTGCATCCAGACTTACGTAAACGCCAGTTTGCCGAAATCTACCAATCCTTTACACCGGTAGAGGCCAAACCCCAAGCACATCGATGTTTGGAGTGCGGCAACCCCTATTGTGAATGGAAGTGCCCAGTGCATAACTACATTCCCAACTGGCTAAAACTGGTGTCTGAAGGAAATATTTTAGAAGCCGTAGAGCTATGTCATCAAACTAACTCATTGCCAGAAGTGTGTGGCCGAGTATGCCCACAAGACCGTTTGTGTGAAGGTGCATGTACCTTAAACGATGGCTTTGGCGCTGTTACCATTGGTTCGGTAGAAAAGTATATTACCGACACTGCCTTTGCCATGGGCTGGAAGCCAGACCTAAGCCATGTAGTGGCAACAGGTAAAAAAGTAGCTGTTATTGGTGCTGGCCCTGCAGGCTTAGCCTGTGCTGACGTGCTAGCTCGTGGCGGCGTTTCTGCTGTGGTATTTGATCGTCACCCAGAAATTGGTGGCCTACTTACCTTTGGTATTCCAGAATTTAAGCTAGAAAAGCCCGTTATGGCAAAGCGCCGTGAGATATTTGAAGGCATGGGTATCGAGTTTAAGCTGAACATGGAAATAGGCAAAGACCTTACTTTAGACCAGCTAATGGCAGACTATGACGCTGTATTTATGGGCATGGGCACATACAAATCTATGCGTGGTGGTTTTCCAGGGGAAGACTTAGAAGGCGTGCATGAAGCTTTGCCATATTTAATATCCAATATTAATCGCCGTATGGGTTTTGAAAAAGATCCTGCTGATTTTATCGACCTAAAAGGCAAGCAAGTAGTCGTGTTAGGCGGTGGTGATACTGCTATGGACTGCAACCGCACAGCCATTCGTCAAGCCGCAGCTACTGTGTCTTGTGCTTATCGTCGTGATGAAGCCAACATGCCAGGCTCTATTAAAGAAGTAGCCAACTCTAAAGAAGAGGGCGTGCAGTTCTTATTTAATCGCTCACCTGTTGAGATTATGGGTGAAGATGGCAAGGTAACCGGCATCAAGCTAGTCACTACTGAGCTAGGCGAAGCTGATGAAAATGGCCGCCGCCGCCCTGTGATAGTGCAAGGCAGTGAAGAGATTGTAGCTACCGATGCCGTGATCGTAGCCTTTGGGTTTAGCCCAAGCCCAACACCATGGATGGCAGATGCAGGCGTGCAGCTAGATGATCGCGACCTTGTAAAAGTGCCACGCACTTCAGACCTAGTGGCTAAAACTTATGCTTTTCAAACCACCAATGAAAAAGTGTTTGCTGGTGGCGACATGGTGCGTGGCTCAGACCTAGTAGTGACTGCCATTGATGAAGGCCGCAGAGCCGCTGATGGTATTTTAGATTACCTACAAGTTTAAGCTTGTAAGTAAACTGTAAAAGCCATAGAAAATCACCTTTAGATCACCTGTATACTTGCCACAAACCGTGACAATTACACAGGTGATCTATATCATTAGCACCTATATCTAATATATCCAAAAAGGCTAATTGCCCCCTATGTCTGCTACCAAACCTGTATTAAAAAACGATCGTTTCTTACGTGCTCTTATGGGCCAGCCTGTCGACGTCACTCCAGTATGGATGATGCGCCAAGCGGGTCGTTATTTGCCAGAATATCGTGCTTCAAGGGCAGTGGCAGGCGACTTTTTAAGCCTATGTAAGAATGCAGACTTTGCGTGTGAAGTGACTTTGCAGCCGCTACGTAGATACGACCTAGACGCTGCTATCTTATTCTCAGACATACTCACAGTCCCAGACGCTATGGGCCTAGGGCTATATTTTGAAGCAGGTGAAGGCCCTAAATTTGAAAAGCCAGTACGCACCGAAGCCGATGTTGCAGCACTAAAAGTGCCAGACATGGATGCAGATTTAGGCTACGTGATGAATGCCGTAAGCACTATTCGTGGGGCTTTATCTGGCGATGTGCCACTGATTGGTTTTTCGGGTAGCCCATGGACACTAGCCACCTACATGATTGAAGGCGGCTCTAGTAAAGACTTTCGTCATATCAAAGGCATGATGTATAAGAGCCCAGAGCTATTACACCAAGTGTTAAGTGTGTTGGCAGACTCTGTGATTGGCTATCTAAATGCCCAAATTGCAGCAGGCGCGCAAGCAGTGCAGATATTTGATACATGGGGCGGCATTTTAAGTGGCCCTTGCTACCAAGCGTTTTCTCTAGATTACATGCAGCGCATTGTGAACGGCCTTACTCGCGAATCTGAAGGCCGGCCAGTGCCTGTGATCTTGTTCACCAAAAATGGTGGGCAGTGGCTGGAAGCTATGGCAGCTACTGGCGCAGACGCACTAGGTTTAGATTGGACCATAGAAGCCAGTGAAGCACGTGATCGTGTAGGCGACAAAGTAGCACTGCAAGGCAACATGGACCCATGTGTATTATATGCAGATGCACCTACCATACAGGCAGAAGTAGGCCGTATATTGGCAGACTTTGGTAAAAATGATGGCCATGTATTTAACCTAGGCCATGGTATTCATCAGTTTGTAGACCCAGAAAGTGCCAAAATATTCGTTGATGCTGTGCACGATCAAAGTGGTCAGTATCACTAAGCGCAACAAGGCTACCCTTAAAACAACTATTAGGAGCGCACATGCCACATTGTGTCATAGAAATTTCTAACCAACTTAGCAGCAGTGTGACACCCACCCAGCTGTTAAGGTGTGTGTTTGATGCCCATGTAAAATCTGGTTTGTTTGAAACAGACCACATTAAAGTGCGCTGCACAGGCTATGATCACCATATTGCAGGCACAGGCTCGGATCGTTTTATCCATGCCACATCACACATTATGGCAGGGCGCACAGCTGACCAAAAGCAACAGCTAAGCAATATGATAGTGCAGGGTTTGATTGATATGGGTATCACCTCTGCAGCCATGAGCGCACAAGTAGTAGACTTAGACCCTACCTACGTTACTTTTACCGACTAGTTTTGCACCTTTGTATCATTAGCGCGCCAGCCAATGGCCAGCGCGTTAGTTGTGCTGAGTGAAGCCTTGAGCTATTCAAACTCCAACATTGTAAATATAGTGGCTGCATTTCTTAGGGCCAGCTGCCTGTACGTTTTCCACTGCATAAACGCAGATTGATCTATGTTATAGGCGTCAGTTAATTCGCCGTCTTCTTCTAAAACTATTTCCACTTGCTCAAGCATATAGCTCAAATAATCTTTTGTGTAATAAGTGACAGTGTCTAAATCTGTCACACCACCATGGCCTGGAATAATTATTTGTGGGTTTAATGCCACCAATTTATCCCAGTTTTCTATCCATTCTCTAATATTAGTATGCTCTAGAATAGGCAGTAATCGCTCATTAAAAGTAAAGTCTCCAGAGATTAAGAGGCTGTCTTCAGGTAGCCATAGCTGAATATCATCAGGGCTATGGGCGTTACCAAAGTGCATTAATACAATTTTTTTGCCTTTCACTGGAATAATGTATTGATCTAAAAAGGTGCGGTCAGGCATTACTAAATGTGATTTAAAGTATTTATCTTTTAAGCTATTTTTCGCCCGTGTGATCACTTCCACTGAGGAGTGTTCCAAAATTTCAGGCATGTTTTCATGGGCAATAATTTCTACACCTTGCTCTTTCCAGTAGCTTCCGCCTTGCACAGCATGGCCCTGTGCATTTTCGTAAACTAGGTATTTTACGGGGAGGTGGGTCACTTTTTTAATTTCTTCATGCATGGCTTTAGCCAGTAAATAACTACCGCCGCCGTTAAATACCACTACAGCATCATCAGCCACTATAAAGCTTAAATTATTATTATGGCCCGAGTTTTCATAGCTAGGCGGCTGCGGGGCACCAATGGCAGAGTAAACACCATCAACCACTTTTTGAGGGCGTTGATACAAAAGTGAGCTGCTATCTAGTGTGCCTTTAAATACGTCAAAGCCTTTCTCTTGCCAGTCAAAATAGCCTCCACTGTAATTGCTTACATTGGTGTAGCCCATATCCATTAGTGTAATTGCAGCCGCGGGGCTGCGCACATTGGTGCCACAATAAACCACTATGGGCGTATCAAAAGACGGCGCAGAGTCTGCTACACGAAACTCCAGCCAACCTCTGGGAATATTTATATTTTGATATAAGCCTATGGTGCCTAGCTGCTGTATTTCAGAGGGTGTTCGCACATCAATAAGCAGGGTATCAGGGCTTTTGTCGATTAGCTGTGCTATGTCATCAGCGGAAATATCACTAATGGTTTTATGGGCCGCATCTAAAGCAAGCGCAGGGTAGGCCAATAGTAGGCAAAGCAAAGGCAATAATTTTTTCATGTGTAATGTAGCCCGTATTAGAGGAGGAGATTACTGTTTCTTAAGTATATTAGCAGAAAATTATATAATATATTGTGGGTGGTGATGAATGGGTGTTTCCTTACTAACTGTATTTGTTATGTATTTTTTGACGATAAGATCACGATTGTGAATGAGATTAGCCCGTCGAATAAAGTTGATTAATTATTTCTGCACTATCTTCCAGCGTTTGGTATGGCCATGGAGAGATACTGGAGCTGCCGTGAGCGTATGTGTTTCTAAAGTAAGGGATGTGCTCTTTTAATACTGTTAAGTAATCCCAGTATTGTGGCTCTTCTGGTGGTTTAGTATCGAGTACCTTAGCCAATTCAACGTCTTGCTTATACCGAAAGGCTTTATGTTTTGTAACTCTTTGCCACTGTGAAAATTTTTCGTTGGATAACCACTCTTCATCAATAGAACGTTGAAGTAGTTTTTTAAACGGAGCGTTTCTATTACCAGTTTTTTCTCTAAGTGCGAACTCTATGGAAATGAATGCATGTAACTCTGCTACTGGAATAAATCTGTATACGTGCCAAGCGAAGAACGCAAGATTCTTTGCTGTTTCGAAATGAACCACTACAGCCTCTGGGACTTCACCATTAAGGCATATCTCCTGAATGGGTTTTGCGTATCGTTCGAGAGAAATTGACTCAATACCATTTGGTGTGGAGCGCCCAAAGGATTTCCATCTGGGATCAGGAGCTTGCATATGCACTAGTGGACGCAAGTGTTCAGCGTGGAATTGGGTCATATGTTCTTTTCACACATAACGCCGCTGTACGGTCCGGGCGCAGCAAGCGTATGGAGGAGCGATTTTGGCCCACTTTCTTAGGCCATTCTTAGTAAAAATTTCATATCTTCATCTATTTTATTTGCTTCTTCCCTTAGTCTAGACTTCTTATAAACACAATTATTAAATAACTCCTTTTGTTCAAAACTATCATGTAGTTCTATAATTGTTTCTGAAAGCCTATTAGCTTCGCTAATAATAAACTTTTGTCGTGCTGCTAGAGCAATAATTTTATTAGAAATTTGTTGTTTTTCTAACTGGATCTCTGAATATTTTTGCTGCTGCAAGAGTTGTTTATTTAGTGCAAGAGCTTGCTCATTTAGTGCAATAGCTTGCTCATCTTGAGCTTTTGTTGAGTCTCGTAATTCTTTATTTTGATAAATAATTGCAATCAAAGCCAGAACCACAGTAATTGATGAAAACAAACCGTTTAACAAGCCCATCGAATCACCAAGCTCAGCTGTAGAATTAGGGAGCTTCAATGTTAAAAATGGGATTTCAATGACCCCTATGTAGTATAAGCTCGATAATATCCATAAACTTAAAAATAGTAACGTTGATATTATTATGAAAAATCTCATTGTAATCCTTAATTGCAGCTTAATGTCGCTAGCAGTGGCAGAGCGCTAACCACTGCCGAAACTCGTTAGCCTCTTAACATTTCGTATGGGTTTTGCCACCCTTTTTGCTCTCGAATTCTTCCCAACCAGCTTTCTACATTTGTAGGCACTTTAACTTGTGCTTCATTTGCATACATCAAGTATGCACACAAGGAAAAATCTGCAATGCTGATTTGCTCACCTAGGATATAAGGCTTATCCATAAGTTCACGGTCTAACACATTAACGTCATTCTTATACCTGCCATATAGCCAATCATAGGCACCCTGCGACAGCCGAAACTGGGGGTGTTTATTGGAAAATTTCTCATGAGCTCTTAATTGTGGAAGACACATTCCAATTTTATTTGCTTCCCAAATCAACCATTCGAAGCATTTTTTGTTATTGGTTTCATTTAAAAGTCCAAACCTCTTACTCAAATAAGCAAGAATGGCATTGGACTGAATATAACTTTGTCCATTATCAATTAGAGTTGGCACTTCAGAAAATTTTGATATGCCTAAAAAATCTGCGCTTCTTGTGCTTCGGTCAGAAAATATATCAATACATTCATACTCATGATCTACCCCAACCCAATCTAAGAAAAATTTAACTTTAAACGCATGCCCTGAGTCTGGGTGTCCATACAATTTCATCGTTATCTCCATAGGACTAACGCCCTTACCTGACGCAATTTTGCTGTTGATTTTTTTCAAGTGACGACATAATTGTCTTACTGACTAAACTTGTTAAGTGTTTTTAGTGACTTCTAGGTTTAGCATCAAATTATCAATTATCTGTGTGCAGGCTAGTGATGCTTGAAGCGAACGCTGAAAGTTTGAGCAAGGGCTGTCATAGTCTTTTTTTTCTGATGAAAGATGATCCTTATAACACTTCCAATAATAGCCAGCCTCACCTAGCAGAGGCTTAAAATCTTTTTTATATTCTTGAAAGTATAAAGAAAATGACATCATTAGTTCGGCGATTAGTTCGTTTGCTGAATCATAGTTGTCGTTAAACCACCTTAGATCGTCTTTACCTTCAGCCATATCTGCCTTTGAAAATGATAGCCTAGTTGATAAAAGGTATAGATTTTTCAATGCTTGCTCTCTTTGGCATCTGATGTTTTGTAGTTCAGATAACTTTTTATCTCCTTCGGTTTTAATTCTCGCCAAGTAGAATCCAACATAATTGTTTATTATGCTAGCCAAGATCACTGCAATAAAAGTTATGACTCCTACTAGAATCCTAGGGTCTAAATCCATAATTTTTCCTTATGTTTAATTGCCTTGTAATATGCCTTTGTGTGTTGATAATTTCATAGAAGGAGCAACTATAGAGTTTAATTTATATAAGAACTCTAGACTTTTTGGGCCTGCATGTTTTTTAATAATCTCTAATAATAAAAACCAGCATAACTATTCGCTTGCTTGTTAACTTGTAACAATTTCATTACTACAGATACGGCCATACTATTCTAATAATATGAAACTTATAGTAATAATTCAAATTAAGAATTATCCCTATATTTATGAATAGAAATTTAGGCGAGCTTATCCACAGCAGTATTTAAGCGCTGTGTTGTATTACAGAGGGGGTGTGGGTAGTGGGTTTTATTTAGGTAAGGCCAGCAAATTTGGCGTTTGTGGCAGTGGCTAGGTCTTGTGCAGCAAGTTCTATTTCTAGGCCGCGGTGGCCGCCACTTACATACATGCTTTTATAGCTTAGAGCGCTTTCATCTATCACCGTGGGCAATGGGCGCTTTTGCCCCAAAGGGCTCACACCGCCCAGCACATAGCCACTGCTGCGGCGTACTGCGGCAGGGTTTGCCATGCTTACTTTCTTTGCGCCTATGGCTTTGGCCATGCGCTTTAAGTTTAATTGGTGGCCCACAGGCAGCACAGCTACGGCTAGGGTATTGGTATGGGTTTCCACTACTAAGGTTTTAAACACGATGTCTGCATTCACGCCTAGTTTGGTGGCGGCTTCCAAGCCATAGGAAGCTGCACTCGCATCATGTGTGTATTCATGCAAGCTATGGGTTATGCCTAGTTTTTTAAGCTGATCAATGGCTGGAGTCATGGATTTTTTGCTACTTATTGGTGAGTATTGCTGAGTGCTGGTGGGCCAAAACTATAGCCTACATGTTACCCCTAAGTGGCTTAGGAATCGAGGCTCAAGCATCACATTACAGCGCAGCCACTATGGCATTATTAAAAGGCATTGTTGGTGGTGAGGTGAGACGATATAATGGTGTTTAAGAATGTTTGATATCTGATTGATAAGGAATATAAAAATTAATACCACCTTGCTGAAAAGCTCACTACACCTTCCATGCGGCCTGTTATTAAAAAACAGGTTGGCAAAGTCTGCTATGTCAGACTCTTTGGCAAATGGCAAAGGTGACTCTACACCAGCCCAAGCCAAGCTATATGAGCGCTGGGCAAAAGGTGGTATTGGCTTGTCTATCGTAGGCGAAGTGCAAGGTGATGCTCGCTATCCAGAAAAGCCAGGTAATTTGGTATTTCATGATGCATCACACCAAAAAGCTCTACAAACGCTGGTTAAAAAAGCCACGGTTAATGGCGCACATATTTGGGCTCAGTTGGGCCATGCGGGGGCGCTTTCTCACCCACCTATTAGCCAGCCTGTAGGCCCATCGGCATTGGATGTGTCAGGCATACAGTGCAGGGGTTTACTGGTGAATGAGGTGCAGCAGCTACCTAAAATGTATGCAAAAACAGCGCTTTTTGCAAAAAATGTAGGCTTTGGTGGCGTGCAGATTCATGCTGCCCATGGGTTTTTGCTTAGTCAATTTCTTTCGCCTTTGTTTAACTCTAGACAAGATAACTATGGTGGCTCTATTGAAGCTCGCTCTAGCATTATCATTGATATTATTAATGAAGTTCGCAAAACTGTAGGTCCAAGATTCCCTATCGGTATCAAGATCAATTCTTCAGACATGCTAGAGGGCGGGCTAACAGAAGCCGACGCCTTGGAGTTTGTACGTATACTTGATGGCACTTCAGTAGATTTAATCGAAATTAGCGGCGGTACTTATTTCCCGGGCACTAAGTCTAGCTCTGACGGTGGCGGTGGTGGGCCTTATTTTCTGGGCTTTGCCGAGCAAGCACGTGGGGCAACGAATATCCCGCTCATGCTAACGGGCGGGTTTAAGTATCACCAGCAAGCCGTGGATGCCTTGGCAAGTGGGCATGTAGATATCGTAGGTTTGGCTCGGGCTTTAGTGGTAGAGCCCAATGTGGCTAACCTATGGCTAGCCAAAGATCCCAGTGATCCAAGCTACCCTAGTTTTGAATCAACGCCGCAGGGTGGCATAACGGCGTGGTACACCATGAGAATTAGCGCGTTAAGCCAAGGCTATGAGGATGACTTTGCTCTAAGCCCCGCTGATGCTCTAGCTATTTATGAGCAACGCGACAAATTGCGCTGTGTGCCCTGGCTAAAGCGCTTTAACCAATAGGTGTTAAGCGTCTTTTTGATACATTAAATCCCACACACCATGGCCTTTACCTTCACCGCGGCGCTGAAACTTAGTGCTAGGGCGAAAGTCTGGCTGTGGTGAATACTGTTGTGGCCCCGCTTGGTTGCTATAGCCTGGCGCAGGCTCCATCACTTCCATCATATGCTCTGCATAGGGCTGCCAATCTGTGGCCATGTGGAATACACCACCTGCGCTAAGTTTTTGACGAATATCTTGCGCAAAATTAGGCTGCACTATGCGGCGCTTGTTGTGCTTTTTTTTGTGCCATGGGTCTGGAAAAAATAGTTGCACCCCACCCAAGCTGCCATCTTTAATGCATTGTTCCATCACTTCAATGGCGTCATCACAAAACACGCGCACATTACTTAGCTCTTGAGTGGCTAGGTTATTAAGTAGTCGGCCTACACCTGGGCGATGCACTTCTATGCCAATGTAATTATTTTCTGGCATGGTGGCGGCCATGGTAGAAAGTGAGTCGCCCATACCAAAACCAATTTCCATAATCACTAGGTGGTCATTGCCAAATATCTCAGTAAAGTTTAGTGGGCCTTTATCTAGGGTTAAACCATACAATGGCCAATAGTGCTCTAAAGCGTGTTCTTGCGAGGGCGTCATGCGGCCCGCACGTTTTACAAAGCTGCGAATACGGCGTGGGTTTTCAATATCAGGGGTTAAATCAGAATACATAAATAAAGTCTTAGTAGATATGGGGCTGCTTGGTGATCATTTTACCTATTACTGATGAATAAATCAGCATGATGATGATGTCTATATTACATACTATCTCACACAAAAAGCAGAGCAATTTGGTACACTACATCATCTTCTAATATTTAATGATTTTCTTACCTATGACAACCATTCGCATCGCCACTCGTGAAAGCCAGCTTGCCCTTTGGCAGGCTTATTTTATTAAAGCAGAATTAGAGCGTCATCATCCTGGCATCATCATTGAGATTTTGGGAATGAAAACCAAAGGCGACAAAATTTTAGATGTGCCTTTGGCTAAAGTAGGCGGTAAGGGTTTGTTTGTAAAAGAGCTAGAGCATGCCATGTTAGAGGGCCGTGCAGACATTGCCGTGCACTCTATGAAAGATGTGCCAATGGATTTCCCTGAAGGTTTGGGCTTGTCTATTATTTGTGAACGTGAAGATTCAAGTGATGCGTTTGTAAGTAATCACTACGCCTGCTTAGACGATTTACCGAAAGGTGCTAAGGTGGGCACCTCAAGCCTGCGTCGCCAATTACAAGTAAAAGCGCTGCGGCCTGATCTGCAATTATTAGATTTGCGCGGTAATGTGAACACCCGCTTAGCCAAGCTAGATGCAGGCCAATATGATGCCATTATTCTTGCCAGTGCGGGCTTAATGCGCCTTGAGTTTCACGAGCGCATTCGTTCACGCTTAACAGATGAGCAGTGCTTGCCAGCGGGTGGGCAAGGTGCAGTGGGTGTGGAGTGCCGTGTGGATGATGCCCAAACTATGGCGCTACTTGCACCCTTGCACCACGCAGACACTGCAGATCGTGTGATCGCAGAGAGAGCATTAAATAAACGCTTAGAAGGCGGTTGCCAAGTGCCTATTGCCTGTTTTGCGCAGCTAGAAGGTGATCAATTGTGGCTGCGTGGTTTGGTAGGTGAGGTAGACGGTAGCCGTGTGCTCACTACCCAAATCAGAGGCCCGCGCGCACAAGCCGAACAACTTGGCATCCAAGCTGCAGAAGATCTATTAGCACAAGGTGCTGGTGAAATTCTGCAGGCTATTTACGCCGATCAGTAAGCAGCCTATGACCGCTATAAAGGTGCTTGTCACACGTCCCGTTGCGCAAGCCAAAGCCATGGTAGAGCTGCTGCAAAAGCAGGGTTTCCAAGTTCAGCATTTGCCTTGCTTGGCCATTGAGCCTGTGCCGCTTATAAGTGAAGATGGTTTGCAAAGTAAACGTTTGGCTATGGAGCTATCTACTTTTGACCATGTGATTGTGATCAGCACCAATGCTGCACAACATTGGCTAGACTTAGTACAAGACTATTGGCCTCAATGGCCTGTGGGCGTCAACTGGTGGGGCATGGGCGAGTCTACCCAAGCCATGTTAGTGGCTGCGGGAATTGACGCCGGTAGGTCTGCAACAGGAGACACCAGTGAAGCCTTGCTTGCCCATTTATTACCTCAAATTAGAATGCATGACAAAGTGCTTATAGTGCGTGGTCAAGGGGGCAGGCAAACACTGTCAGATGCCTTAACTGCAGCCGGCGCCAAGGTGGATTATGCCCAGTGCTACCAGCGCAAAATGCCACAGTTAAGGGCGTTGCAGCTTTTGCAAGTAGATGAATTTGCCCCACAAGCAGTGATTTTACAAAGCGGTGAAACCTTAGAAAATTTTGACGCATTATTAGCGCATAAACCTTGGTGTGATAAACACAATATCGTGTTGGTGTTACCAAGCATGCGGGTGGCCGATCAAGCCCGTGCATTAGGCTATAGTGTATTACTCACTAGCAGTAGTGCCAGTAACCAATCTATGTGCGATACTTTGCTACAATCAATGTTGTTACCGATACAAAAATAAGCACCTTGCCCTGTAGTTAATACAAGTGTTAAAACAAGTGGTAAGATGCAGTGAAAGCAGGCCTTACGGCCGCACAAAAAAGGATGCTTACGCAGTGACACAAGATCAAAATAACGCTAATAGCAAAACGCTAGAAAAAGGCGCGGGTCTCAAATCTTCCGCCACCAAAACAGCTAAAGTATCCAAACCAGCAGATCGTGCTACGGCATCAAAAACAAAGCCAGCAGGCCAAGCTAAGCAAGGTTTGTTGTGGCTGCTTGTGCTGATATTAATCGCAGCCGTGGCAGGCTTGGGTTATTTGCAGTGGCAAACTCAGTCTTTCACGGCGCAGCTTACCTCAGGCCAAAGCGGCCAATCTAAAGCCCTAGAAAATTGGCAACAAAAGCAGCAATCTTTGTCACAAAAGCTAGATGACGCCACGCTTGCCAATGCTGCAGCACTTAGCAATATCAAAACCGAACAAACAGATATAAAAAATAATCAACAGGCCATGGATGATGCCCTTGTAGTGGCATTAGAAGCTATGGCAAAAGCACAATTAGATCAGGGCCAAGTGTTACCTAAATGGCAGTTAGCAGAAGCAGAATATTTATTGCGTCTAGCCAACCAAAGATTAGCCATGGAGCAAGCTAGCGAATCAGCTATTGCCTTGCTTAGCGCTGCTGACATCATCATACGAGACAGCGAGCAAGTAGGCACCTATGGCATTAGGCGTGCCATTGCCCTAGATTTAGCTTCCCTCACTGCAGTGCCAAGTATGGATGTGCAAGGGGTGTATGCCCAGCTTGCAGCGTTATCTTCTTTGGCATCTAAGCTTACCTTTATCCCCCCTCGCAGTGAGGCGGTGGCGGTTGAAGCAGTCCAATCTACTCAAGATAGCACTCTACCGGTTTCTTCTGCACAGGGTGTGACATGGAGTGAGTCTTTATGGCTTGGCACTAAAAGTGCCAGTGCTGGTATTTTCTCAGAGCTAAAGCAGCTGGTTAAAGTGCAATCACGCACACAAGAAGACCAACAATTACTCACTCCAGCGGCGCAGCTTTTAGTGCGCATGCGTATTGAAATGGCGTTAAGCCAAACGCAGGTGGCCCTTTTGCGTCGCCAACAAGGCATTTATGATCAATCCTTGGAGGGTGTACAGCAGCTTTTAGCCCAATACTACCGTCCAAGTGACGCGGTGGTTAAGGCCATGAATAAAACAATTGACGAACTAAGTGAAGTAAAAGTGTTGGTTAATATGCCCAATATCAGTGGGTCTTTGGTGGCGTTGCAAAGTTTTATCGCCACCTTGCATGACACTCCAGCGCAGCCATTGGTGGGAGAATAACTCATGCGTTTTTTCATCCTAGTCATCTTATCGGTGTTAATTGCAGGTGCAGGTTTAGGTGCTTTAGCTAATATAGATCCAGGCTATGTGTTACTAGCTTGGGGTGACACTAGTGTGGAAATGAGCATTTGGATATTACTAGCAGCTATTGTTCTACTATTTGTGGTGATGTCTTTTAGCCTACGATTGGTTACTTCGCTCAATTTGCCCTTTAAAGTAATCGGCAATTGGCAAGAGACTAGCCGCACTAAACGCATGCAAGCTCAAATACGTTTAGGGTTGTTAGCTTTGGCTGATGGCCAAAACTTGCGCGCACAAAAAAAGCTTGCTGAAATATCCTCTACCACAGACCAGCCCTTTGTAGTGTTGCCAGCGCTGGCTCAAGCGCTAGGTAGACAGGGCAAGATGGAAGAAGCACGTAAAGTGCTAAATCAACTGGTGGCCAAATTTCCAGATGCTCAGCAGTTAGTTTATTTAAAGCTTTGCGAAATATGTTTATTTCAAGGTGACCATGAAGGTGCTCTTGGCGCATTACAAAGCCTGCATAAGCTTAGCCCTAAACATGCAGAAGCCAATCAGCTACTGCTAGATTTATTACAGCGTCAGCAAATGTGGCCCGAGCTGATTAGTTTATTAAAGGTGGTGGGTAGTTGTAATCAGCTAAGTGAAGAACAGCTAGCTCAGCAGCAGCAGTTGGCCTATGGGCGTGCTTTTAGTACAAGCCAAAACCAAGCAGGTAGTGCAGCAAAAAGCAGCTTAGACCAGCTCCAAGCCTTGTGGAAAAAAGCCCCTAAAAGTGTGACTAATCACACCCCAAGTATTGTGAGCTACGCTAAAGCGATGGCCCGTATTGAGGGCGATAGCGCCGTTACAACACAAACATTCATAGAGCACACACTCAAGCAGCAATGGTCAGATGAGCTAGTGCTTGAATATGCACACCTGCCTTTAGCAGATTTGTCTAAAAGTTTAAAACAAGCAGAAGCTTGGCAAGCCTCTGCAAAAGACAGTGCAGCCTTGCAGCTCACATTAGGCCGCTTATGCGGTGGCTTAGAGCTTTGGGGCAAAGCCCAAGACTATTTGCAAGCCAGTATTAGCTTGCAAGCCAGCAAAGAGGCGCATGCCGAAATGGCTCGATTACAGTATAAAATGGGCCATGTTGATGCTGCTATAGAACATTATCGCTTAGCCAGCGTATTTTAAAGTTGACAGTTGGCGCCGCTTAATACAGACTGTAAGCAATCCAGCAAGACCTTCTGTCTTAATCGGGTGTATTTTTACCGGCTAACTTAGCCTGACTATTCCACTAATTTCATTTTCCTCGCTAGCGCGCACTGACGCCCCTTCGCTTATTACTTATGAATCTAACTGAATTAAAAACTAAAACAATGCCTGAACTTGTCGAAATTGCCCAAGGTATGGGTCTCGATAATGTAGCTAGGTCTCGTAAACAAGAATGTATCTTTAGCATTCTTAAACGTCATGCTAAAAGTGGCGAAGATATTTTTGGCCAAGGTGTGCTAGAAATATTGCAAGATGGCTTTGGCTTCTTGCGCTCAGCAGACGCTTCTTATTTAGCAGGGCCGGACGACATTTATGTCTCGCCAAGCCAAATACGCCGCTTTAGCCTTCGCACAGGCGACAGCATAGACGGTAAGATCCGTCCACCCAAAGATGGCGAACGCTATTTTGCCCTGCTTAAAGTGAACAGCATTAACTATGGGCCACCAGAACAAGCAAAGCATAAGGTGTTGTTTGAAAACCTAACACCTTTGTTCCCTACGGAACGTTTAAGCATGGAGCTTGGTAATGGCTCTAGTGAAGACTTAACGGCCCGTATCATCGATTTAACAGCGCCAATGGGCAAAGGCCAGCGTGCCTTGATTGTGTCCCCACCTAAGGCTGGTAAAACCTTGATGCTGCAAAATATTGCGCATTCCATTACGCGTAATAATCCAGATTGTCATTTGATCGTGTTGCTTATTGACGAGCGTCCTGAAGAAGTGACCGACATGAAGCGCTCTGTGCGTGGCGAAGTAGTGGCCAGCACGTTTGACGAGCCACCTTCACGTCACGTGCAAGTAGCTGAAATGGTCGTTGAAAAAGCCAAGCGTTTGGTAGAGCACAAAAAAGACGTGGTCATCCTTTTGGATTCAATCACTCGTTTGGCTCGTGCCTACAACACTGTAATCCCTTCTTCTGGCAAGGTATTAACCGGTGGTGTTGACGCCCATGCATTAGAGCGCCCTAAGCGTTTCTTTGGTGCGGCACGTAATATTGAAGAAGGCGGTAGCCTTACCATTATTGCTACAGCATTGACCGATACTGGCTCGAAGATGGACGAAGTGATCTTTGAAGAATTTAAGGGCACAGGTAACTCAGAAGTGCACTTAGATCGTAAAATTGCCGAGCGCCGTGTATTCCCTGCCATCAACATCCGTAAGTCTTCCACTCGTCGTGAAGAGCTATTAACTCGTGATGAAGAGCTGCAGCGCATGTGGATTTTGCGTAAATTGCTTGATCCTATGGAAGATGGCCAAGCGACTGAATTTTTGTTGGATAAGCTTAAAGGTGCTAAAACCAACGAAGAGTTCTTCATGTCTATGAAGCGTAAGTAAGACATTATTTAGTATTATGAATAAAGGTGGCTACCTAATGTAGTCACCTAATACAGTGGAGAATGGGTAGGCTATGGCCATGAAATATAAAGACCTACGCGACTTCATCGCAAGCCTTGAAGCCCAAGGTGAGCTAAAACGCATTACTAAAGAGGTGGACCCACACCTTGAAATGACTGAAATCTGCGATCGCACTCTGCGAGCAGAAGGCCCCGCCTTATTATTTGAAAACCCCAAAGGTTTTGACACTCCCGTATTAGCTAACCTGTTTGGCACACCCAAACGTGTGGCTCTTGGTATGGGCGCTGAAAGTGTAGAAAGCTTGCGTGATATAGGCCACTTACTTGCCGCGTTAAAAGAACCAGAGCCCCCTAAAGGCTTTAGAGACGCTTTAGACAAGTTGCCACTTTATAAACAAGTGCTCAACATGGCTCCCAAGCTCATTAGCAAACCACCATGCCAGCAATATGTAATGACAGGCGATGAGGTTGATCTTGCTAAGCTACCTATTCAAACCTGCTGGCCAGGTGATGCTGGCCCTCTAGTAACATGGCCTTTAGTGATTACTCGCGGGCCTAATAAGAAGCGCCAAAACCTTGGTATATATCGCCAGCAAGTGATCGGCAAAAACCGCTTAATCATGCGCTGGTTGTCTCATCGTGGTGGTGCGTTAGATTTTCGTGATTGGAAAATTGCCCACCCAGGTGAAAATTTTCCAGTGGCTGTAGCTTTAGGCGCAGATCCTGCCACTATTTTAGGTGCTGTTACACCGGTGCCAGACAGTTTAAGTGAATATGCTTTTGCAGGGCTTTTACGTGGTAGTAAAACAGAAGTAGCCACCTGTATGACAAGTGATTTGCAAGTGCCTGCCAGTGCCGAATACATATTAGAAGGGCACATCAAGCCTGATGATATGGCAGATGAAGGCCCCTTTGGTGATCACACCGGTTACTATAACGAAGTAGACAGTTTTCCAGTATTCACTGTAACGCGCATCACTCACCGTAAAGACCCAATTTATCATAGTACCTTTACAGGCCGACCGCCAGATGAGCCAGCAATACTAGGTGTGGCCCTAAACGAAGTGTTTATACCTTTGTTACAAAAACAATTTCCAGAAATCACAGACTTCTATCTTCCCCCAGAAGGGTGCTCCTATCGCATGGCGATAGTCACCATAAAGAAGCAATACCCAGGCCACGCCAAGAGAGTGATGATGGGCGTATGGTCTTTTTTACGCCAATTTATGTACACCAAATTTGTCATTGTTACTGATGATGATATAAACGCCCGTGACTGGAAAGACGTGATTTGGGCCATGACTACGCGCATGGACCCAGCACGAGACACGATGCTAGTAGAAAATACACCGATTGATTATTTAGACTTCGCATCACCCGTATCTGGTTTAGGGTCTAAAATGGGTATGGACGCTACCAATAAATGGGAAGGCGAAACCACCCGAGAATGGGGCACTACCATCACTATGGACGAATCTGTAAAGCAACGTGTGGATGATATGTGGGACGAGCTGGGTATTTTTAATATCACTAGCCCTGAGGATAAATAATGGCTGACAACGCTTACCTTCTCACCATAGATCAAGGCACAACAAGCTCACGCTGCATTATCTTTGCTAAAGATGGCTCTATTGTAAGCAGCGCCCAAATGGAATTTGAACAACATTACCCACAAAATGGCTGGGTAGAGCATCACCCTCAAGACCTTGTAGATACGGTTGTGGCAGTGTGCCAAAAAGCCCTTGAAGATAGTGGGCTAAAGGCCTCTCAAATTGCTGGTATTGGTATCACTAACCAGCGTGAAACTACTTTGGTGTGGGACAAAAACACAGGCCAAGCTATCTACCCTGCTATTGTATGGCAAGACCGTCGCACTGCTAAAGTATGCGATGCTCTCAAGCAAAGCGGCCATGAACCGATGGTTAACGCCAAAACAGGGTTATTGTTAGATCCTTATTTTTCAGCTTCTAAACTGAGCTGGATATTAGATCATGTAGAAGGCTCTCGTGCGCTAGCACAAAAAGGTGAGCTACTATTTGGCACTGTGGATAGCTACCTTATGTGGCATTTAAGTGGTGGGCGTATTCATGCCACAGATGCTACCAATGCTTGCCGCACTTTAATGTTTAACATCCATACTCAAGTGTGGGATGAAGACTTACTAGCGTTATTTAATATCCCCAAACAGATGTTGCCAGAAGTTAAAGACACGGCTGATAACTATGGGCTTATTGAAGCAGAGATTCTAGGGCATCCGTTACCGATCTATGCGGTAGCAGGTGATCAACATGCTGCTCTTTTTGGTCAAGCGTGCTTTGCCTCAGGCATGGCTAAAAGCACCTATGGTACAGGCTGTTTTTTAATGCTAAATACAGGTGACAAACCACAAAAATCCACGAGCCGTTTGTTAACTACTATGGCATACCGCCTTAATGGTAAGCCAGTGTATGCCTTGGAAGGTAGTATTTTTGTAGCAGGCGCAGCTATTCAATGGCTAAGGGATGGCTTAAAAATTATTGGCAGTGCAAGCGAGGCTGAGAAGCTCGCAGGCTCAATAGCCATAGATCACGGCGTGTATATGGTGCCGGCATTCACTGGCCTTGGTGCGCCTTATTGGGACCCTCAGGCACGAGGGGCCATATCCGGTTTAACCCGTGATACTGGCATTGAAGAGATTGTCAGTGCAGGTGTTCAGTCTGTGTGTTACCAAACTAAAGACCTACAAGAAGCGATGAAAAATGATGGTGTGTTACTTGAAACCTTAAGGGTAGATGGCGGCATGGTAGTGAATGACTGGTTTTTAAATCACTTAGCCAACATGTTAGATGCGCGAGTTGATAGGCCTACGTGTGTAGAAAGTAGTGCCTTAGGCGTGGCTTATTTGGCAGGCTTGCAGAGCAAAGTGTACGCTTCATTAGATGAGATTAGCCAAATGTGGCAGTGCGACCGAAGCTTTGAGGCGACTATGCCAAAGGCCAAAAGAGATCAACTGTACGATGGTTGGCTTAATGCTGTGAGTAAAGTACAAACCCAGCCTGCTTAAGCAGGCCAAGCAATATTGCAAAATGCTGTTTTTGTCTTATTGTGACAGTGCATCTCTGGGTGACACGGTCACGGAAATTTGGCTTCCCCGAAGGGTGCCACGCTTAATCTGAATGGTAGCCACACGGCTGCCTTTTTCGTAGGTCAGCACTGATACGTCAGATTGCACAGAGGTAATGTTTAACCAGCCTTGGTTAGGCATATTTTTTAAATAGTATTCAAATGCCTGCACCGGATCTAACTTAGATTTAAGCACTGCGCGCCCAATCCATTGTTCACCTGTGTTTAGTAACAAAGATTTATCTACGGCTAGCTCATCGTTGGCAGAGATAGGAATGTCTGCGTAAGAATTTGTCACTGCTGGGCTGTTGCCCGCCAATGTATTGCCATCTGCAGTGGGTATAGTGGTAGCAGGCAGGCTACAAGCAGTCATCAATAGCAGCCCAAACACTAAACTTGCTGCTTTAATAATTTGTTTTAACATTGCTCAAGATCCTTTTAACACGTTAATTTAATCGTTATAGGATAAGTATAACTAAGCCAAGCTATGAAAGCAGCACTTTAGCTAGATTACCTGTATTGATTGGTGGTTATGGTTGAGTGAGTTGCAGTTGCTGCCATTTTTTTGCAGCTTTAAGGGTAAGCATACCATTGGGGTTTAACACTTGAGCTTTTTGTAATCGTTGCTGCGCCAAGGCCAGCTGCCCACTTTCCATATATCCAAGTGATAACTGGGCGTATATGTCTGCAGCTAATTGCTGTTGCTGAGGATCAATCTTTGGGCCAACACAACATGCCGTAAGCCATGTTAATGCAATGGCCATTATAGCTGTGGTGGTTAAGTTATTTTTTATCATGACTAAAGCTTAGTCTAAAACTCACACATTGCTGGCGTTTTAGTCGAAAATTAAGTCAGTCATTAATTGGGTCAGCTTTTGGTTAATATTTGCACCTTCTTTCGCTAGGTCAAATACGATGTCAAAGTGGTTTTTAGTATCCACCTCAAAACACTGGCTGGCTGCACCGTCGCTCAATAGCTGTTGATGGTACTCTTGGCTTTGACGCTTAAACTCCTGGGTTTCGTTGCTGCCATAAGCAATAATGCAAGGCGGTAAGCCTTTATTTGTAAACAGCCCTGGGCTTAGATCTGTGGCACTTTGTGGAGTGAGGTGCAGTGGTTCGTTGATGTAAGTGTTTACCAATGGGCGCAAATCATAGACACCACTGATAAGCACTGCACCTCCAATAGACTGCGGGCTAAGGCCGTGAAGGCTTTGTTGGGCCGCTTGTAATACGCTGGCACATAAATGTGCCCCTGCAGAGCTGCCTGCAATGATCACCCTGTTAGTATCAAAGCCTAGTGTTTCATTTTGTGCGATTAGCCAAGCCACTGCATAGCAACACTGGGCGATCATTTGGTTAATGGTAGCTTCTGGCGCAAGGGTGTAGTCGACCACAGCTAAGTGAGTGCCTTGCTCGTTTAATCCAGGGGCCATAAAGCAGGATTCATCTTTGCTAAGTTGCTGCCAATAACCGCCATGAATATAAATGACTAAAGGGCCACCAGTTTTGGCTGCAAAGTAATCTAGTCTTTCGCCTTTCGTTATTGTGGCATCACCGTAACTAAGATTGGCTTGATAATTGAGTGTATCTTGAGCCATCTGTGAGTGGCTTATGTAGTCATTGATATACACCATAATGTCTTCTACGCAGGAGCTGGGAGAGTACTCTTGCTCAATTTTTGCAAGGCTCATGTGTTTCCATGGCATGGGGAATCTGCGCCTTAAAGGCTCCACTTTTGTGGGTGTTTGGGCGTGGCGATGGGCTTTAAGTAAGCTATTAATAGGGCGATGGCAATTACCACAATCTCCAGCCACGCCAAGGGCTACCCGTAGTTTACGAAAGTCGTCATAGCCTTTTTCAATAGCTTTATTGACACTATCTTGATGTACGTTAAAGCAAGTGCAAATAACAGGATTATTGCGGTCAACCTTAGTCATTTTGCTAGAGCCTTAATGGCATCACTTAGTCCACTTAAAGTCATAGGGAACATTTTGTCATCCATAAGCTGCTTGGTCATGCCCACAGACTGGGTATAGCGCCAATGATCGGGTGCCACTGGGTTAAGCCATGTCACTGTATCAAAATGATTGGTGAGCCTTTGCATCCAAACATGGCCAGGCTCTGCATTCATATGCTCCACACTGCCATATGGGCTATTTATTTCATAGGGTGACATGGAGGCGTCACCCACAAAAATAACCTTATAATCACGGCCATAGGTGTGAATAATGTCATACACACTAGTGCGTTCATGTTGCCTGCGCATATTGTTACGCCAAAGGCTCTCATACACAAAATTATGAAAGTAAAAATGTTCTAAATGTTTAAACTCAGAGCGACAAGCGGCAAATAATTCTTCACACACTTGGATATAAGGGTCCATAGACCCACCCACATCAAGCATAAGTAACACTTTTACAGCGTTGTGCCGCTCGGGCATAAGCTTAAGGTCTAGCATGCCAGCATTTTTAGCTGTAGCGCTGATCGTATGATCTAGATCCAACTCATCTGCAGCACCTGTGCGGGCAAATTGGCGCAGCTTTCTAAGGGCTACTTTTATGTTGCGAGTGCCTAATACCACGCCATCATCAAGGTCTTTAAATTGGCGCTTTTCCCACACTTTTGCAGCGCTCTTATTGCGGCTTTCACCGCCCACACGGATGCCCTCTGGATGGTAACCACTGTGACCAAATGGAGAAGTGCCTCCAGTGCCAATCCACTTACTGCCGCCTTGGTGGCGTTTTTCTTGCTCTTTAAGGCGTTCTTTAAAGGCGTCTAATAGCTCTTCTAACCCGCCTAAGGACTCAATTTTTGCTTTGTCTTCATCACTAAGCTGTTTCATAAACTCTGCGCGCAACCATTCTTCTGGAATGAGGGCGCTTAGCAAATCTTCTAAGCTTTCTAACTGCTTAAAATACGCACCAAATACACGATCAAATTTATCGAAGTTGGCTTCATCTTTTACCAGGCAGATGCGTGCAAGGTGATAAAAGTCGTCTATGTCTGCAAAAGCTAGATGATGTTGCAGGGCTTCCAGTAATATCAAATATTCTTTGATTGAAACAGGAATTTGAGCACGCTTTAAAGTGTAAAAAAAGTTAACCAGCATAGTAACTAACGCTGTTCCCTGCGGGCCATAAATGCCAGCCGCTCTAGTAGAGCAACGTCTTGTTCATTTTTTAACAAGGCGCCGTAAAGGGGAGGTATGGCCTTTGTTGGGTCACGGTTGGCTAATAAATCTTCAGGGATTTCGTCTGCCATAAGCAGCTTTAACCAATCAATAAGTTCAGAGGTGGAGGGTTTCTTCTTTAGGCCAGGGATGTCGCGCACATCAAAAAACATCTGCATAGCTTCTGCTACAAGGGCTTGGCTAATGTCTGGATAATGCACATCCACAATGGCCTTCATGGTTTTTTTGTCAGGGAAGTTAATGTAATGGAAAAAACAGCGTCGTAAAAAGGCATCAGGCAGTTCTTTCTCATTATTACTAGTAATAATAACCACAGGACGATGTTTAGCTTGGACGCGCTGCCCTGTTTCATAAACATGAAACTCCATTTTATCCAGCTCTACCAATAAGTCGTTAGGAAATTCAATGTCGGCTTTATCTATTTCATCAATCAACAATACAACACGTTCATCCGCATCAAAGGCTTGCCATAGTTTGCCCTTTTTAATGTAATTTCCCACATCATTAACTTTCTCATTGCCTAGCTGCGAGTCTCGCAAGCGTGACACTGCATCATATTCGTATAATCCTTGTTGGGCCTTGGTGGTAGATTTCACATGCCATTGCATTAACGGCATACCTAACGCTTGGGCCACTTCTTCTGCGAGCAAGGTTTTACCGGTGCCAGGCTCGCCTTTAATTAATAAGGGGCGTTGCAAGGTGACTGCAGCATTAACAGCCATTTGTAAGTCTTTGGTGGCGACGTATTTCTTAGTACCGGTAAAATTCATAATCTAAACTCAAGCATTTGCTAATGAGGCTATTTTGGCATGAATAGCACGACTAAGCAGCAAAACTTATAAGTCACTTAGTTGCTAACATTAATAGATGATCCGATGCACAGGTGAATTGCTTTGAGGCTGTCAAAATCCAGTGGTATAATTTATTTATGACAGACTTCCCCCACACAAAGCTTAAAGCTCAGCTGTATCCTATAGAAGCAGCGCGAACTCCTATCACCACTAAACAACTGGGGGAGCTTCGCAACTTCTGCTTTTTCTTGCAAGAAAATTTCTCCATGATGGCACTTACCTCTGCACTTGATGCATTGCGAACAGCTAATTTACTCAGTGAAGAACAGCTTTACACTTTTCGCTTGGTGAGTGTAGATGGGAGCCCTGTGTGCAGTGACTTAGGCTTTGCCGCGATGGCAGATGAAAGCTTGGATGATCTTAATCTTAACGATCTTGACGCGTTTGTTGTTTGTGGAGGGTTGCGGGTAGATCTGCATGCTCCCGCGCCACTGATCAAGTTTTTACGGCTATCTGATCTGCGTAAAAAGGCATTAGGGTCTTTGTGGAATGGGTTATTTGCCTTAGCTGAAGCTGGCCTAATGGAGGGCAAAACAGGTGTGGTGCATCGGGGAAATAAAGCTAGCCTTAGAGAGCGATTTGCCAGTGTAGACCTCAAAGATAAAGCGTACATTATAGGTGAGCAGTGTTTTAGCTGTGCCGGCGGAAATAGTGCGTTAGATATGATGTTAGAGCTAATGCTTGAGCATCGTGGTAAACCTTTTGTAAGAGGTATTTGTGACATTCTTACCTGTGATCGTATCAATGACACAGGAGAGCCTGCCTTTTTAGGTAATCAGGCTGATGAGAGGTTACCAGAAAATCTCAAAGACGTGATCGCACTGATGGAAAACAACATGGAAGAAATGCTATCAGCTGAAGAGATAGCTTCTTTGGTGGGCATTTCTCGACGCCAAATAGAGCGCCAATTTCAACGATATCTAGATAGTACACCTACCCGATTTTACCTGGAGCTTAGGCTTAAGCGTTGTCACCAATTACTAACCCAAACGGCCCTTAGTATGAGTGATATTTCACTGGCTTGTGGGTTTGTGTCTTACCCTCATTTTAGTAAATGTTACCGGCAATATTTTGAAGTAACACCGTCCCAAACGCGCAGGCAGTCTTAGGATTTAAGCAACTTTAAGTGATTGATTCCCCAATCAGTCATTTGAGGCCATGAATAAGTTTCAGATGTATCAATATGTACCGTGGACACTTGTGCGGCTTTACCTGCTTCTAAGTCGAATAAATAATCGCCTACCATAACACTCTGGCTAGCTTTAGCTCCCCACTGTTTCAGCAACAAAAGAATACCGTCAGGCTTGGGTTTTGGCTCACAAGATGCCCGATCAAGAATATCCTCTGGTGCAAAAAACTGATCTAAATCGCAAGTTTTAAGGGTATGTAAGGTGGCAGGCATCACATTGCGGGTTAATACCCCTAAGCTGACACCTTTTTCTTTCAAGTGCTCTAGCAATTCAAATGCTCCAGGCATCGGTTTGGCTAAGCTGGCAAAATAATATTCCAATTCATCAAGTTTGGCCCACAGTGGCGCAGCTTGCTGCGCACTCATAGACTGCATGGTTTTTAAGATATCTGCGTCTGGTGCTAAGCCAAGCTCTCGTCTCATTAGGTCAAAGTCATGTACACCAATAGTTAAGGTGCCATCCATATCGAATATCCAGTGCTTACTAGCCTGAATGCGTTTGTGATTTTGATTTGAAGTATTATTCATGCCACTAATTTAACAAATTTTGTTAGAAATAAGCTAGTTTTACTTTCCATTGTTTTGCCTAATGAGGCCTTGTGGTAAAGTGGAAGCTTCATTACGGGAGGATAATTAATGGGCGCACAAGTAGCCGTTATCATGGGGTCTAAGAGTGACTGGCCATGTATGCAAGAAGCCACACAAATTATGGATCGTTTGGGTGTAAGTTACGAAGTAGAAGTGGTGTCTGCTCATCGTACTCCGGACAAACTTATGGAGTTTTCGTCCCAGGCTGCAGGCCGAGGTATTCAGGTGATTATTGCAGGTGCTGGCGGCGCAGCTCATTTGCCAGGTATGGTGGCCTCAAAAACACGGCTGCCTGTGCTGGGTGTGCCTGTGCAAAGTAAAGCCTTAAGTGGGGTGGATAGTTTGTACTCTATTGTGCAAATGCCTCGTGGAGTAGCTGTAGGTAGTATGGCTATAGGTGGTGCTGGTGCTTTTAATGCAGGTTTACTTGCTAGCCAAATTTTGGCCAACCAAGACCCTGAGCTGGCTGCGCGTATTGAAGATTTTCGTACGCAGCAAACGCAAACTATATTAGATAACCCTGATCCTAGGGAAGGTTAATTCAAACATATGAAGCCAGTAAGTAAACGCGTGTGGGTATTAGGTGCAGGCCAATTAGGCGCCATGCTTAAACATGCCGCCCAGCCTTTAGGAGTGGATCTGCGTCCAGTGGATATCGAGTTGGATGCAAATCTGCTTTTAGAAGATGATGACGTTATTACGGCAGAACGTGAGCAATGGCCCTCTACAAAGGCTACGGATCAGTTGGCAGCTCACCCTAATTTTGTAAATCAAAATGTATTTGGTTTAGTGGCAGATAGAGTGACTCAAAAACAGTTGTTAGACCGCTTAGAGCTAGCTACAGCCCCTTGGACTTTGGTAGAAAATAAGCACACTGCCACTAGTCTCCATGCCAGCTATGGCGAGCGAGTATTGCTTAAACAGCGCACTGGCGGTTTTGATGGACGCGGGCAGCACTGGTTGGTAGAAGACCAAGATAGTGCTATTCCTGATGGATGGCATGGCAAAGTCATTGCTGAGCAAGCGATTGGCTTTGATGAAGAAGTGTCTATTGTAGGTGTGCGCAACCGAGCCGGTGAATGTCACTACTACCCCTTGGCACTTAACCGTCATCAAGACGGTATTCTTACAGTCACTTTGGCGCCTTTAGCGCGCTTGCGCAATCTTCAAAATGAAGCTGAATCTATGCTTGGAAAAGTCATGGATGAGCTAGATTATGTAGGCGTAATGGCTATGGAATTATTCCGAGTTGGTGAGCGCTTACTTATTAACGAGCTAGCACCACGTGTGCATAATAGTGGCCACTGGACTCAAGCAGGCGCTAGCATTAGTCAGTTTGAATATCATGTACGAGCCACAGCAGACTTGCCTCTTGCTCCGGCACTTATTAAGCACAATAGTGTCATGATTAACCTTATAGGTATCGACTACAATTTAGCGTGGTTGGCTTTGCCTGGCGCAGAGGTATTTTGGTATGGCAAAGAAGTGAGACCGGTTCGTAAGGTAGGACATATCAACTTTTGCATGGCAGATAAGACACAACTAATTAGTGTATTAAAGCAGCTGCAAGTCACTCTTAACGATTGGTATCAGCCGGCGTTAGATTGGGCCATACAAGAGTTGGAAAACTCATAATGCAAGTCATCGATGGGCCAACTACGCAAAAGCTGTTGCCTTATCCTGCGCTAATTAATGCGTTAGATGAAGCTTTTGCTAAAGGTGATAGTGCGGCTACCGCGCCGCCTCGCCTACATTACAGTGTGCCTGAGCCTTTTGATGCTAAAAACCAACAAAAACAAGCCGATCGCACTCTGCTTATTATGCCCTCGTGGGCACAAGATGCAGGTGTTGTTGTAAAGTTAGTCAATGTGGTGCCAAGCAATAGTGCTCGCAGTCTTGCTGCTATTCAAGCTCAGGTGCTGGTGGCTGATGCTCAAACGGGCGCTTGGTCTACTTTGATTGACGGTGCAACACTTACGGCACGAAGAACCGCTGCTGCCTCGGCTTTAGCCGCGCAATATTTAGCTCCTAAAGAGGCCAGCACATTGCTCATTGTAGGCACAGGGCGGCTATCTTTAGAGCTAATTCAAGCGCATATGGTTGTGCGCCCTTCTATTAATAAGGTGCTTATTTGGGGTAGAAACCAAGCAAAAGCCCAGTTGCTAGCAAGTGGGCTAGATTATGCTCACGCGGTGAGTGATCTTGCACAGGCGTGCGGTGAGGCGCACGTCATAAGCTGCTGTACTTTATCCAGTGAAGCCTTGGTAAAAGGGGCGTGGGTAAAACCCAATACGCATATTGATCTTGTAGGTGCATACCGCCCAGATTTACGCGAAACAGATGGTGAGCTGGTGGCTAAAAGTGAGGTGTTTGTAGATACCTACGCTGGTGCCCAAGGAGAAGCTGGTGACTTATTACAAGCTGTAAAGGAAGGCTTTTTTGATATGGCTAACATCAAGGCTGATTTGCACAAGCTTAGTATGACTGGCTACCAAAGGCCCAAGGATAGTATAACCCTATTTAAATCTGTCGGGGCCTCTATTGAAGACTTTGTTGCTGCACGCATGGTTGCGGAAGCAACAAGATAACCATGCTAGTCAATAAAGAGCGTCTTTATAAAACAGACCAATATGGCATTCGCAATTATAGCTTATTGGCACTAGGAGCTGCTGGGGTCTGCTTGCTTTATAGTATCATCGCGATATTTGCCTTTGCGTTACTTCACTTTGAGTCAGGCTCAGATAACAGCAATATAAATACCTATGTTGATGCTTTTTGGACCTTACAAATGAGTGCCAGCACGATTGGTTTTGGAGACCACTATCCTGTGACTATTGGTGGGCGTGCGGTGGTGGCTTTAATGTTTTACGTGGGTGTGGGCTTAGTGGGTTTTATTGGTGCTTTAATTGCTGAACGGTTGCTTGGTTTTGCGGATACAAACGTGAAAAATCGTGAACTACGCCAACAAAATAGTGATATTTTGGAGCGTACTAAAATTCTAGAAAAGAAAATAGACATACTCACCAGTCGCATCGAAGACACTAATAATTCGCAAAAAAATCATGGTTAATTCAGCCTTTAAAATGCCCAAATATCTGCCACACATGCAGCATAAAGACGTCATTTCTATGGGTATGCAATCTTTGCATCCACAAAAATGGATAGAACCAGATGAAGAATATCCACGATACCTAGAACATAAACTAAGTTTAAGTCAGGCACATAAACAGCGTATTTTTGACGCGTTACCTAGTGCCTATGATGCGCAAGTAGAGCTGGCATTTGAACTAAAAAACCATCTGTTACAGCATCATAGTCAGCTATATTGTTCGTTAGCTGATGGCTTGAATTATTTACCCATTGGTATCCAATTACCTTCAGTAAGCCCCCACCCTTTGTGGCAAGCATCCTTGTGGGTCGCAGATGATTTGCTCATTATGCAAAAACTAAATGGACAATACTGCCTTACAGCAGCCAGTTTATGCAGCCCTAGTAATTGGCATTTGTCAGAAAAGATAGGCCAACCTATGGCCAGAATACATGACCCTGTACCCACTTTGCATGCCAAACTAACACCTAAAATAGATCGATTTTTTGACCATCTTTGTGTTGGAAAACCGGTTCAGAGGTTTAATTGGTCTTTGCAGGCAAATACACAGTTGGCACAATTTCCTGAAAAAAAAATCATTCATGCGGCAAATACGCCGTTATATTATCGCTGCGAACGACAAACCCTTACCCGATTGCCAAAAACCAATGCCATCGCTTTCACTATTAGAGTTTATGTGTATCCTTTAATGAGCCTTACTCAAGTGCCCAATGCACTTACGCAGCTGCAAGTGGTCATTAACGCTATGCCTAAACCTGTGGCAGGCTACAAGGACATTATCTATTTTGCTCCAGCATTACAGAAGTACTTTAGTGACTTGAGCTTACTAAATAATTGAATAGGATTTTTGACATTAACTTGCTCAACAGTCTTGCAATATAGGCTATTTTTAGTCTATATTGCGCCTACTATGACTTGTCGGGGTGCCTAGTTAATTTAAATTAACGTTTAGGCTGAGATCACTAAAGTGAATCCCGTTGTACCTGATCTGGATAATGCCAGCGTAGGGAACAAGGATAAGCCTCTAAGTAAGCCAGCCTTACGTCGCTCCCTCCTCCTAATAGTGTCAATATCGTATTGGCCGTCATAGCAATTAACTAGTTAATTTTTAGGAGTAATTATGTCTCACTATACGGCACCTTTTGCCGCCTTTTTTCTCACTTTTTGCATGGTGACTACACCCGCTTTAGCTACAGACACAGCCAAACCCGAGCTTACAGTGTATACCTATGACTCATTTATCTCAGAATGGGGTATGGGCCCTCTGATTAAGCCCACCTTTGAAGCGCGCTGTGGGTGCACATTAAACTTAGTGGGCATGGAAGATGCTGTTTCCATGTTGCAAAGACTTAAATTAGAAGGTGTATCAACTAAAGCTGACTTAGTTTTGGGGCTAGATTTAAACTTAGTAGATGATGCTAAAAATAGCGGTTTGTTTGCCACTCACAAAGTGAATACTAAGACACTAGAAATGCCTATTAATTGGCAAGATGACACCTTTGTGCCTTTTGATTATGGCTATTTTTCGTTTGTTTATAATACTCAGCTGTTACCCAACCCGCCTAAGAGTTTGGATGAGTTGGTGAATGCTGGCCCAGAATTAAAAATAATTATTCAAGACCCACGTTCAAGTACACCTGGGTTAGGTTTATTGTTGTGGATGAAGGCTGTTTATGGGGATGACTCTGATGCAGCTTGGGCTAAGCTGTCGGATAACATATTAACCACTACTAAAGGTTGGAGCGAAGCTTATTTTAGTTTGTTTTTAGCAGGTGAGGCGCCTATGGTATTAAGCTATAGCACTTCTCCAGCGTATCACATGGCTATAGAAGGCACAGACCAATATCAAGCGGCTGCATTTGAAGAGGGTCATTATCTGCAAGTAGAGGTAGCTGCTAAATTAAAGTCATCTAACAATGAATTGTTGGCTGATGAGTTTCTCAATTTTATGGTCAGTGAAGATTTCCAAAAACACTTACCTTTAAGTAACGTGATGTATCCAGTAAGCACGCCAACAGATATGCCAGAAGCTTATAGCAAACTAATTGTGCCTACCAAAGTGCTGCAGCTAGACACCGCTGAAATTAATCAAAACCGCAAGCAATGGGTCAGTGATTGGCTTAATGCGATGACTCAATAACTTAAGCACAATGGCCTACTAAGTTGCCATTAGTGACTGAGCTAGTTACGCGACCTTGCAGGCACTACTAGTGTTATAGACTCAAAAAGCGCACATTTTCTGGGCTTTTTGAGTATTACTAATGGATACTATGTAAGCTAAACCTACCTACTCTTTACTGCCTAATGCAATAAACGCTTTGCCAGCTCCAGTGAGCTTATTATATTGCTTTGTTGATAATTAGCTTTTTCAAATCACTTGCACCGCCTATCAAGATACCTTTAACAAAAACTTGTGGGTAGGTTGGCCAGCCACTCCACATTTTAATAGCCAAACGCTCTTGCCACATACTGCCATAGCCGCCAAATTCTAAATAAGTTACCTTTAAACCATGCTCCTCAAGTAACTTACGTGCTTTTTTAACAGCAGGATTTAGAGCCATACCAATTACTACGGCTTCATTATTTTCTACAGCATTAATGACTTGGTTAACCGTGTCACAATGATACTGCGCTACATTAGTACAAATGGCTGGGTGTATTTTGTTGCTGTTTAAGATTGAGCGATCAGTCATTTATATAAATCTCTAGTGGTTAAAAGCCGGTATTATCTGCCTGATAAAATGATTGCACAACTAATAAAAACATATATTATATTAGATGAACATGATGCATTTAATCGGACCAGCGCCACCTAGCCGTGCTTAGCGTGTGGTGTATTACTAAGGGCTAAATAATTGAGTAAACCTTTCTCCCAAGCTTGTGCCAATAACCAAGGTATTATTTTGGATGTGTTGAAACCTATTTTTGAGCATAAAAAATATGCTTTGGAAGTAGGTAGTGGTACAGGCCAGCACGGGGTTTTTTTTGCTCGAAACATGCCAAACTTAAGCTGGCAATTAAGTGATAGAGCGCAAAACCATGCAGGTATTAACCTGTGGGTTGATGAATTTCCGTCACCTAATTTACTTCCACCCATCTTACTAGACGTGTTGCAAGACCCTTGGCCCACATCTGCTTATGATGCCGTGTATTCATCTAATACAGCCCATATCATGCCATGGGAAGCTTTGGTGGCTATGTTTTCTGGTATTGGGAAGTCGCTGTTATCAGGTGGAATATTTTGTCTTTATGGCCCGATGAAGTATGTGGGTGTTCTTGAAGCCCAAAGCAATGTTGCTTTTGATACTATGCTACGCCAGCAAAACCCTTGTCAGGGCATTAGAGAGTTTTGGGACATTAATCGTTTAGCCACCCAGGCTGGGCTGGAACTTATGCAAGATAATGCGATGCCTGCCAATAATCGATTAATCGTTTGGCAAAAAAAATTGATCACTGTTTAGGTAGATACTGATTATGAATAAGCAATTTAGAATCGCTCAAAAAACGGGTTTAATGTTTCGAGATGATGAAATATTACCAGAAGACATGAACGCATGGATTCAATCTCAACTGCAAGCGGCTTCGCCGGCTTTAGGTCTGGCTTCAAGCTATGCAGACGTTGCACCGTGGCCTGATGGCTTGCAGCCCGATTTATCTCGCCGCGCTGCGATGTGGCGGCGTTATCGTGATTTAGAAAAGCAGGCGCGTGAGGAAAAAAATGGCCAAGAGACCCAGGCTGCACGCCAAGCTAACCGCCACGAAAACCTCACTGCAAAGTTGGACGAACACAAGTTTGTGCAACGCAACGTGTATGGAGCGGATCAGGTAAAGCTTCGTTTCACTGCTTTTTGGGCCAACCATTTCACTATTGGTAATACCTTTGATACTGGACAAATGATTGGCCATGCTATCGATGAAGGTATTCTAGCTAAATTCAACGGCAGCTTTGCTGATCTACTTTATGGGATTACCACCCACCCAGGCATGCTCACTTATTTGGATAATGTGTGGAGTGCTGGGGAGCGTTCAGAACAAGCTAAAGGTTGCGCCCGTAAACCTGATTGCCAAGCAGGTTTAAATGATAATTTAGGGCGAGAGTTACTAGAATTACACACTGTTTCTGTGGCTGCAGGTTATACCGAAGAGGATATTAATGCTGCGGCTAACGTATTAGCAGGATGGGGTATCGATTTTGGCGAAGAATTGCCTCAGATGCGCAAAAGGGCAGGTGGCACTAACCACTGGAATGTCTACAAAAAACGCTGGGCGCAGCCTGGCAGCAAAAAGGTAATGGGACAAAGTATCTATGCTGGTCGCAATGGCTTGAGGCAACTAACAGATTTTTTGGCAAGCCATGAGGCCACTATCGACCACATATCTACCAAGCTATGCCAGCACTTTGTGAGTGATAGCCCCAGCACAAAACAAATAGAGGCGGTGAAATTAGTTTGGCGCGAAAGTGAAGGAGATCTGCAGCTAATTCACACTAAGGTACTTGAATTAGCTATTAATAGCCCTGATGCTAAATTTATTTGGCCTATGACATGGCTGTTTCAAGTAGTGCGGCTCTCTGGTGCAACTTATTTTAAAGGTTGGGAAGATATTCATGACTATGACGATAAGCTAATGAACACCAAAAAGGTGTTTGAAGAGTTGGGGCAGTCATTTTGGAGCTCACGCCAACCCAATGGTTACTCTGATGATAAAGATGAATGGATGTCGGCAGAAATGTTTGAGCGGCGAGTGCGATTTGCTGATGCCATTTATAGAAATGGTAAGCCACGTCAATCTGCGAATGAGATCATGGACAGGATAGGGGCTTCACAGCAAACTCGTGCTTTGGTGGCAAGTGTAGGGCCCTCATGGAGAGACCGATTTATTGCGCTAATGTGTAGTCCAGAATTAATGGGGTTGGATTATGTCTAAATTAACTGTAGGTCGCCGTAATATCCTTAAAGCAGGTGCTGCATCACTGTTTCTTGCAGGTATGCCGGTCACAGGGTTTGCAAAATCAAAGCCGCCAGGCAGCATCTCTGTGATTATTTTAGAAGGCGGCATGGACGGCCTTGCCGCCATGCCCCCGATTGGCGACCCAGATTTAATGCGTATGCGCCAATCCGTTACTCCAGATAATTACTTGGCGTTAAACGACTTTTTTGGATTGCATCCATCACTTAAGTTTTATGCACAATTGATGGCCAGCGGCCATGCTAGCGCTGTGCATGCGACCGCGTTTCCTTACACTAAACGCTCTCATTTTGAAGGCCAAAATCTTATTGAAGGTGGAGGTTTGTCACCCTTTAGTGAAAAAACAGGTTGGTTAGGGCGAGCGTTAGATTTGTCAGGTGTGGCGGGTCGCTCCTTGTCTTTGGACATGCCATTAATTTTGCGGGGATACCATGAAAACGATAATTTTTATCCTGCCAGTATTAGAGGCTCAAAGAAACCCAATGCTGATTTGTTAAACATGATTGCTATGGGTCATCAAATGGATGCTGCACAACTGTTTACGAAGCTGGCTCGTAAAAGTGAAGACAGTGTTCAAGTGCCAAGAGACCCTGCCAGTTTGGCGAAATATGCAGGCCGTGCCATGGCGCAAACGGACGGCCCAGTTGCTTCTGTCATTCGAGTAAGCGAGTTTGATTCTCACTCAAACCAAGCTGAAAGTGGCAATACTAACGAAGGACGCTTGGCTAGACAGTTGAGTGTGGTTGACGATGTAATAGCAGGTTATCGAAGAGGGTTAGGAAAGGCTTGGAATGATGCCATTATTTTAACACTCACTGAATTTGGCCGCACGGTCGCAGTTAATGGAACCAGAGGTACCGACCATGGTTATGGCAGTGTAGGTTTGTTAGCAGGGGGATCATTATCCAATAGTGGTGTCATCACAGATTGGCCTGGGTTAAGCAAAAAAGATCAGTTTGAAAAACGAGATTTGATGGCCACCATTGATTACCGATCAGTGTGTGCTGCTTGTATAGAAAAGTCTTTAGGCCTTGATCATGACCTGATTGCAGCAAAGGTATTCCAACAACCTGAGTTACCCCGTATTTTTGACCAATTATTTACTTAGTGCAGCTTTAAGGAGTTCATTTGTTCTCATTATCTTTTATTGGTCATTATTGCAAAGCAGTAGCCGCACTTTTTTGTAGTGCGTTGCTTGCCAGTTCATTGTCGTTTCCAGTGTGGTCTGCCGATATGTCTGGTTGGAGTGATAAAACCTTATGTCGGTTAATGGCCTCTGCAAGCGCCAATGCCGACTATTTGGCTGAAGCGAACAGGCGTAAATTAGATTGTGATTCGGGTGTGAGCACTGGCAAAAAGCCCAGTAAGTCCATATCTACGCAAGGGCTTTTGCCTAAAAATAAGGGTGTTGTATTTTATCCACTGAAACTAGATCCAAAACTTAAGCAGCAGCTCTTAGCTAACCCTATCGATAAAACAGCATTTGACTTTAACCCATACCAACTTGCTTCATTAGTAAGTTCTATTAAGTGCCAATTTAACTTACGTAGAGTGCAGTATACAGACGATGTGAAGGGTAGGGTTGAGCAGTGGAATATGGCCCATGGCAACATGGTGTTGACTAATGATGGAGCCAAAATAAATGGTAATTGGCGTATGAAAGGCCTATCAAAAGATCCCAGTTATCTAAAACATGAAGTTAACCTGAAGCTAACTAAGGCTGGTCACTTAGTAGGGAAAATGGCCTATTTTCATCTAATGGTTGATGATGGTGAAGTGTTAGAAAACCCCCTGTATGTAAAATTCACACCTCATCAGCGCAGCAAACCACTTGATGTAAACAACCTTAAAGAAGGCGAATTATGGATAGATGTGGAAGACTGGGCAGGAGGTGTTTTATATCTAAAACAATGTAAAAAAATATCCCTTAGTAGCTAAGCAGTAGAATTTTTAGGTGAGTTAGATATGTTTGCGCTAATGGAGAATAGACTATAATATGCTTACTTATCAAGATTTTTATATGGAACGATTATGTTACGAATTTTATGTTTAATTACGCTGCTTGCTGGCAGCACTGTTGCTCAAGCACACGGGGATAATGATTCAGTTGTCCATCGCGCCTTTTGGTTTTCTGGTAACGGCACCCCTGTGTTAGATGGTTTTGGGGGCTGCGTGCGTAATGGCTCGTGGGAAGCCCTAGGGGGTCCTAAGTGTAGCCTTGAAACTGCCGAATTAGAATTAGAAGTAGTAGAAGTCGCTCCAGCTGAGGCAGTAGTAATTGAAGAAACTGTGGCTAAAGTAGCTCCAGTGCCAAAACCTGAAGTAGTGGTAGAGCCTGCAGCGGTCGTGGAACCTGAGGTAGTGGTAGAAACAAGCACAGAATCTTTGATGGCCTCCCAACCTGAGGCTGCTGTGGTGACTTACAGTTATCCAGTAGAGCAGATTACTGCTAATGTGTATTTTGATTTTGACAAAAATAATTTACGCGTAGACCAACAAGAAAACATCGAGTTGGCCATGATAGATGCCAGCAAAGCTTACAAGATATTTAAAGTTAGCCTAGGTGGGCATACGGATAGTGTAGGCACAGATGAGTATAACTATGACTTGTCGCAAAGGCGTATTAATACCGTCGTCAACTATTTAAACTTACGAGGTGTAGAAGCCAACTCTACTATGGCCTGGGGTGAGCAACAGTTAGTGTTTAACGCTGACGGTAGTGAGAATGATGAGTTAAGCCGCCGTGTAGAATTGGTGTTCAAAGTACAACAAAAAGTCGCTAACTAGTAATAACTTTGGAGCTGCATACATTGCGGCTCCACACTAGCTCGCAATATACTGCCACTCTACCCATGGAAGCATTACACAGGTAAATCGCGACTATCGGCTATGGCTTCCATAGTGATGTAAGAGGTCACAGCTTCCAGCTCTAGCTTTCTAATCAGCCTTTGATAAACCTGATCAAAATCATTCATATCTTTGGCTACTACTTTAAGCATGTAGTCATAGTCACCTGCAATGCGGTAAAAGTCGATCACATTCTCCAACGCCAGTACCGTAGTGCGAAAATGCGCTAACCACTCTGCACTATGATGACGTGTGCGCACCATAACAAACACCGCCAAATTCAAGCCAATTTTGGTGTGGTCTAGGCGCAACGTTTGGCCAGTGATTACCCCCATTTCTTTAAGCCGTGCTAGTCGGCGCCAACAGGTGTTTTGTGAAATACCTATTAAGTCTGCAAGCTCGCGCTGTGACAGTGATGCGTCTTTCTGTAGGGCACGTATAATTGCTTTGTCGTTATTACTTAATTTATTATCAATTTTGTCGTTCATATGATCGTTTAATAGGCCTATGATGTTATCATATGTGTGCATTAATCTACAACTATAGTGATAAAATTCTCAATTATCAAGTCACGTAATTGAGTGCAATTTATGCCTACTACTTCTGCCACCTGTTTGTTGGAAACCTTCCAAGAACAGTTTTTTCGTACCGACCTCACAGCCTATTTGTCCCAAGGTTTGATTGGCGAGGGAGTGAAAATACCCGGGATTAACGGCGTAAAAACACTGATTTATGCAGACTATGTAGCGTCTGGCCGCGCACTACAACAAGTAGAAGAGTTTATGCTTAATGAAGTGTTGCCCTATTATGCCAACAGCCACACAGAGGCGTCATTTTGCGGGCAGTTTATGACTCAGCTGCGCCAAAGCTCACGTGAAACTATCGCTCAAATCTGCGGTGCAGATAGTCGCCATGCTGTGGTTTTTTCGGGTGCGGGTGCTACCGCGGGCCTTAATCGACTTGTCCATCTTTTGGGTGTGAATAAGCCAACTAAACAAGTGCCCCTAGTGATTACAGGCCCCTATGAACATCATTCAAACATCTTGCCTTGGCGTGAAAGTGGTGCGCAGGTCATCCAGCTACAAGAAGCTGTAGAAGGTGGTCCAGATTTAGTTCAATTAGAAGAGTTGCTTCAAACCAATAGCGCACGTTTAATTGTGGGTGCTTTTTCAGCAGCTTCTAACGTGACGGGTATTAAAGCAGATGTGTGTAAAATCACTAAACTGCTAAAGCTATATGAAGCCCTAAGTGTGTGGGACTATGCTGGTGGTGCTCCTTACATGAACATTGACATGGCAGCAGGTACAGACTTTGAAATTGATGCAGTGGTTATGTCTCCACATAAATTTATTGGAGGCCCTGGTGCATCTGGAGTGATGATTGTGCGCAAGGCCGCTGTCACAGCTACCACCCCCACTAACCCTGGAGGTGGAACGGTAAGTTTTGTATCGCCGTGGGAGCATCATTACTCAGAAAGTATTGTTGCCAGAGAAGAGGCAGGCACCCCTAATGTGGTGGGTGATATTCGTGCCGCCCTTTGTTTTATTGTTAAGGCAGCTATAGGTCAAGATTACTTTGATAAGCGTCTGGAAGAGTTACGTCTGCGAGCCATAGAAGTATGGGCACATAACCCCAACCTTACTCTATTGGGCAACCCCAATGCTCACAACCGCTTGCCCATTTTTTCATTCCAAATACATGACCCAGACACTACCAAGTTGGTACATCAGCAACTGATTACACGTATGTTATCTGATGTTTATGGTATTCAAGCTCGTGGTGGCTGTGCATGTGCTGGGCCTTATGCCCATCGCTTGTTAGATATTGATCAGGCCCGCTCAACAGTGCTTAAAGAGGCTATTTTACAAGGTGAAGAAATACACAAGCCAGGCTGGACTAGGCTGAGTTTTTCGGTACTTATGAGTGATGAAAAAGTGGATAAAATCATTCAGGCAGTAGACCAGCTAGCCAGCAATCCAAACCAGCACAGTGATTCATATCAAGTAGATGAGCTTAACGCACGTTTTTCATTGAGAAGCTGATTGAAGCTATAGTCCGTCTTTGTTTGGCTTAAACATACTGCTGAGCACGCCATCTTTGTCTATCAAGGCGTGCTTTAGTGCGCCCAACACATGTAATAAAAGTAGAGGTATCCATAAGTGTGAAAACAACTCATGCATCAGTTGTAACATTTTTTTAAGCTTACCAGAGTAATTCAATTACTTAAATCACGAAAGTCTTTGACAAAGTCCTTTAATTTTTTAACCAGCTTACTACGCTGTTGGGTTGTTAATGTTTGGTTTAAATCAAATATTAACTGTAGTACTAAGCGTCTGTTTTTATCAATAATCTGGCGATAGTTAGCTGACCTGAGCTGGTCGGGATTAGCGAATAATACTATCAGATGTTTTTTCAACTTCTTTTTATTTTGGCGATCAGCCATTGCTGACTGCATTGTAGTTCGCCATTGAATGGCCTGAATTAATGAAAGCTCTTTAGTGGGGCTCATGCTGCCTGCCCATCGCGTAATTAAGATATTTTGCTCGTTATTTAACTTACCAATGACGCCAACGATCTTCTTCTTAACATAGCGCTCACGCTCTTCTATAATTCGTATGTTAGTGCCATTTTCAATATCCGTGGCATCATCAACTTCTTTTTCAATTAACATCTCAAAAAAACTATTCACTTGTTGGTCATTTAGGTCTGAAATGATGTTGACGGCAGCAGGTAAGGTTTTAATGACAATTCTCTGCCAGCTACTTTTGAGATTTTTATATACAAATTCTAACTCTTCAACATTCATTTCACTCTCTAGTCCAATAGAGAGTTCTTCTAACTGGTCGGCGTACTGAGGTAACTCATCACGGCGATGCCAGTTAATTAATTGGGAAATCTCATCTTTGACTAGTAAGCGCTGGTCTTGATTAAATTTAACATACTCTTTTAATTCCCAGTACAAACCCCAGTCTAGAAAATTGTAAGCAAGTTTAGTGGTACATCCGCTAGCGGACACGCTAATCACGAGAACGGCAAACACAGCACGCAAAGCCTTGTAATTTAACTTTAGTATTTCCATTGCTGCAACTGCCTGGTTAGTTGTTAATAACTCAAATTACACCCGTGTGAGGAGTTTACTTAAAGCAAACAAAGTGGTCAAAGAAATAGATCGGCGTTGCAGGTGCGATGTTTGATGGTGATGTTGAATGAAGGAATTATTAAGGTTTGCAGTAGTTTTTACATTATGGCTACTTTAAGAAGGTGGGTATTTCTTAGACACAGAGCTAGGTTTTTTGAAACAATAGGTTGATCTAGTAAATGGTGCCCGGAGACGGAAGACGCTCACTTCATTTCATTCAGTGAACACGAACCTAGCACTCTAGATGACCAGATGCCTACGTAAGGCACCATATCTAACTGTTTCTTGTGTGACTTATGAGTTTCCCCCGAGTCTAGTTCTATGTCAACAGGCACAAAGTACCTACTGTAATACCTACTTTTAGACAAGCACAGCAAAGCATCTGTGTTAGCCCCTCAGCTAAGGTATGGGGGGACCCCTTATGGTGTAGACCAGTATACGTATCCATACTCGTAGACACATCAGAGGGATATATTGGATGTCTGAAATTAGGGGGAGGTAGAGTCTGGAGGTGTCTAAAGTGGTTGCGCTCTTGGGAAAGCGTTAGAGAGAGTGTGAAGGATAGACCCTCTCAGGGCCTAGGACTTACCAATATTTATATAGTTATTATTTAGATAGTGACACTTATGACACTTTGACACCAAAAAGAGGTTAATGCCAATAAAGAAGTCCTATAGGATAAAGGGTTAAATAGTGTACAAGTGCCATAAGTGTCATAGGAATCAAGGGAGTTAATGTCATGATTACGATCAAGGAAACCAGAGAAGCTTTAACACTGTACTTCATGCGGCAACTTACAGAAGACGAAGCACGAAGAGCTAATCGACCACCCAGAGGAAAAGAGGATGTCCCGGAGTGGAGCACGCTTGATAAGAATGAAGCCGACCCAGACAACCATGTTGATGACTACCTTGACCACCTATATGGTGAACTTCAATTTAACTTTATGGGTCACTCCAATCTAGTCCTCAAAATAATGGAAGAATATGGAATAGTTAAATTAGATGTAACTTCAGATCAATTCCGTATGATATATCGCGAATTCATAAAGACTGAAGTAGAAGTTATGAAGGTCATATTAAGGCGCCTTACGAATGATTATTCTGATGAAATGCGATATTTGTGGAGTGATGATACGGGGCTATCTTCGCCCGCTGCAGCCCTTTGTGATCTTTCTGAGCCACGTTCAAATATGTTTAATGATTACATCAGACAAAGAGAAATGCAGGAAAAACAACAAAAACATAGTGATGAAGGAGCATCTATTCGTAAGCTAGAAACTCAACAAAAGTATGCTAAATTTGATATGTATGTGATCCAAAACTCACACCTATGGGCTGGTAAAAATGGTACGTGGATTGCAGAAAAATGTAAAAAGGAAACGGGGGTTGCAGCTTCGATCCAAACATTAAGAAAGAGAGTCCCCTGCATCTTAGAAAAGATTGGTAAAAAATAGTTGGTAACCAGCCTCAGTGTGACCAGTTTGTTCTTGGCATATTTGATCTTCTGCAATTACGCAGTAGATTAATTACTTCAGGAGCACTCAGTGTCTATGATCAAGAAAGCTAATTCGCTAGTTCAAGCTGGCTACGACGTTTTTCCCTGCACCCCCAACGGGAAACCACCCATAACCAAAAACGGCTACAAGGACGCATCTAACGACCCAAATATCATTAAGAAATGGTGGAGTAATAATCCACAAGCCAATATAGGATTACCTACCGGTAGTTCATCAAACCTTGTTGTCGTAGATGTTGATGTCAAAGGCAATGCTGATGGACTGAATAGTCTTATTCAGCTAGAAATGGAAGTGGGCGTGTTGAACACCTACGCCGTGTCTACCCCATCTGGAGGCATGCACTACTACTTCACACATCCCAATCAGCCTATAAAGAATAGAGTTGGTATGCGTGACGGGATAGATATACGCGCGGATGGTGGCTATGTACTGGCCGTAGGCTCTGTGATTGATGACGTGGCCTACACCGCCATAGCCCCATCCATTTCAATTAACCCTCTCCCGCCTAAACTCCTAGACCTGCTGACGGGTAAGGTAGCGGCGAATGACCCTTCATATCGCTATCCTACTGAGCGAGCTACCTACGGTGTTAGCGAAGGTTCGAGAAACGATTCCTTGTTCCGCTTAACGTCATCACTGGTCGGTCAGGGCAAACAGGCGCTGCAAGGTGGGTAGGCTGGTGTTTACGCAATCTTCCTAATGATTCAAGCTTACCTTGGCATCGAGTCATCAGCGCCAGTGGTAAATTGCCATTTCCACCCGCAACAGCATGCTACCAAAGGCAGCGTGAAGCGCTTGAAAAAGAAGGTGTGCGGCTAAATAATGATAAAGTCACTATGAAACACTACCAGTGGCAATGCTAAATCTAAATGTTAAATAGCATAATGCTTTAACAAATCTTGATTAAAGGTAAAACCTAAACCATGGCCTAGAGGCATATTAAGCTTGCCGTTTTCTAGCACCAAAGATTCATTAAATAACCGCCTAAACCATGGCATGTGCTCTACTGAGATACAATTACTACAACTACCTGCGATAGATAAACTTTGCTCGGTGAAAATATGGGTAGAGATTGGAAGATTATGAGCGCCTGCTAAGTGAGCTACACGCAACATTTCTGTTAGCCCGCCAATGCGCTGTAAATCTGGCATCAAAATGTCAGCCGCCCCTGCGTCTATCATGGTCTGTATACCAAAGCGCGTATACTCGCCTTCTCCTGAAGCCACATCTAAACTAAGCGCATTGCGCACTTGGGCATGGCCTTTGAGATCATGAGAAGCCACAGGCTCTTCAAACCAGTTCACACCATAGTTTTGTAGCTGCTGACCCAGACGAATGGCTTGTTTGGGGGTAAAAGCTTGGTTGGCATCACACAACAATTGAACATTTGGCCCAATGGCTTCGCGCACGCGCTCTACTCGTTCAACGTCCTGCGAAATGGACGCCTTACCCAAACGCAGCTTCACTGCGACAAAACCTTGCGCTACTAATTCTTCTGCTTCTTTTACCAGCTCATCTACCGATGCAGACAGCCACAAGCCTCCACTTGCATAGGTAGCCACACTGTCACGACATGCACCAAAAACTTTGTATAAAGGTTGCTGTGCAGCCTTGCCCACAATATCCCAAAGTGCAGTATCAATAGTAGAAAGCGCAGAAATAGTTACGCCCTTTAAACCACTTGGGTTAATTTCCTGCCAGATAGATTGCCAAATTCCTTCTGTGTAGTGAGGGTCTTTACCCACGACCAGATGCGCCAAACCTTTAATCATTTCATCAAACACATTTAACCGAAGGGCATTTAACGAAAAGGCATAAGCCTCACCTACTAATCCCTGATCTGTGTGAATGGTTAAACACACACAGCCTACAGATTTCATATCATGAATGGCTGTTCGAATAGGTTTATCTAAAGGTAGGTTTACCACTTGGGTAGTAAGGGCTGTTATTTTCATAGGTTTTATATCGCGCCTTATCTCATACTTTGACCGGTGATGATGTACTTAAAAAGTTTTCATCTGGGCGATCAGTTTAGGACTAAACGCCTTCAAATAGAAGTATTAGTTTATTATTTCAAGGCAAAAACCATGCTATTAAATAAGTCATAAAACATATTTACATCGTTAAAGTTAAGTGCAAATATGTTCCATGTTTTTAGTACCTCCTTACACATTAAAATAGGCCGCCAGATGAATGATTTTTTATTAGAAGAACAGCAAGTGCGTGTTGATCTAGCCGCTATGTTTCGCCTCACTCATCACTTTGGTTGGGATGACACAATTTGGAACCATATAACCGCCCGTGCACCGGGCACAAAGCATAATTTCTTGATGCATCGCTTTGGCCATGCTTATGATGAAGTGTGTGCATCAAACTTAATTAAGGTAGATGAACATGGCACTGTTGTAGAAGGCCCAAAAGATCTTAACACCGCAGGTTTCATCATCCATAGCGCCATTCATTTGAATCACCCTGAGCACAAGTTTGTTTTTCATGCTCACCCCAAATCGGCTTCTGCTGCCACTGCGTTTGAGGAAATCCCCCACTTCATTCAAGATTCTTCTATGTTATATGGCAAAGTGGGTTATCACGACTGGGAAGGCCTTTCTGTAGACCCGGATGAGCGCCATCGCATAGCAGAGAATATGGGCGAAGGTGGGCTTTTAGTGATGCGTAATCATGGTTTTCTCACAGCAGGTGCAACCGCTGGGGAATGCTTTATGAAAATGTACTACTTAATCCGTATGTGTGAAGTAGCATTACAAGTCACTTCAAGCAGCCTTAAGGTGAGAAATGCTAGCCCGCAATTATGGCAAAGGGCCAGCAAACAATACGAAAGCTTTTCGCCAGGCCTTCATGAATGGCCTGCCTTGCTTCGCAAATGTGATCGCCTAGATCCAAGTTACAAATTCTAATGCAGCTTTGTGCTTGCGCATTTTACTAGGAAGACAAAATAAATGAATATTGGATTTATAGGTTTAGGTAATATGGGCGCGGGCATGGCCCAAAACTTACAAACCTATTGTGCCAAAGAAGGTCACTCACTCACAGTGTTTGATCTTGATGCAGCTAAAGTTAAAGCCCTCACTAATTTTGGAGCCACTGCTGGGCTAAGTGTAAGTAGTGTAGCCCAAACATCAGATTTATTATTCACTTCTTTGCCAAGCAGTAAGGAAATTAATCACCTAGCATTAGGTGAACATGGCTTGTTGTCACAGTTAAAATATGGTGCCACATGGATTGAAACTAGCACGAATGCATTAGTGGAATGGCAAAAGTTGTGTGAGCAGGCGCCCAGCCACCTCACCTTAATAGATGGCCCTATTACAGGTGGAGCTGAAGGTGCTGCTGCAGGCACGTTAACCATGTTGCTAGGGATTGAACAATATAAACTTGATGAGTTATCTAGCATATTAGCTTCTTTTACAAATATTGCAATGCGTATGGGCCCAAGCGGCGCAGGCTATGTGACCAAGCTTACACAGCTGCATCTAAACTACCTAGTTGCTCAAGGTATGGGTGAGGCAATGATGATGGCAGCCAAAGCCAACATCGACCTCACCACATTACACACAGTATTGCAAAATAGCTGCGCGCAAAGCTACGTTGTCGACAGGTACATTCCCAAAGTATTAGATGGCTCCTATGACCCTTCATTTGCCCTAGGCTTAGCTGAAAAAGACATGCGCTTAATCGTAGAGCAAGGTCAGCACTTAGGTGTAAACCTACAGCTAGGCAAGCAAGTGTATAAAACCTATCAAAAAGCCAGTGAAAAATATGGTGCAACGCAGCCCCACTTGAGCCTGATCAAACTCATTGAAGAAGAATCAGGGCAAACCCTTCGTGGGTAGCTCTAAGATCAAGCCTCAGGCTACTAGCTGGTTTGCATTAGCCTGTGCTTCAACCTATAACTGATAGATCATGCAAACCAGTAGAAGTGTCTAAGGCCTACACATAAAAAGCAGTTTGTAGGGCCACCATAGGTAGCCAAAGGCGCCCTCAAAGACACTCTATAACGATCAACATTGCCCTGACCAACTGACTATACTGAAGAAAGCTCAACTTCCCCATTTCTATGTATTGTGTCCTGTAGGGGTAACCCCTTGCACAAAACGAGCATTATCCTTTCACTCCTTTGCTGTACCTATACCCACCCTGACGCTTGAATACTTATACTTATTTTGTCTAGATTGAGATCTAGCCCTGCAAGAAAAATGTTGCCATCCTAAAAGGAAAGGCAGCTTACTGGTTTTGCAGGCCGTCATAGAATTAATAGTTAATCCAAAAGGTAGAACAAAAATGCAATTAAAAAAATATATTACTCAAACTGTGTTTGCATCTGTTATTACGCTGGCAGCGGCACAAGCAGTTGCCGGTGGACATGGAGTTATGGTTGGTAGTGCTGAGATGGTTCCATCAAAAACTATCGTTGAGAATGCATCTGCCTCAGACGATCTTGCTGTTTTGGTTGCGGCAGTTACGGCGGCAGGTTTGGTAGACACCCTTCAAAGTGATGGGCCATTTACGGTTTTAGCACCCACTAATGCAGCCTTTGCTAAACTTCCTGCAGGCACTGTTGATACATTATTAAAGCCCGAAAACATTGAGATACTTAAGACAATACTAACCTGTCACGTGGTTGCAGCAAAAGCGATGGCCGCAGACGTTATCAAAATGGCAGTTGATAATGGAGGTATGGCTGAAGTAGGGACTGTTGGTGGGTGTATGCTGACAGCAAAGTACGATAACCAAAAGGTGACATTCACTGACGAAAATGGCAATGTGGCTACTGTCACTATTGCTGACGTACCTCAGAAGAATGGTGTAATACATGTGATTGATACGGTTTTGCTACCTAAAGGATAGTTAAAACAACAGCTTAAAGGCTGTTTACTCTCACAGGTCCACTAGGCCCGTGTGAGGTGTGTTTAGGTTAGTTTGTTGATATAGGTGTTCTAGCAATCCGTTTAGTTATTTTCAAACTCCATGAGAAATATATAACGTAAGGCTTTGTAAATAAGGTAAAAGCATGTAATCAGTGTTGTTGGTAAGCACAATGATTGATAACTTCAGTCTTAAGAGATGCACTCTCTATCTCTAAGCAGTTGCCTGCTTACTTTGACCGCGGGGTTCACCCGAACCTCGGTGGTTTTTTTTGGTAGCTCAATCCTAGAGTTATTGCTCTGCCACCCTTCAACCCGTTAATACCAGCGATAGAAAAAGTATGACAACTACTTCGTTTAGTTTGGTCACTGTAAATCCTTTTGCAGAAGTCTGGAGGGTTGTGCTGATATAAGTAAACGGCCATATAGGAAATTGACTAGGAAGTATTCTAAGTTTTTAATAAGAAGCCCAATAGCCATACCTTTGGTTATTGGGCTTGGTTTAATTATAAATTATCAGAAGGGATGCCCTCTAGCCAATCAACAATATTATCAGGCTGCGTTGTATCCACAAAGATATCAAAATCTTCACTAATGATTAGACCTTCGTCATTGATAGATTCCTCATCCAACTTTTCGTGCTTCGTCTTCTGCAAGTTGCCGCATGAAGTACAGTGTTAAAGCTTCTCTGGTTTCCTTGATCGTAATCATGACATTAACTCCCTTGATTCCTATGACACTTATGGCACTTGTACACCATTTAACCCTTTATCCTATAGGACTTCTTTATTGGCATTAACCTCTTTTTGGTGTCAAAGTGTCATAAGTGTCACTATCTAAATAATAACTATATAAATATTGGTAAGTCCTAGGCCCTGAGA